>Ga0302324_100024494_pt1 | contig 11622 bp, 8 predicted proteins | sample Palsa_T0_1_FD_201949 | JGI IMG/M metagenome (GOLD analysis project Ga0302324, IMG submission 201949) | Peat permafrost microbial communities from Stordalen Mire near Abisko, Sweden - Palsa_T0_1 | ecosystem: Environmental > Terrestrial > Soil > Palsa > Peat permafrost | place: Sweden: Abisko... | reverse complement strand
GATAGCTCTCCACGCTTGTTCGCATGGAACCATCCTCGCCGCACGCTAAGCGGACACTTCACTTGCTACAGCCACCGGACATATCATGTGCTACTGACAGTTTCATCAACAACACTTGCCCTAAAAGCGGTATTTGGTATATTGGAGGCAGGAAATCGACTCTGATTTCCTGCGCAAGCGTTCACATGCTTTCACACTGGCAGTCGGTAGTATCAATCGTTGCAGCTTCCGGGCCACCACTGGCTGTTCCCGCGTTTCGAAGCATCGGCCGAACTCCTTCAACCCGATGGCGGACGAATACGCCGAACGGCCGAATACATATTCGTAATGAAAGCCTCCGCCGGAGAAGATACTCCTCATGCAAGCTAAGTTGAAGAGATATCTCCCTGCGATTGCCTGCGCGATAACTCCCCTCTTCTGTTATCTCATCATCCAGCCCCACGCAGAGATCGGAATGGGGGATGACTGGTCTTATATCAAAATGGTGCAGGTACTGGCCCAGACCGGCCATATTGCTTATAACGGCTGGGAGACCCCCATGCTCGGCTGGCAGCTTTTCTTCGGCGCATTGCTCGTCAAGCTCTTTGGATTCTCCTTCACCGTGGTCCGCTTCTGCTCGGTCATCGAGGCCGCGGCGACAGCCTTTCTGCTGCAGCGCACCCTCGTTCGGGCCGGCCTGAACTCTTGGAATGCCACGCTGGCAACGATGGCTTTTATCCTCTCACCGCTCTACCTTCCATTGGCGTTTGTATTCAAGACCGATGTTTCCGGAATATTGTGCGATGTTGTCTGCCTTTACATGTGCCTGCGGGCCGTGCAAGCGCAGAGCGAGCGCTCCGCGACGGCCTGGATCTGCCTCGCCGCGCTGCTCAACGCGGCCGGTGGAACGGCGCGGCAGATTGCTTGGCTTGGCTTGCTGGTCATGGTTCCCTGTACGCTCTGGCTGCTCCGGAAGAGCCGCCGCGTGCTCGTGGCCGGCTGTATCTCCTGGTTCATCGGCGTTGTCTTTGTGGTAGCTGCGATGCATTGGTTCGCCAGGCAACCGTACACCCAGCCGCAGTCCATGATCCCCACCCGAATTGATCTGAAATCCCTGATGCTTCTCGTCGAATATGGTGTGCGGAGCGCTGCACATCTGGCGCTGTTGGGGCTGCCGGTGCTGTTGATGTTCAGCGCATCTCTTCGATCTTGGAATCGTCGAGCAGCCGCTATCTTCTCGGCCGGGTTTCTCTCTGTCGGTGTTTTAGGAATTGCTCTGATGCGAGCAGGCAAACTGCACGTGTTGTTTGCGCCCTTTCTTTACGACTCCATGACCGATTCCTCAAGCAAAAGATTGAGCGCAATCCCGGCCCTGAGAATTCACCACGACGGTGCGTGGGACCTCCTCGGAGCATTGCTCACGGGAGCGGTTGTGTTTGGCATTCTCTGCCTGGCGGTTTGGCTCTTCGCCGTTCCGCATCGGCGCGCAAATCTTCAGCAGGAGAATGGCCCTATCTCCTGGCCGAACCTGGGCATCCTGCTTGGTTCCTTCTTCTCGGTTTACGTCGCCACTCTGGCTCTGAATGAACTGCAGAACGGACAGCTTTTCGATCGCTATCTTTTGCCATTACTTGTCGTTCTGCTTCTCGTGCTGGCCCGCTACTACCAGGAAAGAGTGAATGCAAAACTTCCCCCGGCTTGCGTTTTCCTGATCGTCATCATCGGTGCCTTCAGTGTCGCGGCTACGCACGACATGTTTGCCTTGTATCGCGGCTATGCGACGGCAATCGACGAAGTCCTGTCGAGCGGGACGCCTGCTACCGCAATCGCCGGGCCCTGGGAATTCGAGGGGTGGACGCAAGTTGAAAAAGTTGGATACGTGAATGATCCAAGAATCCAATTCCCCGAGGGAGCCTATGTGCCGCAACCGGTGCGCCCGCATCGGAGCGATTGCAGCGCAGACTCAATTCTTTCCTGGGTACCTCAAATCAAACCTGCCTATTTTGTTTCGAGCGACCCCGGGGAGTGCGGTGGGCAGATTGCGTTTTCGCCGGTCATGTACGGCACGTGGATCGCGCCGCGAACCAATTGGATCTACGCCTTGAAGCTGCCTCCCGACTTCGCACGATGAAGAACGGGCAGTTAGAGCGTTTTCGGATTTGGTGTAGACCTCCGTGCCCCATCCTTTTCGCGGCTTTTCTGCGAAAAGGGTGGGAGCTAATAAATCTTTGGTCTACGGAATTTCCGAAAATGCTCTAGTCATTTTCTAGGACGGGCGTGCTTGATCGCACGTGCTCCAAGGTCGGGTCGGTGCAAAACGGCGTCGAAGCGCCTGTGGCTTCGAAAGGCATCGTTGCGTTATAGCCAACAGAGCTCAGCACTCTGCCATCGAACCTCGTCAGCGCTCGGCGGGCAGACGCAATTCTCCTCGATCAATCAGCCGCTGCACCACCATCCTTGAACCTTCGGGAGAAAGGTGATCGGTATCGAACATCAGCGGGACACTGTGCGCGGCATCGGCAAACCCGATGCACCCCTTCTCGTCGCAGATGGCCCGGTACAACGAAACGTAAGGAACATGCCAGGTGCTCCTAGCGAGATCTTCTAGCTTCTTATCAAAAGGCGCGATAGAGGGAACGAGGTGCTCACTCAGCAGATTCGGCTCATTTGAGTTCACCGCATATGCTTCGATTCTCGGCAACGGTGAATCGTATTCTGGCACGGGGCCGAAGATGATGATCGGAATCTTGCGCTCTCTGGCCCAATCGGCTGTTTCTCCCAGTCCTTTTAGGTCGCTCTGCTCCCATCTCACTTGCAAAAGCAGTCCCTGAACCGGGTGAGCGGGAAGATAGCTCTGATAAATGAATCCCATCAACTTTGTGCAGTCGCCAGGGCCCACCGGGTGAATAAATGGTTTGCAGCCCATGGCAGTTGCCTGCATGATATTTGCCCCGGCAAGATCAGAAGATAAGCCGGGCCAAAGGTAGGCTGCATGGCTGTCCCCGAGAAGAAGGTAATTCTCTTTTTCCGGTTCCTGGTGCAGGCAGATATCCTGGTTAAAGTTCTCAAAACGATCCGAGTCGAGGATATGGCAAATTCCGTGGCGCGCGGGGTTGCCAACTTCTCTGCGGCGATTCAGATAGGACCCCAGCTGCACGGCCTGAGGGGAAAATCTTGCCTCATACCCTCCAGCGAGCCGCGTCGACAACGAAAAAGCCGCAAACAGCAGCATGACCCCGGCAGCCGTAGCAAAGAGAGGCCGTCCGGTCAGGCGCAGCGAACCGCTGCGAAACGGCTTCTCTACAAACTTGTACGACAACACCGCCAGCACAAAGGAAACACCGACTACAGCCATCCTGTACAGCCGGCTGATCGTGAACACTTTCGGCAAGCCCAGTGCCATCAGATGCGCTGGGCTGATCAGTAATCCCATCCAGCTCAACACAATTACTGGCCAATGCCAAAGGTACAGCGAGTAAGAAATCAGTCCGACAAAAACGATGGGACGCCACGACAGCGCAGCCCCTGCAAGCGATGATCCCGACTCTCCCGGGCCGATGATGAGCACCGAACCCAGGCACGGCACCAAAGCGGCCAGGCCGGGAAACGGCGTAGCAGGAGTGTAGAAAAGGACCGGATAAATGATCATTGCGCCGCCGGCTAGAGTGGCCAGATTCCGCACCCAGGCAGAATTCATGCGCGGGAATAACTTGAGAGACAGCAGCGTTCCTGTAAGAAGTTCCCAGGCCCGCGTGTACGGCATATAGAACGCGGTACTCCGGTCGTAGTGAACAACAACGATGCTTAGCAGGAATGAGACGGTCCAAAGCACCGAAATCGAAGTTTTGAATCGCCGCCGGAAGAATCCCCGCACCAGCAGCAGAAAGATCGGGAACAAAATGTAAAATTGCTCCTCCACGGCCAGCGACCAGGTATGCAGCAAGGGATTCAGAGTCGGCGAACTGAAATAGTCGGAATGTTGCCAGAAGTAGAAATTGGAGCAGGAGAATGTAGCCGCCAGCATCGAATTGGAATAATCTACAAGCTCGATCGGCAGCAAATAAATGAGAGCGAAGATCGTTGAGACAAACAAAACACAAAAGAGCGCGGGAAAGATGCGGCGGATGCGCCGTTCGTAGAAGGCAACAATTGAAAAATGGCCCTCGGCAATGTCGGTAAGAATGATCGAGCTGATCAAGTAACCTGAGATTACAAAGAAGACATCGACGCCGACGAATCCTCCCTTCGCTCGCTCGATGCCCAGATGACTGGCCAAGACGCTCAACACCGCCACGGCTCTAAGCCCGTCGATGTCGGGGCGGTACTTCAACTCAGGCGCGTGCGGCTGTGATGCTCTCAAACGCCTTTCCCCGCGGCCCTCTCGCGTTGTCGCCTGCACCTTTGTCTCTCTCCCCGCAGAGGGCCAACCATTGGGCAGCCCCTCATAGTCCCAAATACCTGTTCACCCGTTCACTTATTCACTAGTTAACTATCTTTTCACCACCCGCCGCGTCAGTCTTAGGCAAAAATATGAGGACTCTCGGGAACCTTTTCACGAGCTGATAATTTTCGCGGATATCATCATTGAATCCCCCGTCACTTTTTGATGGAAGGTCGAATTCCAGCACGATGGCGCTGAATTGGCGCTGCCGGATCGCGTCGAGCATCGGCTGCTCAAACCCAGGATTCTTCTCCGTCACAACCGCGAGCATCCAGGCGTCGATCAGGTACGGCCGTTGCCCGGCCAGGATCGGCAGCAGTGGATGCATTGCAAGAATCGGCTTGTCCTGCTTTCCGATGAACTTGACCGCATCATGCAGTCCGGGAGAGTAAGCAAAATCCCAATAGCCACTGCCCTGCATGTGGCGAATACTCCACAATGCCGAGCTCGAAGCAAATATCGCAATCGACACCATCACCGCAATGCCAAATGCTCTTTCTTTCGTTCGCTCGTCGAAAAGCCACGCAGCGAAAACAATGAGGCACGCCACATCGATGTCAACGAAGTGATTCAGATTGGTTCCGTCAGCCGCAAGCGTAATCGTGGTCGAAACCACGGTGACTGCGAAAAAAACCGCCGGCATGGTCAACCCACGGGTCAGCACCAGCGCGATACATCCCGCAAATCCCAGCACTAGAAACACAAGCTCAACCGGCGACTCCAGCACCGGGATGTTTACAAGATGCGATATCCCTGTCGCCAAGTGGAAACCCGCGGCAACCGCGCACGCCCTCATCACAACAAGGAATCGGCCTCCCGACGCCAGTGAAGTCGCGCCCACCACCGCCGCGCATCCCAGACCGGTGGCCACCAGCAGGAACGCCGCATTTCGAAGCTGCCGGTAGAGCAAAAAAGTCAGAATCACCGCGCCCACACCGTAGAGGCTGGTGGCCTTGGCTGCAAATGCCAGGATGAAGCACAACGACGCGACCAGCACTTGCCGCCGATCCACGCGAGTGCCTATGCAAAAGGACAAGCCCAGAATGACAAAGGCGGCGGGCAGCAGATCACCGCGAATGGAGAGAACCGCAATTTGTGAGGCCTGCGGCGCCATCGCTAAAACGGAAATGCAGATCGCAGTCAGAGGCGTGATCCGCAGTTTCCGCAGGATCCGGTAGATCCCGAAGATCAATGTGAGCCCAGCTAGCGCTTCCAGCGTGTGCCCTGCCGCCTCCGGCCCCAAACCCATCTTCATGAGCGTAGCGTGCAACACGATGTGAAGAGGGAAATAGCGCGTACCGCCAAAGCCCAGCTCGCTGTACATCGGTCGGTAAAGCATGCCGTGCTTCAGATCGTCGGCCAGTGCGATCCAGGTGCCGCTTGCCGTTGTAAGGTCCAGGCCGTTGCGCCAGCCCGCATACACAAGGGCAACAATCACAATCGCAAACACGGCTACCGCTGCATAGAAACAGGCGCTTAGAATTCGACCGTTGACTCCTGAATCAGCGAGGGATTCTCTTTGCTGCGGGGGCTCGAAGGCGCTCTCTGCCATAGTGATCCAAGTCTCCCTCTCGGTCCATGGCTTTCAATTGGCATGCCGCAACAGCAGGTGCCCGGAGGCGGCCTTTACTCACTTCTTCGCCCGTTCACTTCTTCACTTAATCACTTCTTCACTCATTCACTGTCTTGGCTTACCACTGCCCCCATGCCCGGCTGATATAGTCCGCCAGCGTCATTCCAATCAGCACCAGAAACATGAAGAACCCACAACCTACCGTGAGCATCGTAAGTTTGGTGCTGTAACGCACGTGCATGAAGAACAGTACCACCAGCACCATCTTGATGCAGGCAATTGCGATCGCCGCAATGGGATTGAACACCCCCATTTCAATGTACGATGCCCCGACCGTCAGCCCTGTGCAGACCAGCAGCGTCAGCAGGATCACCACATAAACAACCGGGCTCACAATATGGTGCCCGTGATCGCCCTCTGCGTGCTGGCTCTCTGCGTGTTCAACATGCCCCTTTTGTTCGCTCATCCGTTTTGTCCTTTTGCTGCTTGCCTCAAATCTCGAATTGTGCCTGCTCCACTGTTGTTAGACCCTAGACCCTAGACCCTAGACCCTAGACCCTAGACCCTAGACCCTAGACCCTAGACCCTAGACCTTAGACCCTAGACCCTAGACCCTAGACCCTAGACCCTAGTCCCTACACCCGATACCCGATACCCGATACCCGATCTACTGATGTCTGCTTATCAGATACAGCAGCGGGAACAGGAATATCCAAACAATATCGACAAAGTGCCAGTACAGCCCGAAGTTCTCCACAAACGTGACGTGCCCCGTTGTGTACGCCCCGGCCCGCGCGCGAAAAATCATGTATCCCAGAATGCTGATGCCGATGATCATGTGCAGCGCGTGCATCCCGGTCATGGCAAAGTAGAGCGAGAAATAGACCTCCGTGTGCCGCGCCATATCCAGCGGCAACGGCTTATCTCCCGCTGCCTTCGCTGCCGGGTCCGAATCCGGATTCAGGAACGAATTCAGGCTGTAATGAAAGCCCGGAACGTGATGCTTCTCGATCTTCTCGCTGTATTCAATCGTCTTGATGCCCAAAAACCCGAGGCCCAGAACGAAGGTCAGAATCAGGCACAACACCAGCCCGCTCCGCTTGCGCGTCTCCGCGCACCACACGCCCATTGCCATCGTAAAGCTCGAGGTAATCAGCACCAGCGTATTTAGCGTGCCCCAGAAAATATTCAATTGGTGCGATGCAGCCACAAACGCCGGGTAGTACCAGTTGCGGTAGATAAGGTATGCCGTAAACAACCCGCCGAAGAACATGATTTCCGTAAGCAGGAACAGCCACATGGCAAAGTTCGTCGTATCCGCCTGCTGTTCCACGCTCTCGAAATGGTGGCGCAGATAGGGCGGATGCGCTGCGTGCGCGTGGCCTTCCGCCTGCGGGGCGCCATGAGTGATGGCTGGGCTATCCGACACTGGCTACCTCTTTTGCTTTCTGGCCTTCGAGCCATTCGTAGTCATACACATCGTGATCCATAACCGGAGTCACGGGAAAATTCTCCGTCAGTGGCGGCGACTGCGTCTGCCATTCAAGCCCCGTTGCCTGCCAGGGATTGTTTCCTGCAATCTCTCCGTACTTCAGCGACCAGGTCAGGTAAAGAACCGGCAGCAGATAGCCGACGCCTAGAATCGACGCGCCCGCCGTCGAGAACACATTCAGCACCTGGAACTCCGGCGGGTAAGACGCGTACCGCCGAGGCATGCCCAGCGTCCCAAGGATGAACTGCGGGAAAAATGTGAAGTTGAACCCGATGAATGTCACCACAGCGGCCAGCTGCGAAATCTTTTCCGGATACATCCGGCCCGTCATCTTCGGCCACCAGAAGTGAACGCCTGAGAGGAACGCCATCAGCATGCCGCCCACCATCACAAAATGGAAGTGCGCCACAATGAAGTACGTCTCGGTCAGGTGAATGTCGGTGCCCGTCGTGCCCAGAAAAACGCCCGTCATGCCGCCGATCGTGAACAATCCCATGAAACCGAATGCGTATAGCATGGGCGTTTCAAAGGTGATCGAACCCTTATAGAGCGTGAACGTCCAGTTGAAAATCTTGATCGCGGAGGGTACTGCTACCAGCATGGTCAGAAGCGAGAACACGATCACCGAATAGTTCGAGATGCCCATGATGAACATATGGTGCGCCCACACAAAGAACCCGAATACGGCGATCGCGACCGAAGAAAACGCCACCGCGGTGTACCCAAACACTCGCTTCCGGCTAAAGGTCGAAATCACTTCGGAGATCACACCCATGCCGGGCAAAATCATGATGTAAACAGCAGGGTGCGAATAGAACCAGAACAAGTGCTGGAAAAGGACCGGATCGCCGCCCTTGGTTGGATCGAATACCCCGATGCCGATGGTGCGCTCAAGCGCGATAAGTACGATGGTGATTGCCAGCACCGGCGTGCCCAGCACCATCAGGATGCTGGCCGCGTAATTCGACCAGACAAACAATGGCAACTTGAACCACGTCATGCCTGGGCAACGCATCTTGTGAATAGTGACGATAAAATTGAGCCCGGTGAAGATGGAACTGAACCCTGCAATAAATACCGCCAGGCCCGTTGTCAGCACGTTGGTGTTTACATAGTGGGTTGACAGCGGGGTTGTGAAGGTCCAACCCGTATCCACGCCGCCGGTGATCATCGTGTAGAGCGCCAGCATTCCGGCTGCGATGTAGAGATACCAGCTCAGCAGGTTGATTTTGGGCAGCGCCAGATCCTTTGCGCCGACCATCATCGGAATAAGAAAATTCCCAATCGTCGCCGGTACTGAAGGCACCAGAAAGAAAAAGATCATAATGACGCCATGCATCGTGAACACCTTGTTATAGGTGTCCGTTGCCATTAGATCCGCCTGCGGTGTCAGCAACTCGAGCCGGATCAAGCCCGCTAAGGCTCCTCCAATAAAGAAGAAGAAAGTAATCGAAATCAGATACAGCATCGCGATTCGCTTATGGTCGCCGGTCAGCAACCAACTCAGCAGGCCGTTCTCCTTCGACAGGAAGTTCATCTTGGGAATCCTGGCAGTCGATTGATCTGGAAGACTTATGATTGTTGAGCTCATTGCTTCACCATCCCAGGCTTTGCCGGCGCGGTAACTGCCGGCACAGCCTTACCTTCCCCTTCCGGTAGCAGGTCGGTCGTGTTGGTCGTCTGTTGAATCCGGTAATCCGAGTTCAGATTCTTGATGTACTCAACGAGCGCGATAACTCCCTCTTCGCTGACTTGGCCCTGGTAAGTAGGCATGATGGGTGCGTACCCCTGGGTCACATGCTGCGACGGATTCAGAATGGCCTCGCGCAGATAAGCGTCGTCCGCCAGCACCGTCCCGCCGCTGGTCAGAGCCAGCTTCGCCCCGTACACATTTGCCAGGCTCGGCCCACGGGCATCCGGACGCGTATTATGACAAGCCGTGCAGCTTAGGCTGGCAAACAAGCGCTCGCCGTTCTGCGCCAACGACATCCCGCTGGTCGACTCATCCAGCCACTTCTGGTAATCCTTCGGCGTCAACACGACGACTTCCCCAATCATGTGCGAGTGTTCCGTCCCGCAATACTGGGTGCAGAAAAGGTGATAAGTTCCCGGCACGGTCGGTTCAAACCACACTGTCGTATAGCGGCCCGGAATGGCCTCGCGCTTCACGCGAAATGCCGGAATCGAGAAGCTGTGAAACACATCCTGCGAAATAATTGTGAGCTGAATGGCCCGGCCCGTGGGAACGTGCAGCGCGTTGATCTCATGCTCTCCGCCCGGATGCTCCGCCTTCCACATCCACTGCTTGCCGACGACGTAGATGTTCATCGAATTGGCCGGCGGGTTGTAAATCCGGAAATAGAGCAGCGCGCCCCACACAAACATGACGAGGAACAATCCAAGGGGAATAATCGTCCAGGTAGCCTCCAGCAGAGTCGAGCCTTCAATTTGCACGGCAACCGGATGGCGCCCCTTGCTGTACAGGATAGAGAATGTCGTCACCAGCAGGATGACAATGGTCAAGCCAATCAGGCTCACCAACACCATAAAGAAGTACAGCGCGTCCATCTGGGGCGCGATCTTCGACGCCTCCGGCGGAAATAGCGCGAAGTCCGTCATCCATTTGACTAAGAACTGCCAAAGTACTGGGCTGATGTGGCTCATTCAGTTATCCGTTCACCTTTGTTCCCGTTCTCGGTGTGCCATCGTCATTAAGCCGGCTGTCTCTGCGGAACATCAACAGCATGAATCCACCCAATGTGGACACAGTTACCAGTCCGCCTAACTGCACGACGCGCGCGACGACCAGCGAATGCGTGTTAGTTCTTGGATCGTAGTGATAGCAATAAGTCAGAATGTTATCCACCGGCGATCCGATCCGGTTGGCCGATGCTTCCACCAGTCCTAGCCGCAAATCCTTGGGCGAATACTCAACGCCCATGTAGTACTGCGCCAGCTTTCCCGCAGGCGTCACAATCTGGATCGAACTCGCATGCGCAAACTGAGTTAGCTTTCCATCCGGTCCCGGAATCTTCACGTAGCCAAACCCAACTGCCTTGGTCAAAGCATCAATATTCGTCTGTGTCCCCGTCAGAAAATGCCATCCATCGGCAATCTCGGCATGCCCATAGCGCTTCACATAGCTCCGCTTCTTGGCCGCCGCTAAATCCGTCCCCTCCGATGGGTCGATACTTATAACAATTACGTCGAAGTCTTTGCCCGGAACAAAGTTCACCATCTGCAGCGCTCCGGTCAACCCGTTCAGTTCCTCTGAGCAAAGCATCGGGCATTGGTAGTAAACCAGCGCCAGAATCGCAGGACGCTTTCCGAAGTACTGCGCCAGTTGCACCTGCTGGCCGCGATCATCGGTGAACGTCAGAGACAGCGGCAGTTGCTGATTGAGGTTCTGCGCAATCCCCACGCCGTTCAGGATCGCCGGCGGCTTGTCGTTCACCGGCCCCACCTGTTTGTCACCGTAGCTGGAGACCTGCGCGGACAAAGTTACGCACACAACACAGCCAACAACGGCCAGAATCGCGATAGCTCTCCCCGCGGTCAGCCGATAACTCCGATTTGTTGACTTGCTCCGCATCTCACTCACTTCTCTCCGGCAACCTTGCCCTGTGCCGCCAAAACCTTTTCGCCTGAAAATCTACTTCCCCGCCTGGCGGCCCTCGACAGCCTCGAGAATCGCCTTGTCATGCTCATATCCGGTGCGCGCAAATCCGCTGGTCAAAGGAACCGCAACTTCGACCTTTGTATCCCCGGTCAGCAACGTCTCGCCCTCCGTTTGCGGCGCAACCGGCAAGCCCTGCTTGGCCACCAGTTCCATCGCCCGCTCAATCGGAATCCTTACCTTCCCCTGCGACTTATCGACCCAGCTGTAATTTTCAAGCAGCAGGTCTTCCTTCGCGTGCAGATCGGCAATCTCCTGGTTCCCATCGTCAATCTGGAGCTGCGGCTGCGGGAACTGTTCCGTTGTCTGGGCAATCTTGTTCTGCAGCGCCGGATTTGAAGCCAGATCTCCGAGGGTGCGCACATCCACCGTCTTGGTCCATTTGCTCTTCGGGCCGTAATCCGCCTTGTCTTCCTTCGCCAAATGCGCAAAGATCGCATACCCGATGCCATAACTCAGCA
>Ga0302324_100024493_pt1 | contig 11622 bp, 14 predicted proteins | sample Palsa_T0_1_FD_201949 | JGI IMG/M metagenome (GOLD analysis project Ga0302324, IMG submission 201949) | Peat permafrost microbial communities from Stordalen Mire near Abisko, Sweden - Palsa_T0_1 | ecosystem: Environmental > Terrestrial > Soil > Palsa > Peat permafrost | place: Sweden: Abisko... | reverse complement strand
TGAAAAGGTCGTCGGCGACACCTTGGCGAGCATCAGCCCCAACCTCACCATCGTAAAGTTTCAGACATTCCAGCAGCAGATTGACGATCGGTTCATCGAGGAGCGGCTGATCGCCCGCCTCACTTCCCTCTTCGGCCTGCTGGCGCTTCTGCTCGCCGCCATTGGTCTTTATGGAGTCACCGCTTATACCGTAGTCCGCCGCACGCCGGAGATCGGCATCCGCATGGCGCTGGGAGCGGCGCGCAGCCGCGTCATCGGATTGGTCATGCGCGGAGCCTTGCTGCAGACCGTTGCCGGCCTCGCCATCGGCATTCCGGTGGCAATCTTCTGCGTGCGGTACGTCAAGTCGCAGCTTTATGAGATCACTAGCGTGAATGTGCCGGTCATGACCGTCGCAATTGGAGTGCTGGTGCTCGCGGCTGCCATTGCCGGCATCATCCCGGCCCGACGCGCGGCCTCCATCGACCCCGTAAGGGCCTTGCGCGTTGAATGAACTGCTTTCGTAACAGTCTTTGGCAATTGCACTTTGCCGCCCAACAAACTCATCGCTCATTCGAGAATTCTGAAGAGCCAATTGTCCAATTCGACTGTCCAGCATGACTGAAAATTAAGCATCAGCAAACGCCCTTGCGCCAGGATTCGGCATTCCGGTTGTATGACCGACCACCGTCATGTATGGTCCGGCGCCGTTTTGCAAGCGAAGAATGAGGATGACGAAATGGTCTGCGCGCATGTATACGGCCTTTGTTTGGAGGATGAACTCCTGGCCTGGATGGAATGCGCTGCGCTCTCGTCCTATTTAGTTACGCGGCCTCTGAAGGGCTTTTGACGGGTACAGGTTTCGAGAACGCCGGGATCGACCGTTGTGCCATCTCATGGTTCGCCAGCAAACGTGGTAGGAACTTGGAAAAGTCAGATTAGTCAGCCCCCGCAGCAGATGGTTTGCGGATGTGGGAATCGCGTAGCGATTTCCCAGCCTGTCGTTAGGCAGGCGTCATCTGCAAGCCATTTCCGCGGGCGCAGGAATTGGACAGCAAAATCCAGAATCGAACCGGGATTTGCACCCACTGTGGTTCAGCGCCTTTCACGGCGCACAGTAATCTCCGGTTTGTCCACAACACGACCGGAACCCGGAAATCGGAATGCTGTCCAATCCGATTTCGCCCTGAATGTGCATGCGCTCAAGATGCATTGGCATCCACTGTGGGGACCTCCTGCATCGAATCACCTACCGGAGGCGATATGACCGAAGGGTGGAAACCCGATGGGAGGCGCATGTCGTCGCAGCGCCCATGAAAGCTTGCCAACGAGTTGCGTGAGTTGCGAGTTATGGAGGTTGGTATGAAAAAAGCACTCCGAAGTTTAGCTCCATTACTGTGGGTCGCGCTCTTGGTTTGTACCCTGCTTCTACCCGCTTCGATGTACGCTGAAAACGATGTGATGGGAGAGATTCAATTTGAAGGAAAATCCCATGTCGAAAAGACTTCTGGGGTCTGGGTGGACGGAGGGTACGTAGGCTATCTGAAAGAACTCAAGGGATCGAAGAAGGTTCTTCTTCTGCCTGGCGAACACGTAATTAGCGTGCGACAGGACGGCTACCAAGACTTCACAGAACGAGTTCTTGTCCAGCCCGGACAGAAGGAGCTGGTTCGCGTGGTCATGGAGAAGGCTGTTACGGGACCGCTTTCCGCTGTGACGGCCACGGTGAAGATCGCGGTCAATCCTTCGAGGGCCGCGGTTTTCCTGGACGGCCTTTTCGTGGGACACGTCGGGGAGTTTGAGGGAGCGGGTCGAGGGATGCTGGTGGCGCCGGGAACACATCAGATCAGAATCGCTCTTCCCGGCTACCAAACTTTTGAGACGGACATCAATCCGATCGCGAATCAGAATGTTGAAATTAAGACTGACTTGGTCAAGAATGGCGCTCCTCTGGCAGGGCCCCTGGTCAAGTAAGGCTCAGCCTGGAGCTATCGCCACCGGCCAGCGATCGGAGCCCGGTTGCGCAGGCGACAGGAAGGGCTTCCCCCAGAGATCACCGAGATTGCATGGAAAGCGCAGAACCGTCTGCACAAGCGCTACATGGCGCTGACTGCGCGAGGCAAAGAACAAAGAAAGACCATGACGGCAGTGGCACGTGAATTGTTGGGCTTCATCTGGGCCATCGGGGTCAAGGCCGAAGCATCCTCCAAACAACAAATGGCGGCATGACAAAAACGAGGGAACAAAAGCAAAAACTTTCCAAATAAGGAAAAAGCAAAAAACAAATCAAACCATGAACAACGTTATCCAAATCGAGGACAGGGTCAGCCGCAGCCGGAGCAAGCACGAAGGAGAATCCTCGGCTTCCCTTTGCGACAGGCTCAGCCGGACTCGCGTAGTAAGTCAGAGGCAGCTCCCGACGGATCATGATTATGCGGTTCCGACCCGCGAATATCAGCTTGATCAATCGTCGCCATTACCTGCCACGGCTGCTGCTGATCCTGTTCTCGAAAGACAACAGCAAAAACAACCCCAACGATTTGCAGATATTGACAGGTCACACCATATCGGGAAGGATGGCCCACATTTCGCCCAGAGACTTCACGGGTGGTCCACAATTCAGAAACCATCGAGTAGGCTCTGCAATTGGCGGTCTTAACAGGGTCTGCCGAGTGATCCGACATCGGCATCACGTTTCACGAGCAAGATGGTGACATCGTCCTCATTAAATTGTGGGTCGACCAACGATTTTAGAATTTGCATTGTGCTTCCCGAAGCATCGGCTAGAGCATTTCGCAAACGATCTTCAGCATTGTCTCCGGAAATCGAATCCGTGAGTCCGTCGGTGAAGAAAAGGAGAGTACCGCCTGGAGGAAGAAGAGCTGTTTCGGATGTATAGGTTGATTCAGAGAATAGTCCAAGAGGCATGCCTGTGGCTTCCAGCGATCTTGCAGATCCGGACCCAGAAACAATCGGCGCGTTGTGTCCGGCATTTACGTAGTTCAATTCTCCCGTTTCACGGTTCAGCACCACGAACACTGCGGTTGCAAAACGATCGAGAGGGGTATATCGACTCAAATGCCTGTTCATCTGCCGGACCAAGTCCAGCGGATCCGTACTGACGCCCGCAATGCTTCTGACAAGAGCCTGTATGTTTGCCGCCAGCAGCGCTGCTGGCATCCCTTTTCCCGACACATCCGCGACCGCAAAAAGCGTTCGTTTGCCGCCAAGGTCGACAATATCAAAGTAGTCACCGCCCACGTCACGCAAGGGCCTATAGAACGTCTCCACCTTATACCCCGGCACCTCATCGACTTTAGCCGGAGTGAGTGTCTGCTGGATCTGGCGGGCGGCAATCTGGTCGGCTTCAAGCTGAGTCTTGCGAAAGAATTCCGAAGTCAGCATCCCGTTCATCAGCGCGGCGCCCACGCCGTAAAGCAGAGCCACAATTACGTATAACGGCAGTCCTTTGGGCCACATCAGGGGCCACACCAGGGACCGCGTCCAAAGGACAAACACAGCGTATCCTTGAATCAGAATTCCGGCCCATGTGATGAAGCGCCTCGACGGCGCCATTCCGCGAGTCCAGTCGTAGAAGGCATAGTGAATTGCGAGACGGACAGGCCTGATGGACCCGGCAAGACCACCCTTGAAGGTGCGAAACTGCATTGCTGAAGTCTACCAAGATGCGAGTAGACCAAGATCCTCCACGAACTGCGAGACCGGCCCGCGAAGGATTTGGAAACGAGGTTTGGTTCGTTCTCTCCCGTCGAGGCTCAATTTCTGAATCGCCCGTCATCGGAAGTGACCCAAAACTGGGTTATGTCCGAATCGTCCACTACTCACGCGGAACCCGGCGACCCGAAGATCGAAGGGCCAAAGAGATTAATGATCAGGATTTTCTGCTCTCCGCCAGACTAGTTGCGTTGCCGTGAAAGTTCCGGTTGGCGCAGTCGGGCGAATTCATGCTTTGCCCAGATGGCCATGATCGCAAACGGCGTCGTCAACCCGCACACTAACAATCGGCCGATCCATGGGGTTCTGATGCACATGGTCGGTGTGCAAAAGGATTCGCGGGCATTCCAGACCGAGGACAATCCGAAAGCAAGGACGGCCGTCCAGAACCCGCAATAAGCGCCGAGGACAATTGCCCCGGCACGAATGCGAAACAAAACCAAGAAGAATGCAAGGCAGCCAGCGATGGTGGGCACCAGAGTCATCCACAGCCCAGTCCGGCCCGTCGTCCTAATCGCTCCGAGGTTCAGTGAAAATCGCGGATTGCCAAAGATCCCCACGATCCGCCCGCAATGTGCTCATGCAGCCTGTTTTTTGAATCGGTGACGGTGTTTATCCAATATCAAACAGAAGATCACGAACTCAACAATCAGATGGATCAATCCCTGAACTCGAACTTGGCTTGAGGGGGCATGCTAGCGCAAGCGGCGAGGAGAAAATCGAAGCATGTCTTACCTCGTAGAACACAACGGCAAGACCTTCTCCCTAGAGGAACTGCCTGGCCGTGTCGAAGCCCAGGAGCTGGCGCTCACCTACCTCGCCCGCGACGAGTATCATGGCCGCCGGTTCCTAGCGGATGCCCACCTGCCCTCGTACGCTTTCGATTAGCTTCCGCGAGTCGTAGCCCACCCCGTTCTTGAAAACTGTCTCTACGTTCTCGATGTCCTCGATCTTCCGTGCAGGGTCTCCCTTAATCAACACCATGTCGGCCTGCTTCCCCGCCACCAGGGTTCCAATCTTGTCATCGCGTCCCAGATACTGCGCGCCATTCTCGGTGCCAATCTGAATCGCATGCTCCGGCGTGAATCCCGCCTCTACCAGCAATTCGATTTCCCGCTGATCGCCAAATCCCGGCAGCACACCGCCATTTCCCGTCGGATCAGGCCCGGCCAGCAGCAGCCCTCCGGCCTTCACAAACGCCACTTCGAAATCCATCTCTTTCCGCATCAACGCAGCCACCGGTGAGTCCAGAGCGACCCTGGCCCGCGCCGTCAGGTAGCTGGCCGTCGACTCCGCCGACATAGCATCCAGCGTCCGCTGCTCCAGCTTCGGTCGTCCCGGCACGCTCGCCTCAAACACCGGCAGCGTCGAAGTCACCGCCACGTGATGCCGCACCAGGTCCTCGATTAGCGCCTTCACAGGTGCGCTATCAATGTCCACTTTCACCCAGCTCGCAGATCCCCCCGTGGGGCATAGGTTCTCCTTCTTACCCGCCACAAACTCGGTGTCCGCAAAAACCGGCCCGTGCTCCAGATTGTCGATGCCCAGCGCCACCGCCTCCGGCCATGTCACCGAGCACAGATGTCCCGTCAACTTCAACTTGTGCGCGTGTGTTTGGGCGATCGCAGCCCCCAGTTCCTCGCGCGAAATGTTCATATAGGCCTTGAACGACGTCATCCCTTCCGCTGCCCAGTAGTCCACCGTGCGCTTCGCGTCCTCGGGGCCGGTCAGCTCGCGCATCTGCGCGAACCGGGTCGGCGCACCCTCCAGATACGGAGCCGTCGCATCGATCGCCGGTCCCGGCATCAGGTTCGCATCGATCCGACTCTTTACTTTCAAATCGGCATATGGCTCCACGCTTCCCGTCGTCCGCATCGTCGTTACGCCAGCGGCAAGGTAAAGCCGGGGCCCCGTATACGCAGTTTCGGCCACCACCAATCCCGGCTCTTGCAAGCGCCCGTCATGCACTTGCACCGCATACGAGTCCGTGTAGTAAAGGTGATCGTGCATCCCCACCAGGCCAGGAATCACCGTGTACCCGGCGCTCTCGATCGGCTGCGCCTCCTTCGGCACAGCCACGCTCCCTGCCGGTCCGGTCGCTTCGATCCGCCCGTCGCGCACCACGATCGTCTGATCCTCGCGCGCCGCCGCGCCCGTTCCATCGATCACACGGACATGCTCCAGCGCAAACACCGGCGCGTTCAGACTGACAAACGGCTCCACATCCGGCCCCGGCGGATTCTGGGCCGCCGCTACTCCGGCAAACGCAAACAGCCATACACGCAACGGCAACAAACGCATCGAACATCCTCTCTTGGTTGGTCGTCGGATAGGGAAGGAGTCAGTGTAGCGCACCCGCCCTCCCCGAGAGCGGCGCTGGGTGGTGTCTTAAATGTGCGTTGATGCAGCCTTTTGTTTCTCTGGATGGAGGAATACCAGGTAGTCGTGCAGTTTGAAGTACAGCGTGAGCCGGGGCAATGAAAGCAGTACGGGACGCACATCCAAAGTACCCCTGCTAACGAAAGTGTGTATTGACCTGAGAAGGAGACCATACTTAGCATCTAAGGGAAAGCAATCCTACATCGTCGTAACAGGAGTACCCGAGTGAACAAGTTGCTTTTCAGCATCTTCGTGAGGTTGCATGAACTGATGAACAGGGAAGAGGGTCAGGACCTGGTCGAATACGCGCTCGTTGTGGCGATCATCGCGTTCGGTGCGGTTACCGGGATGAAGGCCCTGTCCGCAGAGATCAAGATCGCGTTTGAGACGATCAGCGCCAATCTTGCCACTAGCTTATAGAGATCTTCGGCAGGACCATCAAATCCCCCGCTAATCCTGACAAACAGCTACCGCTTGCTTTTTGTTTACTTCGATCCTATTGTCGAATCATGCCATCGATTCAGACCGAACTCCGCACCTTGAAAAACCTCATCTCGCAGGCCGACAGGATTCTCGCTACTGCACCCGAATTACCTGAGAACCGCACAGCGGCTTGTCGTGAGGTGCTGAGTGCCGCTCTTGCTCTGTCTGACGATCTTCTCAGGGAATCTCGCCCCGCTAACGCTGCTGTGGCTCTAGGCCGCAAAGGTGGCGCTACAACATCCCTCAGACACGGTGTTGAGCATTATCGCCAGATGGCAGCAAAGCGGAAGAGTTTCGGCGGCGGTAGGCCGCGCAAGGAATCTGAGTAGATTAAGTGTTTCCAGCGAATGCGGTTCATGGCTTTTCCGCCTGTGCTGTAACGATTACGCAGTAGCCAAGACGCTAAAGAGGGAATGAGAGCAACCACAAAGACACGGAAGCCTGGGACCACCAACAGCATTGCAATCACGAATAGCCCGGTGACTCCAATTACGGACCAACAACGGCAACTCAAATATACAGCCTCCAAAAATGCGACAATGATTGCTTGAAAACGAAAGCCCGGCGCGATGGCCGGGGCTTCCGACGTGCGGCTGGTTACCCACATCGTAAGCCCTTCACCGTTCCGGTGCAAGGGTGCGCGTGCGTCCGGAAGACGATCCTTCCTTAACATTCGGCGCAATGGCAGAGCTTCTCGCCTCCACAACTGGCAGCTTAGAGGAGAGGCTCTCTTATTGTCTGAGCAATCCCCTGGACAAGGCGAACCATCCCGTCATGAAGGCGATGGTAGATGCGTATATCAGTCGGCTCCAACTGGCATTGGACAACATCAGGCGAGGGGCCATTGGCCTTCGATATCAATACGAGAACCATCCACACCTGACAGAGCAAATTCAAGAGTTGGAGTCGTGGCTCTTCCATCCAAAACCGCGAGAATCTCAGCCAAAGATAACCACGAAGCAGGAAGAAACTATTGGAGATTGGCTCGTCGGCACAATGCGCTACTCCTACTCGAAAGCGCGACGGCAGATAGAAAGTTTCAAGCGATCCATCAGCACAAGAGGCGCGCCTTCGAAGAGGGTAGAGACATTATTGATGATGGATGCCAGGATTTCTAACGGCTGGTCTTATCCAACTCTGGCTTCTAGGATGTGCGATTGCGGCGGTTCCGATCATGGGGTGCATTGCAGCGAACGCATTCGCAAACGGATAAAAGAACTAGAAGGCGTGCTGAAGAACTACGGCATTCCGCTCCATGCATCGGAGGGAGGAGAAAAATAGACGATCACTTTTCTCCTCCCCGGAGAATATTGCGCGAGTCTCATTATCCGCCCGGAATTAAATCGCGCCGGAACCTTTCTCCAGTTCACAAATGGCTCAAGATGCATTTGACTCAAAGGGTGCCACACTAGACACGAATTCGCGGACCACCAATGCCTAAAACGCAGGAAGGGGGAGCATATCTGCTCCCCCGGATTTGTTGGTGTGCGGATGTGGTGGAATGGCAAACACAGCGGTCTCTAAAACCGCACGCATTTGCTCAGGTTCCTGTCTAGAGCAATGGCGCATGGGATTCCCTTGGGGCGTCCAATCCGCCCGAACCAGAGCACTTCAGCCTCGTTGAGGGTCCCAATGCCGGCACACCACCGAACCGAATAGCATCGGGGTTGACGCGTAATCGCCAATGCGCGTTTCCAGACGCTCGGGCTTTGGAAACGCGCATTGGCCTGTTAGCACCAGGTGAGGGCTGCCAATGAGATTCTCCTTGCCCCAGCCTCGATCCTGCCTTTGCCTTACCAGTGGAATGCGAGCGCGGCCAACCAGAGAAAGCCCGCTCTGCACTATCGCCAGGTTGCAGATGTCCGATGACGACCTCCCGGTCAGTTTGGTACAGGGTTTATTAGACAGTCAATGCTAGGATTGTGCACTCGGACATTGCGAGCCCAATTGAGGTTCCCCAATGGGTACGAACCATCGGCCGCTCGTGCTGCTAACGGGAGCCTCGGGTTATATCGGAGGTCGCCTCCTCAGGGCGCTTGAGGCAGCTGGTCAGCCCGTACGCTGTCTTGCCAGACATCCCGATTTTCTCCGGTCGCGGGTTTCTTCCTCTACGGAAGTGATTCAGGCGGATTGCCTAGTTCGCACTTCGCTTGCACCGGCAATGGCCGGGGTGCAAACCGCGTACTACTTCGTCCATTCCATGGGCTCGGCGGGACAGTTCGAAGAAGAAGACCGGCAAGCCGCCCAAAATTTCGCCGACGCCGCTCGCCAACAGGGCGTCGAGCGCATTGCCTACCTGGGCGGCCTTGGGAATCAGGATCAAGCGTTATCCGCACATCTGCGGAGCCGCCATGAGGTGGCAGATATCCTGCGCAGTTCGGCCATTCCGACGATCGAATTTCGAGCCTCGATCGTCATCGGCTCCGGAAGTCTCTCGTTTGAAATGATTCGTGCTCTGGTACAGCGCTTGCCGGTCATGATTTGCCCTCGATGGGTCGAGGTCAAAGCCCAGCCGATTGCGATCGAAGATGTAGTCGCTTATCTTGTGGCAGCGCTGGAGCTACCGGCTGGACAGTCCGCGATCTTTGAGATCGGAGGTCCCGACCAGGTCAGCTATGGCGAGATCATGCAGGAGTACGCGCGGCAATGCGGACTGCGGCGATGGATGATCCCGGTGCCCGTCCTGACGCCGCACTTGTCGAGTCTGTGGTTGGGCCTGGTCACTCCGATCTATGCCCGCGTTGGTCGCAAGCTGATCGAGAGCATGAGGAACCCGACGCTGGTCCGCGACAAGTCGGCGCTGACCGTCTTCCATATTCGCCCAATGGGTCTGAGAGAAGCCATTGAGAGGGCTCTTCATCATGAAACCCTGGAGTATGCCGCGACTTTCTGGTCCGACGCGCTCTCGTCTAGCGGCAAACCCGCGTCTTGGGGTGGCGTCCGGTTCGGGACCCGGCTCGTCGATTCCCGGACCGCGTTAGTGTCCGTTCCACCCGCCTTGGCCTTTGCTCCCATCCGGCGGATTGGAGGTTCGAACGGATGGTATTTTGCCAGTTTTCTGTGGCGGATTCGCGGCTTCTTCGATCTCCTTGTCGGTGGAGTGGGACTGCGCCGGGGCCGCCGCGATCCTCAAACGCTCGTCGCTGGCGATGCTCTGGATTTCTGGCGCGTCGAGAGTTTTGAACCGAACCGCAGGCTGAGCCTGGTGGCGGAGATGAAAGTGCCGGGCCGCGCGTGGCTTCAGTTTGAGGTTGAACCAACCAGCCATGGCTCCCTGATTCGGCAAACCGCAATCTTCGATCCAGCCGGACTCGGCGGCCTTTTCTATTGGTACGCTCTCTATCCGATCCATTACTGCATCTTCCAAGGGATGCTCCACCAAATTGCAGCCATTGCGCAGCGTGAGTCAGCCGCAGCCTCGGCCTTGGCATAAAGCTGATCTTTGAACCAACGCGTCATGCTTTGATTCAGGCGATGTATCCGGCTCCTGGATCAGTATCGGCAGAAAATCGGACGGAACCGCACAGGCGTCATGGAAAGACTAGAATGCCCTCTTTGATCCATATCATCTACGCAAGCGTCGAGACCCAGGCCTTTTCGTCGGCGCAGCTTACCGAGCTTTTGCAAGAGGTGCGCGTGAAGAATGAAGACCTGCATCTGACTGGCATGCTCTTGTACTCCGATGGCAATTTTTTTCAGGTGCTGGAAGGCGAACCTGATTCCGTGGATGGAATGTATAAGAAGCTGCATCTGGATAAGCGTCATGAGCAATTGACCTTGATCGTGCGAGAACCCATAGCCAAGCGGTATTTCGCCGACTGGAGTATGGGTTTCTCCAGCGTTACTCTAGAAGAACTCAGGCAAGTCGACGGACTGAACGACTTTTTCCGTGACGGATCTTGTTTTGTCGGACTCGACAGCGGGCGTGCCAAAAAATTGCTGGCCTCATTCGCAGAAGGTCGCTGGCGCGCAAAACTCACCGGTGCACAGCGATCATGAGCGTAAGCATCGAGCCGCGCAACGCGCCTGATCCGTGCTTTACCTTCGCATTTCAGCCGATTGTTGACACGAAGGTCCGCGAGGTTCTTTCATACGAGGCGTTAATCCGTGGATCTGGCAATCAGCCCGCCCATCAAATTCTGGGGCAGGTGCCAGCCGAGAGGATGCATCTGTTCGACGAGAAAGCCCGTATGCAAGCGATCAGTCTCGCCACGCGGCTGGGTATCGGCTGCGACCTCAATCTGAATCTTCTGCCGCGTAGCTTATACTCGTCGCCAACAGCGATCCTAAGCACCATGGAAGCTGCAAATCGGCACCATCTACCCATAACCCGTATCGTGCTCGAGGTGACTGAGGGAGAGATCATCGCAGATACGACTCACTTCGCCGGCCTCATCAACGAATACCGGGGCCTTGGATTGAAGGTTGCTATTGATGATTTCGGCGCCGGATATTCAGGACTGAACCTGCTCGTCAATTTCCAGCCCGACCAGATCAAACTCGATATGTTCCTTGTACGCGGCATTGAAGCTCATGGCCCGCGTCAGGCTATCGTTCGCGCTATCGACCAGGCCTGCCGCGACCTTGGGATAGACGTGATTGCCGAAGGTGTCGAAACGATCGCGGAGTATGAATGGCTTGCGAACCAAGGCGTGCGACTGTTTCAGGGCTACCTGTTCGCAAAGCCGGGTTTCGAATCGTTTCCGCCGATTCACTACCCAGAGAGTTCCTGAACTCCCCCCGGAAGCCGGTACACACGGTGTAAGGGTCGACCGTCCGGAAGGCCAAATGATCAGCCAAGTATTGGAAGTACGCTTCACTATTGCGATGTTCTGCGTCCCTAGCCGAGCATTCTCAGTGAGCGCGTAATCGGCAGGTCACTCATTTACCAGCGAGGGGAGTCCACTTGTCTGTATAGTCGCTATCTCGCCTAACTCCCGCCATTCAATCCTCAATTCCCTGCCCTCTGCGTGGTCAGTTGCTTACAACCCTTCGGGCGAGATCCTCATTTGCCACGAAGATGAAGACCTGTTGTCCAATATGGTT
>Ga0302324_100024491_pt1 | contig 11623 bp, 6 predicted proteins | sample Palsa_T0_1_FD_201949 | JGI IMG/M metagenome (GOLD analysis project Ga0302324, IMG submission 201949) | Peat permafrost microbial communities from Stordalen Mire near Abisko, Sweden - Palsa_T0_1 | ecosystem: Environmental > Terrestrial > Soil > Palsa > Peat permafrost | place: Sweden: Abisko... | reverse complement strand
GAACCACACCGATCCGGCGTTGAAGTTCATCGATGGCCTATACGAGGCCTTTAATGGCGCGGCGGGAACGGTAATGTCAGCGTTCGGGAATTTGTTTCAGGGACAATTGAATTTTTCCTGGACGACGGCGCGACACGTCGTGAAGTGGGGCGCGGAAGCACGCCTTAACCGGGACACGACATACTTCGGTATCAGTCCGAACGGGGAATACGATTTTGGCGGTGGAACCGTTTATTCGCCCGTTTTCATTTCTTCCGCGAGTGGACAGCACGACGTTCAGCCTGGCCAGGCTTTGCCAGACACCTTAAGCAGTCTGTTACTCGGCTATCCGTACGGTTACACGATCGCAGTAGCGCCGCCCTACGCATCGAATGGCGCGCACATTGGGCCGGCTGCAATCAACCGGAATGACGTGAACGCCTACGTCGAGGACACATGGAAAATCAACCGGCAATGGACACTCGATTATGGGCTCCGATATGAGCTCTACACGCCCATTTCAGAGCGAGCTGATCGGACGTCGAGTTTTCTGAATTCGTTTCCATCTGCGGGCGTCGGCCAGGAATACTTGATCAATCCTCAGCCTACTTATCAGACCAATTGGAACGGCTGGGGGCCGCGTGTGCAGGTGGACTGGAATGCGCCTCAGGCCGTGCATGTGCACATGGGCGGGGCGATCACAGTGATTCCTCCCAATATCTGGCAGGACAATCTTCTTACGGGGTCAACCCCCTACGTTGTTTATCCACGTGTCAATGCGGCGCAAAACGGAGAGATTGCCTACGGATTCCAAATTACACCGGACGAATTGCCGCCCGTCTACAACACCGCTGGCGTGAACGTGTTGGCCCGCGGCGATCCGAAAAAAGTGCCGGCGAATACGGTGATGGACGCAAATCGATACCAGCAGGATTTGGCAACGCTGTCGCCGAGTCGTCAGCTCTCGCTGCTGAGTCTGGCCGGAATCGACAGGCGCTTCGGCAACGCCTACCTGCAAACCTGGACGCTGGGGCTGGAACGGGCGTTCGGCGGCCTCACCGCCGATGTCGCGTATGTCGGAACATCGGCATTTCGGCTTCCCAGAATGTCCTATCCAAACGCGTATCCTGGGGCGGATTCGGAATTTGCGCGGTTTACAAACTTCGATGGTAGCGGCGCGGTGACGGGTGGTTTCGGATACGAGTCTGTGATGACGGCGACGTCACACTCGTCGTACAACGCCTTGCAAACCTCGTTGTCAGGAAATGTTGGGCACGGCGGTCCGTCATTGCAGGCAGGATACACCTGGGGCAAATCGCTGGATGATGTGAGCGGCGTTATCGGAGGAGCAGGATCCACTGGCGCTGTGACGCTGTTCAGTCCGCAAGACCCGTTCGATACCCAAGCTGAAAGAGGGCCGTCCAGCTTTGATGTAACGCACGCCTTCACCTTGAGCGCGGCCCAGAGTTTGCATTTCGAGCATTTGGGACTTCAATCGGATCGAACCCAGTTGTTGACGAAAGGCTGGGAGTTGCTGAGCATCTCGACGATTACCAGTGGTTCGCCGTTTACGGTTTATTCAGGGATCCAGCAAACGGGTGCGGGAACGATTGGCGCGGATCGCCCCGACCAGATTGGCACTCCGGACCTCTCGAGCGCCGGAAGTTCAACGCGACCTCGCGATGATTATTTCGGGCTGGGCCCCAACAACGCAAGTTTCTTCTCCATTCCCATCGGAATCACGGGCGGGACGGGAGCAAACTCCGGGCGCTTCGGAACGCTCGGCCGCAATACCTTTCGCGGCCCCGCATATTACGACTTCGATTTTGCCCTCATTAAGACGACTGCGATTGGCCACCGCGAAAGCGGTCTGGAGCGAGCGGACCTGCAGTTCCGCGCCGAGTTATTTAATCTGTTCAACATCGTCAACATGGGATTGCCCGCGAACACCATCGAGGGTACAGGATTTGGCATGATCAGCAAGACCGCCGGAACCTCACGGCAAATTCAGTTTTCGCTAAAGCTCATCTATTAACGCTTTCTGGGAGTGCCTTAACTCGGTCTGCTAATCTTCTTCTTTCAGGGCGCAGGCCGTCGCGCGGCCAAATCGATTCACGAATACCTGACGACCGGCCACCGACAATCAACCGAATGGCCTGCGCTGATTTATAGAGGCCACCGTCCCGCAAGCCATTCTGTAGCGGGACGGGAATCACTTCGATAATGAGTGGCGGACTCCTCAGGCTGCAAGTGCAGCGATCTATATGAGGCCGGCCCCTCGCAGTCGGGCGGGTTTCCTGATCAGGGGATGTGGAATGGGGCAATGAGTGAAAGAAACAGCGCAGAACCGCTACCAAACACAGGCGGGCATCTTCCAGGTCGGCGGTTAAAGCTCCTGCAGCTTCGGCACAAGCTCCATCCCGGGACCACGCCAGAAAAGCGAGTGCGCACTCTGCACTGCAGTTACGGGCTGGACCGCGTGTGCCCGGCGGATAGCCTGAATTCCAGCCGCGTGCTACGGACCGAAGCCGCGGTTCATATCCCACAGCGGATAATGCGGCAGAGTACCAGCCGGATCGCGCAAGAATGCTTCCGTCTGAATTACTAAATCCCGCCTGCGCTGGCGTGCCGCAGGTCCAATGTCGACGCGGCCTAAGGCCGGTGTCGGGACCCCGGCGCGGGTCGTTCCGGGAGGCGGTTTCAGGTACTCAGACAGTTCGCCTCTTTTCAGCAGAGTCGTCAGCGATTCCCGAATTTCTTTCGTTGCGGTGCGAAAGCGCTTCGTCCACTTTTCCTCAATGTCGCGCGTGCGACTGTAATACTCGTGCTGCGCGTTGATGCCCGCTTCGGACAAGCGCACGAACTTGCCGCGGCCGCGCGCAGGGTCTCTTTCAACGACGATGTACGGCTTGTGCTGCCAGCCAATGCCCGCGGTCTCTTCCGAACAGCCCGTTCGTTTGGGAATCTCCGTTTCAAGCATCGGCTCGTCGCTGAGAACGCGGATCGCGTTGGCGCATAGCGAAATCGGCGTTCGCGATTCACGTTCGAAATCGAGCGCGAACGCGAGCAGAACTCGGGAAAGCAGCACCGGCAGCGGCAGGCCGTCTTCCGCAGCCGATTTCCGGGGACCGAACTCCGGCAACTTCACAATCGCAATGGGCAAGCCCTGCGGCAATTCGAGGTCAATCTGGTGCTCGATCGCTTCTAACGAGCGGTGCAGCCTGGTCGCGTCGTCGCCGAAGCGTTTCGACCAGCGAGCGTCAATTTCCGGGATCAGGTCGGGCCAGATTCTGACGGCTGTTTCACCGCTGGCCGTGAGCCGAACCGGCCAATCGGCGCGGATGCCGCGGCCGCTACCAAGTCCCGCGCGCTTGCCGGGCTGAAGCGCAACGACGCCCCATCGTTCGAGGCAACCAAGCCCGGCTGTGGCGCCAGCCTGGGATGTAAGCGCGCGCGAAGCCAGAGTTCGAACCGAAACTGGTCCATCGGCCAAAAACCGCAGCACATTCAGCCAAGTGACCAGCGAGAGGCGCGCGCTACGGCTCTGCGTTTGCAGCATGCGGCGCTCGAATTCGCAATCGAGCTCCACACTATAGGCGACCAGAATTTGCGAGAGAAGGGCTGAAAGCGGCTTGTGCGGCGCCGACATCATCCCATAGTCTATCGTGGGCCGGCCCCGCGAATCGCGAGGCGATATGACGCGCGAGTCCAGGCGTCAGCGCAACCGAAACGCAGCCCGGCAGATGGAAGCCGCCCGTCGGGCCTTCTGGGCAAAAGGCGAAATCGGCATCCGCGGTAGGAAAGGAATCCCCACTCTCAAGAACTCATGCGTTAAGCGCGTGGGGCCGCGGACAAAATTGACGTTTGAACAGTCATCGCGCAAAACATAGCTCAGGTGGGTATTCGGAATCGACTCGCTCAAGAAATCCAACACTCTGGCGAATCTCAAGATTAGCGTCGGAGAGAGTGGTTGTGTCGCTTGCCAGAATCGCGGTTATTCAAAACATCAGCATCTCCCAGCGATACGTTCACCCTACTGAAGATGCGGTTCTGAATGCGCTTTCTCGCTTGGATAGGCCCAATATTGGGCACACCTCCGAAACAACGCTCCCGCAACGCGCAGAGGGATCCGGCTATCTACTGCCGCTTTGACTTGAAATGGTGAGCGCGGTAGGAATCGAACCTACAACCTACTGATTAAGAGTACTTGTGGAACGAAGAATCAACACTTTAGCGCAGTTTGGACGCCTTCAAACTTGCTGAGCAAATATGCGGGGTTCAACGCTTCGCCCCATCTCCAAACTCAACCCATCCAAACGGCCACTGGGCACAATTTTGGGCACAGTCCTGTCACGAGAATCATTGTCCGGTAATCTGTTCACGGCGCTTAGGTTCCAGGCACTTGCCACGAGGCGGAGCGGAAAGGTACCGGCCCGATTCTCACGATACCCGTCAGTAGTTGTAATCTCCGACTGCTATTCCTAGTCCGCCAGTTCCCAAATTTCGTGGAGTTTTGAATGTGCCGTCGCCGTTGCCGAGGAGCAGGACACTCCCACTGGCCACATCTAGACGGCCCGTCGCCGTCAAAGTCCGCGATTGCGATTTGTCGGAAGCAGCCTGCGCGCCGGCATCTACTGGTCGCAAGAGCTAAAACAGATTCTCTCCGCAGGCAGCGTTCGTTAGTTTCCGCCAACTACCTCCCACCAGCGGCAACGGCTATGACTTGGATGCGGGCCGACTCAGCGTGCGGCGGAAAACGGATCGTCATCGTTTCCCCGGCTGCCACCGTCCAGAAATCCCCGGCGTTACGGTGCTCTTTCTTTCCCGCGATTTCGGTGTCGACTTTTCCCGACTTGAGTTGCGCGATATAAAAACCGGCCACTGGCAGCTTCACGGCCTGCTCCGTTGCCTCCAGCTGCCAGTCCTTTACCTCCACGCGGAATTGTGTTTCCGCTTTAGTAGCCGGTGCCTTCACCATGGCGACACCTGAGTATCGCGAGATCGCACTCGTCGGCACCGCCACGTGCTCATCAGCGGCCAAGGCAAGCGCTCCCGCCGCCACGATCGCCGCCAGGCTGACCATGACTCTTAATGCTCTGCTCTTCATCGTACCTTCCTCCTCATGGCTGCAGCGCGTACACGTGGCCCTTGTTGGTCGCAACAAACAGACTATCGAGCGCGATGGCCGGTTCCATCCGAAGCCCGACCGCGTCGCCCCCGTCGTCGAGCGCGACGTCGATGGACGCCGGCACCGGAACAATCGTGTATCCCGCCGCCAGGCAGTCCGACACCCATGTCGCTGACGGCGGACCGAAATCGGTGTTCGAACAGCGGAATCCCGCCGCCGCTACTCCCGTCGCCGGGTCGGCCAGCGCGATCACGTGGCCCCCTGCCGTCGTCACAAAAACCACTCCGTTCGTAACCGTCGGCGCTCCCACCGGATACCCGCCCCCCTGGTCAGCCGACGGGATGTCGTAGATCCATCGCACCCGGTTGCTGTCAGAGGTCTGACAGGCGTCAAGCGCATGGACGCGCCCATACCCGTTACCGACCCCGCCAGGATCCGTTAACGCCCAGCCACCCGTCTGGATAAACAAATAGTCTCCCCATGCGGCTCCCGGCTGCTTGTAGTCGTCATCCCCATACAAATCCGTTCTTGTATTGGCCGGGAAAACGCAACTCGACCCCGCCGTGGGCGGGAACTGCCATTTGCAACTGCCGGTGCCAGAGTCGATCGCGTAGGTCCAGCCGTTCTTCTGCACCGATGCTGTCATTTGCCCGCAACTGGTCAGCATGCTGGTCGGCCCGGCAGCCCAGTCTGGGTCGGAGTCGCGCGCGTAGGGAACCGCGCGGAATTCCCAGTTGAGCGCTCCGCTTGTCGGATCTATATTCACCATGCTGATGGAATGGTCGGGACTCGGCTCCGGCTCGCATGGCGTGCCGCCCGCGACGTTGCCGTCGCAAACGTTGCCCGTCGTGAACACGATTCCCTTGCCGTCGAAGGCCGGCGAATTCCACACCCCGCCCCCGCAATCTCCGCCACAGGTCATGTCCGTGGGCGCACCCACCACATAAAATGGGAAGCCCGTCGTGACCAGCTTGTGCGTGGTCAGGTCAACCGCCACCAATCGGCCCTTCTGCACCGGATTGTCTGCAGCATCGTGCACGCCAACATAAGCCATGTTGCCCAACACCAGCGGCGAAGAATATGTAATTCGCTCATGAATTTGTCCCAACGCTCCCGTCGTGCACATCGGCACATTGGCCACCACGTCGCTCTTCCACATGAGCGCCCCGGTACTCGCATTCAATACCCACAGCCGCGCACTGCCGTTCCCGCCGTCCACGGTTTGATCCGGATCGGGAGCCCCAAAAATCAACGCGTCCGTTCCATTGACGCTGATGTACGACGCGCTCGACTGAATTCCATAGTGACCCCACGATCCGTTGCCGCCATTGGTACAGCTTCCGTTTAGTGGCGCGCCACCCCCCGCTGGATACACCCACTTAAAGCTTCCGTCGGCGGCATTCAGGGCCCAGAAATAACCGTTGACGTCGCCGATGAACACCGTGTTGTTGAACACGATCGGTGACGCCCGAAATGCCCCCGGCATCGATGGCCCCGTCCACCCCGTGCCCGGCGACTTCCAAGCCACATGCAGGCTCGCGATTACGTTGCTGGCGTTGGCCACTTTGCTGTTGAGAATTTGCCAGCCGTACCGTCCCGGATTGTTCCGGTAGGCCAGCCACTGCGCCGGCGGCGGATTCAATCCGTTACAGCCGACCATATTCGTGCACGCCGTGAGGGTCATCAGTCCTAAAATCGAGAAGATCGACGGAGTGAAGCGTCGCATATGCTACCTCGCTCGAATAATGAAGAGGCGAATGGTTGCCGGTTGAGATTCGGTGTTCTCGAATTCCAACGCCTGCCCGCCCGGCAGCGCCCGCATCGGTCCCCCGCTCAGCTCTTCGCGTTTGTCACCCATCGCGAGCGTAACCTTGCCGTTCGAAAAGTCCATGACTGCGGACCCTGGTAACGGCGCCACCGTGCTCTTTGCCTTTGGCGGAATCAGAATATCCCGAACGTCTATGTGCGAGTTGCCGGGTCCGTCGGTCTCGAAGTCGGTGCGGGCGAAGTAGTTTCCGTCCTGCCTCGTAAATGGATGCGGAACCGGATTGCCCACGTACTTCAACTCGCCCGACAACGGCGGCGGCAGCAACGGCTTGGTGACAATTGGAGGGCTTGGTTGACTCTTCTGAGGTGCTGTGGAATCAGGCGCTGTGAAACAGCCTAAGGCAGGCAGCATCAGGGCGGCAGCGATCACAAAATACCCTCGCATGAGCAGCTCCCGAAATATCTAAGCCAAGGACTCTAGGTCTACTTCCTGCTTACTGTCAACTTAAAAATTATGATAAGTAGGTAAGTACACCACTTATCTTCACCTATCTTCACTTATCTTCACTCATCTTCACTCATCTTCGCTCATCTTCACTTATCTTATCCCTCTTCTTCTCTTTCTCTTCTTCTGTTTCTCTTCTTCTGTTCACTTTTCTAATTGGACGGTTGACCGCCTCGATTTGCCGGCGTCACCAACGCCAGCGCGTGTCCGGTTCTTCGCGCACTCTGCGAAGAGCCTGCCCTAAGCAGAGTTGAAGCGGCGGGGCAGCCTCTTTAATGGTGCTACACGCAAGCAAGTTCGAAAGGTGTCCCGCCCGCGATTCGCGGGGAAGCTGCTTGCGGGTCTCTTCGGCCTCACCCCCACCAACGTGACTCTTGATTCTGCCGAGAGTAACAACGGCGTGGCAAACCGGCGCTTCGGAAATTGAAGGGGCCTGGAGGGCGGAGCAGTTCACAAATCCGGCCAACCCTCAAACCCACTATGGCCAGATGGGACCTGAAATCTGGGAGCTAACCGAAGGACATTTCATGGTGTTTGTGGCGGCTGGCACGGGCGGGACCATCAGCGGAGTCGGGAAGTTCCCGAAGGAGAAGAACGCGAAGATTCGCGTGATTGGAGCGGACATCGAGGGTTCGGTTTTGAGTGGGGGAACACCCGGCTCATGGAAAGTGGAGGGAATCGGCGAAGACCTTTGTTCCGAGTACATTGAACGCGCAAGTCATCGATGAATGATTCGGGTCAGACCAAAAGCAAAACGACAGACTCGCTCTGGGGCGTGTTCACTCACCGCCTTCTGAACTTGAGAACACCGTACGCAGGCTCGAGATCAGCGGGGCGATGACCAGCGCTGTACCCGCCGACGCAAGAATGCGTAACATCTGGCTGGAGTAGTCAGCGATTGCCCCGTAAGCGAGTATCGCGAGACCGCCGGAGCCGATGACTCCGAACAACGCCCCGACACACAGAGAGATCGGGAAATTGTGCTTGAGGGTCGTCATCGATAGGAAATAGAATGCACCGATTGCGGACGGGAGAAAAGTGCTCTATGGTTCGGGAAAATTTTCTGCGGTGGATCGCGATCTTTGCGGAACTCTCACACGATTGTTATCGCATCAGCAATGCTCCTGGTATTGTCTCTGGTCATTTGCTCCGCTCCTGGTTCGTGTGATGGACAAGCCTTGCATCCACAGATCCTGCTCTAGGAGTGCTGTGAGCTCTAACGCACGACTGGCTGTCGCGCAGCGTTGGCCCTACGTGCGATCAGCTCGAACCCTTCTGAGCGCGCGTTCTTTTCAGTTTCCTCCAACCGTTTGCGACCCGAACTGGGATCGTTTCCCTTGAGCTGAATTTCGCCGAGGGCTAGGGATGCCTCCAACTTGATTCGGATCAAACCAAGTGCATTCGCCTCCAGGAGCACATTTTGGGCGAGACGCTCGCCTTCGGGGAACTCCTTGATTGCCGCCTGCAGGTACGCATTTTGGATGGCCAGCGGAAGGCGGACAGTAACGTCGCTGCTGTTTTTCGAAAGCATCAGCGCCCGGATAATCGCTTGCTGCGTATCCCCGATCTTTCCCTGCAAGAGCGCCGCTCTCGACAATAGCGCTTGACCCTGGATTTCGCGGTCCGCCTCGCCTTCCGACTGAAATTCCTGGATGGCCGTACGTGCCAGAGTCTCAGCTTCCGAAGCCTGTCCAGAATCGCAATCCAGTTCTCCCAGAGCGACTTCCGACTCGGCTACGGTGCCCTTTTCGCCCAACTCGCGCTGCAAGGCGAGGGCCTGCTCGTAGCTTGTCTTGGCGCCGTCATGATCACCCATTTGGCGCCGTAGTTGTCCGATCGACACCAGTGAGATGGCGTAGTAGCTCTTGTCATCGATTTCGCGTTGAACGCCCACGGCCTGCTGGTACATCTGCATTGCAGTTTTCAAATCTCCCTGATCCGCCAAGACATCGCCCATGAGCTGAAGGTCGATTGCTTCCGAACTTCGATGCCCGACCTCGCGGGCCAAAACCAGCGCATCCTTGTACTCGGCCAAGGCGCCTCCCAATCGTCCCTCCGCATGAAGGATGTCGCCGGTATTGCCGGTGACTACCGACATTCCATGCTTGTCACCCACCTCCCGGAAAGCTTCGAGCGATTCCCGATAGAACTTCTTGCCACCGGTGAAGTCACCTTGTTGGGCGTAAATGAGACCTATATTTCCCAGTTCTCTGGCCGTCGCCCTCTTGTCGCCAGTCTGGCGGGCCAGGGAGAGGGCTTGTTCATACAATGTAATTGCTTGCTTCAAATCGCCCTGATTGATGGGCACTTCGGCCAAGTCATGCAAGGCTCCAGACTCGCCCGCCAAGTCGCCGGCCTGGTGAAAAATCCGACGGCTCTCTTCGCAAGCAGTGGTTGCTTCATTCGGTTGTCCGAGACCGGCCAGCGCGCGGCATTGATAATCCTTCGCGCGAGCGACCAGAAGCTTCTCTCCCAGCGGATTTGCCTTTCTGATTGCGGAATCAGCGGCGGCGACGACGCCTTTGCGGTCCGATAACGAATGATCGGCCCACATTTCCGCCATATCGACTCTAGGATCCTCTTTCCCTTCTGCAGAACGTGCGCGCAGTCTGGCGATCGTGGCCAGGGCCTCGCTGCCTCGCTCTCCTTCGATCTGGGCATTGGCGAGGGCGAGGCCATCTTCGATGCTGTCGGGGAAAGAATCGGAAAGCGCCCGATAGACGTCAATCGCTTTATCCCAATCCTTGTTGGCCTCATAGTATCGCCCTTCCACCAACGAACGATCTGTTGGAGAAAGCTTGCTCGAGAGTTCAACCGCGTTCTTGGCCTCATGCAAGGCGGTCGCGCTATAGCCGAGAGCCATCCATGCTTTCGCCAGTTCGGCGTGAGCCAGCGGGTAGGAGGGATCTGAGTTTACGGCGTGAAGCAGAAGGTCTCGGGCGGCGAGTGCATCAAATGTCCGCAACTTCGCCAAGCCCTCAGAGTAGAAACGCATCGCCTCCTGGTTCGCAGGCATGGAGGCGCGTATTCCCATAGATTCAATCTGCGAAACTTCTGCTATTCCCAAATGCTCGCGCAACTTTCTTCCGACCCGGGCAACGACGCTTGGCAATTGTGCTTCACTACCGGTTTCTGAAGCGGCGGCAGCGATCTCTCCTGTAGCCGTGTTCTGAAGACGAACATCGATCCGCATTTCGCTCCTTGCGTTTTTTCCCGTGTCAAAATAAGAACCAACTACGACGAAGTCCGTGACCAGTGTCTTGCGCACGGATTCCAAAGCTTCGGGAGCGAGATGGTCTGTGTCGGCAAGGCCGAGATCGATTTTCATACGCGCCACCGTTTCTCCGGGAACCGTGCGCAACTTTTCTCCCGCTGCAAGTTCGGTCGCCAACATTTCGGACATGGCGGTTGAAAGCCAGGCCGCGTCGGAACGGCCGGAAAGGTTCTTGAAGCCTAAGATCGCCACCGAGCGCCGTCCCTGGGCGTTGACCGTGCTCTGAGCGATCGTCGCTGGCGGCGAAGCGGGATTTTGGTGGGGGACCCTGTGCGCCTGCCAAATCGCTAGACCGGCCGCCAACCCAAACACTGCCAAGGCCGCAGTCAACGACTCCGCATGGCGCTGAACAAATCTTCCAGCACGATAGACGATGGTACCCTTGCGTGCGGTGACCGGTATGCCGGTCAGATACCGATCTATGTCGCGCGAGAACTCCTCGATGGAAGCGTACCGGCGTTCGGGTTCCTTGCGGAGAGCCTTCATCACAATGGCGTCAAGATCTCCCCGCAGGCGGCGCTGCAGTTCAGCCGGCTGAATTCCGCGCTGGCTGCTCACCCGCTCAGACGTAGTTTCAATTCGTCCATCGACGTCGCTCGACGGGCTTTTTTCTTTCCTCCAGACGACCGCACTGGGTTTCTCGGGTTCGTCTTCGCAAACCAGCCGCTCCATTTCCAGAAAAGACTGGGCAGAGCGATACGGCCGATGACCAGTCAGCAATTCAAAAAGCAATACCCCCATCGAATAGACGTCGGTTGCGGTAGTGACGGCGAGCCCACGAATCTGCTCCGGGCTAGCGTATTCCGGGGTCATCGGACGCCAATCCGTTCGCGTGACCAGGGGAACCTGGTAGCACTCGGGGTTAAACAGTTTGGCGATGCCAAAGTCCAGGAGTCTGGGCACACCGACTTTTGTGATCAGGATGTTTCCCGGCTTAAGATCGCGATGAATCACCTGCCGGTCATGCGCA
>Ga0302324_100024486_pt1 | contig 11626 bp, 10 predicted proteins | sample Palsa_T0_1_FD_201949 | JGI IMG/M metagenome (GOLD analysis project Ga0302324, IMG submission 201949) | Peat permafrost microbial communities from Stordalen Mire near Abisko, Sweden - Palsa_T0_1 | ecosystem: Environmental > Terrestrial > Soil > Palsa > Peat permafrost | place: Sweden: Abisko... | reverse complement strand
CAGTGGTGCTGGCTGCGCGACTGGATCGGCCACCGATAACGGCGCCCTTTACATTTGCGGCGACAACAATGCCTGCCAATTTGGTAGCGATACTGGAACCAACAACCATCAAGTGCAGGTCGTTTATGTGAACTCCGTCACAGGTAGCGGTGGCGGACCGTTCGCGGTTACTTTCAACCCAGGTCTTTACATGCCAAATTGGGCAAGCGGAAATACGCCGCTGGCCACCTGGATAACATCTTCGTCTTCAGGAAACACACCAGCACCATACGGAAATGGCCTGGAGGATTTGACGGTCTACACAACAGGCAGCACGACCAACTATTCCGTATATCTCAACTTATCCTATGCCTCATGGGTAAAAGGCGTCCGATTTATAGGAAGTGGAATAAATAATCCGCTAGCACTGAACAGCGCAAAAAACTGTCTTGTCCTGAACAATTATTTTTTCTCCGATATCGCGCTGGATGGTAATTTCCCGGCGCCGTTACAAATGGGCAGTATGTCGGACAGTCTTGTGCTTAATAATATCATGACTTCCGGCGTGCCGTGGGAGGGATTTGGATCGAACGAAGCAAATGTCGTCGCCTACAACTATGGGCGTGACACATTCACGATGTACTACGAGGTTAACTTCTTCGATCATCATGCGGGGACCGCCTTTGGTTTGTTCGAGGGCAACCAGACCGGAATATTCACAGGAGACAACACTTGGGGCACGCATGATCTCGACACGTTGTTTCGAAACTATTGGTCTGGCTGGGACCCTCCGTATAAGACTATAAACCAGCGCGGAGTCGAGTACGACGCTTATTCCCGATTCGAGAATGCTGTCGGTAACTCGATTGGTCCCGGACCCGGCACTTCTCCGCTCTCTACATATCAAGCGACTTCAGGAAACCAAGGATTCATTTTTGCGTTTGATAATCAAGGGAACAACGACCCGCTCGTCTTAGCCTCGTCAATGCGATGGGGAAACTGCGATACCGTGACCAATACGTGTCGCTTTCAAAGTTCAGAGGTGCCCGCCGCTCTATCCGGCAACGCGGTTCCATTTCAGAATTCAGTGCCGGGCATGACAAACTTGCCTTGTTCATTCTTTTTGGCAGGGTACTCATCCATAAATTGCACTTCTCATCCAAGCGGGGGAACAGGTTTGAACTGGTGGAAAGTATGCACCAGTTGGACGACGTTTCCAACCAGCTGCGCCACCAGTCAGGCGCAACCATTTCCGGCGATTGGCCCAGACGTAACTGGAGGACCGTATGTTAACGGCACGGCGTACGATATCCCGGCAGCAATCGCATTCAAAAATCTTCCGATTGACGCTAATTTTCAAAACTCCTATGGCATTGTAAGTTCCACTTGGGCTGGCGGAACGGAGACGTTGACTGTAAGCGGACTCCCCAACACTACACATCTGATGGGCGGCTTTCAGATCACCGGAGTGGCCGGCTGCAATAGCCCGGCTGGTGGTGAATTCTTGATGACTGCTTCTACGGCAACAACAATCAGCTACGCCTTGGCATCGAATCCAGGCTCCTGCGGCGGCGGAACGGTCAAGTTCCCTGATGTTCGCATGTTCGACGAAGCAGTCTATCAGAATGACTCGGCGGGCGGCACCGGGCCCAATGCTCCCACTGGCGTGACTGTTACCGCTCACTGAACCTTGGTGCCGCGGATCAGTACGGGGCTGGATTGGGGCCATGAGATGGCTAACTTGTGACGGAACGATCAACAGCGTCGAACGTTTTGTGCCCGGTGTGGACGTGGCACTCTTGGCCACCTAGACGGTGGCGAACCCGTTTTGCCCTGCGCACATATTGCTCTAAACGGGAGATCCAATCGCCATGGTGACGTTATGGATTTGGGCGAGCACCGCCGCGCGAGAATGGGTGACCTACGGCATGCTGACGGCCCTGGGATCAAAGAATGGAACCCAAGACCAAAATATATAACGGGCCCATGCGTTCTGCATTTGAGAAGTCTTCGCTCCATCTAGTTTGTTACTTCCTTGGCAACGTTCGTCTAACACTTGCTTTTATCCTGCCGACTCAACGAGGTCTCGAAGAAGAGTCGACACCGGCATTTCCAATCTTTGGTATCGACGGACTCAAGAAGGTTTCGGGAGAAACAACCGCACCTTGTCCGGCTCGGAATGCGCCCTGATGAAGAGTCCCTTACAGGAGGACCATATGGAGCGATTGCGGATCTTGCTGCTAGCGCCGCACTGCAATCCGGAAAGCGTCAGCACGTCGCTTGTGGCTTATTCTCATGCAGCGGCGCTCGCAGAACTACATGACGTCACTTTAGTTATCGGACCACCCTCTGAGGCTCCCGTGCGCCGCGCCAAGGCATCGTTCCGAGATATCGCGGTAATCCGCATGCCAATGCTCGAGCGCTTCTATGAATGGAGTTTGCGCAGGATCTTCAATAATAACTTTAACACTCAGATGTGGACCGCGTTCCTCTATCCGTTTTCCGTTGCGTTTGAATGGCAGGCTTGGCGACAATTGCGGCGCCGAGTCTATGCGCGCGAGTTCGATGTTGTTCTGCGCGTCTCACCGATAACAGCGGTGTTGCCGAGTCCTATCGCTTTCTTCCTCCGGAAGGGGCCCATACCTTTTGTGATTGGTCCGATCAACGGCGGCTTGCCGTGGCCATCCGGTTTTCCCCAGCTCGCCAAACAAAAGGAGTGGATCTCCAACCTGCGGAAGCTGTATCGATATCTTCCTTTCGCTCGCTCCACCTATCGCCACGCCGCAGCCATCATAGCCGCCTCCTCGCAAACGTATGACGAGTTTGCGCCATACATCGACAAGCTATTCTATGTCCCGGAGAATGCCGTGAGTCGCCTTTTGTGTTCCCGCACCACGCCCAGTTCGGAACACAGCGGCAAACTGCAGCTGATTTTCGTGGGCGGCCTGGTTCCCCTGAAGGCCTGTGATCTCGCTTTGCGCGCGGCTGCTCCCCTCTTGCGAAACGATTTGGCCCGCTTCAGCGTCCTCGGTGATGGGCCGGAGAGGAGTGGCCTCGAGCAGCTCGTGAGATCCCTTGGGATCGCAAACGCTGTATCCTTCTACGGCTGGCTGAGCCATGCGGAGGTCCTTAAGCGGTTACAATCCGCGGACGTGATGGTGTTTCCGTCGCTTCGCGACTTCGGTGGAGGTGTGGTCTTTGAGGCTCTTGCAGTCGGGGTCGTACCGGTGGTCGTGGACTTCGGTGGCCCTGGCGACATCGTTCACCACGAAGTTGGGTACAAGGTAGCCCCTACCAATGAGAGCGAAGTAGTGTCACAGATCGAAGAGATTTTGGCGGATCTCGCGGGAAATCCGGACCTTTTGAGTCGCTTACGACAGCGGGGCATGTCCTACGCACGGGAATTCCTAACTTGGGATGCGAAGGCACAGACTGTTACCCAGATCCTGACCTGGGTTGTGCGGCGAGGGCCTAAGCCGGATCTTCCGTCGCCAAAGTTAGCTAAGGTGTCCGCTCCCCCGGTAAACCCCTGCTGCGTACAAATAGGTCTATGACTGCATTCAAATGCCAACCTTAAGTCTCTCAGGCCGGAAAGCGAAGGCCTCAAATCGACTGATAAATCACGGTTCGCGTAAAGATCGCCTGGCGACTCGAACCGCAAGACGGCCCGCCCGGAACTTTGGTGATAAAGGAAAGTGTTCAGCTTCAGAGACGTAGGAACTCAGCGGCCAAATAGCTGCAGGAGTCTCTATCTATCGCAACGTTCCGCTAGCATCGTTTTCATTAGGGTTCTCTCAAGACTTAAGGGTCAGGGCAGGCCAACCCTATCCGCACCGACAAAAGTGCAACAGCTTCTAATTGGAGATGATGTAATGTACATCGTGGACCGGACGTTGACGTTTGCGCGAGGGTTTCTCGCGAGCTACGGCCCCTCGGGCATCAAGAAGCGACTCTGGGATAAGGAGTATTCGGGAACCAAGTGGGATTTCATCGACAATACGGCCGGCGACTGTGTGTATCCATACCTCGAAAAGTACGCGCACAACGGGAACATCCTGGATCTCGGCTGCGGCCCGGGTAATACCGCTAATGAGCTGGCAACCGGCGTCTATCAAAATTATATTGGCGTTGATATCTCCGAAGCAGCTCTGGCCAAAGCTGTGCAACGCACCGAGAAGAACGGCCGCGCTGGCAAGAACAGTTTCGTTAACTGTGACTTCTTGGATTACGATCCCACGCTGGAATTCGACATCATCTTATTTCGCGAGTCCATGTACCACATCCCTTACGGCCAAGTTCTGCCGATCCTGAGGAAATTCTCAAATAACCTCAAAAGCACAGGCGTGTTCATCGTCCGCCTTTACGCCGGTGACCAACGGCCAGGTGTGATCAAAACTCGGGTAACTGCCAAGCTGGATTTGCTAAAGCGCGAGTTCGACATTGTTGAATCGCGGCAATTTGATTTACCGGCCCTGCCAAATGTGTTGGTCTTTCGGCCTAAACACTAAGATCTACCGCGGCACGTCGTGCAATTGTCCGTCTTATGTTTTGGATTCGCGTTCAGGCATGTACTGATCGATGAAATCAAGCGCCGCGTTTGTTGTGGGGACGCCGTCAGGGCAGGCGCGTAAAGAACAGCGGCAACCGTTGCCATGCCTTCCTTGTAGGCGTGCCGCTTTTTCCACAGCTATGGCGTTAGTTGCGCGCCGGGTGGCTTGACCCTGGGAGTGCCAATCCAATCGACAGCGGCCACGAGGATGGAACCGGTGGCGTGTTCGATGAACGCTCTCGGCCAAAAAGGTATTCCTACAGCTGGAAATTTGATCTTGGGTATCGGTCATTGACGCACGACCGTAGCGAAGCGAAAGGGAATTGGCGTGAAGATCAGCATTTTCGGGTTAGGCTACGTCGGCACTGTCTCGGCGGGATGCTTCGCCGACCAAGGACATGAAGTGCTGGGTGTCGATCCGGTTGAGACAAAAGTCGACCTGATAAACCAGGGCCGATGTCCCATCATCGAGGCGGATATCAGTGAGATCGTCGCCTCCGCCGTTGAAGCGGGCCGCCTGCGCGCTACTCACGACGCTACCCGAGCCATCCGGGAAACCGAGCTATCGTTCGTCTGCGTCGGTACTCCGAGCCAGGCTAACGGCAACCTCGACTTCAGGTATATCAGACGCATCTGTGAACAGATCGGCCATGCGCTCAAGAACAAGGGCGCGCGGCACACAGTGGTCATCCGCAGTACGGTTGTCCCGGGAACCATGCGCAGGATCGTGATTCCGATCCTGGAGGAGTTCTCAGGAAAAAAAGCCGCGGTTGACTTTGGCGTCTGCCATAATCCCGAGTTTTTGCGCGAAGGCTCGGCGGTGAAGGATTTCTACTCTCCGCCCAAAACCGTTATCGGCCAGTTGGACGAGAGCAGCGGCGACATTCTGGCGGGGCTCTACGGAAAGCTAGATGCGCCGCTAATTCGAAGCGACTTGGAAACCGCCGAAATGGTGAAGTACATCGACAACAGTTGGCATGCCCTAAAGATCGGTTTTGCCAATGAGATCGGCAATGTTTGCAAGTCCTTCGCCATCGACGCGCACGAGGTCATGAAGGTGTTCTGCCAGGATACTAAGCTCAACATTTCGACGGCCTACCTTGCGCCCGGCTTTGCATTTGGCGGTTCCTGTTTGCCCAAAGACCTTCGGGCGCTGACTTATCAGGCGAAGACACACGATCTGGAACTGCCGATCATCAGTTCCATCCTGGCTAGCAACGAAATGCAGGTTGCCAGGGGCGTGCGGCTAATTATTGACAGGGGCCATAAACGCGTCGGTGTGCTGGGCTTCAGCTTCAAGGCTGGAACCGACGATCTGCGCGAGAGTCCGATGATCGAAGTGATCGAACGTCTGCTCGGCAAGGGCTATGACCTCCGTATCTACGACAAGAACGTGAATATAGCCAAGCTAGTGGGCGCTAATCGGGACTTCATCCTCAACCGCATCCCCCACATTTCCGGGCTTATGGTCGGCGGCATCGACGCGGTGCTCAGTCACGCGCAAACCGTTGTGGTAGGCAACAAGGACCCCGACTTCTGTTCCGTCCCGCAGCGGTTGCGCGACGGCCAGGTGCTGATAGATTTTGCGCGAATTACCGATCTCAGGAGCAACAATGTCAACTATGACGGAATTTGCTGGTAAGGTGCCAGCCGTTCAAAACCGCGGTGGAGAGGCGAAGACTCGCGTCTACGAGTCTGTTTGCCGGCTATCGGATTGGCTGGAAAAGAATGACTACTCCGGCTATGATACTTTCGATGGGCTGAGTGCACGACTGCTGCGCCCGCTGACGTTCAACAACCGCTTCCTAAAAATGGCGCTCCAGCAGGGAGTGCGCCGGTTTCCTATCAACCTGCGTCCTTTAATCGGCGTTGAAAAGAGTCGTTCCACAAAGGGCATGGGCTTCCTGGCCAGAGGCTTCATGCGGCTTCACGAGGCGACGGGCGACACGGCGTGGCGCGACAAGGCGACGCTTGCGCTGCAATGGTTGATCGACAACCAGGCCACCGGCTATACCGGATCATCCTGGGGCAACCATTTCGATTACCAATCGCGAGTTTCTTATGTACCCAAAGGGGTCCCATCCGTGGTTTGGACCTCTCTGATCGGGCATGCCTTCCTCGACGCCTACGCGCATTTTAAGAGCGATCGCTACCTGCAGGTTGCCATCAGCGCATGCGAGCACATCCTGCACGACCTGCGCACTTTCCCAGAAGGAGACGCTGTGTGCATCGGCTATTTCCCTGGACTGGACGGGAAGGTTCACAACGCTAATACTTTAGGAGCCAGCCTGCTGGCCCGCACGTACGCGTACACGCGGAATGAGCCGTACCGGGTTCTGGCACAGAAAGCGATGCAATACACCGCCCGGCACCAAAGACCCGATTCTTCCTGGTATTACGGCGAAGCCGCCAACCTGCACTGGGTCGACAACTTTCATACGGCATATGTTCTGGACTGTTTCAAGTACTACGCCGAAAGCACCGGCGACGTTCAGTTTGAACGCAATTTGACGGACGGGTACCGATATTGGAAGTCCACGTTCTTTCTGCCGGACGGAACGCCCAGATATTATAACCATAAAACGTTGCCAATTGACATCCAATGTTGTTCACAAGCGATCGATACGCTGGTTTTCTTTCATGACCGAGACCCGGAAAGCCTGCCCCTGGCGCTGCGGGTCGCAGAATGGACCATTAAGCACATGCAGGACCGAACGGGCTACTTTTATTACCGCCGTTACTCTCGTTGGCTGGTGAACAAAACTCCCACGCTACACTGGGGACAGGCGACCATGCTTTCCGCGCTCGGCAGTCTCTATAGCGTTCTGTAAAGCAATGAAACCACAAGTGGTGAAGAAACGAGTCCTCATCGTCGTTGAGAACGCACCGGTCCCGTTCGACCCGCGTGTGTGGAAGGAAGCATTGTCGCTTCAGGAGAACGGTTATGGCGTCACTGTTTTGTGCCCGCAACACCGGGGTTCTGACCGAAGATACGAAATGCTCGACGGGATACACATTTACCGTCATCCCATGCCCAAGGAGCGTAGTGGGCTCATCGGATATTTCTCAGAATACCTTTGCGCATTCTTTTGGGAGTTCTTGTACACGTCGTGGATCTTTCTGCGCCGAGGAATCGATATCATTCAAGGATGTAACCCGCCGGACGATATATTCCTCGTGGCTCTGCCGTTCAAGCTGTTGGGAGTCAAATACATTTTCGACCATCACGATGCGAACCCTGAGTTATACGTAGCGAAGTTCGGAAAGAAAGGTACCGTCTATAACGTCCTGCGGTATCTGGAGATGTTGACGTTTCGCTTCAGCGACGTGGTGATTTCTACCAACGACAGCTACAGAGCCCTAGCCATAAGCAGGGGTGGCCTGAATCGCGAAAACGTGTTCGTCGTCCGCAATGGGCCAGATCTGGACACCTTCAAGGCGGTCCCCCCAAATGCAGCTCTGAAACATGGCAAGGATAGCCTGGTCGGCTACGTCGGAAACATGGGAGAGCAGGACGGCTTGGACATCCTCCTGGACGTGGCCGCCCACATTAAGGGCCTGGGTCGCCGCAATGTTCACTTCACCTGCGTCGGTGGTGGCCCCAGCCTGGCAGAACTGCGAAAGATGGTTCGTGAAAAAGATGTGGACGACATAGTTAATTTTACCGGAAGGATCCCAGATGACCAGTTGCTGGAGATTCTTTCGACTGCCGACATCTGCGTCAATCCGGACAAGCCATGCGAGATGAACGAAATATCCACGATGATCAAGATCATGGAATATATGGCCTTGGGCAAGCCCATCGTTCAATTCGATTTAAAGGAGGGTAGATTCAGCGCCCAGGAGGCGTCCTTATATGCCGACAAAGAAGGTGGATTCGTCGATTTCGCTGCGAAGGTCCTCTGGTTGCTTGACAATCCTGAGGAGCGAAAGAGAATGGGCGATTTTGGACGAAGCAGAGTGGAACAGAAGCTGGCATGGGAGTATTCGGTTGACAATCTGCTTGCGGCTTACCAGAGGGCGTTGAGCGCAAAAAAGCGACGCGAGACCGGTATCGGTTCAAGTACGGATTTAGCCTCACCAAGAACATCGAGCAATTCCGTATCGCTGCTCCGTGACCGATTTCGTTGTGGTGACAGCGTTGGCGAGTTGAGTGTGAATGCGGATTTGTCTCGCGAATCCGGCTATTTTCAGTTCGGTCCTGAGACCACTTGTTTCGGGCGATGTTCTTCCCCACCTCCCGCAGCGTCCGCGGCTGCCGACCTGCACGATGCTCTGGGCGATGTGGTACTGAACGACGGTTCGGTTCACTTGCCGTTCGATCCCGCTAATGTCGTCGATAACCTTCTCTGCGAGCAATACCTTGCCGGAGGGCTGTCATCGAGCCGTGGTCTGCGGCGTCTATACTACGCGCTCCGCCCAGTCCTTTCCGTCCCAGTAAGGAAACACTTGCAGAAGCGTTATCTTCGCAATTGGAGCGAAATTCCGTTTCCCAAGTGGCCGGTCGATACTACTGTCGAGAACATTCTTGAGAAACTCCTGGCGCTTGCGATGAAGGCTAAGGGGACCACGAGATTGCCCTTCATCTGGTTCTGGCCAGACGGAGCTCCGAGTTGCACGATGGTGACGCATGATATCGAAACATCCACAGGGCTGAACTTCTGCCCGCAGTTGATGGACCTAGACGACTCGTTCGGAATCAAAAGCGCGTTCCAAATCGTACCGGAAAGGCGATACACAGTATCACAATCCGTAGTGGAAAGCATTCGGGCGCGAGGCTTTGAGGTCAACATTCACGACTTGAACCACGATGGACAACTGATGAGCGATCGGAACGAGTTTTTACGACGCGCGGAGCGCATCAATGCCTATGCCCACCGATTCGGCGCCCGAGGCTTTCGTTCCGGTGCAATGTATCGGAATATGGATTGGTATCACGCACTCGATTTCTCGTATGATATGTCAGTTCCGAATGTGGCCCATCTGGAACCCCAGCGGGGTGGTTGTTGTACGGTTTTTCCGTTTTTCATCGGCCAGATTCTGGAGCTGCCGCTTACGACAATTCAGGACTACTCACTTTTCAATATCCTAAACGACTACTCGACCCGGATCTGGAAGGAACAGATTTCTCTCATCAGACGAAAATTCGGCCTCATCAGCTTCATAGCCCATCCGGATTATGTCATCGAGGAAACGGCCCGCCGAGTTTACACTGATTTGCTTCATTACCTCCGTGAGTTGCGGTCACAGGGCGAAACTTGGATAGCCTTGCCGGGTGAGATAGCCGACTGGTGGCGCCTTAGAACCGAGCTGAGTCTTGTCAACGTAGGCGATTCCTGGCATATCCAGGGCAGGGGAAGCGAGCGAGCCAGACTGGCCTACGCGGTACGGGATGGCGACGAGATCTCCTACGAACTCGCTTCAACCGTGGTTGAATGCAGGTCCTGATCGGCACATCAAGAAATCTGGCCGGCCGGAAATAAATAGGGTTAGTTCCGACGAACCATCATCGGAGCCGGCCCTTACGGCCTATCGGCCGCCGCGCATCTGCGCACGGTGAAGGGCCTGGATGTGCGGGTGTTTGGCGAACCTATGGCGTTTTGGGAACGCAATATGCCAGCCGGTATGTTCTTGCGGTCGAACTGGACCGCGACGCAGATTTCCTGCCCGTACGGAGATCTGACCCTGGAAGCTGATCAGAATGATACGGGAGATCGTTTTGCGACTAAGGTGCCGCTCGATCGGTTCGTCCGCTATGGACTTTGGTTTCAACGCAAGGGCGTGTCCGAGCCAGATCGAAGGACGGTAGTGCGAGTCGAGCGGCAACAGGCGGGCTTTCGGATCACTCTTGAGCGCGGCGAGATATTCCACTCGCGCCGCCTGATTGTCGCGGTTGGAATAGGTGCTTTTTGCCTGGCGCCCTAAAGAGTTTCAGGGTCTCACGCCCTCGCTATCCTCGCACACCTGTGTATACCGCAGTTTTGCACAGTTTGCCGGCAAGCAGGTCCTCGTCGTCGGCAGCGGGCAGAGTGCGCTCGAATCGGGCGCGCTACTGTACGAGGGCGGCGCGGCGGTGGAGATCGTCGCACGGTCGCACCGGATTGACTGGCTGCAAGGGCGTCTCTCCAAGACGCTTCACCGCGGACTGGGCAAGGTCATCAGGCGGGCGCTATACCGCGCCTACTGATGTTGGGCCCGCAGTCCTCAGCCAGCTCATGGCGCGACCGGAGGTGCTGAGGCGGCTTCCGCGCGGACTACAGCACAAGCTGTGGAAGCGATCCGTTCGGCCGGCTGGCGCGCGCTGGTTGGTAGGGCGGCTCCGAGATGTGCCGATTCGGCTAGAGGGTATTCCGTTGTCTCGGCCGTTCCTATTGGCGGACGAGTAAGGATCGGGCTGAACGATGGAAGCGAGCGAACCGTGGACCACGTTCTTCTCGGAACCGGATACCGTGTGGATATTTCCAAATACGACTTCCTGGCCCCGGAACTCGCCCAATCAATCCAGTGCTCCAACGGTTACCCTTGCCTCAAGGAGGGGCTCGAGACTTCTGTGCCCGGTCTGCTACATGATCGGCGCGCCGGCTGCTTGGAGCTTCGGCGCGCTAATGCAGTTCGTTTCCGGCACGAGGTATGCTTCTCAGGCGTTGATGCAATCCATTGCTGGAAAAGGTTAGGTTAGCCGCCTCCAGAGACGGTGAGGGCTCTTATGATTGTCGACGCGCTAGATTATTGAATGCGGATCTTAGCAAAGAACATTCGGCTCTCCGCAGGAATTCGTGGTGGACCCCATTTTCATTGGGTTCGGTGATTTGGGCCTGCTGGCTTGGTCAAGGTTCGTCGGCTTCGGATGTGTATCGTTGCCGCTATTCATGGGCGTTTCGGTGAGTCTTGGAGTCCACCGCTGGCGCCTAACGAGCGGCGCTCAATTTCTCCGTTTTCAGGCTGCGCCTAATACGAGCCGGCGTATACCTCCGTCCGACTATACGGTCTGTCCCAACACTTCGCGGCCGGATGCTATGGCCACCCGGGCGGTACCGCGCCACAAGGGCGGTCGCACAATACCCAGTGAAATCAACAGTTACGCTCATTTTCGACACG
>Ga0302324_100024481_pt1 | contig 11628 bp, 11 predicted proteins | sample Palsa_T0_1_FD_201949 | JGI IMG/M metagenome (GOLD analysis project Ga0302324, IMG submission 201949) | Peat permafrost microbial communities from Stordalen Mire near Abisko, Sweden - Palsa_T0_1 | ecosystem: Environmental > Terrestrial > Soil > Palsa > Peat permafrost | place: Sweden: Abisko... | reverse complement strand
GCGATTGACGAACACCGCGATGGAGTCGTAGGGAATCATCTTGCGCAGGCGCATCGACAAGACGGAGAGGGTTTCGCTCAGGCTGAGCGAGTTGCCCAAATCCTGGCTGAGTTCGAACATGACTTGCGCTTCCTGCCGCGCCGAGGCGATGGAACTGAGAAAGTCAGTCTCGTTCTGCGGGCTCAGGGAGGATTGCTCGAAGCCGGTGGCGGGGGCGAGGCCGCGCTCCACGCGCATTTCGCGGGTGACGGGCGCCTTGACGCTGATTTCCGCCGCCTGCGCCATACGCTCCCATTCGATGTAGTGCTTCGCCAGCGTCTCCACCACTCGCGGGTCGAACCACTCACCCGACTTTTCCTTGACTTTGCTCATGGCCTCATCGAGCGGCACCGCGGGGCGATATTGGCGGTGGGAGGCCAGAGCATCCAGGCAATCCACCACCGTCAGAATGCGCGCTCCGATGGGAATCTCTTCGCCTTTCAGCCCGGAAGGATATCCAGTTCCATCCCAGCGTTCGTGGTGCGAGCGCACGATGGGCGCGACCGGATAGGGGAAAGCTACGCGCTCCAGAATTTCCGCTCCCACCAGGGGGTGAACTTTCATTTTCTCGAATTCTTCGGGAGTCAACTTGCCTGGCTTGTTGATGATGTGCTCGGGCACGGCGAGCTTGCCGATATCGTGCAGCAGGGCCGCGGCGCGCAGCGCTTCGGTCTCGGCCGCAGAAAGCCCGAGTTCGCGGGCGAGCTCGAGCGCATAGGTGCGCACACGCTGGAGATGTGTGTGCGTGGTGTGATCTTTGGCTTCAATCGCCAATGCCAGAGCTTCAATCGTCCGCATGTTCAGCGAAGCGATCTCTTCGACGTGGCGCTTTTCGATCTCCACGCGATTTTTCTCGGCCTCCAGCCGTCCGAGATAAAGCCGGTACGAGCGATAAACCCAATAGATCACAGGCAGCACCAGCAGCGATGTCTGCCAGCCAGCCTGCCGGTTTAAGATCCCCACCAGGCCCACCACGGCCGCTCCTACCAGGTAATAGGGAAACGACCAGAAGTAGCATTCCGACCACACTTTGCGGCTGGACTTCGCCTCAGTGAGAGCGATCACCAGGGAAATGGGCAAGGTATTGGCCAGGAAGAAAACCATCGCGGCCGCCATGAGCAGGATGGGCTTCTGGCTGCCGAAGCGAGCTTCGAGCCAGTGATAGCTGACATAGCACAGCGCGCTGGCATTGGCCATCATGCCGAGCACGTTGAAGATCACTTTTACCGGGTCGAGACCCTTGCGCGTCTGCCACACGCTCTGCACCAGGCTGGCAGTGCAGCCGATGAGCAGCGTCTCGGACAAGCTCAATTCCATGACCCCGAGCAGAATGAACAGAAAATTTACCGACATGGTGCCGTCGATGCCGGGCAGCTGTACCTTCAAACCGGAGGCCAGGACCGCGACCGCCAGATAACAGAGGAAGCGCGCCGGGTCCGCCGACTGCCAGTGCCAGAAGGCGGCAGCCAGTACCGCGGCCCCCAGCGAGGCCGTGAGCCCGATGAACAGTTTCGTCTGCGTGGACATTCTGTCGCTATCGCCGGGCACGTTGAAAGCCGTGCCGCCGCACCTATTTACGTTTTCGTGTCGATGTTCTCCAAATCCCCTGCCCGGTGGGTTTCCATGCGCGTGGCAGTCCCCAGCCTCCGTGCAGGCGGGGGCCGCACGCACTTCTGCTTCAGCCCGATACTCACAAATCCTATGGTTGTGAGGGAGTTTTCAATAGCTTACTGAAGTAACCTGCAAAGTGGTTCTTTTCGGTAGCTTGCAATCGATTTCCGGATCAAAGTTGCGGCGGACGCGTTTCGCAATCTTGTTGGCTAAAGTGGTTACCTTCGTCATCTGTGTCATGCCCCCGCGTGCCCTGCCTGGGCCGCTCCTATGGCAAGATCAAATCCAAACCTGCGGAATGTCTTCTTCGAAACGCAATTCGAGCAGCCCGACGGGGAAGCCCGTGGCGATTGAAGCCAGCAACCTGCAGGTGGAAGCATCGGCGCAGTCAGGCCCGGCCAAACCGGCCACGGTCGGTCGGTCGGCAGTATTTTGGGTCGATCTCAAAGGCAACATCCTTGGCTGCAATCGCGCGGCCACTGAAATCCTGGGCTACGCCCCACCCGAAATTCTGGGCAGGAATCTCACCGCTCTGTTCCGTGTGAGTGATGAGGCCGGCGACGCCGTCGGCCAGCCACCCCCGAGTATGGTGGACTCCGCGATTCAATTGGGGCATTACGAATCCCGGTACGGGGCTCGCAGCAAGTCAGGAAGCAATGTGTTGGGACGCCTTGCGCTGGCGCTGCTGGGCGGAGCCGATTCCAACCCGGCAGGCCTGGTCTGCGTGTTTTCGGTCACCGGGCAGAATGTGGAGGCGTCTCCCGCCGTTCCAAAGCCGGGCCCTGAAAGAGAGGAGACTTCGCGCATCGTCTGCCGCGAGATTGAAGGCACGCAGTTTATTCTGGCCAGCCCGGTGATGCACGAATTCATGGAGATGGTGGACCGCGTCGCCGCTCAGTCGGAGACCGCGCTGATCACCGGCGAAACAGGAACCGGCAAGGAACTCATCGCGCGTACGGTTCACCGCTCGTCCCAACGGCGCAGCCGGCCGTGGGTCGATATCAACTGCGCGGCCCTGCCCGAAAACTTAGTCGAAAGCGAGTTGTTCGGCTACGAAAAAGGAGCTTTCAGCGGCGCCGACGCTTCCAAGCCCGGCTTGTTTGAGCTCGCCGATAAAGGAACGCTCTTCCTCGACGAAATCGGCGAATTGCAGTTGCAGACGCAGGTGAAGCTATTGCGCGTGCTCGACGGGCAGTCGTTCTATCGCCTGGGCGGACACCGGAAAATTACTGTGGATGTGCGCATCGTCGCCGCCACCAACCAGGACCTGGAAGCGGGAGTCACGGCGGGGCGCTTTCGCCGCGATCTGTTTCACCGACTCGGCCAGTTTCAGTTGCGCTTGCCGCCGCTACGCGAGCGTCCCGAGGATATCGTTGCTCTGGCCGAGCATTTCCTGCGCCTCAAAGCCCCGGGCAAGTCTTTTTCGCCGGACGCCATTTCTACCTTGCTTTCGCACTCGTGGCCGGGCAACATCCGAGAGCTTCGCAACCTGGTCGCCAAGGTTGCCATGGAATCGACCAAGCCTGAGATCGCAGCGGCGCAAATTGCCGCCGCGCTCTCCGGCGGACCGATCGCGAAGCGTCACTCCACATCCATGCCGGTGGGTAACCTGGAAAGCATGGAAGAGCAGATGATCATCCGCGCCCTGGAGCGCACCGGCGGGCAGCGCAACTTGGCGGCGGAGCAACTCGGGATTTCCCGCCGCACGCTCAGCCGCAAGCTGAAGGAATACAACGTCAATGGGAATGTGGGCGAGGCTGGAAGTTCCCCGGGGGCGATCAGCTCGGCGCAGCAGAAGTTTTTCCGCGCCCGCGTGGAGCTGGCCGTAACCCTCAAGAATCAGCAGGGAGAAGAAGTGAGCGTCCAGGGAGTGAACCTCAGCACCGGTGGCATGGGCCTAGCAGGTCTGGTCCAGCCGCTCCGCTTTGCCGGACTGCTCGATCTCAGCTTTCCCCTGCCTGAGACCGATGTCATCTTTTGCGCCAAGGCGCGCCTGGTATGGGTTGGCGACCAAGGCCGCGCCGGCATTCGCTTCGCCGTCATCGAGCCCGCCCTGTTCGAGCATCTGCAGCACTGGACCAACAAGAAAATGCAGGCCGAAGGCTGGGACTTTCCCGCCTGAAGTCGTGAACACCCTCACTGTGTCTATGTCCCCTTTGGTGAAGATGTTAGCGGGGACAGCAGCCACTATCGCGCAGGCGCCGGTTGAGGGTTCGCTTGCGGGGCCGCTGCGCCGGGGCTGGAGAAGTTCACCTTCGGAACCTCGCGTGACCCTGCCGAAGCCTCGAAGTAGGCCTCGTTGGGCTTGAAGCCGGCAAATCCGGCGAAGAAGCTGTTGGGAAACTGCTGCACGTAGGTGTTGTAATCCTGCAAAGTGTCGTTGTAGCGCTTGCGTTCGACCGCGATCCGGTTCTCCGTGCCCGCAAGTTCGTCCTGCAAGCGCAGGAAGTTCTCGTTCGACTTCAACTGCGGATAATTCTCGACCACCAGCAGTAACCGCCCCAGCGCACCATCGAGCTGACCGTTGGCGGCGATTTTTTCCTGCGGCGTTCCCGCCGAAAGCAGCGCGGAGCGCGCCTTGGCGATGTCGCCGAACACCGTCACTTCCTGCTGCGCGTATCCCTTCACAGTCTCGACCAGATTGGGGATCAGGTCGGCGCGGCGCTGCAATACGATATCCACTTGCGACCATGCCGCCTTGACCGCTTCGTTCTTGCTGACCAGAGTATTCTTCACGCTCACGTACTGGCCAAAGGCAAACAGACCCACCAGCGCTACGATTGCCACTAAAACGATCACCACGATCAATACCTTACTCATGATGTCCTCCTGGGAGCGGTGTGCGCGCTCCTTAGTATTTATTACGAAGCCGGTTACAAAGAGCCTGCTCCGCCCGAGTCCAGCATTCTATCAACTGCGGCTGTGACCTGCTCCACCGCCGCCAGGTAACGCGAAAAAACGTCGGCCACATCGAGCTTCCTGGCCTGAACTTTACTCTCGCGTACGTCGAGCACTTGCAAAAACCCTGATCCGTCGAAGCCGATCTTGGCCGCCAGTGCGTTCACGGTGTCACGCTTGCCGAGCGGCGGTTCCTGGCCCAGCACAGTGAGCGCATGCCGGAAAAGCGTGACGAACGAGGAGACAGACCGCGTCAGCAACTCCCACAAGCGGGAGTCGTTACCCGCGGCGAGCAGCAGATGCTGGCGCAGCAACGCGAGTTTTTCCCGCAACTCGTATTCCACCTGGATGCGGTGCAGAGTTCGCGGAATCGACAACCCTTGCAGCACGTCTTCGCCAAACACCACCCGATGATGCTGTTGCATATCGATCAATTCAATCGTAAACACGTCGGTGGAGCGCTCGATCTCGTCGCGAGTCATAAAGAGCGGAGGCGGTTGTTTCTGTTTATTCCACCACTTCGCAACCGGCGCCAGGGCTTGCAAAGCCGCAAACGAACTATCGCGCACCACGCAGAAAAGATTCAGGTTGGAATACTCCGGGTGAAAGTCGCCAGCCGCGGCCGATCCAAAGACCAGGACACTCACCAGGTTGTCCTTCGCGGCGTCGCGAAGCCTGGTCACAAACTCGGCAATCTTATTTTCGTCAATCTTGTTTTCGGCATCCATTGCTTCCTCGCTTGCTTACCAGCTGCTGCTGGCGCCACCGCCTCCGGAACTCCCGCCGCCAAAGCCGCCAAAACCGCCGCCACCGCCGAAACCACCGCCACCCCCGCCCCATCCTCCGCCGCGCCCGCCGCCGCCGAACATTCCGGAAAACAACATCCAGAACAGTAAGCCCCGCAAAGGGGTAACGAGAATGATCAAGATGACGATGCCGATGATGACGATCCCGCCGAGCGAAATTCCCTCACTCGGCCGCGATACCGGCTCGAGCGGAACTTGCGGCTGCGCGTTTGTGAGTTGGATTCCCGCGTCCTGGGCGATTACTTCTGCCACCCGCGAAGTGACCAGCAGCAGCGCCTTGCTGTATTGGCCGGTCTGCATGAAGGGGACGGCCTCGCGCTGAAATCCCCCGACTTTTCCATCCGGCAGAATCGGCTCCAGCCCATAGCCGACCTCAACGCGGGCGTGGTGGTCGTCAATGGCGTATAGGATGAGCACGCCGCGGTTGGTGGACTTGTTTCCGACGCCCCAGCGATGGAAGAGATCGACCGCATAGCTTTCGATGTCGGAGCCGTCCAGCGTGTGGATGGTCACCACCGCGATCTGTGCGTGCGCCTTCTCGTCGATCTGGCGGCAGATGTCGTCCATCTGCGAGATCGTGTTCTGATCCAGAACGTGGGCGAAGTCGTTAACGTAGCCGGTGGGCTTGAGCTGACTAACCGGTTCAGCCTGCGCCATCCGAACCAGCAGCAGCACAGCACAAACACTCAGCCACCATTTTGGAGAAGAACTCATCGGCGGGAAAATTGTACAGGACGCGGCGTCGTAAGAGTCGCGCATTGCGATTCGTCCCGTGCGGGATCCGTCATCTCTTGTGACTTGGCGGACACTCCTGCGATATCATGAGAAAGATGTCTGCTGCGTATCCGTTTCAGACCGACGATCCGCGCCTGGCGCCGGTTCACGCCAAAGTGCTTGCTGGAGAGCGCCTCGATGGCGACGACGCTCTCGCACTCTACCGCACCGGCGATATTCTCGCGGTGGGCTGGATGGCCAACGCTGTCCGCGAGCGCATGCATGGCAATAAGACGTATTTCAACGTTAACCGCCATATCAATCCCACGAATGTTTGCGTTGCTGCCTGCCGCCTGTGCGCCTTCGGGCGCAAGAAAGATTCGCCCGGCGCCTACACGATGGCGCTGGATGAAGCCTTTGAAACCGCCGCTTCCGGATACTCCGAGGCGGTCACCGAATTCCACATCGTCGGCGGGCTGCACCCAGATCTGCCGTTCCAGTATTTTCTCGATCTTTGTTCCGGGCTCAAGCAGCGCTTTCCCCAGGTGCACCTCAAGGCTTTCACCATGGTCGAGGTTGCCTATCTGTCGAAACGGGCGAAGCTCTCGATTCGCGAGACGCTCGAGCAACTGAAGGCGTCCGGTGTAGATTCACTTCCCGGCGGCGGGGCTGAGATTTTCGCCGATCGCGTGCGCCACATCATCTGCGACCACAAAATCGATGGCGACCAGTGGCTCGAAACCGCCAGGCTGGCCCACCAGATCGGGCTCAAGTCGAACGCGACCATGCTCTACGGCCATGTGGAAAACGACGAAGACCGCGTCGATCACCTGCTCAAACTGCGCGACCTTCAGGATGAAACGCACGGGTTTCAGACCTTCATCCCGCTGGCTTTTCATCCCGACAACACGCCGCTGCAGCACCTTCCGAAAACCACCGGCATGCTCGACATCAGGCAGATCGCGGTCGGCCGTCTGGTGCTCGACAACTTCCCGCACATCAAGTCCTATTGGCAGATGATGACGGCGAAGATCGCGCAGATCTCATTGCGCTTCGGTGCCGACGATATGGATGGCACGGTGATCGAAGAAAAAATCTACCACGACGCGGGCGCGACCACGCCGCAAGGCATGCGCCGCGAAGAATTGGAACGCCTGATCCGGGCGGCAGGAAGGGAACCGATCGAGCGCGATACGCTCTACCGGCCGGTAACGCGGACAGAGACTTCGGTTACGGTCGCGGTTTGATTCGGGAATCTATTTGAGTAGATCGTCAACAGACATTTCCACGTCGCGCAGAATAGCCCGCAGAGTCCTGGCCCGATCGTTTCCCCGGAATGAACTGGCACGACTGTCTCGTCCGTCAACATGTTTCATGAAAGTATGGCTGCCCTTGGTGCGGATTTTTCGGAAGCCTGCCTTTTCCAGAATGCGAATAATCTCCTTGCCCTTGAGACGGGGAAGGCGCGTCATAGAGAAATTTGCTGAACTCCCACCAGTTCGAGCGGGTGGCTGGCGCCGCCTTCACTCTCCAGGCACAAGGCAACGGCCTCTCGCATTCGTTTCATGAGCGTATCGAGGGTTTTTGCTTGAGTGTGGCAGCCCGGGAGCGCCGGCACCGTCCCGACGTAGTAGCCATCTTCGTCCCGTTGAATCACGACTGTGAATGTTCTTTGGTTCTTCATAGGCGATGCCAAGTTCGATCTTATCACCTTGAATATCGCTTCACGGCGATAACGGGTAACGGCCCCTACAGTTTCTCGTAAAACTCGCAGGCCGAGCACGAAATGTAAATTCCGCCCGGGACGCCGCGCTCGCGGTCCTTCACGCGCTTCACGATACGCGTCGACTTGCCGCACTTCGGGCAGTCTGTGCTCTTGGTCGTGTCCATCACCTTCTTGCGGTCGGCGGTTTTTGCAATCTTCGCTCCTACTGCCATGGTTGCTGTCTCCTGATCTTCAAAATGTCTGCGCAGCGCAATCCGCGCGTGCTTGTCTGCTGATGATTGTGGATGGAATGTTGCGGAAACCTTTCCCGAAACTCCGGGAGCCCGCTCGGGAAGCCTATGAGGCTGCGTCGCGACTCTTTCCCGCGCTTTTTATTTTACAGTAAGGTTGCGCGCTTGTCGCGGTGCACGCGTTGACCGCGTTCCCCCGGCCCTGCTACCGTCATATGTTTGCCCACCACCATGGAGATTCCTCATGCCTGCCATCAAGTTTCGCGGGGTCGATTTCATCCAATACGATTCGCTGCTCACCGACGAAGAGCGTTTGGTGCGCGACACCACGCGCCAGTTCATCGAAGACAATCTCATTCCCATCATCGAAGAGTGCAACCGCGCCGGCCGTTTCCCACGCGAATTGGTAAAGCCCATGGCCGATCTGGGTTTTTTCGGCGCGTCGCTCAAGGGCTATGGCTGCGCAGGCATGGGCAACGTCGAATACGGGCTGATGACGCAGGAACTGGAGCGCGGCGACAGCGGCGTGCGCAGCTTTGTCAGCGTGCAGTCGGGGCTGGTTATGTATCCCATCTGGGAATTTGGCAGCGACGAGCAGAAGCAAACCTGGCTGCCGGCCATGCAGAAGGGAGAAAAGCTGGGCTGCTTCGGCCTCACCGAGCCTGACTTCGGCTCGAACCCCAGCGGCATGAGAACGCGCGCGAAAAAAGTGGGCAGCGAGTACGTGCTCAACGGCGAGAAGATGTGGATTACCTCGGGCAGCATCGCCGATGTCGCCATCATCTGGGCCAAGGTGGAAGACGAAGAGGACAAGATTCGCGGCTTTCTGGTCGAGACCAATCGCCCCGGCTTCAAGGCCGACGACATTCACGGAAAATGGTCGCTGCGCGCTTCGGTTACTTCGGGGCTGTCGTTGCAGGATGTGCGCATCCCTGAATCGAACCTGCTGCCGAAGAGCGGCGGATTGAAATCTCCGCTGATGTGTTTGAACCAGGCCCGCTACGGCATTGCATGGGGCGCCATCGGCGCGGCCATGTCGTGCTACGACACGGCGCTGCAATATTCTCTTCTGCGCAAGCAGTGGCGCGACCAGCCCATCGCTTCGCACCAGTTGGTACAGGACAAGCTCACCTGGATGATCAGCGAGATCACCAAGGCGCAACTGCTGGCGCTGCAGGTCGGCCGCCTGAAGGATGCGGGCAAGGTGGAGCATCAACACATCTCCATGGCCAAGCGCAACAATGTCTGGATGGCGCTGGAATGCGCCCGCATGTCACGCGACATTCTCGGCGCCAACGGCGTGGCCGACGATTATCCCATCATGCGCCACATGATGAACTTGGAATCGGTGAAGACTTACGAAGGCACACACGACGTGCATTCACTGATCATTGGGCAGAGCATCACGGGCGTGGACGCGTTCTAGTTGCGGTGCTCACGCGGAAAATAAAGCCTTTAACCGCGAAGCTCGCAAAGGACACCGCGAAGAGCGCGAAGAAGAGCCGTACGACTCGAACTACAGGGGTCGATCTGTTTGCCGCACTACACTCGTTGCGGTGAATTAAACAAGATCCAGGGGGAATATGAAAAGGCTTTATTTGGTGCTGGCTGTTTTCTTGTCAGTCGGCGCTGCCCAGGCGACAACTGAATTTGGCAAACTCAACGGCGCCGAATTCCGCATCGACGTGCCGGACAACTGGAATCACAGCTTGGTGGTGTACTACCACGGCTACAGCACCGCCAACAAAGGCGGAGTATTTCCACAGGACAAGCCACTCAACTCCGCGCTTGCGGTCTTCACTAAAGCCGGATTCGCCCTCATCCAATCGGGATACTCGCAGAGCGGCTGGGCGCTGGAGCAGGCCGTGCCGGAGACCGAGGCGCTGCGCCGGTACTTCAGCGGCAAGTATGAAAAGCCCAAAGCCACGTATGTTAGTGGCCACTCGATGGGCGGGATGCTCACCGTGTTAACCATCGAGCAATCACCCGAAAACTACGCTGGAGGCCTCGACCTTTGCGGCGCCGTGAGCGACGCGCCCACTCTGATCAGCCACGCGTTCGACTTCCGCGTGCTTTTCGACTATTACTTTCCCGGCGCGCTCCCCGACCCTGCGCATGTTCCCGCGGACTACGAGATGTCGGAGCCACTGGGAAAGAAGTTTGCGGATCTGCTGCAATCGAAGCCGCAATATGCGGCGGTGCTGGAGCGTCTTCAGGGGATTCACAACGACAAGGATCTGATCGACGACGTGCTCTTCGCCACCTGGGTGCTGAAGGATATCGAGCGGCGCGCGGGCGGTAATCCCTTTGACAATCGCGACACGATTTATACCGGCACTGCGGACGACAATGCGCTCAACGACGGCGTGCAGCGCTACGCCGCCGATCCCGGCGCGCTCGCTTATCTGCAGCGCTACTACACGCCCACCGGGCATCTGACTCGTCCCGTGCTGGCGATTCATACCACCTACGATCCCGTCGTTCCTCCCTCAGTGGTGGAAAGCTACGCGTTGCTGACGCGCACGGCCGGATCCGGAGACTTCTTCGTCGGGCAATATGTGAAGCACGACGGCCACTGCAACGTTACGCCGCAAGAAATTGAGCGCGGACTTAACGAGTTGATCGAATGGACGGAAAAAGGCACCAGACCCGCTGCCGGCGGTATGAAGTAGCATTTGTGCGACTCGCGGAGATGTATAATTCACAGCGCCCCGGGAGGGGCACATACCTATGCGCATGTTGCTGAAAGTTTCCATACCGGTCGAAGCCGGCAATACGGCCTCCTGCAACGGCACGCTGGGCTCGACCATCAAGCGAATTCTGGATGATCTGAAGCCCGAGGCCGCGTACTTTTCCGAAGACAATGGCGAGCGCACCGCCTTCATTTTCTTTGACATGAAAGAGTCGTCGCAGTTGCCTGCGATCGCCGAACCTTGGTTCTTGGCTTTCAACGCCAAGCTCACAGCGCGCCCGGCGATGAATCTTCAAGATCTGGCGGCGGCTTCCGGCGGTATCGAACAAGCCGTGAAGGGATTCGGGAGGACAGCGGCGTAGCGCCAAATCTCACGCGCTGTTTGCTGGAGCGGGAAGAGTGTATGTACTACGCGGTAGGCTTCTCCCGCGGCGGTTCGACCGCGAGAAAGTCGTGTACGAAGCGCTGCGCATATCCTTCTAGCAGTGACGGAATGCGCTCCGGGTCTGACGACCGCAGAATCAATCCTGCGTGGTGATGCTTCTTGATGCGCAGGAACACTTCCGCATCGTTATAGCTCGAAGTGTCGGGATTCTCCTGCCGCGCCAGCGAAAGAATGACTCCCGCGTATTCTTCGCGCGTCGTGGGAAGTTGATAACTGCCGTCGCCGCTGGCGATTTCGATGCGAGCCCACTCGCGCCACAGGTTAATTCCCGTCGCGGCCTCCACCATTTCGTTGATGTAAGCTCCGCCCACGCGCGCCGCGCACTCGAGAAAATAGAAATTTCCATCCGCGTGCGCCTGAATAAATTCCGCATGGGCCACACCGCGCACCAGTCCCAGCGCCGCCACCAGATCGCGGTTAATCTGCCGTAAACCTGCATCCGCATCGCTTCCGCGCGGCACCGTAAA
>Ga0302324_100024479_pt1 | contig 11628 bp, 10 predicted proteins | sample Palsa_T0_1_FD_201949 | JGI IMG/M metagenome (GOLD analysis project Ga0302324, IMG submission 201949) | Peat permafrost microbial communities from Stordalen Mire near Abisko, Sweden - Palsa_T0_1 | ecosystem: Environmental > Terrestrial > Soil > Palsa > Peat permafrost | place: Sweden: Abisko... | reverse complement strand
GTGCCATTGTTTTCAGGCATAAACTGGGGTACTAGGCTTCATTTTAAGGTCGCGCTAGTACTAAGTCAATCCCCATGTGCAAGTGTAAACCATTTGCATCCCGTTTCGTCGTGGCGCAACGCGGTTTTTTTCTGCGCCGAGCGGCCGCAGCCGAGGATTGCCAGCCGCCAGGAATGGGTGCTTAACCGTTTTGGGGATACCGCTCCCTGACGGTCGCGGCTCAGTAACGGCCGCGTTGATTTCGCACCATTTACCGAGCCGCGACCGTCAGGGAGCGGTTTCTTCCAGTAGAAATCCCCAAAACGGTTAAGCACCCGCCAGGAATCGCATGACAGACTTCTCACGCGGGGTTTGCTATTGTTAGGGACTATGGGCGAAAAATGGGCTGAAGGAGAGTTCCAGCGCTTTTGGAAGCGGCTTCAGCAGCTTGGGCTGAATGCCTACGAGTCGCGCTCTTACCTGGTGCTGCTGGGCCATCCGCGGTTCAAGGCGCTGGAGCTGGCGGCGCGCGCGCACGTGCCCCGGCAAAAGATCTACGAAGTGCTCGACAGCCTGGTAGAGAAGGGGTTCGCGCAGGTGGTGCAGGAGCGCACGAAACTGTTTTCGGCCGTGGAGCCGAGCCTGGCGCTGCCCGCCTACATGGCTCGCAAGCGGCAGCTTCTGGACCAGGAAATGACCGATCACGGCCGCGCCAGCGTGGCCTTGATCGACGATCTGAAATCGGTGTACTCGGAGGGGCAAGGCGGCCGCGGCACCCTGGATTTCCTGCGGATCGTCAGCGATCCGGCGCAGACCGCCGCCGAATACCGCCGGATGCTATCGGAGGTGCGGACGGAATATGTGGAGTTTTCCCGACCGCCGTATGCCGTCGATCCGCTGGATGAGCGGCTGGTGAAGCAGGCGCGCCTATCGGGCGTGACGTGCCGGCTGCTGCTGGAGGCGGGCACGCTGGACGACGGGCATCGCCAAAGATTGCAGGATTATGCGAGCGCCGGGGTGGAGGTGCGGCAGGCGGAGTCGCTGCCGATGAAGCTCGCGGTGTTCGACGGGCGGCAGGGCATGATCGCTTTGTTGGACCCGGTGATCACGCGGCCAAGTTGGACGGCGGTGGTGTTCGACCATGCGGGGATGGGTGAGGCCATGACGGGCTTGTTTGAGGATCGGTGGCGGCGGGGTGAGGCGCTGTAAACGCCACGCGCGCGGGGGATTCCTCCTGCCCTGGGGAAAGAAAAATAGCCAAGCAAAATCAATTCCCAGCACACCGAAGCCCGAAAACGCTCGCCTGGAACCTCGGTTCGTACTTGGCGCGAAACGACGCGCGCACGTGCCTCGGATCACTGTAAATAGAGCCGCCCCACTGCGTTCGCAGGGTACTGGTGCCCGGCCCGTGCGGATCGCTCTGGCTGCCGCCTTTATAGGCTGAATACCGATCCTCGGTCCACTCCCACACGTTGCCCAACATGTCGTATAAGCCCCATGCGTTCGGCTGCTTCTGTCCCACTTCGTGGGTCTGCCCCCCGCTGTTGCCGGAATACCACGCCACCTCATCGAGGTCTCCGTAGCGGATTCCCGTACTTCCTGCGCGGGCGGCGTATTCCCACTCCGCTTCACTCGGCAGCCGCATGCCCACGGCTTGGCAGAAGGCCTCCGCCCGGTACCAGTTCAAGCTATCCACTGGCCGTTTCAGCCCCTGGAAGTGGCTTGGGTTGGTCCCTTGCGCGCGCTGGTAGGCTTCCTGCGTCACTTCCGTCTGGCCCAGCCAGAAGCCCTTGGTAATGGTGACTTCATGCTCTGGCTTTTCGTCCGAGTCACACTCGTTGTCGCCCGGTGAGCAGCCCATCATGAACGTACCCGGCGGGATCCAGACGTAGGTCAGGCCGTCTCCGGGGTTCACCTTTCTTGCGCCTGTCGCGATCTCCGGGGGTGCGGCCGGCCTCTCGATCGGCTTTTCTGGGGCGGGGGCTGGCGCGACGCTTGTGGGTGGAAGTTCGCGGGATGCGGGGCGCTGCCAGGGCAAAATGGCGGCGGCAATGGCGGCCGCGACGCTTGTGGGTGGAAGTTCGCGGGATGCGGGGGCTCCGGTCTTCGAGCCTGAGAGCGGCTTCTCCAGGGTCTCGTTTCCAGCACACCGAAGCCCGATGTTGTTGAGGGGGGCCTCCGGTCCGCCCGAGGCGCGGTACGATGCGCGCACGAGCCACGGATCATTGGGCCAGGAACCGCCCCGCAGCACTGGCTGGCTTGCGGCGCCCGGCCCGCGCGGATGGCTCTGGCTGCCGACCGTGTAACCTGCGTACCAATCGGCCGTCCACTCCCACACGTTGCCCAACATATCGTATAAGCCCCACGCGTTCGGCTGCTTCTGTCCCACGTCGTGGGTCTGACCCCCGCTGTTGGCGGAGTACCACGCCACCTGGTCGAGGTCTCCAGGGCGGCTTCCCGTGCTGCCTGCGCGCGCGGCATATTCCCACTCCGCTTCACTCGGCAGCCGCGTGCCCACGGCTTGGCAGAACGCCTCCGCCTCGCGCCAGTTCAAGCCCTCCACTGGCCGTTTTAGCCCTTGGAAGTGGCTTGGGTTGGTTCCCGTGACGCGCCGATATGCTTCCTGCGTCACTTCCGTTTGGCCGAGCCAGAAGCCCTTGGTGATGGCGACTTCGTGCGCCGGTTTCTCGTCGTCTAAGCAATCGCCGTCACCAGTCGAGCAGCCCATCATGAATGTACCGGGCGGGACCCACACGTAGGTCAGGCCGTCTCCGGGGTTCACCCTTCTTGTGCCCGCAGTGATCTCCGGCGTCGCGGCCGGCCTCTCGGGCGGCTTTTCTGGGGCGGGGGCTGGCGCGGCAGCGGTGGGGGACGGCCCGCGAGCTGCGGGAGCCTCTGTCCTCGACTCGGAGTGTGGCTTCTCCAAGGGCTCGGCTGGTGGAGGAGCGAAGTTTCCAGCACACCGAAGCCCGAAACTGCTGCCCCGGAGCTCCGGTGTGCCCCTGAGACGGTTCGACACGCGCGCGTACCTCGGATCATCGCCCCAGGAACCGCCCCACAGCGTTCGCGCAGTCCCGCTGCCCGGCCCGCGCGGATCATTCTGACTCCCCGCGGTGTAACCTGCGTACCAATCCGCCGTCCACTCCCATACGTTCCCCAAGATGTCGTACAGCCCCCATGCGTTCGGCTGCTTCTGTCCCACGTCGTGCGTCTGGCTCCCACTGTTGCCGGAATGCCATGCCACCTGGTCGAGGTCCCCATAGCGGCTTCCCGTGCTTCCTGCGCGGGCGGCGTATTCCCACTCCGCTTCGGTCGGCAGCCGCATACCCGCGGCCTGACAGAATGCCTCCGCCTCGTTCCAGCTCACGGTGTCCACCGGCCGTTTTGGCCCTTGGAAGTGGCTCGGATTGGTTCCCCTGACGCGCTGATATGCATCCTGCGTCACTTCCGTCTGCCCCAGCCAGAAACCCTGGGTGATGGTGACTTCGTGAGCTGGTTTCTCGTCCGGGTAACACTCGCTATCGCCCGGCGAGCAGCCCATCATGAAAGTGCCTGGCGGTATCCAGACGTAGGTTAGGCCGTCTCCCGTGTTCACTTTTCTTGCGCCCGCGATGGGCTGCGCGGGCGCGTTCTTCGGGACGCTAGCTGGCGTGGCAGCGGTTTGATTGGTCTGCCTTCGCGGCGCGACGGGTTCCGGGACCAATCTAGCGGAAGGCCGGGCAGCATTCGATTCCACGGCGGACAAGACGGCCGCGGTTGCTCCAGCACGGCTAAGGCGGGCACGTACAGTTTTGCTCCACGCGAAACCGATTCCACATTGGTTCACGTATTGGAGCAACCGGGGTTCAGGTACCTTCCCGGCGACTAACCTCACCAGTTGATCTTCTTTGAGTTTGCCCGGGCAGTTCAACGGCGCTTGGGCGGTAGCGATAAGGGCAAAGGCGAGCGCGGTGAAAAGAAGTCTCATCACTTGCCAAATGCCTTTCGTTCCGCGTCCAGTGCGGAGCGCGAGTCGGCGAGTCCCCGGCGCGCCGCCCGGTTCGAGGCGTCGTGCGCTAGCACCGATTGATACAGGTTGATGGCCTCCTCATACATTCCCGCGGCACGCTTCTCGCTCGCCTGGCGTAACGCCACGGTGGCGTCAAACGTGCCGTTGATGAGGCTTTGTTCCGCTCCCGATGCGGATTGGGCGTCGCGCAAGGCAGCCTGTGCGGCGGCGTTCCCAGGATCGGTCTGCAATACTGCCTTGAATTCCGCGATGGCACCTGCATAGTCGCCGTTGCGAAGAAGCGCCTTTCCGTGGTCGAGTCTTCCGCCAACCTGGGAGGCGGGCGCGGGCAGCGCCGGGTTTTTCTCGGCGGCCCGGGAGAGCCAGATGGCCAAGCCGATGCCCAGGATCAGGAGGAGCGCGGCGCCCCCCAGCCACCGTATCCAGTTAGTAGTCGCAGGCGGCTGCTTGCCAGGAATCGTTGCTGCACTCCTCTTCGGCTCGGCGACGGACGGGACAGCGCGCTCGGGCTGCGGGGGACTTTCTAACGCGACCGTTTCCCGATCCTGCTGCGCTTGTCTGGCCTCGGCCCGCTCGCGCTCCGCCCGCAGCGAATCCATCACTGCCGCAATCGCCCGCTGCATCTCCCCCGCCGATGTATAACGGTTCTCCCGCTCTCTCTCCAGCGCCTTCATCACGACGCGCGAGAGATCGGGCGGAAAAGTCAGCCCAGAGCGCGCCCGATCAAGCGGCGCCGGCTGCACCTGCAATCGTTGCCATAGCAACGCCTGCGGATTATCCGCCACAAACGGCAGGCTGCCGGTCAGCATCTCATAGAGCACCAGCCCCAGAGAGTAGAGATCCGAGCGCCCGTCCAGATCGCCGCCGCGCATACCTTGCGCCTGCTCGGGCGAGGCGTAGGCGGGCGTGCAGACGATGCATCCGGTAGTAGCGGTCATGATGCCGGTGAAGCCCAGCCCGGCGTCTTCGCGCACTTTGGCGATGCCGAAATCGATCACCTTCACCGATTCGCCGCCGTCCGCGCCCGCGGTCAGCAGCAGGTTCTGCGGCTTGATGTCGCGGTGCACGATGCCCTTCTGGTGCGCGGCCGACAGCGCCGAACAGGCCTCGGCTGCGATGCGCAAAGCCAACTCCGGCGGCAGCGCGCCGGCGCTCCGGAGCCGCTGATGCAGGCTCTGGCCGTCCACATATTCCATCACCACGAAAGGTTGATCGTCCTCGGTGTAGTCGGCGTCCTCGACGCGCACGATGTGCGGGTGCTGAAGCTGGCGCATCACCTGGGCCTCGGCCAGCAGGGCTTTGATTCCCTGCGGCATGCCGCCGCCCTCCGCGACCAGCACTTTAAGCGCTTTTTCTTCGTTCCAAATGAGATGCCGGGCACGATAGACGACGCCCATGCCGCCGCGGCCGATCTCGCCGATAATTTCGTACTTCTTGCGGATTATGGAGCCCGGCTGCAAGCCGGCGGTGGAGCGCAGGGCGGCGCCGTCGCGCGGGCAGAAGCTCACGTCGTTAGCGTAGGTGGCGGAGCAAGTGGGGCAGGCTTTCACTCTCTTGTAGAGTTTACCGCATTGGGGCAGTAGGGCGGCGCCAGGCAGTGCCTGAAAGCTTCGTTCATTCAACAATCCGAAAGACTGAAACCGACCTTGCGACAGACACGTCGAAACTTGTCAGTCTGTTGGGAGGGTAATTCGGATGGAAGGTTCGCGTCGTTCGCTTGCTATCGCGGTAACGCTGTCCCTGTTAATTCTGTGCTCGGGTTGCGCAACTCATTACGTGCCGGCCGCCACTATTCCGGCTGGTCCGAGTGTGGCGCATATCAGCGGCCCGAGCACTATTCCGGCTGGTCCAAGTGCGGCGCATATCAGCGGCCCGAACACTATTCCGGCCGGTCCAAGAGTGCCGTAGCGTTTCCACTTCCTTCGCTTGCTAATGCCTGAAGAGGGCCAGCCGGTCGCTGTTTTTGAGTGAGGGCACTTTCAGTCACTACCCGGCGCCATGCGCCGCCGCAGGCGAGCTTCGCTCGCGGGGGCCGATTGGCAATCGGCCCGCAGGATGCCATCCTGCCCCACGTGGCGCCACCCTACTGGCGATCGAAGACGACCGTCTGGTCCGCGGTCACCGCGCCCGTCATGTGGCGCTTTAGCGTGATGGTTTTGCCGTCCCCCGATAGCGCCCAGCGGTCCTCGATCTGCGCATTGCGTATCGCAAACACGGTGCTGTCGATCACCAAAACGTCGCCTTCCCAGCGGACCTTGGCCTTCACTTCGCGGCCGTTGACATGGTTGGTACACTCCTTGCCGTCGATGGTGTAAATCATGTCGTAGGTGGTTTCGTCGCTGTGTCGCAGCTTCTGCGTGATGGTGTCCTTCATATTCCCGCCGTCGATGGCGATCCTGTCCAACCGGCTTTCGGACACCGGCCCGGCGGGATAATCGCTGCGCGCCGGATCCATCTTCCAGACGCCGTTAAAGTTGGGTTTGGCCGGGCCTTGCGCCAATCCACAGGCCACGATTAAGGGAAACACCATTCGTCTTGCCAGGTCACGCGTGCGCATGCGCACCTACTGCTTCTCCAACACGATTTTCTGATCCGTCTCGCCCATGGGGCTGGTAACGTGCCGCAGGATGGTGAGCGTCTTGCCGTCGGCCGAAAGCGACCAGCGATCCTTCAGCGACACATCCGCGGCGTTGAACGAGGCTTTGCCGTCGATCGCCAGTTCGTCTCCATCCCACTTGGCCGTGCTCTTCACCTCGTTGCCGCGCACCATGTTGGTGGTTTCCTTGCCGTCGGTCGAGTATTTCAGCTCGGCGGAAACCTCGCCCATCTGTCCGCTCTGGGTGGTGGAGTCTTTCAGATCGGGATCCTCATGCGTGATTTTATCGGTGCGCGAGTCGGGCGCCGGCATAGCTCCGAAGTCGCTCTTCGAGACGTTCAATTTCCACGTGCCGGTGAAGTTCGGCTTTGCCTGGGCCGGTAGCAATCCGAACGCGGCGGCCAAAAGCGCCACGGAAAACATTCGAAACGTAAAGCTGCGCATGATTCTCCTACTGTTTCGCGAACACGAACTTCATGTCGAAGTCTTGCCCGCCGGCGGATATGTGCCGCGTGACGGTCATGGTCTTTCCGCCGTCGGAGAGCACCCAACGGTCTTTGGCCGTGAAATCGTTGCCCTCGAACGACCCCACGCTGTCGCCGACCAGATCGTCGCCATCCCATGTGAGTTTGGTTTTGATCTCATTGTCGGCGCCCATGTGATTCAGGCACTCCTTGCCGTCGGTGGTATAGGACATGTCGTAGGTCTGGTCGCCGCCGCCCCCGGTTTGGACGATATTGACCTTTACGCTGGGCTCCGCATGCACGATCTTTTGGGTCATGCTATCGGGCGGCGGCATGGGGCCGAAATCGCCCTTGGCGGCGTCGATCTTCCAGGTTCCGCTGAAGTCGGACTTCGCCTGAGCTTGGACCAGTGCGAGCGCCAGGGTCAAAAGCGCCAAAGAAAATATTCTGAGTGTGGATTTACGCATAAGTAGGTACGCTCCTATTGTTTCTCGAAGATCTCTTTCATGTCCGCCTCGCCCATGGGGCTGGATACGTGCCGCGTGATGGTCAGCGTCTTGCCATCGTCGGATAACGCCCAGCGGTCTTTGAGCGTAATATCGTTCCCGCCAAAGGTCCCCTTGGTGTCGACCGTGAGCGCGGCGCCGTCCCAGTTCAGGGTGCTCTTCAGCTCGTTGTCGCCCACTTTATTGACGCATTCCTTGCCGTCGGTGGTGTAGCTGACATCGTAGGTCAGGTCTCCCTGCATGCCGCCTTTGGTGGCGACGTTCAGCTTCATGCCGGGATCCTGATGGGTGATCGTTTCAATCAAGCTGTCGGGCGCCGGTATGGGGCCGAAATCGCTCTTGCCGGTGTTCAATTTCCAGGTGCCGCTGAAATCGCTCTTGGCCTGGGCCTGGACGAGTCCCAGGGCCAGGGTCAAAAGGGCCAAGGAAAAAAGCCTGGTAGTTTGTCTGGTCATAATGCCGCGCATGAAAACGCTCCTTTTGGAATGGTAGCAGAAAGACAGGCCGGGAACAGGCGGCCCATGGCGCCGCCCTACTCGTCGCGCAGCGCCACCATGGGGTCCACGCCGGTGGCGCGGCGCGCCGGAATCACGGTGGCCGCGCATACCACTGCCGCCAGAATTACGGCCACCGCACCGAACGTGAGGGCATCGGTAGCGCTGACGCCGAACAGCAGGCTGGACATGAGCCGCGTCAATGCGACTGAGCCGATCAAGCCCGCTAGAATACCCACCACGGCGAGCGCCATGCCCTGCCGCACCACCAGCCCGAGAATGTGCCCGGGCTGCGCCCCCAACGCCACGCGCACGCCGATATCGTGCGTGCTCTGCGTGACCAGGTAAGAGATCACGCCGTACACGCCTACCGCCGCCAGCAGCAGGGCGAAAGCCGCGAATGCGCCCAGCATGGCGGTGGCGAAGCGTTGGCGTGCCAACGAATCGTAGAGGCGCTCCTGCATGGTGCGGATGTCATAGACCGGGACACCCGCATCCACGGCATGGATCTCGTGGACGATGGCGTTGGCCAGGTCCGCGGGATTCGACGATGTGCGCGCCACCAGATACACCCCGCCGGCGGCGGCCTGTTGGTGCGGAAAATAGACTACGATTTTGCTGCCGGTGTCGAGGCCGTACTGCCTGACCATGCCCACCACACCGGCGATGGTCATGGGCTTCTTGGGATCGAACCAGAGATGCTTGCCGATGGGATTATCATGGGGCCAGAAACGCTGCGCGAACTGTTGGTCGATAATGGCTACCGGCTGGCCGTCGCTGGTATCGTGCGGGTCGAAGTAGCGGCCTTTCAGCAAGGGAATTTTCATGGCGCGAAAGTAATCCGCGCCGGCCACCCGTTGATCCACCTGCAATTCCTGGCCGGGCGGCGGCGTATGGCCTTCTACATTGATGCCGCCCCAACCGATGCCACCGGTGAGCGGCAGCGGCGTGACCACGCCTTGCGCGGTGACGCCGGGCAGGCGCGCGATGCGTTCGCCAATCTCCTTGTAAAACTCCAGGACGTTTTTCTCTTCGCGGTATTTCGCGCCGCTAGCCGCCACTTCCATCGAAAGCACGTGATCCACCGCAAAGCCGGGCGGCACATTCTGCAGCCGCGCGAAGCTGCGGATCAGCAATCCCGCGCCGATCAGCAGCATCAGGGAAAAGGCCAATTCGGAAACCACCAGCAGCCCGCGCAGCCGGTGCCGCGACACCAGCAGGCCGCCATCGGTTTGGCCGCTGCGTCCGCCCGATTTCAGGGACGTGTTCAGGTCGAGCTTGACGGCGCGCCACGCCGGGGCCAGTCCGAATAGAAGTCCGGCCACAGTGGAAACCGCGAACGTGAACAACAGCACGGAGCCGTTAATCGAGATTTCTTCGAGGCGTGGAATGTTGCCCGGATGGATGGCGCGCATCAGGTAAAGGCTGGCCTCCGCGATGGCGAGGCCGGCCGCGCCGCCCAACAGCGCGAGCAGGAGGCTCTCGGTCATCAACTGGCGCGCCAGCCGCTTCCAACCCGCGCCCAAAGCCGTGCGGATGGCCACTTCCTTTTCGCGGCCGGCCGCGCGCGTCAACAGCAGATTGGCGACGTTGGCGCAGGCGCTAAGCAGCACCAGCACCACCGATCCCAGCAGCACCAGCATGGCGCGGCGCACGTCGCCGACAACTTGATCGAGCAGGCCGGTCACGGTCATGCCGAAGGTGCGGTCGCGCTTGTCCTTATCGCGGATGCGCCTGGCGATGATGTCGATATCGGCCTGCGCTTGGCGCACTGTTACGCCGGGCTTCAGCTTCGCCATCAGGTTGAAATTTTCGTCGCCGCGGCGCTGCACGGCATCCGCGCCCAATGGCAACGGCAGGAAGATATCCATCTTGTCCATGGGACCCTCCGCCGGCATCACTTCGGAGTTGAGCCGGAAATCGGGCGTCAGCACTCCGGCGACGGTGAATGGATTGCCGTTGAGCGTGATGCTGCGTCCGACGATCTTCACATCGGAGTTGAAAAGCCGTTTCCACAGGTTGTAACTGAGGATGGCGACGGCGGGCTTGCCGGGCTTGTCCTCTTCGGGCAGCAGCACGCGGCCAAGCAGCGCGCGGGCGCCCAGCATGTGCAACAGGCCCGAGGAGGTGCGCATACCGTCGATGCGCTGGGGTTGATCGAGCCCGGTCAAGGTGAAAGTGCGCGGCTGCGAAATGGACATTTCCGCGAACGAATGGTTTTCGTTTTGGATATCGATGTACTGGCCGGGAGAGGGCCAATCGCGAAAGATGCCGATGCCGGGGGAATGCAGCCAGATGGCGGCGAGGCGCTCGGGCTGCGGATAGGGCAGGGGGCGCAGCATGAGCGCATCGACCACGCTGAAGACCGCCGAATTCGCGCCGATGCCGATGGCCAGGGAGAGCACGATCACGAGGGTGATGCCGGGGTTTTTGCGCAGCGTGCGCAGCGCGTAACGGAAGTCTTGCAGTAGGGGGTGCATCGGGGCTCCAACGCCAGAGGGCGTTAATCCATTATGACGCGGCGGCGGTGCTTTGGTTATCGTGCGGGGCTTTGGGGGCTGGCGGTTGATATGCTGAAGAGAATCTTTATGGGCCGAGTTGAACGGATTGAAGGGCAAGTTAAGAATCTCCAACGGAACGAACTAGCAGCATTTCGCGAATGGTTCGCGGCGTTCGACGCGCAAGCCTGGGATCGGCATTTCGAAGCCGATGTCATCGCGGGCAAGCTCGACGGCATGGCGGAGCGGGCTCTCCGCGATCACGCGGCGGGCCGGTCGACTGCGCCTTGATCCGCCAAGTATGCCAAGTGGCCACTCTCCCCGGGGACGCCCTGTCGTGATAGTCTAGAGCCATGGGCAATGCTGTACTCTCCACAGCCGTGGATGGTCTGCTCGAACCGTTGAGCCGCTGCTTGGACGCTGAGTCTGCCAAGCGCGTCATTGAGTTTCGTATTGAACCGGCAGCCCAGGCGAGAGTCGACTATCTGGCCGAAAAGGCTAATGAAGGAACACTTGACGACGACGAGCGCTCGGAGTACGAGGCTTTCATCGACGCGGCCGACGTGATCGCCATTTTGAAGCTCAAGGCGCGGCGGCAATTGGAATGTAACGGCAGTTAGCGATGGACGCCGGAACGCGCGAGTTAGTCCGCCAGCGCGCCGGGAACCGCTGTGAATACTGCCTCCTCCGGCAGTGGGACAGCGGGTCGCGCCTCCAAATTGAGCACATCGTCGCGAGGCAGCACGGCGGGCGCGATATCCCGGACAACCTTGCGCTGGCATGTGATCGCTGCAACTCGCGGAAGGGGCTAATCTATCGGGAATAGATCCGGTTAGCGGCGTTCTCGGGGCATTGTTCCACCCAAGGCGCGACGTGTGGGCTGAGCACTTTCGCTTTCAAGGCATCTACATCGAAGGGCTTACGCCTGGCGGGCGACCGTCCAGGTGCTCGATACGCTAGCAGGCTGCGGAAAAACGGGTCCAATCTAACTCGGCGGGCTTTTCAGTGGAGTTTCTCAAACTAGAAACTCAACCGAGGAGTGACCCACTGAATCGTGGGTGTATGAATTAGCCGTTTTTTCG
>Ga0302324_100024478_pt1 | contig 11628 bp, 8 predicted proteins | sample Palsa_T0_1_FD_201949 | JGI IMG/M metagenome (GOLD analysis project Ga0302324, IMG submission 201949) | Peat permafrost microbial communities from Stordalen Mire near Abisko, Sweden - Palsa_T0_1 | ecosystem: Environmental > Terrestrial > Soil > Palsa > Peat permafrost | place: Sweden: Abisko... | reverse complement strand
GTGCAGGTGCCGGGGGACATCGTGGCAAGAAGGCTTGGAACGCTTGGCGCTTTGTTCGCCGCTGCAGGGGCTCTAGCCTGCGAATCGCCGGCGCAGGCGGACAGTGCGAACCCCGAGTCCGTAATCGTTATCGGCAACGCGCCTGCGGATGCGCAAAACGTCAGCCCAACCGACATCTCTGCGTCGCATGCCGACACGACAACCGCTCTGCTGAATCAGTTCGTTCCCTCGGCGTTTCTTTCCAATACCGAATCCAATCCGTTCCAGGAAGATTTGTACTATCGCGGGTTCGATGCATCTCCCGTGCTGGGAACACCGCAGGGCCTTGCGATCTACCAGGGCGCCACGCGGATCAATCAACATTTCGGCGACACCGTGCTGTGGGATCTCGTACCGTCCTTCGCCATCCGCAGCATCGACGTGGTGCCGGGTTCCGATCCCGTGTTCGGTCTGAACGCGCTGGGCGGCGCCATCGTGCTCAACATGAAAACGGGATTCGACGCGGAGGAAGGCGAACAGGCCGACGTCGCCGGCGGCTCGTATGGCCGCGCCCGGCTGGTCGTCCAAATGGCGCATTCCTATGGCAACGAGGCGTTCTATCTGGGCGCAACCGCGATCGACGATTCCGGATGGCGGTGGTGGTCGGGATCGCAGGTCTATCAGGCCTATGGCGACTTTGCCGTGCGCTCGACGCGCGGCAGCGCGGGCATCAGCCTGACGCTGGTCACCGACGACCTCAACGAGAATGCCGCCGTACCGGTTCAGGATGACACCAGGGCCTCGTTCGCTGCACCCGACACCGCCGACGACAAGGATTTTCTGCTGCAGGGTCGCGGCGAATACGATTTCTCGTCGCAATTCGTTTTGCGCGGATCGCTCTATGCGCGCGCCACGCACATCGCAACCCAGAACGGCGGCGCCTCGGGCTTCGCGCCCTGTGCCGCACAGCCGACGATTCTGTGCGACGACAACGGCGACCCGCTCGAAACAACCGCCGGCGCTGCGGTTCCTGCCAGCATCGGCGGTGCCGGTGACGATCCCGTCGAAACGATTGCGACGACTGCGTTTGGCGGCTCGGCGGAAGTCGATCTTACGGGCGTCTTGTTCGGCCACGACAACAGCTTCGTTGTCGGGGATTCGTTGGACCACGCCTATACGGGCTTCGCCTCCAATAACATCCTTTCGAACCTGACGTTTCAGCCCGGCGGCGTGACGGCCGTGCCGATCGGCATCTATCTGGGCAGTCCGGAATTCCAGGTCGAACTCAGTTCGACCAATCTCGACGAAGGCCTTTATGTGCAGGACTCGTTCGATCTCACGTCCGGATTTTCGCTCGAACTTTCGGGGCGCTACCATTTCGACGAGGTGAATCTCGAGGATCGGCTTGGCACCGCGCTGACGGGCAATCACCAATATGAAGGCGTCAATCCTGCCGCCGAGCTCGTCTGGCACGCCGCCGATAATGTCAGCGGCTATGCGGAATTCGAGCAATCGAGCCGCACGCCAACGGCCGCCGAACTGAGTTGCGCCAATCCGTTGCAACCTTGCGTGTTTCCGTTGAGTTTTCTGTCCGATCCCGGCCTGCGCCAGGTGATTGCCCAAACGGTTGAAACCGGCGCCAAAGGCAATGTCGCTTTCGACGGTCTTACGCTCGACTGGTCGGCCGATGTTTACGCGACACGCAATCAGAACGACATCATCTTCGAAAGTTCCGGCCCCACTATCGCATCGGGATTCTTCGCCAATGTGGGAAACACGCAGCGCATCGGAGCCGAAATTGCCGCCGATGCCAAATGGCAGAACTTCGACTTCCGCGCCAATTACGGCTACGTCGATGCGACATTCCAGTCGGCCTTCACGGATCCGAGCGAGGACAATCCGGCCGCCGACGTCAACGGCAATATTTACGTCAGGCCCGGCGATCGTATCCCCGCGATCCCCCGCTCGACGGCAAAATTCAATCTCGGCTATGAGGCGACGCCGCTTCTGCGCCTGGCAGTCAATGCCACGCTTGAATCGTCCCAATTTTTTCGTGGCGACGAAGCCAATCTGCAACCGCCGCTGCCCGGCTATGTCGTGTTCGGCGCGGAGGCGGACTATCAGCTTACAAAATCCATGAACCTGTATTTCGAAGGTGAAAACGTTCTAGACCGCCGCTATTCGACCTTCGGCCTGTATGGCGATCCAACAGGTAACGGCGCGTTCCCCCAGTTCACAAATCCCCGCTTCATCGTGCCGGCGCAGCCTTTCGGGGTATGGGTCGGCCTACGCGTCAAGATTTGATCGCCTGATCGCGAGCGCCTTCGGCAAGCCGCCGACTGCCGAGCGTGAAACGCAAGCCCGTATGATCTGCCCCAACACCGCGCGGTTTGAGCGCATGCATGGTCCAAATAGCGTACTTGCCAACACTTCCAAAATGCGAGTAATTCTTAATAGCAAAGAGGCGCAATGGCCACGCGGCAGGATAATTGTGAATATTTTCAATATCTTACTCGAAGACCCCACATCTTTGGCTGCCTGCGGGCGCCGCATATCCTCGAAAGATTCGCGATTCCCGGCTGAGCGCGCCCGCTTCGCGGCAATCGTTGTTCTGGCGGCTGCGACGGCGTCTCCGGCATTCGCAGAGGTCGATGGCCCGACACCGCAGCCGGTGGAACTGGCGTCGAATATTGAAACCGTCACCGTCACAGGAATTCGCGTGGCCGGCCCCGGCATTTCCGACAGCGGAGCCAATGATTATTCCGTCAACGGCGCGGATATTGCCGCCTTGCCCGCCGGCGACGACACATCGATCACGGACGTGCTGACGCAAATGCCGGGCGTCGCGATCGACCAGAACTCACAAATTCACATTCGCAACACCGAGGGGCCGCAGTTTCAATACCAGATCAACGGCGCACTGATTCCGCTCGACATCAACACCAATCCGCCGTTCATCTCGATGGTCAATCCGCTTTTCATACAGCGGCTCGATCTGCTCGATGGGATCCTTCCGTCCCGCTACAGCTACGCGACCGGCGGCGTGGTGGACATCCAGACGAAAAATGGCTGTCTACAACCTGGCGGCAGCGCGACGATTTTCTTCGGGCAGCGCGCCACTATCGAACCCAGCGCCCAATATGCGGGATGCGACGGAGCGGTCGCCTATTATGCGAGCGCGCTCTACGATCAGAATGAAATGGCGTTCAGTTCGGCAACGCCGGGCCCGAATGCCATTCACGATCAAGCCTATCAGGGCCAGACCCTGGATATGCTGTCCTACGCCATCAATTCCGACACCAAGGTCAGCCTTCTCGTGTCGGCGGCCGCCAGCAATAATCAATTGCCCAACGTGCCCGGCCTTCTGCCGGAATACACGCTCACGGGCGCCACCGTCATTCCCTCCTCGCAGATCAATTCGACGCTCGATTTTCGCGACTATCTGGCTGTTCTCTCGCTGAGCAGCGCGCCAACAGAACAGCTTTCCTATCAAATATCCTACGCAGCGCATTCCATCTCGGAGCGGTTCGATCCGGACGATGTCGGCGAGCTGATCTATCAGGGCGTGGCGTCGCGCGCCTCGCACGACGACCTCGACAACACGCTGCAGGGCGACCTGACCTACAAGCTGGGCGAGCACACGATCGGCGCCGGCTTCTATTTCGGCGACTACGACGTCAGGGCAGACGACAATTCGCTGGTGTTTCCGGTCGATGCCTCAGGTAACCAAACGAGCGGCGTGCCCGTCAACGTGATCAACAATACCCACGCCGCGAATATCCTGACCGGACTTTACCTCGACGATCTCTGGCAGATCGATTCCACGCTCCGCGCCAGTATCGGGCTGCGCTGGGACACGCTGTCCGGTTTCACCCGCGGCAACCAGGTCGATCCCACGATCAACCTCATGTACACGCCCGACCCGGACACGACGATTCATATCGGCGCTGCCCGCTACATGCAGGTTCCCAGTTTTCAGGGCATCTCGCCGGGCGCGCCTGCAGCGTTCGAAAACACGACGGCCGAAGGACCACTCGGTATCGCCACGCCCCTAACCGAAGACGATGTCGAATTCGACGTCGGTGCCTTTCACACCCTCGCCCCCGGCTGGACGATTTCGGAGGACAATTTCTACGAGATCACCAAACATTATCTCGATACCGGCCAGTTCGGCGTGGTACCGATCTTCGCGCCGTTCAATTACGACAACGGTTACATCTGGGGTTCGGAACTCGCGATCGCCTACAAGAGCGACAATTTCTCGACCTATGGCAACGTCACAGTGGGACGCAACATGCAAAAAGGCGTCGTCACGGGCCAGTTCAACTTCGATCCTGACGAACTTGCCTATATCAACGCAAACCAGATCGTGCTCGATCACCAGCCACTTCTGGGGATCACGGCCGGTGGAACCTACGATTGGAAGCCGTGGTCGTTCAGCGTGGATGCCACCTATAGCAGCGGCCTGCGTGCAGGCTTTGCGGATACCGAACAGCTTCCGAATGTGTTTCAGCTCAATGTCGGTGTCGAGCGAAAGTTCGATATTCCCGACGTGGGCGAAGTCAGCGACCGGCTCACGATCCTCAACGCGTTCGATCGCACCAACCTGATCCGGCCGTCCGAGGGAATCGGAATCTTCCAATCCGCTTATGAACCCCGGTTCACCGTATTCGATGCGATAACAATCCCGCTTTGATCGAGTCAGTCCCCGGCCGCGCCCCTCACGAGCGAGGTCGGGGCCGAGTACCGGACCGCATTCGGCGACGTCCCCATTCGGTGCCGAAGTTCACGTCAGATCGGTGAACGGATTGAACGCAACTTCCCACAGATGGCCGTCAGGATCGGCGAAATAGCCGGAATAGCCGCCCCAGAAAACGTCCTGCGGCGTCTTCACCGGCTTGGCTCCGGCCGCAATCGCCTGCTGAAACACGCGGTCTGCTTCGGCCTTCGAAGCGACATTGTGCGCCAGCGTCACGGCGCGAAATCCATTGCCTTCTTGCGGAATGGTCGCGTCCTCCGCGAGCTTGTCGCGCGGATAGAGGCCGAGCCAGCTTCCCTCCAACCGAAACATGACCATCTCGTCATCGTCTTTGTAGTTGTGCGTCGAAAAGCCCAGTCCGTCACGATAGAAGGCGAGCGACTTTCCAATGTCGTGCACGCCCAGCGTGATCATGGCGATCTTGGGTTTCATGTTGTCTGCTCCACGGCTGCGGCGTTTGCTCGCCCGGCCACGATCCAGGCGGACAAAAGACCAAGTGGGACCCAACTTAAAGCGCCGCCATAGGTCACCAACAAGCTCTTGGAATGATCCGCGAACCACAGCGCCGTCAGCGATCCGCCGATCACGTTGGTTGCGGAATGCGCAAGGCTGGTAACCCAGACACTACCGCTCTTTTCGCGCAACCAACCGAAGATGATCGAGATCAGCACCGTCGTGACGCAAAATGCGGCTATTGCAATCGTGGGGTCGCCGGCGAATTCGTAGCCACCCAGAATGATCGGCACGTGCCAGAGTCCCCAGATGATGCCCGTCGAGACAGCAGCCAGAGTGGGCGAATGCGCGAACAGACGTAGCTGCAGATACCCGCGCCAGCCGAACTCCTCGCCGAATAAAATAGGTGTGGCGAGCAGCGCAGCAAAAAACAATTCGATCGGAATCACAGCACCAATGTGCCCGGCCATCACCGCCGGAATTCCGGCATGCGGCGCGACACGCGCAAGACCTTGCGCCATCGAGAAATCAGGCTGCTCGATTCCCAGAGCGACAGCCGCGACAACGACAAACGCACGCACAGGGACAGGCAAAAACCACCCAACCAGGTAACAGCGCCAGTTGCGCAAATGCAGTCCCAAACCCGCATCGCCAAAGCCTTCCCGCGTCACCCATTTGCGCACGACGAATGCGGCGAAGGCCGGTGCAAAGGCACCCGGCAATACATAGAGCGTTGTCAAAGTCGGGTGGGCCGCGCTCGCATGAGGAATAAAGGCCCAGGATATCCAGGCGATGCCGAATGCGAGGACCAGATAGGCAAGGATGCCCTTCGTCGAGTTCGGTTGCGCGATGCTACTCATGGATGGAATCTCCATTGCCGCGATTTGCATCGCGTTTCCAATAAACGTAGGAGACGACGCCACCGCCGATGAAGCTGAGCGTCACGCCGATAAGACTGACAACAACGACGACGAATATCGTTCCGACAAAAACGAGCGCGAAGAGCGTCGCGAATCCGGTGGCGACCAGTCCAAAGCCGGCCAGCCTATTGCCCGTATTCCACGCCAACTCGCTCGAAAGCGTCCACGGCAAGCGCAGCCCCACAAAGAAATTCGAGCGCGACTTGCCCATGTAGTTGCCGAGCACGATGAAGAGGATCGCCAATGCGAACAGAACCGAGCGGACGACGTCGATATGTGCGCCTGCCGCATTCAGCACCATGAGAGTTTGGGTGACGACGCCCAGGCCAAGCGTCCCATACCAGCCGGCGAGATAAAGTTTGCGGCTGGATTGCAGATTGGCCCGGCGCGGTTCGATCCTGGGAAGAATTGCAAAAAGCGCCGAGAGAAACACGTTGACGCAGGGGAGCATCAGGAGCCCGATCGTCCTGGGCATATATCCGTTGGGCCTGCCGTCAATGCCCCAATGGACTGCCATCTGCGCGTGGGTGGGAATGGCGGTCCAACCCCAGCCGGCGACGGCCAGCATGGCCCCGATCGCGAGCATGCTGACGATCAGGGGCGTTCGAATATTCATGTCACTTTTCTCCCGGTGAGGATTTCGCGGCCCGCAGGCCCGCGATGTCCATCATCGCGGCAAGGGCCTCCTCGAGCACAGTCATGTTGAGCCGATAGATGATTGTGGTTCCCTGGCGTTCCGTGCCGACGAGATCGGCGGCTTTCAGCACGGCGAAGTGGCCAGACAGAGTGGGTTTGGGGATGTCGACCTTGTCCGCAATCTCGCCGGCGCTCATGGCCCGCTTGCGCAAAAGTTTGAGGATTTTCCGGCGAACCGGATGCGCCAGGGCGTCGAACACGTCGCTCATATTTCGGTATTTACCGAAATACCAAACAAGAGTCAACCGGGCAGACAACTCACTGGCAAACGTCCCGGAGTCAGCGTTCCATCTTGCTCAGCACGTCAGGGCGGTCGGTGCAGAGCGCATCGAGGCCGCGGGCGATGAGCGCGCGCATGTCAGCGGGTTCGTCGACCGTCCATGCTCCCACCTTGAGACCCAGACTGCGTGCCTCGGCAACCGCTTCATCCGTCGCATCGGGAAAATAGGGAAACCAGCCCTCGCCGCCAGCGGCTTTGATCGCTTTCAAAATCGAGCCGTCGTACTTCACCGCATCGAAGCCTCCAGCCCAGGGCGATTGGCCCGCGCGCGCGAGATGACGCAGCATATCGAGCACGGGCTGGGCGGGCGGATCGTCTTCCGGGGGCGGCGGAGCATCGCGAAACCAGCTTTGCGCGAGGGTCGTGAACCAGCATCGCGCGTTGGGCTCCGTCCTTATCGCATGCAACAATCCGGGCCAGTCGAAGCCGACGAAGATCGCGCGATCGAGATAGCCATGTGTCCTCAACACATCGAGAGTCGCCTCCGCCAGCGTCTCGGGCGGCGCGGACAGGCTGCGATCGGCGAAAGACGTCTTCAACTCGACGAACAGTTGAAACGGCTTCGTCGCGTGCTTGGCGGTTTCGATAACCTCCGACAACAGCGGAATACGTTCGCCGTCGACCGGCGCGAGATCGGGATGTTCTTCGGCATAGCGGCTTCCGGGCCGCGCTCGTCCAACGTCGTAGCGGCGCAATTCCGCCAGAGTGAGATCGACGATCTTGGGCGTCGGCGGCGAAAGCCATTCGCCGTTGCCGTCACGACAGATAGCGGACTTGAGCCGGTTGTCGTGAAAAACGACGACCGCGCCGTCGCGCGTGAGCTGCACGTCGAGTTCCGCGCCGTCCGCGCCGCGCGCGACCGCGTCGGCGAAGGCTGCCAGCGTGTTCTCGGGATTGAGGGCAGCACCCCCGCGATGGGCGATGTTCCAGGGCTGCATGATGTCTCCCGTCCGGTTTTATGGCGGCGGGCACGTTCTAGCGCGACGACGCAGCCTCTTCCAAGTGCGCGGGAGATTCGAAGAGAAGTTTAGTCGTAATAGAATAAACCGCTGAGAACCCAGGTCCTTGTGCGGTCCGCCGACTGTACCAGAAGCCGCAGCGCCTCGGCATGCAGGACCGTGCGCTTGCCGCGTCGCAGCTTCACATCGTAGGCCAGCGCTGCACCGGACCGAACGATCTCGGCCATGTTGGCGCGGTGCCGCTCGAAACATGCCGCCTGGACGATCTCCGAAAGTTTGAGCCCCGTGATGTCGCGGCCGAAGCGGCGCAGAAACGCAGTGCCGGCCAGCCGCACGCGAAAATCGCTGCAGTCCTCCAGCGGCTCGAAAATGGCAAGATTGCGCAAAATCCCACCGAGTTGTCGCGCCGGCACATCTCGGCCCACAACGAAGCCGCCGCTGCCCTGCAATTCGCGCCAGTGTTCGAACAACAATCGCGCGCCGAAATGCACGGGTTCGGGAATCTGCGTGGCCGTTTCGCTGAGGTCCGCGGTCAGAGGGTCAAAGGCATCCCACACGAGTCCAAGCGCTTGCATGCGCGGTCCTGTTTTTATTGAGCGAGGTTCCGAATTCCGGCTCCGCTGAATGGCGACTGGTTCCTACACGCATGCGCCTTGCGCGGGAATTAAATAAATCGGGGGCATTTTCGACATGATTGAATAAAATTGTGCGCACTACTGCCTTGGCCGGTTCTTCCCGATGTAGCCGAACATGTGACCGGCGACGTTGCGCATCTGGATTTCTTCCGAGCCTTCGGTGATGCGGTAGCGGCGGTGATGCCGGTAGATATGCTCGAACGGCTTGTGGCGCGAATAGCCCATGCCGCCATGGGTCTGCATCGCCTGGTCGGCCGCATCGCAGACGAGCCGGTTGCCGCGGTAATTGCACATCGAGACCTTGTCGGAGAGATAAAGCTGAATCTCCGGCCCCGTCATGCGATCCATTTCCCAGGCCGTGCGATAGATCAGCCAGCGCAACATCTCGCATTCCGTCTGCAATTCGACGAGTGGCCACTGAATTGCCTGGTTGCGCGACAGCGGCTTTCCGAAGGGCTTCCTCGTGTTGGCGTAATCGATGCTCTCGTTGATGCAGTATTGCGCCGCGCCCACGCCGGATGCTGCCTGGCGGATGCGGTTCTCATGCACGAAGTGGCGTGCGAGCACCAACCCGTTATCAACGGGGCCGAACACCGCGCTGTCCGGCACCCACACATTCTTGAACGAAACGCGCGCGTGGTCCGTCGGCATGTTGAAGGTCCACATATATTCTTCGATCTTCACGCCTTCCGCATCCATCGGCACGATCAGGCAGGTCAGCCCCCGCGCGTCGCCGTCCGGCCCGCTGGTGCGCACGAACACCATGTCGTGCGTCGCCGTGTGCACACCCGTGTTCCACATCTTCTCGCCGTTGATGCGCCAGCCGTTGCCGTCCTTCACCGCCCGCGTTTCCATCCATGTCGCATCGGAGCCGTGCTTGGGCTCGGTGAGGCCAAACGCGATGCGCGCTTTGCCCTCGAGCATTTTCTCGAGATAGATTTTCTTCTGCTCCTCCGTCCCGAAATCGCGGAACATCAGCACCTGGGGGAAATTGCCGACCACAGAGGTTTCGTTCTGAAGGTCGTTGTGCAGGCCGAGGCCTTTCGCGGCGAGATGCTCGCGGATGATGGCCATCGCGAGGTTGCCGATATTCTTGCCGCCGAATTCCTCCGGCAGCGCGAGCCTGAGGAAACCTGCCTTGTCGGCGCGGCGGCGCATTTCGCCCAGGAGCGCTTCCCAGTCTTTGCGCGGCAGACCGCCATGCTCGAAATCGGTGCGCGCCCATTCGCGGCGATGGTCGAAAAAGCGGATATTGTCGTCCTGCTGCTCCAGCGGCTTGATTTCGCGCTCGATGAAATCGTCGATACGCACGAGAAGGTCGGTGATCTCCTGGGGGATCGCAAAGTCCATGGGTGTTTCCTCGTCAATGGCGGGGTCGGGACTTTAGCGCCCGTTTGCGCCATAGCGAAACACCCCGCGGGGAGCGATTTCCCTGGGCCCTTGCGATGGCTGCCCTGCCGGCCGAGACAAAAGTCCCGGATCCGGCACATAAATCGGTTTGGTCACGTAAAGTCGGACAGGCCAAAATGGGAAAGATTGGTGGCGCTTGTCAGTTCGACGACGAGATCGGCCCCGGCCTGATAACCCGCCGTTCCGTTTCCGTCCACGATCAGCAAGACATGCCCCACCAGGTTGCCGGTCGTGGGCGTAAACAAAACGGCGTCCCCCGCATGCAACTGGTTCGCGCCGATCGCAGTGGTGAGGTCGGCGTCGAAATGCGCGCTCGAGAGAGTGCCGCTTGTGACAGTTGCGTCGACGGCAGAGGGCCTGCCAAAATCGATTTCAAATTTATCAGTCAATGCGTTGAACCCGATAATGGTATCGTGGCCCGTGCTGACCGATTCACCGACATTGGCATAGTCGAAGGTATTGGCGCTGCCGCCCGCAGTCACGACGTCGGCGCCGTCACGGCCATGAAAGAAATTTGTACCACTGCCGCCGACAAGCGTGTCGTTCCCCGCCCCTCCAACGAGAGTCAGATCGGCGTTCAAAGCCGATCCATTGAAATTGAGAGTGTTGGCTGACGAAAGACTTCCGGCATAGATCTGAAACGACTGTCCGGCGGCCACGTTCCCTGCGGCCATGGTCAGCTTAACGCTGTAGCCGGAATCACAATAAACCTGCTGAATATTCTGGATCGTCGCATTCTCGAGTTTCAGGCCCGCCGAGTAGTCCCCATCAAGGGTGACAGTATTAAAGGAGCCTCCGCCGCCATCGATGCGGTCCGCAGCTGTCAACATAGCCGAGCCGACAAACTGGAATCCGTCGTCTTGGGCGCCTCCCGTCAGCTGATCGTAGCCGGCGCCGCCAAAAACGTCGAAGCCGCCGCCGGTTACGTGCGAGCCGTTGAAGATGAACGAATGTGCCGCGTCGACGGATTCGCCGTTGACCACCATCGTGCTGCCCGCCGCGACGTTGGCGTTGTTCATCGTCAGCTTGTACCCGTATCCGCTTTGCAGATAGAGGGCCATCTCGCCGCTCAGTTGATTCGCTCCGAATGCGTAGCCTGCGGAATAATCGCCGTAGAGCAGGACGGCCGTATTACCCGCACCATAGATTCTGTCCTGGGCGAGAAGCACTCCGGAAAATGCGATTTCGTTGTCTCCGCCACCGCAATGAATGATGTCGACCTGACTATTGTTCAGATTGACCGAATTCTCGCCCCCTCCCAGATCGATGACATATCTGCCGGTCGTATCGCTCACCAGATAAAGATTGGCCTGGTCGCCCGAGCCAAGCTGTGCGGCATCGATCGTCATTGTTTTGCCCACGCCGACGACGCCATTCTCGATGTTGAGCGAGTATATGTGACCTGCCGTCAGATCTATCGTATCGACGTTTTGCAGCATTGACGAAGTGACATTCAGATAGGTAGGAGAATAGTTGCCATCGAGCAGCAATGTGTTCGAGCCGGCGCCGCCATTGATGGCGTCCGTTGCATCGAAAT
>Ga0302324_100024475_pt1 | contig 11630 bp, 10 predicted proteins | sample Palsa_T0_1_FD_201949 | JGI IMG/M metagenome (GOLD analysis project Ga0302324, IMG submission 201949) | Peat permafrost microbial communities from Stordalen Mire near Abisko, Sweden - Palsa_T0_1 | ecosystem: Environmental > Terrestrial > Soil > Palsa > Peat permafrost | place: Sweden: Abisko... | reverse complement strand
ACCGTAGGCGATCGCCAACGCATGACGCCCGCTCAGGATCCCAACCAGCCTCTGGGCAAGATCCTTCGCCTGACCCTGGATGGCAAGCCTGCGAAAGGCAATCCGATGGCTGGGAAGAAGGGCGCGGCCACCGTCCCCGTGATCGACCCACCGAAGGATACCGAAGCCGCGAAGACTGCTCCGGTCCTGAGAACCTATTCCTTCCCTGGGCCGAACCTTACGCCGGCGGAGACCTGGAGCTCCGGGCACCGCACGCCCTATGGTCTGGCCTTCGCACCAGACGGCCGGTTGTGGGAGATCGAGCATGGCCCCAAGGGCGGCGATGAGTTGAACCTGATCGAGCCCGGCAAAAACTACGGCTGGCCGCTGGTCTCCTACGCGACCAACTACGATGGAGTGCCCATCCCCAGTCCGGATACCCGGTCTGACTTGACCAAGCCCGTCATCTACTGGAGGCCCGTCATCGCGCCAGGAAACCTCATCTTCTATAACGGCGCGATGTTCCCGCAGTGGAAGGGCTCCGCCCTGGTGAGCGGCCTGGCGACCAAGTCGCTCAACCGTATTACCTTCGATGGTCAGGGTGGCGCGAAGCCCGCCGAGCGCTGGGACGTTGGCCACCGAATCCGCGACGTAGAGGTCGCCCCCGATGGCGCGCTGTGGATGCTCGAGGATTCCAAGGAGGGCGGCGTGTTCCGCGTGACGCCCAAGGAAAACTAGGCCATCTTCTCAAAACAAAATGAGAGCAGGCCCAGTGTGGGCCTGCTCTCATTTTGACTCTTATTTCGGCATGGGAATCGAAACTGCCTTACCGGCGCCGCGTTCGGCGATCCAGATCGTGTCACCCGCGGGCTCGACCGCGGTGGGTGTCTTGAGCCCCTCTTTGATTACGGTGACGCTGGCCTTATCGCCATGGACCGTAATCACGGAAATTTTCCCGCTGCCGTTCTCAGCAACCAGTAACTTTCCGTTGGCTGCGCGCATGCCGTCCGGCCCTTTCACCGGCTGATCCATCCAGATATCGACAGGTTTTCCGGCCTTGCCGGCAGCGTCTACCGGGATACGGTAGAGGTTGTTCGAGAACACATTGTTGACATACAGCGTACCGTCCAAAAAGGTAATCCCGTCGATGCCGAAGAGCGCGTGATCTTCCAGAAAGAGTTCGGCACTCGTCGCGCCGGCCGGTAGCCGGTAGATTTTGCTGTTGGCGGTGTCGCTGATGTACAACGCCTTGTCCGGTCCGATGGAGAAATCGTTGCAAACGCTGTTGTCGCCTGGCAGGTTCCAACGCAGCTTTTGCGCACCGGTGGAGAGATCAAAACCCCTCAGCGCGGTATGACGGTTCGTCGTGCCTGGCACCGGGGTCAGCTGGCACGCCCACAATGTGTTGGTCGCAGGATCGGCAAGCTGTCCGAAGAAAAAGGTGCCGGCACCCTCAGCGCTGGCATCGACGAACTTCTCAGGAGTGGTCGAGCCCGGGCGCACCTTATAGATGAAGGGAGTGCTCGCGCTGCCGACGAACAGTGTCCCACCCGGGACGAAAGTCAAACTCTCTGGCTGGGATTTATCGTCAACGATCAGGATTTCAGCGGCAGACGCAGCCTGTACAAGGCCCGTCAACAATGCGACACAGGCGGCAAAGCGTCGCGCACGTAAATTGGGCATAGTCAATCTCCTCACTTTTTGGCCTCATTCTTGGCAAACCAGAAGTCTTGAAGACATGTGTACGGGACTGAGTCTCGCATAGCTTCGATTAAGATTAGCAGCCCTTGGCCCTTTTGGCCGCTGTGTTACATTTCTCGCAACTCGAAGGGGGTGTGACCCCTTGAAGGCAATCGTAACCACACAATACGGGCCACCACTGGAGGTGCTGCAGCTCACAGAAGTACCAACTCCTGTGCCCGCGGAGGACGAGGTCCTGATCAGGCTCTATGCCTCGTCGGTCAACCCTCTCGACGGTTTCACGATACGCGGACCACTGTTTTTCTTTCCCAGGCTTGGGCGGCTCCTCACACCGAAAGACAGGGTCGCGGGCGCTGATTTTGCAGGCCGAGTTGAATCGGTGGGGCGGGATATAAAGCAGTTCCAGATGGGCGACGCGGTGTTCGGGGCTTCGTTCAAAGGAAAAGGCCTGGGAGCCTTTGCTGAGTATGCGTGTGCCCGCGAAGACAGTCTGGCACCGAAGCCGTCCAACCTGTCGTTCGAAGAGGCCGCGGCCGTGCCGGTAGCGGCAATCACTGCCCTCCAAGGTCTTCGCGATCACGGTCAAATCCAGCCCGGCCAGAAGGTTCTGATCGATGGCGCGTCTGGAGGTGTGGGTACTTTCGCTGTTCAGATTGCCAAATCATTTGGGGCTGAGGTGACTGCCGTATGCAGCCCGAGGAATGTGGACCGGGCGCGGGTAATCGGCGCCGACCACGTGATCGATTACACGCGAGCAGATTTCACGCGAAGTGGCGTGCAATACGATCTGATCTTCGGTGCGAACGCCCATCATTCGATGTTCGATTACAGGCGCGTGCTCAACCGGGACGGAATCTTTGTCATGGTCGGAGGTGGTTTGGCTCGAATACTCCAGGCGGTTTGCCTGGGGCCAGTTTTGTCACGGATGGGCAATAAGAAAATGCGCTTCTTTATTGCGAAGATTAACGCGACGGATCTGCTTTTTCTCAAGGATCTTCTTGAAGCGGGAAAGATTGTACCCGTCATCGACCGGCGGTACCCGTTAGAGGAGGTCGCCGAAGCCCTGCATTATCGCGAAGAAGGACACGCGCAAGGGAAAGTCGTCATCATCATCAGAAAGAATGCGTCCCTCAGCGGCTAAAGCCACACTTGTTTTGCAGTGATAACGGACGGCCTGAACAGTCTGACCATTTTGGCCGGGGGTGGCACGACCCAAGTCGTGCCCTGATACAGGGCTTAATTATTTGAACAAGTCTGACTTTCTTCCTCTGTCCCTGCAACAAATCCGAGGGTGCCGCATATCTCGCTCGTTTTTCGCGAGATGCGGGATGCCACGAATCTTGACCGGGATTGCCCATTCCACCGGGAAGGTGTCGAGTTTAACCCAGTGGTGCCGACAATACTATGTGCATAAGCGATACGCCTGGAGTGCCAAATTTGATTCCTTGGTATAGAACTCTGAATAGCCCCAGTGCGTGACTTCGAGAAAACCCGAACGGAATTCCAGGAGATCCTCGCCAAGCCCATTCGCGAACTCGGACTCAAACTCGAGGGTTCTCCGCTCGAGCGATTCGTTCAGCAACTCTATCGCGAACTGGACGCCAAGGGTATCCACAAGTTCCGTCCGCATTGTTACCTCACGGACGAATGGGGATGTCCCTCTGGCGAACCCGTGGTCGGCATTCCCTTCTATCTGGCCAACCCCGACCTGGCAAAGCTTGAGCGCGACATGAACGACCTGGAAGACGCGCGCGAAATCATGATGTACATGCGTCATGAGGCCGGACACGCATTCAATTACGCGTACCAGCTATACAAGTCGGCAGAGTGGCGCGATCTTTTTGGTCCGTTTCGCCGCGCCTATCGCGATAATTACCGCCCCATACCATTCTCGCGGAAGTTTGTTCGCCATATGGCGGGATGGTACGCGCAGAAGCATCCGGATGAAGATTTTGCAGAAACATTTGCCGTCTGGCTCACGCCTCGCTCGCAATGGCGAAAACGCTATGAAGGTTGGGGCGCGCTGGCGAAGCTCGAATACGTCGATCGCACGGCGCGAAAGATTGGAGATGTCGAACCCATCCGGCGTCGCGGCCGCACCGACATCACCGTCGACGAGATGGAGTCGACGGTCGGCGAGTTCTATCATCTCAGCCTGCCGGAGGAGATTCCGGTCGAGGAACTCGCGCTCGATGCCGACCTGACAGACATCTTCAATGTCTCGAGCAAGCGGCGTAAAGGCGTGCGGCCGGCTCATGAGATGTTGGATCAGCATCGCAAGCCGATCATCGACAAGGTTGCGTATTGGAGCGGCGTGCAACGTCCGGTCGTCAAGCGCCTCGTGGAAGCAATCTGCAAGCGTGTTCAGGACCTGGGTCTGCTCGTGGATGTTCGGCGCGAGTCCGAACACCTCACGGAGTTCACGGTCTACACAACCGCTCTCTCAATGAATTACCTGATCCGTGGCAAGTTTATTCATTCCTGAGGAGTGACAGCAGCTGCTGTCACTCTCGTTGGAGGTCGCATGACTGGAACTAAGTTAAAAGTCACCGTGCTGTATGACTTGTGGGAAGAAGATGCTCCCCCGGTGGAGGAAGAAGCTCCTCCGCCGCGCAAGCGCACGGGGCAAAAGAAACGCAAAAAGAAGCCGGTGAAGCACGACCGTGAAGAGGTCTTCGAAGCCCTGCAGAAGCTAGGCCATGAACCCTCTTACTATGTTCTCAACGGCCGCACGCAATCGCTGGTCGGACTCGCCAAATGTGGCGCCGACCTTATTTTCAACCTCACGGAATCGTATGCGGGCGATAACACCAAGGAGATGCAGGTCACTGCCTTTCTGGATATGCTGGATATCCCTTACACCGGCTCGGGCCCACATGCGAACATTCTCGCGCAGGATAAATCGATTGCCAAAAAGATGTTCGCTTTTCACGGGATTCAGTCGCCCTATTTCGCGACCGCTTACCGCGGCATCATCGACCACGCACATGACATCTCGTTCCCACTGATCGTGAAACCCACCTCCGAAGATGGGTCCATTGGCATCGACGCTGCTGCCGTAGTTAACAGCGTGAAGGAGTTAATGGAACGCGTCTCCTATATACAGAGAGAATTCGATTCTCCCGCGTTGATCGAGGAGTACATCGAAGGACGCGAGATCTACGCCGCCATCCTCGGCAATTACGTGAACCCCTATCCACTACCGCTCGTGGAACTCGATCTTTCGAAGCTTCCCAAGGGCATGCCCAAAATCGCCAGTCAGGAAGTGAAATTCGAGAAGGACACGGAAGCCTACAAGCTGACCAAATCCGCGATCGCCGAAGACCTCGATGAAGAAACGGCAACCAAACTTACCGACATCGCGGTCAAAGCCTATCGCGCCGTGAGGCTTCGCGATTATGGTCGCATTGACATGCGCATATCGAACAAGGGCGAGATTTATGTCATTGAAGCGAATCCGAACCCCTGGCTCTCGAGCGCGCAGGAGTTTTTCATGGCCGCGAAGAAGTCGGGCCTCTCGTATACCCAAATGATCGAGGAAATCGTGGACCTGGCGATGGCTCGCAACGCGTGACGTATTGAGCAAAACCGAAAATTTCGACGTCTGCGTGATCGGCTCCGGCGCTGCCGGCGGCGTCATGGCGAAGGAACTGTGCGAAGGCGGCGCCAAAGTAGTGATGTTGGAAGCGGGACGTCGCGTCCCGCTATCGGAGTTGCTCTCCCACAAATGGCCGTACGAGCTGCCTTTTCGGGGGTTCCGCGGCGAGAAGCAGGTGCCCTTTTATCAAGGCGATGTTGCAAAATCTATCGCTTATGCCGATTCGGATAATATCGCGATCGATCGAGTGCGTGCCCTCGGGGGTAGAACCCTGCATTGGAATGCCGTTACCCTGCGCTACGCTCCCAGAGATTTCAAAGAATGGTCGTTGCAGGGCATCGAGGAAGACTGGCCGCTGACCTACGAGGAGATCGCACCCTACTACGACCGAATCGAACAGATCATCGGTGTTTGCGGCAACGACGATCATCTTGAAATTTTGCCGGCAGGCCAAAACTATCTTCCTCCCATCTCCTGGCGCTGCAGCGAACACATCATGAAGCGGGCCACCAGCGCGATGGGCATTCCCCTCATCGCGGTGCGCAAGGCGGTCCTCACCCGGCCTTACGATCAGCGGCCGCCTTGCCACTACTGCGGCCACTGCATGGATGGATGCGACGTCGCGTCGATCTTCAGCACACCAGGTTGCATGTTGCCCAAAGCGCAGGCTACGGGCAATTTCACCCTCCGGCAGAATGCCCTGGCACGCGAGATATTGGTCGACCGCGAGGGCCTGGCGAGCGCCGTCTCCTTCATCGACACGGAGACTCGCACGGAGCAACAGGTCAACGCTGCCGTTGTCGTCGTGTGTTGCTCGACCGTGGAGTCTGCGAGACTCCTCCTCAATTCGCGGTCTCCCAAATACCCGACGGGACTCGCCAATTCCAATGGCAGGGTCGGCCATCATCTCAACGGTCACTTGAATGAATCGGTGATCATTTATCTGGAGGAGCTCGAAGGGCAAAAGCCCTCAAACCAGGATGGGGCGACCGACCACGTCTACGTGCCTCGATACAACCATCTTTTTGGCAAGACCGACTACGTCGGAGGTTGGGGATTTCAGGTCAACTACTCGAGTTACATGTTCCCGCACCAGGCTGCGAGACTGCAGGGCTACGGAGTTGCCTTCAAGGAGCGCGTGCGTAAGATGCAGCCGGGATATTTGTCCTTTGGTAGCTGGGCCAAGGTCACATCTGATAACCGGAACTACGTGACGGTCGATCCGGCCAGAGTGGACGCGCATGGAATTCCGACGCCGGTCGTGCATTTTCGCTTTAGCGAGAATGATCATGCACTGTGGCGTGCGTCGAGCCAGAGCATGATGGAAGTTTCGTCCCACATGAAAGGCACAGTCTTCTCTAGCTTTGGGAAGGCCCCCACTGGCTTTGCGAGCCATGAGGTGGGTACGGTGCGCATGGGGAAGGATCCGCGCACATCGGTACTCAACAGCTACTGCCAGACGCGGGATGTTAGAAATCTCTTCGTCACAGATGGAAGCTGCTTCACTACCTCCAGCGAGAAAAATCCCACGCTCACCATCATGGCCTTATCGTTGCGTGCCGCCGACTATATTAAGGAGCAACGAAAGAAGGGCGAACTCTAGATGGAAAGAAGAGCGGTGCTGAAACTAGTCGCCCTGGCCGCGTTATCACCAAAACTGAACGCGCTGTCGAATGACGCTATGCGCGATATGGAGTCAGCCCAGGGGGCGCCTGCAGCAACTGCGTACACGTTGCAGTTCTTCAGTGAGGAGGAAAGCCATCTTCTCGATCAGCTCATGGAAATGATCATCCCCGCCGACGATCACTCTCCGGGCGCACACGAGGCCGGAACTCATCTGTTTGCTGATCTGATGGTGGCGACCAGCGACCCTGCCGTCAAGAAGCAATGGCAGGACGGAATCCGGCTCATTCGTGAGGAGGCCGCGGGCTCCTCGCTGTCCGAAGCGCTGCACAAAGCTGCAGCCAACGAAGAAAATCCAACCACCGATCTGGAACGGTTCTTCGTATTGCTGAAGCAGATGACTGTCAACGGCTACTATACTTCTGCGACGGGTATACATAAGGAGATGGAATACATCGGCAACACTTACCTCGTTGCTTTTCCAGAATGTACTCATCCCGAACATCAGGCACCGACATAAGGTTACTTATTCCGCGGACCTTCTGTTCGTCAACCGTTGCTTCACGCGGGTGCGATTCTTAACCACCGGCGGCTGCGTCTTACCCCAGGTGGCGTGGTTCCATGTGATCGCCCGGAGCCCGTCGTGCTCGGATTGGAGCGTCATCGGGGGCTCTGCCGGCTTGCCCTCTACCGCATCGAAGTTCACCTTGACCTGGTTGTCTGTCTCCTCCCAGTGCCCAAAATGGGTAACGGTGCCGTTCCCCGCATCTTCGGTAACCGTAGCAGTCCCATCCAGACCCAGGCTGACGTCCATCGAAGGTCCCGGCTTTGCGTCCCCTCCGGACCGCGACGCATACGTCCCGGCAAATTTGGCATGGGTGGTTGGGGTTGCGCCAAGGGGACCGGTCGCCAGGAGCAAGCCGGCCACGAGTACAAGGCCACGGAAAGATTGATCATGAATGAATGACATCAATCCTTATCATCAAGTACCTGCGAAAATCCTGCAACACGGTCTTCGTTCTCCTTGACAGTCGATAGTCGAATACCTACCATCATTTGATATCGGGGGTCGAATGTCTTCCATGGCAAAACAAACACAGCAGCGGACGGGCCTGCTCCAGGGCACGCTCGACATGCTCATCTTGCGGACGCTTCTCTATGGACCTGCGCATGGACACCAGATTGGCAAGCACATTCAGCGAACAACCAACGATTTTCTCCAGATGCAGCACGGCTCGCTCTACCCCGCGCTTCATCGTCTGGAGGAAAGAGGATGGGTCGTGTCCAAGTGGGAGACGGCGCCCGACCGAAACAGAGAATTCAAATACTACCGATTGACGGAAAAAGGCAAGAAGCAGCTCGTGGTCGAAGAATCGCAATGGAAGCAGATGGCGGAAGCTGTGGCGCGCGTGATGTGGCCGGCGGCCGAGGAAAGCTGACGCTTTCAGTGGTCGAAAAGCCCGGGCGAAGCGCCGCGTCACGAGCGTAGCCGAGGGAACCCCGGCGATTCTTATCTTCCCGACACCGTTCGCACCCTTTCAACCACCTCCCCAACTTGCTGGTATCCAACCGCGGCTTGTCATTCATAGATATCCAACAGATGATTGAATCGCGTATCCGAGTTACTCTATATTGGCTTACTTGGCAAACGAAAGGGTTAGAGCCTTGCTTGGCATAAAGTCACGGCGTTCCTTCATTGCGTCTGCCGGAGCCTGCGCCGGAGCGGTGTTGCTCGGCTGTCGCGGTCCCGCTTCCTCACTCCCTGGCGGGAAACCTGCTTCCTCCGAAGAGACCAGATTGCGAGCGGCCATGCGAACGATTGAGGTCAATGGCAAGAGCGCGACCCTGATGGGTCTGGAGCAGGCGAATGGAAAACAGGGGATGACCCTGGTGGTCAACCAACCGTTTGACGTTCTGCTGGAAAACAAGCTTCCGGTGCCGACCGCCATTCACTGGCACGGCCTGCATCCTCCGAATAAGGAGGACGGCGTACCAGGCTTGACTCAGCCGGTGATTGCGCCAAACACCAGCTATCAGTACAACTTTCCCGTGCAGCCCGCCGGCACTCACTGGATGCACTCCCACCAGGGTCTGCAGGAAGCCTTTCTACTCTCCGCACCCCTTATCGTGCATGACCCATCCGACAAAGTGGATGAACAGGAGATCATCCTCTTTCTGGGCGACTTCAGCTTTACTTCGCCGCTCGATATCTACGCCAAACTCCGCAAGCCTGCGGCAAAAGCGATGACGAAGGGTGGAAAGAGTGCGATGGCGATGAGTAAGCCCGACGCCAACGACGTGAACTATGATGCCTATCTCGTCAACGACCGCACGTTGGCCGATCCCGAAGTCGTTCAGGTGGAGAAAAACGGGCGGGTGCGATTGAGGATCATCAACGGGAGCTCGGGCACGAATTTTTTCGTCGATCTGGGAAATTTGAAAGGCGAACTGATCGCTACCGACGGTATGCCGGTCAACCCGGTCAGCGGCTCACGTTTTCCCCTGGCCATTGCGCAACGCATCGACCTGAGAGTGCAACTTCCCGGCTCCGGCGCATTTCCCATCCTGATGCATCGTGAAAATGCCGTCGAGCAAGCCGGGGTCATTCTGGCTACCCCGGGCGCGTCGATCCAGAAGTTCCCGGCAAAAAATACTGCCCCGGCAGGGATGTTGACGCTCGATTTGGAAAGTCAGCTGGTCGCGGCTGAGCCGCTCGCTCCCAGGCCGATCGACCAAAGTTTCGATCTGCACTTGCAAGGCAATATGGCCAAATATGAGTGGCCCATCAACGGCATTGTTTTTGATACCGCGCATCCCAGCGGTCAAAAAGGCCAGGTACGGGTGAAGCGCGGGCAACGGGTGGCCCTGAAGTTCATCAATGACACCTTCATGGCGCATCCGATCCACTTGCACGGGCACTCGTTTCAAGTGATCGAGATCAACGGCAAGCCGCTGAAGGGAGCACTCCGCGATACCGTGCTGGTGCCTGCAAAGACCAGCGTCACGGTCGCATTCGACGCCAATAATCCTGGGATCTGGTATGTACACTGCCACGTGCTTTGGCATCTGGCGGCCGGCATGGCCACGTTAGTGGAGTATGAGGCATGATAACCCGGCGCTACTGACGGCATGAAGAGTGAGATGTGGTCCGCAATCTAAGTGTGCTGCGCCGGGCAATCGCTTGCCTGGGTGCATGCCTGTTGCCCGCCTTTTATCCTGCCGGCGGTCAGCAGACCACCGCAGCGAACCCGGTCTCAACAACGCCTAAATTCGGGTGCCGGCACGCCGCGGATCCGCACAGGCGGCAGCACGAATGCAATAACGAAGATTTTGACCTGGATGAGACTCTGGCGGGCGGCTGGAACGATGTACGGCGAGCCGCGAAGCGGATCGGTATCACGCCGACGGCATCGTACGTGGGCGCGCTGCAAACAAACGTGACCGGGGGCAACGACCAGGTATGGTCTTATGCGGGACAGTTGTCGATTGCGGTCAGCGCCGATTTTGGAGAGTTCATCAAGTCGCCGGGGCTTTCCTCGTATGTAGGGATATCGTGGGGAACGGGCAGCAACCTCGCAGGTTCTCTCGATAGTGAAATACCCACGTCCGGCCTCTATGCACCGTCGTTCTACCTTGGGGAGATGTACTTGCAGCAGAAGCTGGTGCAGCGGAAGCTTACCCTCCTTGCCGGCCGGCTGGCAGCCGCCAATTCATTTGCTACCCTTCCTGTTTTCGCAAACTATGTGAATTACGGGATTGATCCCAACCCGTTCTCGCTGGGGGCGAATGACACCACCTTCTTTGGCCCGCCCGCTGGAACGGAGTGGGGGACCCAGGCCACCTATGCGATTACACCTTCGATCCAGGTTGCCGCAGGGTCCTTCAACACAAACTTGCATTCAGCAAACGGTGAAAACCATGGAGCGGACTTTACTCTCCAGGAAGGAAATAAGGGCGTCCTTGCAATCGGGGAAATCGATTATCTGCGCAATCAAAAGGCCAGATCTAAAGGCAAACCGGGACAGATAACGGCCGGTTTTCTGCATAGCAACAACTCTTTTCCTTCGGTCGTTAATCCGCTCGAGCACAGTGATGGTTACAGCGGCGGCTATCTCATGGGGCAGCAGATGGTGTTTCGCCCGGATGGCCCCGGCACAGAGCGGGGCGCTACGGTTTGGGGAGCCGGGGCATTAAGCTCCAAGCAGATTATCAGTTCTGTTCCGTCGTTTTGGGGTGCGGGGGTGATTTATGAAGGCCTCATGCGCGCACGGAAGAACGACACTGTTTCCGTGGGTTGGATTCGCACCACGGCAAGCAAGTATGCTCCAACCGCAAGCCCGGAGGAGCTATTGGAAATAAACTATCAGTGGACTCATTCCCGGTATTTGTTCATCATTCCGCATGCTCAATATTTGTGGAAGCAGGAAAGCGGCAATCGGCGAAACGCAACCGTCCTCGGAATTCAGATTTCGCTTACGCTTTGAGGCATCAGCTTGTATTTCACTGGGAGCGAAGGCGGCCATAGTCGCGACAAGCTTTTGCTTTGTATCAGGGCACGACTTTAGTCGTGCCGTAAATGCGCAAGAAAGAGCGGGGCTTTAGCCCCTGCGCTTTTCCATCAGAATTTCGTGCAGATTTACAGTGGCAGGGGCTAAACAGGCTGCGGAAAAAGTCGGAATAGGGCCAAATTGCCTTCGAAATTGGGGATACAAAACCATCACCGACGGCC
>Ga0302324_100024474_pt1 | contig 11630 bp, 9 predicted proteins | sample Palsa_T0_1_FD_201949 | JGI IMG/M metagenome (GOLD analysis project Ga0302324, IMG submission 201949) | Peat permafrost microbial communities from Stordalen Mire near Abisko, Sweden - Palsa_T0_1 | ecosystem: Environmental > Terrestrial > Soil > Palsa > Peat permafrost | place: Sweden: Abisko... | reverse complement strand
CTGCCAGAGGGCGGCTACGAGGACCCGGATACTAGATTTCAATATGAGGGAGCTCGCCAATGGCTAGGCGTGGGCCGGGAGGTTGAATTGTGGGCCACGACCGTGGCGCGGGAGGACGAAGACGACGCCTTGTGCTTCCATTGAAGGCCGACACAGTTTTGCTGTGCTCCGAGATTTAGGGTACATCGCAATTGAGGCATGGGTGAACCGGGAGGAAGCCAATGAACTTGTGCGGAAGTATGGAGCGGGGTGAGAATACTTGAGGGTCTAGCATCCGTATATGGACGTTGAAGTTATTAATCGCAGACGGCGGCCTTTATCCGGGGTTACACTTCTTGGCCCTGCGGCTCGGAAATTGATTTCTCCCGACCGTTGGGCGGACGCCTACCCCGCAACCCCAGAACAAGCGAAAGAACTCGATGTGCTGTTGATGTTCGCTGAGACCCAGGGATGTCTTCCCATCTTCGTGCCCAAGTTGGAAGCGAGGAACGCCCAGCGTCGCGGACGAACTCGAAGGTTGGCCGAGCTGGTTCCTTCGTGCCCGAGGGATTTGCTGCAGCGGCTGAAATTTGCACAATTTACCTGCACAGTTCCTACACAGTCAAAAAATGCCAAATTATCTGCAATAAAAACAATCAGATATAAAAGTTTTATCACCCGCTCAGGATGACAAATCCCTGGTGGCGTCCCGCCGAGACCCATGTAGTCAACACCTCCCGTAACTTACCGCTCCTCATTAACCAATCCTAATCTTCTCTATTGCGTTGTAAACTGGGCCATAACTCTCATGAGTCCTAATCCTCCACGGCCGGACCTCGTTCCCGTGCCGCAGCAGGCGCAGCAGGAAGTGGCGCGCCTGGCGGCCTCGCCGGAGGTACGGTCGGCGTTCAACTGGTTTCGGCTGCAGGAGCCGCAACTGGCCCATTGGCAGATGGAAATGGCCCGCATTCCGGCGCCTCCTTTCGGAGAGTCGGCGCGCGCCGAGTGGCTGGCCGAGCGCTTCCGCGAAGTCGGACTCGACGATGTCCGGGTCGACGATGTGGGCAACGTTTTCGGCACGCATCCCGGATTCGGAAAGCGCCACGTGGCTCTAAGTGCGCATATTGACACGGTTTTTCCCGCGAACACGCCGCTGAACATTCGCCAGCAGGGAAGCCGCATCTACGGCCCGGGAGTCTCCGACAATGGCGCTGGGGTCGTCGCGATGCTGGGAATCGCAGCTCTACTCAGAAATGTGCGCTTGCGTCATGCCCTGCCGTTCGTATTCATTGGCAACGTAGGCGAGGAGGGGGAGGGCGATCTGCGCGGCATGCGCCACATTTTTTCCACGCCGCGCTGGAAGGATTCGATTGCCTACAGCGTAGTCCTCGACGGCGCAGGCGCAGACACTATTGTGGCCGAAGCCCTGGGCAGCCGCCGCTTTGAAGTAATCGTACGCGGACCGGGCGGACACTCCTGGAGCGACTTCGGCGCGCCCAATCCCATCGTGATTCTGGCCAAGGCGATCGAGACCTTCACCGCGACCCCGGTTCCGGCATCGCCGAAAACGACTTTCAACATCGGCGTGATCCGCGGCGGCACTTCTGTGAATTCCATTCCCGAGTCGGCCAGCATGAAGGTCGATATCCGCTCCACATCGATGGCCGAGATGGAGCGTCTGGAGCAGGGCCTGCGGTCAGCGCTCAACCGCGCCGTGGAAGAAGAAACCATGGCAGCGGAGATGCGATCTTCCGCGCAAAAAAGACCGGCAGTGAGCTGCGAAGTGGTGGCCATCGGCAATCGCCCGGCGGGCGAGCTGTCGCCTGGCGCGCGGATTATGCAAGTCGTGCGCGCAGTGGACGCGCAGTTGGGCAATGTGGCGCAAGTGCAGAGGGCCTCGACCGACGCCAATATTCCGCTCTCGCTGGGGCAGGAAGCAATTGCCATTGGCGGCGGTGGCTCCGGAGGCGGGGCGCACACTTTGCAGGAGTGGTTCGATTCCAACGGGCGCGAGCTTGGTATGAAGCGGATTCTGCTGACCATGCTGGCGCTGGCAGGAGTAGGGGAATGAAGTTGAATTTCGGGACCTCGGGCCCTGAACGGTTTGCGGGAAAATTCGCTTTGGGGTGGCGCAGCGCATTTGTGAAAACACCAGCTTTGGGGTGGCGCAGCGCTTTTAGCGCTGCGTTCCAGCCTTTCCTTTCTGTCGGGGCTTTAGCCCCCGCATTTCTGGCTCCGATCCTGGTGTTGTGCACAGGCTCGCTCTGCGGCGCGCAAGATCCTCCGGCCGCTCCCGAGGCCGCCAGGCCGAAGGCCGACATCATCTTCACCCACGCCAACGTTTACACGGGCGTGCCCGCCAATACTCCTTTCAGCTCGATCTTGCGCGAAGAAGCCATAGCAGTCCGCGGTGATCGAATCGAGGCGGTTGGCAAGACTATCGACCTGGCCAAGTTGAAGGGTCCGCAAACGCAGGTCATCGACCTGGGTGGACATTTCCTGATGCCCGGATTCAACGACGCCCATCTGCATCTCGATGACGCCGGTACCACCAAGCTGAGCGTCGATCTAACTGGCGTGAAGTCTTTGGATGAACTGCGGGAACGCGTAGCGAAAAAAGTCGAGGAATCGAAAGCCGGTGACTGGATTCTGGGTTCGGGCTGGGACGAAACCCTGTGGCCGGTGAAAGCGACTCCTACCCGCTGGGATCTGGACGAGGTATCGAACGGCCATCCCGTGTTCCTCGGGCGCATTGACGGGCATATTGGGGTTGCCAATACCAGAGCGCTGCAGCTAAGCAGCATGACCCTGGCCAGCCGCGACCCCCAGGGTGGACACATCGATCGTAACGAAAACGGAGAACTCACCGGCATCCTGCGCGAGACCGCCCAGCAAGCCGTGTTTAACGTCATTCCTAAGCCGACTCACCAGCTTCGCCGGGAAGCTCTTGAGCTTGCCCTCGCTGATCTCGCTGAACACGGCGTAACTTCGGGGCAGGATTACTCGCCGAACTGGGAGAATTTTCAAATTTACGAAGAGCTGGAAAGGGAAGGCAAGCTCACTGCGCGGATCAGCGAGTGGCTGCCCTTTGACGATCCGTTAGAAGAGTTGACCCGAAAGCGCGATTCACACCCGCAATCCGATTTGATGCTGCACACCGGAATGCTCAAGGGATTCATGGACGGTTCCCTGGGCTCGCACACCGCGGCCATGCTCGAGCCTTACGCGGATGATCCCAAGAATTCCGGCCTGCCCAGATACGATCCGGCCATCTTAAATGAGATGACCAGGGAGCGCGTGCTGGCCGGCTTCCAGATTGGCTTTCATGCCATTGGCGACAAAGGCGTGCAGATGGCGCTCGAGGCCTTTGCCGGAGCCGAGAAAGCGGCGCGCGAAGCGCATGTGAAGGCCGCCAACGGCGGCGAAGATTTCCGTCTGCGCGTCGAGCACGCGCAGGTCACCACCCCGGCCGAGATCGCGAAGTTCAAAGAGTTGAAAGCAGTCGCGTCGATGCAACCCAGTCATCTGCTCAGCGACATTCGCTGGGCGCAGGATCGCCTGGGGCCGCAGCGCGCGGCCACTTCCTATGCCTGGCTGTCGTTTCTGAACAAGGGCGTGCCGCTCGCGTTCGGCACGGATTATCCCGTAGAGCCGGTCAGCCCCTTCCGCGGCCTCTATGCCGCCGTCACGCGCAGGAGCGAAGACGGCAAACAGGAATACTATCCCGCCCAGCGCCTGACCATGGATCAGGCCATCTCGGCCTACACCCTGGGCTCGGCCTTCGCCGAGTACGAGGAAAAAGAAAAAGGCAAGATCATCCCCGGAATGCTGGCCGACTTCGTAGTCCTCGATCGCGACATCACCGCAGCATCGCCGGAAAAGCTGCTCGGCACCAAGGTTCTGCGTACGGTCGTCGGCGGAAAAACGGTATACGAAGCCAAGTAAAGAATCATGTTGGCTAGTGCTCTGAATTTGAATTTCTTTGCGTCCTCTGCGGCTTTTCCTTTGCGACCTTTGCGTTTCAAGGCTTTTGCTTTTTCTCTGGAGGAAAATCAAGCTTTAATCGCAAAGTTCGCAAAGGAAAAGCCGCCAGAGGACGCAAAGAAATTCAAATTCGTCCTCGTGAACATCTTGCTTCCCGCGAAAAATTCAGCGCGTCCAGCCCTTTAGCGCGGTGTAGGGTCAAGTCCGGGTGGGGTAAAATGCAGGGCGCGTCCTGAACGGCGCCCACGTCCGCTCCCAGCGAGGTCCGGAATGACGACTCCTGTCAGCTGTTTCCGTCACATCTCACGCTACATCTCACGTTACGTTTCGAGCAACATCGTGATCATCGCGGCCTTGGCTTGCTCGCTGTGCCTCTTGGCCGCAACTCAGGCCGTAGCTCAGGCCGTAGCTCAGGAAGACAAAAGCAAGGAAGAAACTCCCGACGTCAAGTTCGCCGTGCGTACCGGCCTGGTCCTGATCCCCACGCTGGTGACGGACAAATCGGGCCATCACCTTACCGGCCTCAAGCAGGAAGATTTCACCGTGCTCGAAAACGGCGCCGAGCAGAAAATCACCTCGTTCGAGGAGATCACCAGCGCTGCCCGCCGCCCCTCGCTTCCCAGCCATGTTAACCAGTTCGCTAACATCGTGGCTGGCGAGCCAGCGGCCACGCGTATCACTCTCATCGTGATCGATTTCATCAATACTCCCATGATGGCGCAGGCGGATGCGCGGCGGGAATTGCTGAAGTATCTGACCCAATCGGTGGACGCTCGCGAGCCCACCGCCCTCTACACGCTCAGCCGCAGCGGCTTGCAAATAATCCACGATTTCACCACCGATCCTCGAATCCTGGTCGCCGCCCTGCATCAGGTTAAAGGCGACGCCTCCCAGATGGTCGACACCGAAGAGGACGTGGAAGCCATCACCGGCACCGCCAGCCCCGATAGCAGCGGTGACCCGACGGCGGCGTCGAGCGCGCCCTCCGGTGCGAAATCATCATCCAAAACCGCGGTCGCGAACGAGGCCGCCAGAATCCAGTCCATGATGAGTGATGCGGAGCTGAATTTTCAGTCCTTCGAACAGCGCCTCGCCATCACCTACACGTTGGATGGGATGCAGCAGGTAGCGCAGGCCCTGGCCGGTTTTCCCGGACGCAAGTCGCTCATCTGGGCAAGTGGAGGATTTCCCTTCAGCGTGAGCGACAACACCATGGCCCTGGCGCCCGCCGGCCGCGACACTCTCAGTGACGTGCTGCCTTTGTACGAACACACCTGGCAACTGCTCAACGACGCGCAGATCGCGCTCTATCCCGTGGACGTGAAAGGACTGCAGGTTGTGAGCGTGCCCAGCGCCTCGGTTCGAAATCCGGGAAAAAATTACGCCCGCAACAAGAGTTGGAAGCAAATCGATACGCAATCCACGTTTGAGACTTTCGCCTCGATGACCGGAGGCCGCTCCTATTACGGCTCCAACGATCTGGTGAAAGGCTTCCGCGACGCGGTCGACGATTCTTCTCAGTACTACATGATCGGCTACTACCTCGATCATTCGAAAACCAAGCCCGGCTGGCGCAAGCTTGCTGTCAAGGTGAAGCGCGATCACACTCAGGTCCGCGCCCGCAACGGATTTTTCGTAACCGCCGCCACCACCGATCCGGAGAAGAGCCGCGCCAGCGATCTCTCGTCGGCGTTATTGTCCCCGCTCGATTACACCTCTCTGGCGCTGTTGGCACAGTGGGACAAGGTCGAACCGGGGAAGGATCCGGGCAAGAAGCACGTGAACTATGAGATGCATCTTCCGCCCGATCCTGGCGTGCTGGGATCGATGATCAATGAAACCGACGATAACCACGTTTCCCTTGAGTTCGTCGCGCTGGCCGAAACCCCGCAGGGTAAGCGCGTGGGTCAGCCCGTCGGCCAGAAAGTGGATCTGCATCTGACCGCGGCCAGGCTGGCCACCATTCGTCAGCAAGGCATCGTCTACCGCGACGCCCTCGATCTTGCCCCGGGAGAATACACCGTCCGTTTCGTCGTTCGCGACGATTTGAGCGGACGCACCGGTTCGGTCGCCGCTCCGCTGAAGGTGGAGTGAGAAAAGTCATAACACTCCAGCAAGTTTTGAAAGGGTGCGGCTTCAGCCGCACCGTAAGCTGCGCAAAATCAATCTCGGCTTCAGCCGCTGTCTAACATCCGCCGAAACCCACATCGGCCGAAACACGGAAACATTCTCCGCCACCCGTAACGATTGCGCCGTTTCCAGCGTCTAACCGAACGGGAAGCCGCTTGCCAGGTCTCGTCTGGACTAAAGCGCGCGGCTCCCGACCTGATCGAGCAAGCGGGTATAATAGAGATTCTGTGAATTCTTGGAGGGAAGTGGCATATGGATTCGGGCGCAATGTGGATGCGCATGAAGGCCCACGGTTGGGCTTATACCTTCAGTATTCTGGCGACGCTTTCGGTCGGCATTCTGATCGGGACGGTCATTTCCTACGGAGTTAAAGGGAAAGAGGGGCAAAAGAGCGACGCGACACCGCTCTCCATGCCGTCGCCGCAGCAGATGTCGAACGCCTTCTCCCAGATCGCCAAGCAGCTCGAACCGAGCGTGGTCAATATCAACACCGAATCGACCATCAAGAACGTTCGCAAGCGGCGCGGTGGTGGCGGGGATGACGACGACAGCGGTGGCATGGACGACTTCTTCAACCACTTCTTCGGTGGACCCGGCGGCCAGGCTGGCCCCGGCGGGCAGGGGGATGGTTCGATTCGCGAGCGTTCCCTGGGCTCCGGCGTCATTGTCGATTCCAAAGGTTTCATCGTAACTAACCGGCACGTAATCGAGAAGGCGGATCGCATTCGGGTGCGCTTCGAAGATGACCCTCCAGGCGTGCAACACGACGCCAAAGTCATCGGTTCCGACCAGGAAACCGATCTGGCGGTGATTAAAGTTGAAATCGACCGCGCGCTCCCGGCGGCGAAGATGGGCAACTCCGACAGCATGGAAGTCGGCGACTGGGTTCTGGCCGTAGGCAGTCCGTTCGGATTGTCCGAGACGGTGACGGCGGGAATCGTTTCCGCCAAGGGCCGTGACATCGTGCCCAACCGCCAGTTTCAAACTTTCATTCAGACCGATGCAGCCATCAATCCGGGCAACTCCGGCGGACCGCTGGTCAACATGAACGGGGAAGTCATCGGCATCAATACGGCGATCCTGAGCGAGACTAATGCGTACGCGGGTGTGGGTTTTGCATTGCCGTCAAAGACGGTGGTCGACGTATACAACCAGTTGACCGGGCCGGAGCACAAAGTTTCACGCGGTTCCATCGGCATCATGTTTGACGCCGTAGAGAATCCCGCGATTGCTCGTGTCTATGGTTCGGGAACCGGCGTGACCGTTTCCAGTGTGGTCGCCGGCAGTCCGGCGGACACTGCAGGATTGAAGGTCGGAGACACGATTACCAGCGTCGATGGCAAGAAGGTCAGCAAGGGCGCCGACCTCGTCGCCGATATCGCGGCTCGTAAGCCAGGATCGAAGGTTACGCTAGCCTTCCTGCGCAATGGCAAGTCGCAGGAGACGAGCGTAACGATTGCGGATCGCGCCAAACTGTTTGCCGCGCGCCTGGGCGACGAGCAGGATAGCGAGGATGAGAACGCACCCAAGCAGAGCAAGTTTGGAGTGACCGTACGCAAAGTGACTCCGGAGATGGCCGATCGCCTCGACATTCCTTCCGGCAAAGGCGTGATCGTGCAGGACGTGAAGCCCGGTTCGTTCGCGGAGGATGTGAACGTTGGTCGCGGCGACATTATTCTGGAAATCAACCGGCAACCGGTGAACAGCGAGGACGATTTCTCCCGCATCGAGTCGAGCCTGAAGAGCGGCCAGGATGTGGTTTTCCTGGTGCGGCAACGCGGCTCAACCCGGCAGGATGGGACGATTTTCCTGGCGGGCACACTTCCGTAACCTGAGTTCCGCCCAACGGGAACTGGCACTGTAACCTCTTATCGAGGATGATTACAATGCCAGCGTCCCTTGGGCGTTTTCTTTTGGGGGCGGAAAGCCTTTGACCGCAGAGGACGCAAAGAAGAGCCGCAAAGGCCGCAGGCGCTGCTCGGATCAAGAGTCCGTGGTTTGAGGTCTGTGCACAAGAAAGGTCTCTCTTTTTGTCGGAGCCCAGGTGGATGGAGCCCAGGATGAATTGCTGGATCGATCGCAGTTTTGTCCGAATACGGAGAGAAACCTGGGCTGCGGTTTGCGCCCTGACTTTGACCTGGGCGTGTGTTCCTGCCGTGCAGTCACAGGATGGGGCTGCGGACGCCACGGCGAAGAAGACTGCGTCCGCAACCGCAGCGAAACCTGCCACCGCGAAAACCACATCGCCGGCGGCTCACAGGGCGACCAGCTCAACTCCCGCGTCCTCGGGCGCGAAGAAGTCAAAGCGTACCACCCGCACCGCTTCGTCCGGAACACATTCGCGAAAGAAGAAGGCGGTACGGGCGCGAGGACAGCAAAAAATTGACAACGAGCGAGCCACCTCAATTCAGCAGGCCTTGATCCGCGAGCACTACCTGAGCGGAGAAGCCACTGGCACCTGGAACCAGGCCAGCGAAGACGCGATGCGCAAATATCAGGCGGATCATGGCTGGCAAAGCAAAGAAGTCCCGGATTCGCGCGCGCTGATCAAACTGGGTCTGGGCCCGAGCAACGATCATTTGCTGAATCCAGAGAGCGCCATGATTACCAAGCCGGACGCGCCGCGCTCCCAGTCCAACGCTCCTACGTCGCACACGTCCTCGCCGACGACGGATACCGCTCCCGCGACGATCCCGCCTCCGACGACCACCCAAAATCCCCAATAGGGTTTGGCTTGCACCATTGACGGTGCAATCGTCTGCAAGTGTTAGCAAACAATACACCTTGGCAGCATGGTCGGCTGTGGAAAAAACGGCCTATAACCTGTTGAAAACAATCATCTTAATACCGTGAGTTAAATCGATTGAACTGCCCGATAGCGGCCCGTCAGGAAGGGAAGGTCGAGGAGTGCGGCATCGACACTTCGTGCCCAGCACAGGCTCGCCTGAGCCGGCGCGGGGTATCTGGGACAGAGGGCCGACCGGAACCTGATTCCGAGCAGGCTCGAAATCATCATCCCAGACAAAGTCGAGGTTTTCCAGACATCTCTCTGTATCCCCCCGAGTCCTCTGTGGTAAACCCTGAGGCGCCTAATTCCGGCTTTTGCGATAGCTGCCCGCGACGGGGCGCGGAAAGTAGGGAAGCGGTTGATCCGAGACGATGGCGAGGGGATTGGCCTCGACCAAAGCTGTCGCAATTTCTTCTCCGCAGATTTCTGCGGCCGCGTCGCGCGCAGTCGAGAGGATTGGAGTGCGTTTTTCCATGCTGTGCGCGTCGCTGGCGAGCACGTGGACGGCTTGTTGCTCGAGCAACCGCTCCGCGGCGCGCCGGGTGCGCTCGCCCCAGAATCCGGTGAAAGAGGAGCCCGTCACCTGAATCACGCAGCCCTGCTCGGCCCACTCCACTACCCGTTGCGGGCTCTCGCGCAGAATCGGATTGCGCTCGGGATGTGTGATCACGGCGGTAATGCCACAGTCGCCGAGCTTCAGGAAGCAGTCCATCATCTGCGAGGGCACGCTGTAGTTGCTGAGTTCGACCAGCATGTATCGAGTTTCCCCGATGATGTAGCGCGCAGGGTTGGCCAGCACGTCCTGGATGTTGTCGTACGAAAGGTGAAAGTCGCAGCCCAGGCTGAGCTTGGGCGCATCGCCGATGCGCAGCTGCAGCTGGTCGAGCAATCCCTGCAGATATTCGCGGTCATAGTGGTATTTATCGTTGGCGTGCGGCGTGGCCACCATGTGGGTGATGCCGTCAGCGGCCGCGGCGCGGCACATGGCCACCGAGACGTCCCAGGATGTGGAACCGTCATCTACTTCGGGGAGGATGTGAGAATGGATGTCGACCACGATGTTAGGGGTACCGATTCAAAAGAACACCGGAACGCCGCCGGTGTTGCGCTGGCTTTGATTTAATCAGATTCATTGCCAAAGGCCAAGAGAGCAAGCGGCCAGGGAGTGGAGGAATTTGAATTTCTTTGCGTACTTGGCGGCCGTTCCTTTGCGACCTTCGCGGTTCAAGGCCTTTTCTCCGGCGGGAAAATCAAAGCTTTTAATCGCAAAGTTCGCGAAGAAAAGCCGCCAAGGACGCAAGGAAATTCAAATTCAGTCTGCGGCGCGGCTGAAGCCACGCCCTTTCCAATCAATCTCACCTCACCAACTTGCAGAGCGTCCGCCCGACTTGCGAAATTCGACGCGAAGCCCTAGATTTGTGCGGCCCGAATAAGGACTTGTGGGACAAGAGCAAGAACGCAATGGCCACGCCCACCACAACTGCACTGATTACGCTCGGCGGAGTGGTCGCATGCTGGTTGGTCTTTGTCGGCGTCTTTCTTTTACGCAAGCGTCCTGAAGGCGTGCAGGAGACCAAGCGCGACAAAGCTGCAGGGGTGGGCATTGCTCTGCAGATGTTGGCTTATGCCGTGGCGTGGTTTCAGCCGCCGCGGAGCCCGTTTCTGCCTCCGCGTGCCGTGCTGGCGGGCGGAGGGGGAATCGCTTACGGAGCCATCACGGTTGCGATCGCGGTGGCCTCGGTTTGGCTGGTCGCGGCCGCGGTGCGCTCGCTGGGCAAACAGTGGGCCGTGGCGGCGCGGTTGGTGGGCGGACACAAGTTGATTACGCGCGGGCCGTACCGGTTTGTCCGCAATCCCATCTACACCGGCATGCTGGGGATGCTGATCGCTACCGGACTGGCGATGGAGCACTGGATCGCCCTGGCTATCGCGATCGTTTTATTCATGGTTGGTTTGTTTATTCGCGTGCGCACGGAAGAGAAACTGCTGCGGGCAGCATTTGGAGAAGAATTTGATGAGTATGCCAAGCGCGTGCCGGCGGTCCTGCCGGGGATTTACTGATTCGATTCACCAGACGGTCGGTACTGCGCCCGATTTGCGGATCGCCCGATCGGCTGTGACGAGCGTGAGGCCGTTCACGACCGCAGTCGCTCCGATGATCAGGTCTGCCGGATCTTTGGGATAGCTTGTGGGCAGCTCGAAGGCCTGCAGCGCGATGCTGGCCGTAATCGGCAGGACGACGAAGCGCAGCTCAAACTCACGCAGATGAGTTTCTACGTCGGGGATAAAGCGAACCTGCCCACAACTTGCGAGCCGGGCCACTTCAATGAATGTAATACCGGCAACCGCAATGCCGCGTTCTTGTTGCCTGGCACGTTCAATCGCGGACTGGGCGGCTGAAGAGATTCGCTGATAATCCTGGGCGAGCCAAATGAGTACGTGCGTGTCGAGCAGGATCAATAGAGATCGCCCCACTCTTCGGGACTCAATATGGGCGAAACAATGTCGCCCTTAATTTCAATTTTCCCCTTTCCCTTCATAAAGCCGAAGATGTCGTCCTTTTCTTTTTCCACCGGGACGAGCTTCGCCACCGGCTTCCCGCGCTTGGTGATGATGACGGACTCGCGCTTGGATTGAACTTCGTCCATCACGGCGAGGCAGCGGGCTTTGAAGACACCGGCAGGCATGGTTTTCGTAGAAGTCTTCATGGGATCATGGTCATCTTATCATGGTCATAACGCACGGGGAA
>Ga0302324_100024473_pt1 | contig 11630 bp, 8 predicted proteins | sample Palsa_T0_1_FD_201949 | JGI IMG/M metagenome (GOLD analysis project Ga0302324, IMG submission 201949) | Peat permafrost microbial communities from Stordalen Mire near Abisko, Sweden - Palsa_T0_1 | ecosystem: Environmental > Terrestrial > Soil > Palsa > Peat permafrost | place: Sweden: Abisko... | reverse complement strand
CCAAGTTCACCAACATGCGGTTCGAGCCCGCCGGGATCACCGACGACCCGGACATCAGGATGGCCAGCTCGGTGATGGACTACATCTTCCGCCGCCTGGCGCTCGACCACCTGCCCTACGACCAGCGCTCCGAGCTGGGCATCCTGTCGGTCGGCGAGCGCACGGCCGAGCTGTCGGGGGGCGACCCGGCCGCGGTCGCCGACGAGATGGACCCGGTGGAGCTGGCGCAGTCGGTACCCGTGGAGAAAATCCCGCGCCAGGAGGCGGAAAGGCCAGATTCCGAACGGATTTCACGTCCTGACTCACCCGCCCAGCCGCGCAGTTCCACGGAGCTGATCGAGTCCCAGCAGGGCCGCAGCGCCGATGCGCCGCTTTGCCTGACCTGCGGCACGAAAATGCGCCCGGCCGGAAGCTGCTACGTCTGCGAAGGTTGCGGCTCCACCAGCGGCTGCAGCTAAAAGTGAGCGGTATTGCATCAGATGCAACAAGCGTATAAAGCGCGAATGTCAGCCAGTATCGCACTTCTGATGGACCGAGAGGAGGTGAAACATGTCGCATACAGGTGAAACGTGTCCGCAGTCCGGTATCTGGTCGAATGACTGCCACAGGAAGCAGATCGCTCTTAGCCTCGGGGGAGCGTTTTCCCCCATGCTCGGGGTGTCGCCGTGCCGCTAACTGGCGTCTCGTTCGGGCAACTCTGGCCCACGCGCTCACGGATGCCGGGTATCAGACAGTCGCGGCCCCGGCCTGCGCCGGGTGCGGCAGGATCACGGCCGACCTGCGGCGCAAGACCGCCTCTGGCCGGGTCTGCGGCACCTGCGCAGCCCGTGATAGCAAGGGGACATGCGCTCGTTGCGGCCAAGCTAGGCGGATCTATGCTCGGCGTCCCGAGGGCGGAATCTGCTCGGCCTGCTATGACAAGGACGAGCAAGTCGTGACGGAATGCAGCGGGTGCGGCTGGAAGCGGCGGGCAGCCACCCGGATGCCCGACGGCAGCGCCCGCTGCCAATTTTGCGCCACCCGCCCGGTCCGCACGTGCTCGGCCTGCGGCCAGCAGCGCACTACAAAGGCGCGTTGGCGGTCTGCTCGGTCTGCGGGGAAACCAGGCCCTGCCACCGGATCTCCTCCGGCAGCCCGATCTGCCGCAACTGCCGGACCCGACCTCCCCGGCCATGCTTCCGGTGTGGGCGCGACCGTCCCGTCCAGGCGGAATGGCCCGTCGGACCGGCCTGCGTCGGCTGCTATGAGCATGTCCGCCGCCACCCTGGTGAATGCGCAGGCTGCAGAACGGTTCGGCCCCTGATCGGCAGCGACGATCGGGGAAGGCCGGTCTGCGGTCCCTGCGCCGGAGCTCCGGGGCTGGATTACACCTGCCGCGAGTGCGGGCGGGGAGGAGAGATCCACAGCGGCGGGCGCTGCTTCGGCTGCGTCTTGGCTGAGCGTGCTCACGCATTGCTCGCTGGTCCCGGCGGAGAGGTCTCAGCGGAGTTGCATCCGCTGTTCGTGGCACTCACCACCGTCACCAACCCCGCCACCGTGGTGACCTGGCTGGGCAAGAGCCGATCGGCCCGTTTGCTGGGCGGCCTGGCCAGGACGGGCGACCCCGTCACCCATGACCTACTCGATGACCTGCCGCAGACCCAGGCGCTGCGCTACGTCAGGGAGATGCTGGTCATCTCCGGTGTTCTGCCCGCACGCAACGAGTACCTAGAGCGGCTGGCACCCTGGCTGGAGCACCTGCTGCACGACAAGCCAGCCCACCACGCTCGGCTAATCAGGCCCTTCGCGCACTGGTTCGTGCTCCGCCGCGCCCGCCGGGCCGTGCGCTACTTCCTTCAGTGGGCACGCGGCCGTGGCCTGGTCGGTGACCTGGACGTGCCGCTTCCCCCGCGCCAGGAACCAGAGCGCCTGCTCGCGGAGAGCGACCATATCCAGCAGCTTGACCGCTGTCTCACCGACGAGGCCATGCCATTGGACCTTCGGGTCGGGGGAGCGCTCGTGCCGGGCGCAATACCGCCCGCCTTGCACTGGCTGCTGAACTTCCCGCCTCGGTCCTGGCTGACCTGACCGGCATCAGCGTCAGCACCGCCGAACGCTGGTCTCAGTGGGCCAAACGAGACTGGGCCGCCTACGTCGGCCAGCGAACGGCCGATGACCGCGAAGGCATCGAGAGCCGGGAACCTACTAAACGAACCCGCTAAACATGCTAACCGCCACTACAATTAGGTCGTTTGTTACGTTGGTTGGGAGGTTCCTTGCGCAGCTTCACTGACCTCGAAGCGCTTATAGGGCTGGTGCCAGCCCAGGTCGTCACGCGGCTTAGTGCCATCGACTTCGGCCGAGGTTCGGAGGCGCTCTACCGTGACCAGATGCCGGGGCTTCTCACCGAGCTCGCCGACCGGGCCCGCGTCCTGAGCATCACAGCCTCATCGGCGATCGAGGGCGTCGTCGTCGCGGACGCCGATCGTGCCCAGCGGATCATCAACCGGCAGGCGACGACACTGCGCAACCGTAGCGAGCAGGAACTGGCGGGCTACCGCGACGCCCAGGACTACCTGTTCCGGGATGACTGGCGCCCACTGAACGCCGGCCTGATCCTGCACCTGCACCGGCTGCTGTTCGCGCATACGGCGATGCCCGGAGGGACGTTCAAGAAGGAGGACAACCTGGTCGTGGACCGCTCGCCAGACGGCTCGACGACCGTCCGCTTCAAGCCAGTGCCCGCGGCGAGCACCCCATTCGCCGTCGATGACCTGATCAAGCGCTACGAGGAAGCGGTCGCGGCGGGGGAGCACCACCCCGTGCTGCTGTCCGGCCTGTTTATCCTCGACCTTCTCGTCATCCATCCCTTCGAAGACGGCAACGGGCGGGTGGCCCGCCTGCTCACCGGTGCCCTTCTCGGCGAGCACGGCTACACGGTGGGCCGCTATGTGAGCCTTGAGCAGGAGATTGCTGAATCGGCCGACGCCTACTACCAGGCACTACTGGACTCCACCCACGGCTGGCACGAGGCGACCGCTGACCCGTGGCCCTGGCTCGGCTACTTCACCAGCCTGATCGCCAGCACCTACGCCATCTTCGCCGACCGCGCTGCCGCGGCCCGGACTCCCGGGACGAAGCAGGAGCGCATCCGCGAGCACATCTTGCGCCACGCGCCCGCCACGTTCCGCCTCGCTGACATCAGGACGGCAGTGCCAGGCGTCAGCGACCAGACGATCCGGCTCGCCCTGGAGCAGTTGCGGGGCGAAGGCAAGGTCCGGGCCGACGGAACAGGCCGCTCCGCCACCTGGACGCGGATCCCGAATACCGCACCCTCCGAATAAGTGCACTGCGCCAGCAATATGGGCAAAGTTGCGGCAGATGCATCCTTTGCACCAACCGGCTCGACGCGATCGATCCCGCGGTGCGGCGCCGGGCTGCGGCCGTCGAGATGTTCGAGCGGCCTGGTCACGCTCAGCGTGCCGCACTCCTGGCACGGTTGCTTGCGGGGACGAAGCTGCCGCCGGACGACACAGACGAGCTCGCGGTGGCGACCGGCAGCACGGTCGGCCGGAACTACGGCTATACCTACTCCGACCTGCGGACCTTCTGGCGGCGGATTGCCCGCAACATAACCGGCAGGTCGCTCACCAATGTATCGGCAGATCGCCCACAGATGAAGCGGCAGATCGCCCTGCGCAGCTTCGCCGATCTGGACGCACAGACTCTGGAACCAAGCAGCAGGGTGTGCGCGAACACATCCTGCGCCATGCACCAGTTACGTTCCGCCAGGTTCGCAGACATAAGGACCGCGCTCGCGCGATCTCGTCCAGGTCATCACGGTCAGCTATGCCGACGACGAGGACATCCACGTCGCCCGGCACTGGTCCGGGCGCCCCGAGATATCGCGTGCCGTACGATGCCAGTTCGGTGCCTATCCCTGCCGCGCTGTGGGGTCAACAGCCAGGTGCCGCTGCAGGAAGCGCACCTGATGCCACAGCAGGTTCTCGTCCATCACCTGATGGCCCGCGCCGGGCAGGAGCAGCACCTCGTGCGGGCGATCGGCGGTCAGCAGCGCGCTGGACAGGTGCAGCGTGTTCGCCGGATAGACGTTACGGTCCGCGAGGCCGTGCATCAGCAGCAGCGGCCGGGTCAGTTTCGGCGCCTCAAGCACCAGCGAGCACGCCTGATACCGCTCCGGGAACTCATCGGGATGACCGAGGAACCGCTCCCGCCAGTGCGCGTTGTAGAGCAGCTGGTCGGTGACTCCCGCGCCGGCCACCGCGGCGTGGAAGACGTCCGGCCGGCGCAGCACGGCCAGCGCCGCGAGCGAGCCGCCGAACGACCAGCCGCGGATGCCGACCCGCCCGAGATCGAGTTCGGGGTGAAGGCGCGCAGCCTCCTGCACCGCGGTCACCTGATCATCCAGCACCGGCCCGAACAGGTCGCCGTAAACCTCTCGTTCCCACTCGGGTCCGCGCCCCGGCGTGCCGCTCCCGTCGGCGACCAGGACCGCGAAGCCCTGCTCCGCGAACCACTGCGACAGCAGGGACCGCCAATCCTGCTCGGCGGTGACCCGCTGCATGGCTGCCCCGCCGTAAGGATCGGCCAGGACCGGCAGCTGCACGCTGCCCGGACGGTACCAGGAGGGAAGGTACAGCGCGGCGCGCAGTTCGCGCGGCCCGAGAACGAGCCGGGTGGCGTGCAGGTCAAGCACCGGCCGTTCCGCCAGTGCTGCGATGGGAACGGCCTGCTTTCCCTCCCGCAGCACCGCGGCCCGCTCGCCTGGCTGATCGGCGCACCGGGCCAGGTGGACCAGGGTCCCGCCGTGGCGCACGCCGGAGTGCACGCCCGGCTCGGTGCTCAGCTGCCAGGCCCCGTCAGCGGCCCGGTAGGTCCACAGGTGGGTCTCGGCCGGCTCCTCGGACGCGGTGAACAGCACCTCGTCGCCGTCCACGCTGAGCACGGCCCGGAGCTGAAGACCCGGCGGCGTGACCGTGACTCCGTCCACGGTCAGGTGCCGGGTGCCGCGGTGATCGGCGTGTGCGATGAGGGCGCCGGAGCCGATGCGCGCTGGGAGTCCGGGGACCAGCTGCACCCAGCAGTCGTCGCGCTGCTCGCTCAGGACTGTTGTCTGGCCGCCGGCCGGGTCGATTCCGAGAAACCGGACGATGCGCTGGTTACGGGACTGCACGACGGCGTAGGGGCCGTGGGCGTCCCAGCCGGCGCGCGGCAGGTACTCGAACGCGTCCCGATCCCAGCGCGCCTGCGTCCGCGAGCCGTCGAGCCCCGCGATCCAGAGCGTGACCTCGGGGTTGGCCGTGCCGGCCGCCGCGTAGCGCACGGCCCGCGGCGGGGCAGCAGGCTCGGCCAGGTCGGCGGTGTACCAGAGGCCGACTCCTGCCGAATCCACCCGCGCGACCAGTAGCCGGGTACCGTCCGGGGCCCACCAGTACCCGCGCGGGCCGCTCAGCGACGTGGCGTCCGTGTGCTCGGCGACCCCGAACGTGACGTCCGGCCCGTCGGGCGCCGCGATCGCGCGGTCCCCGGTCCCGTCCGCGTCGATCACCCGCAGGGCGCCGTCGCAGACGTACGCGATCCGCCGGCCTGCCGGGTCGGGGCGCGGATCGGCAACGGTGCCCTCGGCAGGCAGGCGCCGGGCCCTGCCGCCGGCGACGTCCACCGTCCACAACCCGCCGGCCAGCGTGAAGGCGACCAGCGCGGCGGTCAGGTTGGTGGCGTAGGCGTCGATCCCGGTGCCCTGGTCAACTGCCTGTTCCTGCCGGGCGCGCTCAGCCTCCCTGGACGGCGTCTGCGCCTCCCCAGGCGGCGTCTGCACGCAAGCGCCGAGCAGCTCAGCGGGATCGACGAGCAGACGCTCCGACCCGGAGTCCAGATCCACCGCCCACAGGCAGGCCAGCGGGTCGTTGCCAGCGCGGCTGCGCAGGAACAGCACAGTGGCTCCGTCCAGCGCGACCGTGAACTGCCCGGGGGCGCCCAGGGTGAAGCGTCGCGTCCGGACAAGCTGGCCGGGAAGGGATGTCGTTGTCATTTCCGACACCCTGTCAGGCGTCCCGGAGGTGCAGGAGCACGCCCGCGGCCAGCAGCGCCGCCGCGGCCCACGCGGCCAGCACGCCGAGGCCGGCCCAGGGGCTGATGACCAGGTCGCGCAGCCCGGTGGTGTTCAGGATGGCCAGGCCGGCGTTCGTCGGCGTATACCGCTCGACCCAGCGCTGCCAGGCTGGCTCGCTGCCGAGGAACAGGGCAATAACCGGCGGGACGTACAGCATGCCCAGCACCGCGCCGGTAGCGGCGGCCGAGTCTCGCACGATCGTGGCGATGCCCAGGCTGAGCAGGCCGACGAGCGCGAGATAGAGGACCGAGCCTGCGGCCGCCCGGACGGTCGACCCGTGGGCCAGCGACACGACGGCGAAGCCGTGCGCGGCGGTGATGCCGTTGCCGGCCAGGATCAGCCGCCCGGCCGCGAGGCTCCCGGCCACCGCGACCACCGCGGCCGCGAGGACCAGGCCGGTCAGCGTGGCGGCCTTGGCGGCTAGCACCGCCGCGCGCCGGGGCATCGCGGTGAAGGTCACGGCGATCATGCCGGTGCTGTACTCGCCGCTGATCACCAGCACGGCCAGCACCGCGACCACAGCCTGGCCGGCCTCGATCCCGGTCAGGCTCACCTTGGTGGGGTCGATCGCGCACCCGGTGCCGCCGCTACACCTGGTGGCCGCCGCGGTCGCGGCCCCGACCGCGACGGTCAGCACGCAGATGGCGGCCAGGATCCAGGCGGTTCCGGGCTCGGTCCGCAGCTTGGTCCACTCGGCCCACAGCGCGTCGGCCAGTCCGGTCCAGGCACGCCCGGCCCCGTCTGCCCGGGCCCGGGCGGTCCCGGCCGATCGCGGCAGCCTGTGCCGTGCGATGGTCATCGTCTGGTTCCTGCCGTGAGTCATCGTCTGGCTCATGCCGCACCTCACGCGTCCCGGCGGCGCAGCAGCCAGGCTGCCAGGCCGAGGGCCACCGCGGCGTAGAGGCAGAGCACGGCGAAGCCGGACCATGGCGCCAGCGGGTAGTAGTCGGGCGGCCCGTAATGGCCGACGACCTGCTGGTACTGCGGGACGCTCTGCTCGACGGCGAACCCGGCGGCCGGGGTTACGCGCAGGATCCACTCGGACGCGGTGGCCGGCAGTATCCCGGTGACGCCGATGATGTACGGCAGCACGATCACCACGACGACCGCGGCGACGGCGGCGACGCTCCGGCGCAGCATCGCGGCGATGGACAGCGCCAGCACCGACGCCACCGCGAGCATCGCGCCGGTGCCCAGGATGACCCGGACCTCGATCGGCCAGCCGGACCCCAGCACGTATATCCCGCTGTTATGAGCGATCCGGGTGCCGACGATGACGGCCACCGCCGCGGCGGCCGACCCGAGCGCGAACGTCGCCATGCCGATCACCACGGCCTTGGCGGCCAGCAGGCGGCCGCGCCGCGGGCTGGCGGCCAGCGTGGCGGCGATGAGACCGCGCCGGTACTCCACGGTGATGAACATGGCCGCAATGACGATCATGATGAGCAGCCCGATGAACACTCCGAACAGATGGTCGGCGAGGGTCCCGGTGATGAATATGCTGTTCGTCCCGGCGGCGACGACCGGCCCGATGTCGCCCGAGCCGGTCACCGTGAACTTGCCGCCGGCCTGGCGCAAGCCGATCCGCGGGCCGTCGTAGTTCGCGCCGATGGTGCCCACGTTCTGGCCGGCCCACCGGCCGCCCGGCGCGCCGCCGCTCAGGTGGACGTCATCGAATGCACCCGTGGCCAGGCTGGCGGACAAGCTTCCGCCCGGCTCGGCGTAGGTCGGGAAGTTCGGGAAGAACACCAGCGGCGAGGTGGCGAACATTCCAGCCCGCACGGTGCCGGTCAGCCCGGCCAGGTGCGCCACGCCGACCTCGGTCCATCCCCTGCCGTCGGCCGAGTCGTATCCGGTGACCACGTCGCCCGAGCGGGCCAGCCGCAGCCAGCGCGGGGAGGCCGCCGACACCGACCCGGGCAGGCCCGCGATGTCACTGGTGTAGTCGTACTGCAGGCGCACGCCGTGGCTGCCGGTGACCATCATCGCGACGTAAGCCGCTCCGGGCCGGGTGCTGGCGGTGATGATAATCCCGGCCTTGGCCCACGGCACGAGGCCCGGCCGCATCGTGTCCTGCGGGCCGGTGGTCGGGAGATTGGGGTCGGGGGTGACCAGGCCGGTAAGGGACGTCAGCCGGACGGTGATGCTCCCGTCAACGGCCAGGGGCTGGGCGGCGAGGTAGTAGCTGTCGTTGACCGCCTCGCCGCCTGGTCCGGTCGCAACGAGCGCCAGGCACGCGGCGCCGCTCCGGGAGCCGCAGTGACTTTGGCTGCTGTGCGGCAGGAGCACCCCGACCACGGCGATCGCCGCGGCCGCGACGACGATGGCGATGACCCAGCCGCGCAAGGTGCGGAACTTGGTCCACTCGGCATGCAGCAACTGCGCGAAGCCGTCCCGGCCGTCCTGCTGGGGCGGCCGGTACGGAGTGATGGTCGCGGTCATCGGACTTCCTCCCCTGCGGGCTGCGCCCGGAACTCGACCGCGTCCCTCGTCAGTTCCATATAGGCCTCCTCCAGCGTGGCCCGGTGCGCCGAGATCTCCCAGAACCCGACCCCGGACTCGCTCAGCCGCGCCACCACCTGCTCGGCAGCCAGGCCGGACACCGTCAGCGTGTCGCGGCCGGTGGCGGCCACGACGGCGCCGGCGTGCGCCAGCACCGTCATCGCCTCCGGCCGCGTGCTGGTCCGCAGCGTCACCCGGTCGGCGGACGCAGCCGCGATCAGCTCGGCCACGCTGGAGTCGGCGATCACTGTGCCGCGGCCGGCGACCACCAGGTGATCGGCGGAATCCTGCAGCTCGCTCATCAGGTGACTGGACACCAGCACGGCCCGGCCCTCGGCGGCCAGCTGGCGCAGGTACCCGCGCATCCAGGCAATGCCTTCGGGATCCATGCCGTTGAACGGCTCGTCGAACATCAGCACGGGCGGGTCGCCCAGCATGGCCGCCGCGATGCCCAGCCGCTGCCGCATGCCCAGGGAGAAGCCGCCGGCCTTGCGCCGTGCGGCCGAGGTCAGGCCGGCCCGCTCCAGCACCTCGTCGACCCGCCTGCCGGAAAGGCCCTGGGAGTGAGCCAGCCACAGCAGGTGGTTGCGGGCGGAACGGCCCGGCTGCAGGGCGGCGGCGTCCAGCATCGCGCCGATGTGGCTGAGCGGGCGCCGCAGTCTGGCGTAGGGCTGGCCGCTGATCAGCGCGCTGCCCTGGTCGGGCGCATCCAGGCCGAGGATGACCCGCATGGTGGTGGACTTCCCGGCACCATTCGGTCCCACGAACCCGGTGACCTGGCCTGGCGCGGCGACGAACGACATGTCGTCCAGGGCGAGCGTGGAGCCGAACCGCTTGCGCAGGCCAGTGACTTCGATAGTTGCTTCCATGCCACAAAGGCTAGGGTTCTCGCTGGTCGCAGGCGTCCCGCCGCGGAGCCGTCTTTGGCGCCGCTGGCATGGGGGACGTGGCCCGGCTAGCGTCCCCCGTGCGAGGGACGCCAGGATGCGCTTCCAGGGGGACGCCCGGCTGGCCGGGTTCGGCGACAATGGCAAGCGTGAGCCGAGTAGCACGCTGGGGCGACAGCCTGGCCGCCGCGCCGCGGCGGGCGGCTGCCGATCACCGGGCGGCCATGCTGCGGCGGGTGGCTGCCGATCACCGGGCGCCCATGGTGACCGCAGTCCTGCTCGCGGTGCTCGCCGCCGGTCAGGCCATCGCGGCCGCGGTGAGCCAGAGGCCGGGCAGTTCGAGCGGCCCGCTGACGGCCGTGGCCAGCTCCGGCTGGCTGCTCGCCTCCTTTGCGGTTCTGCTCCCGAGCCTTGCCGCCACCCTGCCGCTCGGATTTTTCCGGGAACGGCCTGCGGCCGCCGCGACCGCGATCTGCGCGGCCAACCTGGTATCACTCGGTGTCTTCCGGCTGCTCACGATCGCCGGCTTGCTCGCCCAGGTCATCGTTGTTTACCGGCTCGGCCGCCGCGGGCCGCAGCTGCTGGCTGCCGGGCTCAGCCTGCCGTTCCTCGTCGTCGCCCTGGTCGCTCCGGCCGGTCATGCCACCGGACTGGCGTCGGGAGGGACCGTCCTGGCCATCCTGGCGGCCAGCCTTGGCCCGCTGGCCGCCTGCGCAGGGGCAGCGCTGCAGACCCGCAGCCTGGCGGCTGCCCAGACGGCCACCTCGGCGGCCTTCGCCGGCACCCTGCTGGAGAACACCGCCCGGGGGGAACGGGCCCGCATCTCCCGCGAGCTGCACGACGTGGTCGCGCACCACGTCTCCATGATCGCGGTGCAGGCCGAGACGGCCAGGCTCGCCACCCCGGGGATGCCGGCGGCGGGAGCACAGCAGCTACACGCGATCGGTGACACGGCCAGGGCCGCACTAACCGAGATGCGACGGCTGCTCGGGGTGCTGCGCGAGGACAGCGGCGCCGAGACCGCCGACCGCCAGCCCCAGCCTGGCCTCGCCCAGCTCAACGAGCTCCTCGACGAGGCCAGGGACGTGTCGGGAGTCGAAGCCAGGCTCATCGTCAGCGGCTGGCTGACGAGCCTGGATCCCGGCGTCGAGCTGGCTACCTACCGCATCGTGCAGGAGGCGCTGACCAACGCCCGGCGGCATGCGCCCGGCGCGGCAGTCGACGTGGAGCTGCACTTCGCCGGCGACGCCCTGCACGTCCGGATCCGCGACAACGGGCCCGGCCCGGCCGCCGAGCCGAGCCAGCCCATGCTCAGGCACGGCCTGCTCGGCATGCGGGAACGGGCGGCCGCCGTGGGCGGCGAGTTCCGCGCGGGCGCGGCTCCCGGCGTGGGCTTCCTGGTCCAGGCCACGCTGCCGGCGAAGGCCGCGCTGCCGGCGAAAGCCGGGGCCGGGCGATGACCGGGCCCGCGGCGTCCGTGCGCATTGTGGTGGCCGACGACCACGAAGTGGTCCGCGCTGGCTTTGCCGCGCTGCTGGATACTCAGCCGGACTTCACCGTGCTGGGCACCGCGTCGGACGGCGCGCAGGCGGTGCGGATCAGCCGCGAGCTGCGCCCGGACGTCATCCTCATGGACGTCAGGATGCCCGGCACCGACGGCATCGAGGCGACCAGGCAGCTGACCGGCGGCGCCGCGGGGCCGCGCGTCATCATTCTCACCACGTTCGACCTGGACGAGTACGTCTACGACGCGCTGTGCGCCGGCGCCAGCGGGTTCCTGCTCAAGGACGTGACGGCCGAGCGGCTTTTCGACGCCGTGCGGGTCGTCGCGGCCGGCGAGGCCCTGCTGGCCCCGGCCGTCACCCAGCGGCTGATCAGCGAGTTCGCCCGGCTCCGGCCGGCTGCGGCGGCTCCCCCGGCGGCGGTGGCCGGGCTAACTCCGCGCGAGACCGAGGTGCTCCGGCTGCTGGCCGAGGGATTGTCGAACCCGGAGATCGCGGGGCGCCTGGTGATCACCGAGGAAACGGTCAAGACGCACGTCAGCCGGGTGCTGCACAAGCTCGCGCTGCGCGATCGCGCCCAGGCGGTGGTCATCGCCTACGAATCGGGCCTGGTCCGGCCCGGCGCCA
>Ga0302324_100024469_pt1 | contig 11632 bp, 7 predicted proteins | sample Palsa_T0_1_FD_201949 | JGI IMG/M metagenome (GOLD analysis project Ga0302324, IMG submission 201949) | Peat permafrost microbial communities from Stordalen Mire near Abisko, Sweden - Palsa_T0_1 | ecosystem: Environmental > Terrestrial > Soil > Palsa > Peat permafrost | place: Sweden: Abisko... | reverse complement strand
CGGGGATCTCGGTGCTCAACGTCGGCCACTGCCACCCCCGCGTGGTGCAGGCCGTCCAGCAGCAGGCGGCGACGCTGACGCACGCGTCCAACCTCTACTACACGGCCGGCGCGATCCAATTGTCGGCGGCGTTGGCGCAGAGCTCGCTCGGCGGCAAGGTGTTCCTCGCCAACTCGGGCACCGAGGCCAACGAGGCGGCGATCAAGCTCGCCCGGCGGGCCCGCCCCGGCGGCAACCTCGTCGTGCTGGAGGAGGCCTTTCACGGGCGCACCTACGGCTCGTTGTCGGCGACCCCGCAGGAATCCAAGCAGGCGCCGTTCGCGCCGCTGGTGCCGGGGTTCGTCACTGTCGCCAAGGACCCTGCAGCGCTGAGCGACGCGGTCGACGAGAACACCGCCGCGGTGCTGCTTGAGCCGATCCAGGGAGAGACCGGCATCCACGTGCTCTCAGACGAGCTGCTGGTCGCCGCTCGCGAGGCCTGCGATCGCAGCGGAGCGGCGCTGATCTTCGACGAGATCCAGACCGGGATGGGCCGTTCCGGCACCGTCTGGGCATACGAGCAGACGCCGGTCGTGCCCGACGCGCTGACCAGCGCCAAGGGGCTCGGCGGCGGTCTGCCGATCGGTGCGCTGGTCACGGGCGAGCGGCTCGCGGACGTGCTGGCGCCGGGCGACCACGGCTCGACGTTCGCGGGCGGGCCGCTGGTGTGCGCCGCGGCGCTCGTCGCGCTCGAGATCTGCTCAGAGCCCGAGCTGCTCGCCTCGGTCCGCGCGCTCGGCGAGCGGCTGCAGGCCGCGCTCTCGGAGTTGCCGGCGGTCGCGGAGGTCCGCGGCCGCGGTCTGATGGTCGGTCTGGACCTGGTTGACGGCGTCTCGGCGCCGCTGCTGGCCCGGCGGGCGCTGACCGAGCAGCGGCTGGTCGTCAACGCCACCGGGCCGGCGACGATCCGCCTGGAGCCGCCGCTGATCGTGACCGAGCCCGAGATCGACGAGGCGGTCAGCCGTTTGGCGCGGCTGATGGACTAGATGATGGGATGACCGGCGTGCAGAAGGCCAAGGTCGAGGTTGCGCTCGGCCCGGACCAGCGCGCCGATGCGGCCGCCGCCGCGGTGTTGAGGCGGCTGCTCGGGGTCGTCGCCGAGAACGTCGAGGGCGCGATCGCCGGCGAGGACGTCGAATACCTGCATCAGCTGCGGGTCGCGGTGCGGCGCTCACGCACCGTCCAGCGCCAGCTGCGCCATGTGTTCCCGGCGCTGGAGCTGCCCGGCTTTCGCTCGGACTTCCGCTGGCTGCAGCGTGCGACCGGCGAGTCGCGTGACCTCGACGTCTACGTCGACGAGTTCGGGTCGCTGGCCAAGCTGCTGCCGGAAGCGCTGCACGACGATCTGGGCCCGATGCGAACGGTGCTGGTCGAGCACCAGCAGGCGGCACGGGCGGGGCTCGCGCGGACGCTGCGATCGCGGCGCAACGCCGAGCTGATGGACGACTGGGAGCGGTTGCTGGAGTCGCTGGTCGAGCTTCCGCTGGAGGATCGGCCCGACGCCACACGGACGATCTCCGACGTCTGCGGCGAGCGAATCGCGAAGGTCTACCGCACGATCGTCTCGATGGGCGAGGAGATCTCGGACGCGAGCGCGGCCGAGGAGTTCCACGAGCTGCGCAAGAAATGCAAGGAGCTGCGCTACTTGCTCGAGCTGTTCGGCGTGCAACTGTTCGACGAGGGCGTCGTGGGGCCGATGATCGACTCGCTCAAGGATCTGCAGGAGCTGCTCGGACGCCACCAGGACCGCGAGGTCCAGGTCGTGATGGTGCGGTCGCTGACCGGCGAGGTCGCGCCGCGGACCGGCGGCGGATCGGCGTGCCTGGCGATGGGCACGCTGGTGGCGCGGCTGCGCGACGACGAGCTCTCAGCCCGGCGCGAGTTCGCCGAGCCGTTCGCCAGGCTGTCGTCGCCGGACCGCCGTGACGCGGTGCAGGAGACGTTCGGTTGAGCGCGCGCCCCGCGGCCGCCGCTACGATCGACGGATGGGATACAAGCTCCTCGGCTTCGTCGTCTGGCAGGGCAGCAAGTGGTACGTCCGCAAGCGATACGGGGCGACCGCCTCAAAGGCAGCGCTCGCTGGAATCGGCGCGGCGATCGTCGCGGGTGTGGTGCTGGCCGGCCGGCAGGCGAACAACCGACAGCAGCAGTAGGGACCGTCTGCCAGCGCGCTTGCGCGGCGGCCGGTGGGCAGGGATTGCCTGAGGAACCGGCGAAGGCAGCGGATGCGGCGACTCAGACCGCGATCGGCTGCCTTGGTTTGCATCGATGAGCGACTTACGCACCGCGCATAGCCCGATCGTGATCGACCGCGTCGAGCGGTCACGCGGTGACGGCGACGGCGTCCGGCTCCGGCTGGCCGGGCATCGGCTGACGGCCGCGACCGAGTCCGAGCTCGATGCCCTGCTGATCGTGCACCTGCACGGGCGCCGGCATCGCTTCGCGGCGACCGGCAGCGGACATGACGACCCGTCGCCCGGAACCTGGGAGGCGAGCTTCACCGTGCCCGACTGGGCCATGCCGGTGGAGTACGGCCAGGCATCGCTCTGGGTCGGGGACGCCGCGGTACCGGTACCGCCGGTCGGCACGAGGATCCGCGTGACCGAGCCGGCATTCGCGGGGCTCGCGCCGGAGCCGGCCGACGCCGCCGCGGCCGCGGGCGCGATCGGGCATCCCGTCGGAGCCGAGGGCGCGGCGGCGCATGCCGCCACGGCCGCCGTCGCCCACTACGGCACCGCCGCCGATCCGGCCACCCATACCGCCTTGGACGCGGGAAGGGCGGGGCCGCTCGCCGACGCGCTGATCCGTGAGACCCTGTCGGCCCTGCACGCAGAGCTCGAGCAGCGCTCCGCGCGGGATGCCGTGCTCGACGGCGAGCTCGAGCGTGCACGGGCTGAGCTGGCGGCGCGCACGGCGACGCAGGCCGACCTCGAGGCGACTCACGGCGAACTGCGCGCGGAGCTGGAGCGGCTGGTAGCCGCCGTCGCCGATCAGCAGGCCGAGTTCGAGCGCGGTTTGGCGCAGGAGGCCGAGCGATCCGAAGCGGAGCTCGCGCAGCTGCGCTCACGGCTGGCCGACGCCGGCCGGGAGCTCGACGGAGTCCGGTCAGAGCTGACTCACGCGCGGGCCGACGCCGAGCGCGCTCGGTCGGAGATCGCCGACGCGCGCGACGGCGCCGACCGTGCCCGGTCCGAGCTCGCGCAGTCCCGCGGGGAGGCAGACCGCGCGCGGGCCGAGCTGGCCGCTGCCCGTGAGCAGGAGGCCGGCCTGCAGCACACCCGTGAGCAGCTCGCGGCCGTCAACGAGCGGCTGGCGGCGGCACTGGCGTCCGATCGGCTCAGGGCCCATGAGACGGCATCGCTGCGCGAGCAGCTGGCGGCCGCCCAGATGGCGTGCGACGCGGCGGTCGCCGAGGCCGGCGGGCTGCGGGCGGAGCTGAGCCAGCTCGGATCCGAGCTCGCGATCACGCGTGAGCAGGGCGGCGCGGCCGGCGGCGAGCTCGAGGCGGCTCAGCAGTTGCTGGAGGATGCGCGTGCGCTGAACGCACGGCTGCGCGGATCGAGCGAGGTGTGACCGATGCCAACGGACCAAACATTCGCAAACAGCGGGAGTTCCGACCCCGTCCATCCGCCCGGGCACGTACCGTCTGCTCCGATGACCGAGCTGCCGGAAAGCCCGGGAACGGAGCCGCACCGGACCGGCGCGGAGGGCGGTGACGGCGGACCGGACGCGCAGGACCGACCCAAGCTCGTCGCGGTGCCCGGGCCTGCGTCCGAACCTGAAGTCCCCGCCCCGGCAGTCGCCGACTCAGTCCCCGGCGAGGCCGCCGCTCCCGACTCCGCGGCCGGCGAGCCAGAGGTGCCGGCCGCGAGCGCGGACGCCGCCAGGCTCCGGCTCGAGCGGTCATTGAGCGGGCCGTACGCGACCGGGCCGCTGAATGCCGGCGCGGCGCGGGGCGTCGTAGCACCCACGATTCGCAACCCCGCGTCCGTGTCGACGGCACCGCCGGCGCGACCGCAGCCCGACGGGCTCACGGATGCGATCGCCGCGACCGGCACGCCCGCGTTGGTGGCGGCGCTGCGGTCCGAGCTGGCGATGCGCGCCACCGCCGAGGCCGGACTCCGTACCCGGGTCGTCGACGCCGAGACGCGGCTCGCTGTGCGCATGCTGTTCGCTCAGCGCGCCACTGAGACGCTGCAGCAGCTCCGCGCCGAGTTCGATCAGTTGGCCGAGCTGCTGACGGATGAGCGCGCCCGGCGTCAGGCCGCCGACCGTCGCGTCGCCGAGCTCGAGCGGGAGCTGGCCGCCCATCGTGGCCGCTCCGACGACGCGGACCGTGAGATCGCCGTGCTGCGCGACTCGCTGGCGCAGCTCCGAACCCCGGCCGAGGAATCCGCGCAGACCGGTGGCGAGCCGCATGGCGACGCCGGTGCGGTCAGGCCCGACCGGCTCAGCGATGCGCTCACGCGGCTGCGGGCGAGCACGGAGCCGATCGACCCGCAGCCGGCCACAGCCACGGCCACGGCCACGGCCACGGCTGCGCCCGCACCGGCCGCGCCGGCCGCGCCGGCCGCGCCGGCGCCAGCTACGCCCGCGCCAGCCGCGCCCGTCGCATCGACGACCGCCGTCACGGGGCTCGTGCCACATGCCACGCTCGCGGGACCATTCCGGACGCTCTGCCGTCGTGACCCCGCGCTCGCGGGGCGGCTCGCGGTCTCCCTGCTGGGCATGCAGGCGACCGCCTACCCGCACCCGATCGCCTACGACCTGGTGCTCGGTCCCGGCTACGGCTGCATCCAGGTGACGTCCGGCGAGCGCGCCGCCGAGGTCGTGCGCCGGCCGACCGCGCGGCCCTTGGACCAGGTCGACCTCCATGTCGTCGGCGCCCCCGAGCGGTTCGCGAAGCTGCTGGTGGCGGGCAAGATCCGCCGCCGGCTCGGCTTCGGTGTCTCACGGGTGCGCGGCAACCGCGACGGCCTGGTGGCGCTCGACGCGCTGCTCGGGCTGCCGCTCGATCCGCCCGCGCTGGTGGCGGCGGGGATGCTCGCCGATCCGCCCGCTGTGCTGTCGCTGGTGGCGGCGATGGTGGTGCCCGAATGGACGCAGCGGGAACGGTTCGCGATCAGCCACCGCGACGGGGATTCGCCCGCCACATATCTGGTGATCGCCGACGGCCGCGGGCCGGAGGTCACGATGGTCGCGCCGACCGGTCCGATCGCGACCGTGATCTCGTGCGCGCGGGCCGATCTGGCGTCCGCGTTGACGGGGTCCCCGGCGCTCAAGCCGGCCGCGGTGCAGGTCCTCGGCGACCCGGCTCCGTTGGCGCAGCTGCAGGGCTGGATCAAACGCGCACAGAGCGAATAAAGCGCGCCGGCGACCCCCTCGGCGCGCCCCTTGGCGTCCGAGCCGGGGCATAACCTAGTCAACCCCGCCGATGAGCCCCGACTGCGCCCACCTTCACGTCCATTCCGAGTACTCGCTGCTCGACGGGGCGTGCAAGATCGACGCGCTGGCCGCCCGCGCGGCGGAGTTCGGCCAGCCCGCGCTGGGTCTGACCGACCACGGCGTGATGAACGGCGCGATCGAGCTCTACAAGGCCTGCAAGGGCCAGGGGATCAAGCCGATCGTCGGCTGCGAGGTCTACGTCGTCGACGATCACCTGGTGCGCGCTCCCGGCAAGCTCGAGCGGTTTCATCTGACGCTGCTGGCGTCCAACGCTGCCGGGTACCACAACCTCGTCAAGCTCTCGTCGGCCGGCTTCTTGGAGGGCTATCAGCGAGGCAAGCCGTCAGTCGACGTGGCGCAGCTGGCGGCGCACGGCGACGGTCTGATCGCGCTCACCGGCTGCCTGTCCTCCCGCTTCTGCCAGCACCTGATCGCGGAGCGGCCGGACGAGGCGCGCGCCCACGCACAGGAGCTGATGGAGGCCGTCGGCCGCGACAACGTCTACTTCGAGGTGCAGAAGAACGGGCTCGCCGTTCAGGACCAGTGCAACGAGGAGATCGTCCGGATCGCCTCCGAGCTGCACCGGCCGCTGGTCGGGACCGGTGACGTCCACTACCTGCGACGTGAGGACTACGACCACCACGCGGCGCTGCTGTGCGTCCAGACCAAGTCGACGCTGGCCGAGCCGAAGCTGCGGTTGGAGACCAACGAGTTCTATCTGAAGTCGACCGACGAGATGGCGCGTGACTTCGCCGCCTGGCCCGAGGCGATCGCGTCGACCGTCGAGATCGCCGAGCGCTGCAACGTCGAGATCGAGTTGGGCCGGCAGCTGATCCCGCGCTTTGAGACATCCGACGGCTCAGACGAGAGCTCCTACCTGCGCTCGCTGGTCGACGCCGGGCTGCGCGCCCGCTACGGCGACCCGATCCCCGCCGACGCGCGCGACCGCGCCGAGTACGAGCTCGGCGTGATCGACCGGATGGGGTTCAACGCCTACTTCCTGATCGTCTGGGACTTCGTCAAGTACGCCAAGGATGCCGGGATCGCGGTCGGTCCCGGTCGCGGCTCGGCGGCCGGCTCGATCGTCGCCTACTGCCTGCGGATCACCGATGTCGACCCGCTGCGCTACGACCTGATGTTCGAGCGGTTCCTCAACCCCGAACGCGTGTCGATGCCCGATATCGACATGGACTTCTCGGTGCGCGGCCGAGAACGCGTGATCCACTACGTGACCGACAAGTACGGCAAGGGCGCGGTCGCGCAGATCGTCACCTTCGGCAGGATGTTCCCCAAGGCGGCGACGCGCGACGCGGCGCGGGTGCTCGGCCACGACTATGGCACCGGCGACCGGCTGGCGAAGCTGATCCCCGAGCCTGACCAGGGCCGATCGCCGAAGTTCTCGACCTGCCTGGAGGTGGGCCAGCCGCTGCGGGCCGAGGTCGACCGCGACGGCGTCGCCAAGCAGATCATCGACGTCGCGCAGGGGCTGGAGGGGATCGTCCGCAACTCGTCGATCCATGCCGCGGCGGTCGTGATCTCTGACCGGAACCTGACCGACATCCTGCCGCTGCAGATCGCCGAGGCCGGGACCGACGACCACGGCGACAAGGTCTACCGGACCGTCACCCAGTTCTCGATGAAGCCGGTGGAGGCGCTCGGCCTGTTGAAGATGGACTTCCTCGGGCTGCGCAACCTCGACGTGATCGAGGACGCGCTGGACATCGTGCTGCGCTCCAGCGGCGAGCGGCCCGAGATGGACACGCTCGCACTCGACGACGCGCAGACCTACGAGATGCTGGCGGCCGGCGACGCCGTCGGCGTGTTCCAGTTCGAGTCAGAGGGCATGCGTGAGGCGCTCAAGCGGGTTCGCCCGAGCGAGTTCAACGACCTCGTCGCGCTCGGCGCGCTGTACCGGCCGGGGGCGATGGACTCGATCCCGACCTATGCCCGCGGCAAGCAGATGCCCGAGTCGATCACCTACGCCGACGAGCGGCTGCGGCCGATTCTCGAGCCGACCAAGGGCGTGATCATCTACCAGGAGCAGGCGATGCAGATCGCCAAGGACATGGCCGGCTTCTCGGGTGCCAAGGCCGACGACCTGCGCAAGGCGATCGGCAAGAAGAACCGCGAGGCAATGGCCAAGCTGAAGCCCGAGTTCTTCACCGGCTGCCGGGCGTCCGGGACCAGCGAGTCCGTGATCGAGATGCTCTGGACCACGAACGAGCGGTCCGCCGACTACTCGTTCAACAAGTCGCACGCTGCCTGCTATGCGCTGATCTCCTACCGGACCGCGTGGCTGAAGGCCCACTACCCGGCCGAGTACATGGCGGCGCTGATCTCCTCGGTGATGGACACCAAGGACCGGGTGCCGTTCTTCGTCTCCCAGGCCGAGCAGATGGGGATCGAGATCCTCCCGCCCGACGTCAACGTGTCCGACCACGAGTTCGTCGTCGTCGACGGCAACATCCGTTTCGGCCTGGACGCGGTCAAGGGCGTCGGCTACCAGGCGGTCGAGGCGATCAAGGCGGCCCGCGGCGACGGCGTCGACGCGGTCTCGACCGGCGGGCCGCCGACCGAGCCGTTCACGAGCCTGTTCGAGTTCTGCGAGCGGGTCGACAACCGCGCCGTCAACAAGAAGGCGATCGAGGCACTGATCAAGTGCGGTGCGTTCGGATCCACCGGCGACAGCCGCAAGGGGATGCTGTCGGTGCTCGAGCAGGCCCAGGCGGCCGGCGCCAAGTCACAGCAGGACGCCCTGATCGGCCAGGGTTCGATCTTCGACCTGGCGATGCTCGGTGACGCCGACGGCGGCTCGGGCAACGGCGCCGTTCCGGCCTTCAGCTCCAGCCACGCGCCGATCCCCGGCGAGGAGTTCGACCAAGTCGAGCTGCTCGCCGCCGAGAAGGAGTCGCTCGGGCTGTTCATCTCCGCGCACCCGCTCAAGGAGGTCGGTCCGGCGCTGCGCAGGAAGGTCGACTGCGCGGTCGGCGAGATCAGCGCCCGCCGCGATCAGGAGTGGGTGACGATCGGCGGCATCGTCCAGCAGTTCAAGAAGATCAAGACCAAGAAGGGCGACATGATGGCGTTCGCGACGCTCTCCGATCTGGAGGAGTCGGTCGAGCTGGTCGTGTTCGGCAGCGTGCTCGAGACCGCCGAGCAGGCGCTCGCGGTCGACACGATCGTGCTCGTACGCGGCAAGGTCGACCACAAGGACGCCAACAAGACGGTGGTGCTCGCGCAGCAGGTGGAGCGCTTCGAGCCGCGCCCTCAGGAGATCGCCAGGGCCCAGAAGGAGGCGGCCAAGCCGCCGCCCCCGCCGGGGACGCTGCGCCTGTGCGTGGACGCGACGGCGCTGCCGGCGACGGCGCTGGCCGATCTCAAGCACCTGCTGGCCGGGTCGCCGGGCGAGGTCGAGGTCGTGATCGAGCTGGCGACCTCGAGCGGCCGCCGGCGCCTGAAGCTCGGGCCCGGCTACCGCGTGACCCGGACCGCCGGGCTGCGGGCGCAGCTCGACCAGTTGCTCGGCCCCGCGCTGATCGCCTCGCCGCAGACCGGCGTCGCCGCGTAGCGGCTGGTCATCGTCCCCGGCGAGAGCGCGAGCGCCAGCGCGGGTAGGGGCGCGGCTCGCGGGACGGCGGCCTTACCCGGATCGGCGCGGCAGCCAGGGCCCGCGCCATCCGCCGAACCCTTCGGTCAGCGCGTCGGCTTCAGGCGGGCCCCAGGATCCCTGCGGGTAGACGATCGCCTTCGGCGGATCGTTGAGCAGCGGCGCGACCACGCGCCAGCACTCCTCGACGCCGTCCTGGCGGGTGAAGCGGCTGGAATCGCCGGCCAGCGCGGCCGAGAGCAGCACCTCGTAGGGGGTGGCGGCCTCGCCGCCCTCCTGCGCGAACTCCATGTCGAGGTCGATCTCCGCCGCGCCCGGCTGGTCGGCGCGCTGGGCGTCGAGCGCGAGCCGCACGCCGGTGCCCGGATCGATCCGGATCACGATCTGGTTGGGGGCCGGTCGGCGCCGTGTCGACTGGCGGATGAACGGCAGGTGGGGCGGGTGGCGCAGCACCAGCCGAACCTCGGTCTCGCGGACCGGGAGCCGTTTGCCGGTGCGGATCAGGAACGGCACACCGGACCAGCGCCAGTTGTCGATCGCGAGGCGCAGCGCCACATAGGTTTCGGTGTCGGAGCCCTTCGCGACCCCGTCGACCGACAGGTAGCCGTCGTACTGGCCGCGGACGCAGTGCTTGGGCTCGGCGTCGCAGACCGCTTCGAAGACGGCGATCTTGGCGTCCTTCTGACGATCGGGATCGGCACCGGACGGCGCCTCCATCGCGATCCCGGCGACGATCTGCATCAGGTGGTTGACGACGACGTCGCGCAGCGCGCCGACCGGGTCGTAGAAGTGCCCGCGGTCCGCCACGCCGAGGCTCTCGGCCATCGTGATCTGGACCGACGAGACGTAGGAGCGGTTCCAGACCGGCTCGAGCATCGCGTTGGCGAAGCGCAGGTACAGGACCTCGTCGAGGCCCATCTTGCCGAGGAAGTGGTCGATCCGGTAGATCTGGCTTTCGTCCAGGTACTTATGCAGCTCGGCCGCGAGCGCCTTGGCCGACTGCAGGTCGTGGCCGAATGGCTTCTCGATCACGACCCGCCGGTCGGGCTCGGTCAGCGCGGCCTTCGACAATCCGGCCACGACCATCGCGAACAGCGACGGCGGGATCTCGAGATAGAAGACGGGGTTGGACGCGTCGCCGAGCGCCTGCGCTACCCGTTGATAGGTCTGCTCATCGGCGAAGTCGCCGGAGACGTAGCTCAGCCGCCCCGCGAACCGCGCGAACACCTGCTCGTCGATCTCCTGGCCGCCGGCGGCGATCACCTCACGGGCGTGCTCACGCAGCTTCTCGACCGACCAGTCGTCGACCGCGACGCCGACCACCGGGCAGTTCAGCAGGCCGCGCGCGTCGAGCCGGTACAGCGACCCCAGCGTCATCTGCTTGGCCAGGTCGCCGGTGATCCCGAACACGACGAGCGCGTCGCCCGGGCGGGTCGTCGCGCTCATGCGGTCTCCGCCTTGGCGCGCCGCCGCGCCGCTTGCCCCCGCTTGCGCAGCTTGGCGCAGAGCTCGAGCTCCTTCGTGGTGGGGCCCTCGCGATCGGGGCCTGGCGTCTCGAGCACGCACGGGAGTGTGTCGAATCTGGGCTCCGAGAGGAACGCCGCGCAGCCCGTCTCGCCGATCTCGCCGTCGCCGATGTCGGCGTGGCGGTCGCGATTTGACCCCAGCGGCGTCTGCGAGTCGTTGAGATGCAGCGAGCGCAGCCGGTCAAGGCCGACGGTCGCGTCGAACTCGTCAAGCACCTCGGTGACGCCGCCGATCGTGCGGATGTCATAGCCGGAGGCGAGCAGATGACAGGAGTCCAGGCAGATCCCGAGCCGCGCGTCGCCGCCGGACGCTTCCAGCAGCGCCGACAGCTCGTCGAACGAGCGCCCGAGTGTGCCGCCGGTGCCGGCCGTGTTCTCCAGGTGCAGCTCGCAGCCCTCGGTCTCCGACAATGCCTTGCCGATCACCTTTCCGGCCCGTTTGATCGCCTTGCCGACATCGCCCTGCTTGGCCGAGCCCGGGTGCAGCACGACGCCCGCCGCGCCGATCCCGGCGCCGACGGTCAACGACTGGACCAACGACACGTGGGACTTCCCGCGGATCTCCGGATCCTCGGTCGCGCAGTTGAGCAGGTATACGGCGTGGATCAGCACAGCCTTGATCGCGCTGCCCGACATCGCCGTTCGGAACGCCCAAAAGTCGTCGTCGTCGTAGGCGGTCGGGCGCCACATCCGCGGCGACTGGTTGAAGATCTGGATCGCGCGGGCGCCGAGCGCCGAGCCGCGCTCGATCGCCTTCGGTAATCCTCCCGCCTGGGAGACGTGTGCGCCGATTAGCATCGGAGATCCATGAGAGTTCGTTTCGCTCCTTCACCGACCGGCGCGCTGCATGTCGGCGGCGCGCGCACCGCGTTGTACAACTGGCTCCTTGCCCACGCCCCCGGGGACGGGGTGGGTGGGACCCCATCCCGCGCAGGCACGCTCGTGCTGCGCATCGAAGATACCGACCGCGCGCGCTCGACGCCGGAGAACGTCGAGCAGATCTTCGACGCGCTGC
>Ga0302324_100024468_pt1 | contig 11632 bp, 8 predicted proteins | sample Palsa_T0_1_FD_201949 | JGI IMG/M metagenome (GOLD analysis project Ga0302324, IMG submission 201949) | Peat permafrost microbial communities from Stordalen Mire near Abisko, Sweden - Palsa_T0_1 | ecosystem: Environmental > Terrestrial > Soil > Palsa > Peat permafrost | place: Sweden: Abisko... | reverse complement strand
GGCCTCGCTGATCACGGCCGACGGCATGACCGTGGGGGCAATCGTTGCGGTCAACAGCCTCGGCTCGCCGGTGGTGCCGGGTGGCAAACATTTCTGGGCGGCACCATTCGAATGCGGAGACGAATTCGGCGGCCTCGGCCCCGCGCCGCATGTCGTTGCCGGAGAGGACTGGGGTTTTGCCAAGATCAACCCGGGCGCGCGCGCCAATACCACGATCGCATGTATCGCGACCGACGTCGCCCTCGACCAGGGTGAGATCAAGCGCGTGGCGATCATGGCACAGGACGGACTGGCCCGAGCGATCCGCCCGATGCATACGCCGTTCGACGGGGACGTGGTCTTCGCGCTGTCGACCGGCCGGGTTCAGCTGCCGCCAAGCGCGGAGCGCGCCTTTCTGATCACGCGCATCGGCGCGGCCGCGGCGGACGTGCTGGCGCGCGCCGTCGCGCGCGGCGTATTTGAAGCAATTCTGCCACCGGGAATGGACGGGCAGACCTGGCGAAGTCTCTGAAAATCCTGCCTACCAACGCGCTCAACCGGGCACAGTCGAGCCAGGTCGCCGCCGGCCGCACCGGGCCCCGTCACCAGCAGCGGTTCACGCAATAGATAACTTGCTTGGCCACCGAAAGGTCGCTACGGCGCCAGCATCAAGCTCCATCGTCGAATATGCATCCTGATAGTTGATGTTGAATTGCCGCCGTTCGCTGCCGTCATTGACAACGACCATCACTATTTGTTCCCCAGGCGTTATGCACGCGACGTTCAGAAGCTGGTCCGGCTCCGTCGATCCGATGCGCAGCGATCCCGGTCTGATGAATTTGCCGGAGTGAGCCATCAGATAATAGCCGGCATTGCGCCTGATCGTTTCACCGATGGTAATGCCACCCAAAGCGCCCTCGGCGCCACCCGGCGTGTGCAATCGGCAGTCCGGGTCTGACGCGAGGTTCCACTCCAGCACGACCTGGCTCCAGTTCCTGATCGTGCCAATCACCACGTTTTTGGTGTGCCACCGCAGCGCCCCCGCGAAATCGTCACCCGAAAAAACCCATTGCTCGGTAAAATACATTTTTTGTTGCGGATATTGCGCGCGGACCCGCGACATGGCATCGGCGGACCCCATATACAAATGCCAGGCAACGCCGCTGACATAGTCTCGTGCGCGCTCGTCCGCGAGCACGGCAAGTGGATATTCCGGTTCGTCGCAATTGTGATCCCAGCAGAATATCTCCGTATCCGGCGCCGTCCGCCGCAGCGCCGGGCCGAGATGATTGCCAACAAAATCCGCCTGCTCCGCGGCGCTCATCAGCATGCTCGGCTCATTCTTCTTGTTGTGCGGTTCGTTCTGCGGCGTCACTGCGCTTATATGTATGCCACGGTCCCGCATGGCCTCGACATACTTTACAAAATACCTTGCATAGGCCGGATAAAACTCCGGGTTGAGCTGTCCGGCCACAAAACTGCCGTTGCTCTTCATCCAGGGCGGTGCGGACCACGGCGAGGCGATAACTTTTACCGATGGATTAATCGCCAGTATCTCCTGCAATACAGGAACCACTTCGGGATCGCCGGCACCCAGATCAAAACCGTCCAGCATGGGGTCCGTCATCCCCGGCGCGGTGTCGCAATAGGAAAAGCTGACCCGGCCAAGATCGGACGCCCCGATGCTGAGCCGCAAGCAACTCAGGCCGATCGACTCACCGGTGTCTGCGAACAGCTCCCGTAGCAGCGCAGTGCGGTCCCCCGGCCCGAGGCCCGCGATCAGGCTCGCGCTGCCGCCCGTCAGGGCGAACCCAAAGCCATCGATCGGCTGGTACGTTTGACTACTATGCACCTCGATCGTGGGATAGTCGTTCTGTGGCCGCTGACAGTCGAACGTTTGCGGGTCCGCCCGCTGAAACAAGGACTGTGCATTTCGGGTTATCCAGCGATCTATTGTTACCACAGCAGCCGCTCCTTGGGAAACGCATGGACGCCAACTGATCCTAGCCCCGACGAAGCACGCCACCAACCCCGGTATGCAACCTCCGCACAGCGCGCTGAATTCCGGACGCACGGCTCAGTGTGGATGTTGGTTTCGGAACGAATTGAATCGGAGTCTGGGGCCTACGGCCCCAGCTTGGTCCAGGGGCAGAGCCCCTGGCCTTTCTTCCGGCGCCGATTGCTGCAACGCACAAGACCACCAAGCCCCCCGCCTTGCCCAACCGCGCGAAAGCCGAGACACTGGCCCGCGAGACTCCGCCACCAACGCGAAGCGACATGGCATCCGACCCGCCGAACCAACCGCCCGATCCGCTTAGCGCGATCAGCCATTACACCGGCTTTCTGCGGCGCTTTGCCCACGGTGCGCTGCCCTTCTGGTCGGCCCCGCACAAATGGATGAACCGCGCACGCCTCCTGGCGCTGCTACTCGTCACCTGTGCCCAGGTCGCCGTTCAGGTCGCCTTAAATTTCTGGAGCGCGCGGCTCTACAACGCACTGGAGGAGCGCGCGTTCGGCCAGTTCATCGCCCAGCTCTACGTCTTCGGCGGGCTGCTGGTTTCCAGCATGGCCGTGTTCGCGCTGCAAATTCTCATCAAACGGCAATTGCAATTCGCCTGGCGCGTATGGATGTCGAAGCAGGTGGTCGGCAGCTGGATGGATCGCGGCCGCCACTATCAACTCGGCTTCATGCGCGACGAACACAGCAATCCGGATGGCCGGATCGCCGAGGATATCCGCGTCGTCACCGAATCGGCCATCGACCTTCTTCAATCGCTGTTCTACTGCATTCTGCTGCTGGGCAGCTTTGTGACGGTGCTGTGGACGCTGTCCGGCATCGTGCATATCTCGATTGGCGGCGTGCGCATCGCCATCCCCGGCCATCTCGTATGGATCGCGCTGGCCTACGCAACGGTCGGCACATCGCTCGCACTCTGGGTGGGAAGGCCGCTGGTAGGTGCCTCCAACCTGCGTCAGGGCGTCGAGGCGGATTTCCGTTTTGGACTTGTGCATGCGCGCGAAAACTCCGAGGCAATCGGCCTGATCCATGGCGACGCCGATGAGCGCGATCGCCTGTTCGAACTGCTCCGCGGCGTGCGTACCGGCTGGAAACGCCAAACCGCCGGCCTTACGCGAATCACGCTGTTCACATCGGCCTACAGCGTGCTGGCCAGTCCGTTTCCGATCCTGGTCGCGGCACCCCGCTACATCATGAACCTCATTACCCTCGGAACATTGATGCAAACCGCGCAGGCGTTTCAGCAAGTCACCGCGTCGCTGTCCTGGCCGGTCGATAACCTGGCAACGATCGCGCAATGGCGCGCCTCGGTGGAGCGTGTGCTGGCATTGCAGGATTCGCTGGCGTCCCTGGACCGCATGGCCGCCACCCAGGGGCCCGGCCGAATCGCCATGCAGGAGCACGGCACCGCCTTGCGCTTCGACCGGCTACGCATCGACCGGCCAGACGGCACGGTGATCATGCCGCCCCTCTCCGAGGTGATCGAAGCCAAAGAACACGTGCTGATCCAGGGCGCCCCGGAGGTGAGCCGCAAGCTGCTGCAAGTGATCGCCGGCCTCTGGCCCTGGGGCGATGGCACCGTGCTGCTGCCGGCCGATGTGAATTGCTTCTTCGCCACGGATCGGCCGTACCTGCCGATCGGCGCGCTCGCCGGCGTGATCTGCTACCCCGCCTCGCTTGGCGTCTGCGAACCCGATGCGATCGTCGCCGCGCTGAAGCGCGCCGGGCTCGCCGAACTGGTGCCGCGCCTGCACGAAACCGACGATTGGGCTCAGGCACTTTCGCTCGCGGAGCAGCAACGGATCAGCTTCGCCCGCATGCTCCTGCACCGCCCCGACTGGATTTTCCTCGCCGACGCCACCGCTTCACTGGATGAGGACGGGCAGAACGAAATCGCCAACCTTCTGCACGACGAATTCCCTAACGCGACCAAGGTGGCCGTCGTTACGCGCGGCGCTTTCGGCGGCTACTTCCAGCGCACACTGCACGTTGAGGCGCCGCACGCGCCGCCCTGATTGTCAGCCGGCGCCGGCCTCCCTAACCTGCCCCGCCGCTCCGCGCCGGCCGTTTTCTCCATACGCAACAGGATGGCAGCACCAGCATGGCCATGACCGCACCCCAAACACCGCACCCCAACCAACTCGCATCCCCGTCCACCGCGCCGCTGCCCGGTCTGCCACCCGGCTTCACCTGGGGCGTATCGACCGCCGCCTACCAGATCGAGGGCGCCGCGCGCGAGGACGGCAAGGGCCTCAGCATCTGGGACGAATTCACCCGCCAAAGAGGCCGCATCGCCAACGGCGACACCGGCGACGTGGCCTGCGACCACTACCATCGTTACGCCGAGGATGTCGCGCTGATGCGGCGCCTCGGCGTCGGCGCCTACCGTTTCTCGGTGTCATGGCCGCGCGTATTGCCCGCCGGTCGCGGCCGCGCCAACCCGGCCGGCGTGGCTTTCTATGACCGCCTGATCGATGCGCTACTGGAATCCGGCATCGAACCCTGGCTCTGCCTGTACCACTGGGATTTGCCGCAGGCGCTCGACGACCTCGGCGGCTGGATCAACCGCGACATCGCCGGCTGGTTCGCCGACTACACCGCCTTCGTGCTGCGCCGCTTCGGCGACCGCGTAAAACGATTTGCGACCCTCAACGAACCCAATGTCGGCACGTTGTTCGGCTACGGCATGGGCTGGAACGCCCCCGGCATCGCCCGCGCCGAAAGTTTTTTCGCGGCCGCGCACCATCTGAACCTGGCCCACGGCGCCGCGATACAGGCGGTTCGCACCTTGACCCCAAAAGCAACAATCGGCGCGATCTACAACCGCCAAGCCTGCCTGCCCATAACCACCGCGCCGGAAGATGCGGTGGCGGCCAACATCCTCGATGCCTGCTGGAACCGCCTCTACGCCGATCCGCAAATCCTGGCCGAATATCCGCCCGAACTCATCGACTCCGTGCTGCCCTTCATCAAGGCCGGCGACATGGCCTGCATCGCCCAACCCGCCGATTGGTTCGGCATGAATCACTACTGCCCGATCTACGCCCGCGCCGACAAATCACCCCTCGGATTCGCCTGGACCGACGCCCCGCACGACGGCCCGCTCACCGAAGTCGGCTGGCGCATCAATCCCGACGCGTTCCGCGACGAACTGAAATTGTGCTATCGCCGCTACGGACTCCCAATCTACGTGCTCGAAAACGGCTTCGGCGGCCACGACCACCCGGACGAAGCGGGCGTCGTGAACGACACCGCGCGCGCCGACTATCTACGCACCTATACCGGCGCGCTCGCCGAAGCCGTGCGCGACGGCGCCGACGTGCGCGGCTACTTCATCTGGTCCCTGCTGGATAATTTCGAGTGGGGCGCCGGCTACGCTAACCGTTTCGGCATCGTCTATGTCGATTACGCGACGCAGCAGCGCATACCCAAGGCGTCGTTCGACTGGTTCGCGTCGCTGATCGAGGCAAATAAGTGAAGGCCAGGGGCTCTGCCCCTGCACCCCGCTGGGGCCGTAGGCCCCGGACCCCATTTAATTGGTTCCGGGACTGGCATCGACGCCAACCCCACAAAAGGGCCTCCAAGAATGGCACCACTCAAGGATCCGTCCTGGATCAAGAAGCAGCAACGCGACATTCCGTATGCGTCGCTCTCGCCGACGCAACGCCTTGACCTATACTTCCCGAACGACACAAGGCCGCCCTATCCCCTGATCGTCGCCATTCACGGCGGCGGCTTCATCTTCGGCGACAAGGCGGACGACCAGTTGAACGCGCCTGTCGAAACGGTGGGCCAAGGCTACGCCGTCGCCGCCATGAACTACCGCATGGCCGACGAAGCCCCGTTCCCCGCCGCGGTGCAGGATGTGAAAGCCGCCATCCGGTTCCTGCGCGCTAACGCCTGCGAATACGATCTCGATCCGCAACGCATCGCCGCCTGGGGCAATTCCGCCGGCGCCTATCTCGCCGTCATGGCCGGAGTCACCGGCAACACCACCGAATTCGACGCCCCCTCGCTCGGCAACACCGAAATCTCCAGCAACGTGCAGGCGGTGATCGACTGGTTCGGCCCGATCGACTTTCTTTCCCTGGACGACCAACTCCGCGCCTCCGGCAAGGGCAAACCCGAACACGGCGAGGCCTGGTCGCCCGAATCCCGTTTTGTCGGCGTACCCCTGGCCGAAGCCGATCCCGATCTCCTGCGCCGCACCAATCCCCTGAACTACTTGGCACCCGGCCTGCCCCCCTTCCTAATCCAGCACGGCGACAACGACGATCTCGTGCCAGTCGAACAATCCTTCCTGCTCGCCGACCGCCTGCGCGCTTATCTGCCCCCGGAAAACATCCGCGTGGATATCCTGCAAGGCTCCCTGCACGGCGGCCCAGCCTTCGACCTGCCCGAAAACCTCGCGAAAGTGTTCAGCTTCCTGGCAGCCACGCTCGCACGGCGAAACTGACCTGATGGCAAACGTGAAGGGCTGCTGCAATTTCGTTCGTGCTTCCGCCACGGGAGGACACCATGGACCGCCTGGATGCGATGTCGCTGCTGCTGACCGTGATCGACACCGGCAGCCTGTCCGCCGCCGGCCGACGCCTCAACATGCCGCTCGCCACCGTCAGCCGCCGCCTCAGCGACCTGGAAGCGCGGCTCAAGACGCGCCTGGTGCAGCGCACCAGCCGCCGGCTCGCGCTGACGGATGCGGGGCAGGCCTATGTGCAAGCCTGCCGGCGAATTCTCGAGGATGTAGAGCAGGCAGAACGTGACGCCGCAGGCGAGTATGCCGCCCCGAAAGGCAAGCTGATCGTTTCGTGCTACGTGGCGTTCGGCCGCGTCCATCTCGTGCCGATCGTGACCGACTTCCTTGCCGCCTACCCGGATATCGACGTGCGGATGGTGCTGACCGACGGCGTGGTCAGTCTGCTGGAAGGCGAGGCGGATGTCGCGCTCCGGTTCGGGCCGCTCGCCGATAGCAGTCTGAAGGCCGTGCGGCTCGGCACCATACGGCAGGTGCTGTGCGCGAGCCCTGGCTACCTCGCGGCGCGCGGCACGCCGCGCTCGCCGCAGGATCTGGCGGCGCACGATTGCGTCACGTTCCTCGCGCTGATGCAGCCGGAATCCTGGCAGTTCCAAGGTGAAAGCGTGCGCGTGCGATCGCGGCTGGTGGTCAACAACGTCGCGGCTGCCGTCGATGCGGCCGCGCAGGGTGCCGGGATCACCTGTGTGTTCTCGTATCTCGTGGCCGAGGCGGTGCAGGCAGGGCGGCTCAGCCTGCTGGCGCTCGGCGTAGAACCGGCGCCACTGCCGGTGAGCCTGGTGTATGCAGCGGAGGGCATGCTGCCGCTGAAATTGCGGGCGTTCCTGGATTTTTGCGTACCGCGGCTGAAGGCGCGGCTGACCGCTTCATCAGTGTAGGGGGCGGCGAGGCGCCTGGCGCCAGGCCGCAAAGGGTCACGCGGGCGGTAGCGGGATCCCCTTGCGTCGTGGCCGTTTCAGCATTCGGTCGGGCACTGTGGGGTTAGCGATGCACGCCCTCGGCCACAGTGATTTCAGTCTTCCCAGTCGCGAGCAGGCCCTGTGCCGACGGTACCGCGACACCGCTCAGCCGCGCCAGATCCTGCGCGCCGAACGCGGTGGCGAACACCGCGTCGCTCGTGGGCGCGTTCGAGACGTAGGCCGACAGATTGTTGGTCTGCAGCACGCGCGTTAGGTCGGCGGCACTGCCGGCACCCGCGTAGCCGGAGGTAGCGGTCGGGGCGGCGCTGATATAGGCCGGCGCGTTCTGTTGCCATACCAGATTGGCGACATCGCGCGGCGTCTGGGCAAGCGTGGCGACCGGGCTGGAGATCACCAAGGCGATCAGGGTGGCGCGGGCTGCGGTGAAGATGCTGGACATGTGAAGGTCTCCTTTGCGTGCCAGCCAGTGATTGGCTGGTGAGGGACACCTATCCACTTCCGAACATCGGGATAATCCGTTGATTTTTGAAAGCATGCTACCGAAAATTGGAAGAAGCGAGCACGACGGTAGCATGGCGTTTCCGGTCGGCGGGCCTTTCCGACCAGCGGCAGTGCCCTGGCCCCAACGGCGCGCTGTCGATCGCACTGCGCCGCGAGGCCCATTTTTGCCGGCGCTGGCGGAACCCGCCCACGCTCGCGGCGTTGAGCAAGTATATTGCAACGGAGTGTTACGATGCCAGATCATGTCTGCATATGGCTCGGCGCCGGCGCGTGGACGCTTGTTATTGTGCTGTCGAACTTTGTTGCCGCCGAGCTGCGGGTTAAGCACACCGGCCACGTCGATCGCCTGCTACCGGAACCATCTGGCGGACCCGTCGCGTCGCTTTAGGCCGAGATCATGGGCGCAACGCAGGCCGGTTGCATGCGCCGCATGGATTACCGAACCGAATCAATGAGTTAACTTTGAGCGGCTTCGCCGACAAGGGGCTCTGCCCCCTGGGCCCCCGACGGCGTGCCGCCGCTGTCACTAGCGCTGCGCGGCGGGAGTCTTCTGTACCAGACTCGCACAACCGTGGAGTGCGCCGATTTTCTCGCTGCCGAAGCAAAACTGGGAACAAATGAAATGGGGTCTGGGGCCGTCGTGCGCAGCACGCCAAGGCGCGACGGCCCCAGCGGGTCCAGGGCAGAGCCCTCGCCGTACTTGATGTTCAAATCCTTGAGAGTTCGCCCGCGTGCTGGCAGTTAATGATCCGAACCGGACGATCGATCCGCGGGCCGCGGCGGCACCGGCGCCGTGCTGAATGTCCTGCGCGCCCGCCTGGCGCCGAAAACCAACGGGGACCACCCATGAGCAGCCGTCCCACCTGGCAAGGGCATCTGAGATTGTCGCTGGTCAGCTGTCCCGTGGCGCTATATGCGGCGTCCTCCAGTGGCAGCGACGTGCATTTTCACCTGATCAATCCAAAAACCAACAACCGCGTTCGCATGATTGCGACCGACCCCGATGTCGGCCCGGTGGACCGCAGCGACCTCGTAAAGGGCTACGAGTTTGAAAAAGGCCGCTATCTTCTTTTGACGGATGAGGAAATCCGGTCGGTTCGCCTCGAAAGCACCAAGACCATCGACATCGAGAAATTCGTGTCGATCGAGGACATCGATCGCCTATACTGGAACGATCCGTATTTCCTGGTGCCCGACGGCAAGATGGCGGTGGAGGCCTACAGCGTCATTCGCGAGGCAATGAAGCAATCGGGCCAGATCGCGCTCGGCCGGGTGGTGATGTCGACGCGCGAGCGGCTGGTGGCGCTGGAGACACGGGATCGTGGAATCATCGCGTACACGTTGCGCACCGCAGACGATGTCGCCGACGCGGAGGCAATGTTCAAGGAAATTCCAGCGTCGAAGGCGGATCCGAACATGGTCGCCATTGCGTTGAAAATCATTGAGCAGAAGGAAGGCAAGTTCGATCCCGACAAATTTGTTGACCGTTATGAAGCCGCGCTGAAGGCGCTGATCGCCGAGAAGCAGAAAGGCCAGAAGCCGGTCGCGGCCGAGCCGCCCGAAGATACCAATGTAGTCGATCTGATGGCCGCGTTGCGGGCCAGCCTGAAGCATGTCGGGCCGCAAGAGGAGCGCGCGCCGCGTGCGAAGGTCGCCGCCGCCAAGGCGGCTCCCGCCCGTCGAAAAGCGCGCTGAGCGCCATGGCCGGGCGGCTTTCCACCTACCGCGCCAAGCGCAATTTCGATATCACCGCCGAACCGAGCGGGGCGGCGAAAGTGCGGCGCAGCGAACAATTGCGCTATGTGATCCAGAAGCACAATGCAACGCGGCTGCATTACGATTTCCGTCTGGAATACGGCGGCGTGTTCAAATCCTGGGCGGTGGCGCGCGGACCCTCCCTCGATCCGGCGGAAAAGCGGCTCGCGGTGGAAGTCGAGGATCATCCGCTTGACTATGGCGACTTCGAGGGCACCATCCCGGAGGGCCAGTATGGCGGCGGCACCGTGATGCTGTGGGATCGCGGCTTCTGGGCGCCGGAGCCGGGCTCGACGGTCGAGCAGGGCCTGAGCAAGGGCGACTTGAAGATCGTGCTGGTCGGGGAACGGCTACAGGGATCCTGGGTGTTGGTGCGCATGAACCGCGACCGCGAAAAATCCAAGCGGACGAACTGGCTGCTGATCAAGCATCGCGATGAATTCGCGCGCCCCGGCGATCATGATGCGCTGTTGGCTGAGAACGCGACGTCCGTGGCCTCGGGCCGGTCGATGGAACAGATCGCGCGCGGCACCGGCCGCGGCCCGAAGCCGTTCATGACCGCGAGCGATACCGGTGGCGCCCGGGCGCCGGCGAAGCGCGTGTGGCATAGCAGGGCGGAGGTTACGCGAGCCGCCAAGCCGCTCGCCGGGCCCAAGACGGCGAAGCGCACCGCACCGAAGCCTGCCCGCGCCGCGGCCAAGGCGGCGGAAATCCCCGCGTTTGTGCCGCCGCAATTGTGCCACGCGGTGGACCGGCCGCCGAGCGGTGCCGACTGGGTGCACGAAATCAAGTTCGACGGGTATCGCATGCAACTGCGCGTCGCGGGCGGCCAGGCGACGCTGAAAACCCGCAAGGGCCTGGATTGGAGCGCGCGCTTTCCGGAAATCGTCAGCGAGGGAGCGAAGCTGCCGGACTGCATGATCGACGGCGAAATCGTCGCGCTGGATGCGGCGGGCTCGCCGGATTTCGGCGCATTGCAGGCCGCGCTAACCTCCGGCCGCACGGAAAAGCTGGTATTCTTCGTGTTCGATCTTCTGTTCGATAGCAGTTCGGACCTGCGAGACCAAAAACTCGCCGAACGCAAGGCGCCGCTGCAGGCAATGATCGCACCCGCGGCCAAGTTCCCGCACATCCGTTACGTTGAACATTTCGGCTCCGGCGGCGACGCGTTGCTGAAATCCGCGTGCACGATGGGGCTCGAAGGCATTGTTTCGAAACGGCTGGATGCGCCCTACGTCTCGCAGCGCGCTGACAGCTGGGTGAAATCGAAATGCCGCGGCGGGCAGGAAGTGGTGGTGGCAGCAAGGGTCAGCGAAGGCGCCAAACCGATCCGCTCGCTGCTCGCCGGAGTGTACCGCGAAGGGCGTTTGGTGCCGGCCGGCCGCATCGGCACCGGGTTTTCGGCCGAAAAGGTCGCGCTGATTCTGCCGCGGCTGAAAGCGGTGGAAACCAAGACCTCACCGTTCGGGAAGCAGGCCGCGCCGCGCGGCCAGGGCGAGGTGCATTGGCTGCGGCCTGAACTGGTCGCGGAAATCGAGTTCGCCGGCTGGACCGAGGATGGGCTGCTGCGGCAAGCCAGTTTCAAGGCGCTGCGCGACGACAAGCCGGCGCGCGAAATCGTGCAGGAAGTCGCCGAACCGGTCGAGCATGTCGAAGCCACCCGGCCCGAAACCGCGCCGGCGCCGCGTGCGGTCGGTGCCAACGCGATTGTCCTCATGGGCGTAACCATCTCGCATCCCGACAAGGCGCTGTGGCCCGCCGAGGGACGCGACGAACCGCTGACAAAACTCGATCTGGCGCGGTATTTCGAACAGGTCGGGCCGGCGCTGCTGCCGCATATCAAGGGCCGGCCCTGTTCGATCGTCCGGGCGCCCGATGGCATCGGCGGCCAGCACTTCTTTCAGCGCCACGCCATGCCGGGCGCAT
>Ga0302324_100024467_pt1 | contig 11632 bp, 9 predicted proteins | sample Palsa_T0_1_FD_201949 | JGI IMG/M metagenome (GOLD analysis project Ga0302324, IMG submission 201949) | Peat permafrost microbial communities from Stordalen Mire near Abisko, Sweden - Palsa_T0_1 | ecosystem: Environmental > Terrestrial > Soil > Palsa > Peat permafrost | place: Sweden: Abisko... | reverse complement strand
GCTGTCGTGACCATCGGTGGTTTCATTTCGTTTTTAGATGCGGAGGGCTAGGGCGCTTAGCAACTGCCCTGGCCGGCACTAATTTCTAATGGACTCCCACCGGCGCCGGGGACTCAACTTCCTCCGCGGCCTTCACAGGACGCGCCGACTGCGAACGGAACTGCGCCAAGGCTTCGTTGAGTTGTTCCGAGAGGCGAACCATGTTGCCCACCGTTGAGGCGGTTTGGCGCGCTCCCTGGGTGGTTTCGCGAGTGATGTTCGAAATGATCTGCATCGCGTTGGCTACGCCTTCCGTTCCGCGAACCTGTTGTTTTGAGGCGAGCGAAATTTCCTGAACGAGTTCAGCAGACTGGCGTACGACGGTAGAAATTGCTTCGAGCGCCTTGCCGGCTTGGTCGGCGAGGCCTGTGCCGACTTCCACTTCGCGGGTGCCTTCCTCCATGACAACGACGGCTTCGTTTGTCTCCGCTTGGATCGCCTTAATGAGCGCGGCGATATCCTTCGTGGCGCTGCGGGAGTGCTCGGCGAGCTTGCGGACTTCATCGGCGACGACGGCGAAACCGCGGCCCGCATCACCGGCGCGGGCGGCCTCGATGGCCGCATTGAGCGCGAGCAAATTAGTCTGTTCCGTGATGTCGTTAATGACGTTGATGATCTCGGAAATCTCCAAGGAGCGATCGCCAAGAGATTTGATCTTCTTTGCCGTCGCTTGTACCGAAGCGCGGATGCGCTGCATTCCTTCGAGCGTGTCGCGCACGGAGCGGTTACCCTGTTCAGCGGCGTCGAGAGCACGGCGGGCGGCTTCGGCGCTGGCTTCAGCGTTGTTCGATACCTGTTTCATCGATACCGTGAGCTCTTCAACGGCCGAAGAGGTATTGGTAATTTCCTGGTCCTGTTGCGTAGCGCCTTCGGTCATATCGTCGGCGGCATCGAGGATTTGATTGGCGCTGGTGCTCACGTCGATCGCGGCTTTGCGGACACGCTCGAGGACCTTGGTGAAGTTGTCGAGCATGAAGTTGACGGAGTCAACGACGTTGCCCAACGCGTCGTTTGTGACTTTTCCGCGAATGGTGAGGTCGCCGCGAGCAACCTGATTAATGGTATTGAGCAGATCGGTAATGCCGCGCTGGAGAGAATCCTGCGCCTGTTGATTCGACATCGCGTGAGCCACTTTGGCCGCGCTGCGGTTGCAATTTTCGGCGATGAACGCGAACTCGTCTGAACCCGCAATTTCAACGCGGGCGCGGGCGTCGCCATTCGCCAGACGCTCCGAAAACTTGGCCAGCTCTCCCGCAGGCTTCAGCACGCGCTTGCTGAGAACAAGCGCCAGAGGAACAAGCGCCGCGAGCACCAGACCAACGGCTCCCAAAAGCGCTTCATTGGCCCCTGGAGTGGATACAGCGCGCAGAAACGATTGCCCGCCGGAATCTCTGCCGGCCGAGTAGGCGAGCATGAGAACGCCAAAGAAGGCAACGGCCGTCCAAACAATGAGCAGGCCGAGGGTAGAACTCAAACGAGATTTCATCACTTCCTCCCCAAAACTTGCGAAAGCTCCGAAGCGGAGCTGATGCGCGTTTTCGCGCGAGTCGAATTCTTAATTTCGCCGCCGCTGCCTGGGCGGTTGAAAACGGGCCTTAAATTACAGGTAGCTGAAACACATCCATGAGCCGCTTCAAATCGACAACCAGGGCCAGCCGATCGTCATGGCGAAGCATTCCGCGACAATGAGGAACGTCGCTGGGCGATTGGCCCAGGAGCTGTTCCTCGATTGCGGAATATGTTCCGATCACTTCGTCCGCGACGATTCCCACGCGCAAATCATCTCCATCGGCGCCGTTCTTCAGAACCGCAACAACGACGTGTTTCGGAAGCAAGCCGGGGCGCCGGACTTCTGTGAAGGCAATGTCGATGAGCGGCACAATCGTTCCCCGGAGATTGAAAATGCCCATCAGAAAGAGCGGAGACAAAGGGACATGGGTTACGGCCGGCCAGTCCACCACTTCCTCCACTTCCAAAACGGACAAACAGAAGCGCTCGCGGCCGGCGCGGAACACGCAATACTGCCGATCGGGTCGGCGATCTTCCGCTAGCGAGTCGTACTCCGCGAACTCCCCTGCTTCCGGCTCTAAAAGCGAAGCTGCGTGCCCCGACTGATCGCGCGCTGGCTGATCGTGTTTTGGCTGATCATGTTCTGGCATATCCGGGCTCATGACTTATGTTGGCTCACGCGAACCTCTTTACAGTGTTGATTAGTTCCTCCGGAGTAAACGGCTTGGCGATATGGCCGTTGGCGCCCTGCTGTTCTCCCCAGTAGCGATCGCTAGGAGCGGCTTTCGACGTAACGAGAATCACCGGAATTTTTGCGTAACACTCTTGATTCTTGAGGTCGCGGCAAACCTGAAAACCATTTCGCTTGGGCATGACTACGTCCAACAAAATGAGATTGGGCCGCTCCTGCTCGATTGTTTCCTCGATCTTGGTAGGGTCTGAAATCGCGACGGAGTGAAATCCCCCTTGCTGGAGCACGGATTGAAGGAGGCGAATTTCCGCTTGCGAATCATCCACTACGAGTATCTTTTTGACCACAGCACAGCTCCCCGGGACGAACCTTCGTAAGAATGCAACTCTGACGCCACCTCAGCTTCGCCATTTCGTTGCACGCGAAATGGTTAACAGCCTTGCGCACTGGGACTTACAAAGCCTCCCTCGCAAAAGTAAGCTCGCCGGCGTCAGGAAACGCTGGCTGCCGTCTCAATGCGAGATTCCTTCTCATTGATCCGCATTTCGCAGGCGAGAGAAGAGAAGCGCTGCATGATTTCGTTGAGACGCAACGCCATCGATTGAATCGTTTGAATCTGCTCACGGCTGGCGTTGACGTCTTCTGCGGCTGCCAGCAGCAGATCGGCATTTCCGAGAACGGAAGTGAGGGCATTGTTGATGCTCGGCCGCATATCGAGCATGTAACGTCCGAGTGTGGCATGATTCTGGGACTCAAGGGCGAGACGCTCGGCGCGATGCGCGCGCGAGAGTGCGTCAATCCGCCGCAAAATCTCAGCGGCGAGAAGAATCAGAGCGTTGGCCCATCCGTCCTGGCGGGTCACGATGAGCAAATAGGGATGGATGCCCTGAAGAGTTGCAGCATCTTCCTGTTTTTCCGCGAGGCATATCACTGGTTTGGCCGGCTGCAATGAAAGAGCTGCGAGGATGGCAGGCAAATATGAATCGCGCACGCAGCCCATCATTACCAGGTCGTAACTCGCGAGCGTGGCGGGGCTCCAAATGTCGCTGCTGAGCAGCGTGATTTCGGGAACGTAGTGCTCGGTTTGCCAGCGCGCGACGACGACACGCCCGAATTCGGTATCGTCCGAAACAATTAGCACACTCGGACGCTTCGGCTGCGTTTCAGAGCTGGCACGGCGGGTCACGGCTGGAGTGTCTCGGCTTCTTCGACAAAAGAGAGCAGCCGCTTGGTACTGATTCCGAGATTTACGGCGGCTTCGGTGTTCTTAATGCGCTTCGCGTGCTCCACGCGGCCTTGGAAGTAGGAGAGTTCGGCCTTCGCAAGCTCGAGGGCTGAAGCGAGCGCGCTCTCTTCTCCGGAATGCTTCCGCTGATCCATGGAAACGGCTAGAAGAGCACGCGCTACAACGGCCCGGCGCAAATCCTCGGATTCCTGGCTGCCCTCGCTAACGAAAGCGCTGACTTCCCACGAAGAAAGGAGAACTTTCGTATCTAGGAGCGTCACCGTGGTCATCGATCGTCCGCGAGACGGCGGCGCGGCAATCAACTGCTCCCAAATTGCTTCGAGGCATTTGTCCGCCTCGGCCGCACCCGTTGGAGTTACGGGCGAATCGGATCTTTTCTGCTGCGCCCTGGGGACAAAGGGCGAAGGCGTTGGTTTGGATGGAACGACATTAACTGCTTCTGGCGCTGGCGACGCCGAGTCTGCCGCTGAAGTTGAAAGAGGCGCTGCTTCCGGCGTATGGGGCGCGGGTGTAGGATCGTTGGAAGAGCCTGCGCTTACGTCTGGCTGCGGGATTGGGTGGAATTTAGCAAGGGCCTCTTCGAGATCGGCACGCAGCGCCAATAACTGCTCAAACGAACGCGTTACGGCGCTTTCGGTATAGTCCTTTTGAAAGGGCTGTCGCCAATGCGAGAAGAAATGGCGCAGCTGAGTGGTGGTTTCCGCGGCAGAAAGACCAGCCCGCCGGCAATCCACTGTGCGAACGCCTTTCAATTCAAGTTCCTGGATGTGCTCGCGCATCGCGCTAAGGTCCGTGTGGAGCAAGCGGATAAAGGCTCTGCGAAGCAGAAAGTTGAATCGGCAGAAGGCGACGAGGGCCGCCGGATCATAGAACATGCACCCGGCCGTGTCCTTGAGGAGGCGCCCTTGTTCAAGGAGGCCGTTCTCCATGATGTCGCGAAGGCTCTGACAATGCTCCAAGCTCTCAAGGATCTTGTCGAGAGGTTCGCACCACTCCAGAGCGGTGGAATCCGCTGCTACTAAAACCGGTTGCAGGACCTTGGCTACGTCGTCGAGCGAGATCGTTTGACGATAAAGATCTTCAGGGGCACAAAGGGCGAAGTATTGAACGAGCAGCCAGTCGACTTTATCGCGATCGGCAGTGGTCTTGTCCGCTTTTCGCAAGTGGCGCTGAATAAACGCCCTGAGGCTCTCTTCACTCGCGTTCAATATTTCGGGACGGACTTGCCGAAGCTGGTACGCGAGCAAATTTTCGTCGATCTTGTCGAGCCAGTTTAGGTCGGAGTCAAAGACAGCTCGCGTGGGACGCGCTGGAGGCAATTCGCCAGCGGGATGCGGAGAAGGAGCCAGGTTCAACTCCGCCGCCAGCGCGGCATACAACGGATAAGCAAGTCTTACCTGAGCCCAGAGCGCCGCAAGTTCTGCAGCAGACATTCCCGCCGTGCTGCGGGTTTCTGTACGCTCAGGAGTCAGAACAGAAGTTGAGGTTTCCTGGGTCACGGTTTAACAATCCAATTCTTCACATCGGTTACGAAGCGCGCCGCCACTGCCTTGCGCCCAGCGTGATAGCGGACGGCAACGACGGTCGCTTGAACGTCGAGTGATCCATCGGAATTGATCAGACGCACGCCATCTTCAAACTCGAGGGGCAGACTCGAACCGAAAACGACTTCATGTGCGGTGGCGAATTCGATCACTGCCTGTTCCTGGAGCTGTTCTCGCCCGCTGCTCATGGTGACGACGCGGACTCCGATTCGCACAGGCGAAACATCGAGAAACAGTTCAGCCAGTTTTTGAACGCAAGTCTCTTCTTCTAGAATTGAGACAACGCCGGAGTTCTGCGACACCGTGTTTCCTTTCAGGGTGATAGTCGGCCGTGGCCGCGAACTGAGTCGTTACCAAGCTGATACTAAGCAGCGTTCATCGACGCGAGATGTGCACGAGCACGGCCAAAATAGTGGGGACTATTTGAGATCTAAGTGGCAGTTTCTAATGAAGTTGAGATTTGAGGTGCCCGAGCGTCTGTCTCAGGCTGAAACAAGCGCGTCTCACGTCCCGCGCTGCACAGCGCTGCAGGAGCGCGAACCAACAGATTTTGTGAAGCGGTTAGTGCGAGGACTGGGCCATCTGTTTGCGCTCGGACGAGCGCAAAGGAATGTTATAACGCTTCAGTTTTCGATATAGCGTGGCCCGACTGATACCGAGCATCTTCCCAGCAAGGGCCTTATCGCGACCCGCTTGTTCAAACACGCGCTCAATGGTGATTCGCTCTAGATCGGCGAGAGCCGTAGTGGAGAGCGCCCGATTGTCGGGTTCGATCAAACTGACGGGGTGCTGCCCGCGAACGGCCGGAGGAAGGTCCTCTGGACCAATAATCTGGTCGTCGCCCAACGTGACCGCCCTAGCGATGTAATTCTCCAGTTCGCGTACGTTTCCCGGCCAATCGTACTCGAGAAGACACTTGATGGCCTCCGGCATTACCTGAATGTTCTGGCCCGGAGCATACCGATCCAGGAAATAGTGGACTAGCTGAGGAATATCGGACCGATGCTCGCGCAAACTCGGCAGGCGAAGCGCAACGACGTTCAGCCGGAAATAGAGGTCCTTGCGAAAGGTTCCCGCCATATACGCGGCTTCCAGGTCGCGATTGGTTGCGGCGACTACTCTGACGTTTACCGATACCTTGTGATTGCTTCCGACAGGCCGGACCTCTCGTTCCTGCAAAACACGCAGCAACTTCGCCTGCATTTCCAAGGGAAGTTCGCCGATTTCGTCCAGAAAGATCGTGCCGCCATTTGCGGCATAAAAGAGGCCAGCCTTCGCCTTCACAGCCCCCGTAAATGCGCCCTTATCATGGCCGAAGAGCTCGCTTTCCATCAGCGTGGGAACGAGCGAACCGCAGTCGACGGCAACAAAGGGCATTTGGGCTAAGGGACCGCGAAAATGAATCGCGCGGGCGACGAGTTCCTTGCCCGTTCCGCTCTCTCCGGTGATCAAGACAGGCGTGCGGCTGTCTTTCAGCCGGGAAACCATTCGCAGGACTTCTTGAATCTTGGCGGACGTTCCCACGATCCCATCGAGCTGGGTTTCAGTGTCGATGCGCTCGCGGAGATAGTGGTTCTCCCGAACGAGCTGAACTTTTTCAGCCATTCTTTGCAGGAGCTGGCGCAGCATTTCGACGCGGAAGGGCTTCTCAATATAGTCGTAGGCTCCCTTGCGCATGGTGTCTACGGCGGATTCGATGGAGCCATGGCCCGTCATGATGGCAACTTCCGTACGCGGCGCGATCTCCTTGATCTTTCGGAGCAAATCCGATCCGGAAAGACTCGGAAGCTTCAAGTCGGTGACGACAATATCGGGAGGCGCGGTCTCAAACAGTTCCGAGGCCGCTTCCGCAGTTTCGGCTTCCAGACAGACCAAGCCGAGACCCTGGCCGACGGTGACGCAAAGGCGGCGGATGCTTTGTTCGTCGTCAACAATCAAAAAACGAAGGCGTAAATCGTCAGTCATAGAGTCCCGGTCATTTTGGAAGTAACCAGTTCGACGGATCCTGCAACAGCAGGAAAGCGTACGGTGAAAGTGCAACCGCGATCGTTGTTGTTGTTACGCGCGAAGATTTCGCCCTGGTGGGCGCGGACGATTCCGTAGCAGATACTCAATCCAAGCCCCGTTCCCTTGCCCACTTCCTTGGTGGTAAAGAACGGATCGAAAATGCGATCGAGATCGGAGATTCCAGTGCCATTGTCGCGGAAAACGATTTCCACATGCCCGTTCTCGCATGACGTCACGATCTCAATCCGTCCCGGGTAGCGGGTTTCCTGGACGGCATCATAGGCATTATTCAGAATGTTCAGGAACACTTGCTGCAGTTGATGGCTATCGGCAATCACGAGCGGCAGGTCCTCGTCATAGCGCTCGATTAATTCGATTTGGCGGCTTGAAAAGTCATAATTCCGGAGCTGGACGGTCTGCCGCAAAATCGAATTTACCTGCACAGGCGCGTGCTGTGCTGGCATTTGGCGAGCAAAGCTGAGGAGGTTCTGGACGATCACACGGGTGCGCTGCGCTTCTTGCAGAACCACCTGCAATTCTTCTTTAGCCTGTGCGGGAATCTCCGGATTTTCGAGCAGCAGGTCGGTGAATCCTACGATCGCGGCCAAGGGATTATTCACTTCATGAGCCACTCCAGAAACGAGCTTGCCAAGAGCGGCCATTTTTTCCGTGTGGACAAGTTTCGCCTGAAGGTCAGCCGCGTTTGTAATGTCGGCCATGGCCACAACAACGCTGTTGATAGCGCCCTGCTCATCCCGCATGGGGCTCAATTTGACGGAAAACTGGCCGATCGTTCGCGTTCCCTTCGAGAGAGGCACCTCCAATTCCGCGGAGACTCCTCCCAGCACGGATTGCAAAGATTCCAGGAATGCGGCGCGGCGAGTGGAGGCGACGAATTCAGCCAGGGTATGACCCAGAAGTTCGTGATCCTGATAGCCAACTTCCAGGCAGCGGCGGTTTACGTAGCTGATCAAGCCGGCTGTATCGAGCACCAAGATCATGCTTTGGGTGCTGTTGAGAATGTTCTTGTTGAAATCGCGTTCGCGACGGAACCGGCGCTCCGCTTCACGGCGGTCTGTTATGTCCTTCAAGACGTGAATGGTGCGGGGCTCGCCATCATCAGAATTGATCCGGGAAGTGGATATCAAAAAGGTGCTTGGCCCAAGTTGATGGGTGGATTCTTTTTTTGGTGAAACCTGATCCTGGCAGAAGGGACAATGCCCCGGTGGAGACGGCAATGAGAGAATTTTCAGGTCGGCCATCTCCAAACCGACGGCGTCGATTGGATGCAAGCCTAGCCGCTCGGCGAGCGCACGATTCAAACGAAGAACCTGATTGGTTGCGCTGTGAACCACGATCAAATCGGAGATCGCATCGAAGTCTTCCACCCAGCGGCGTCGCGACTGTTCGATCCGCTCAATCATTCGCACGTTCTCGATGGCAACGGATGCGTGACTTGTGAATGCTTCAAGAAGGCGGGACTCTATGGTGGAAAGCGAGCGCCCCAGGTCGGCGAGACATAAAATTCCAAGAATTTTTTCCGCTCGCCCGGTCAGCGGCGCAATCACAAGTTCGCTCCACCCCAGCGCTTCCGTTAGCTCATAACCGAGGATTTTTGCGGCAGACCCACAACGCAGACCGCTGATAGGCGCGCTCGCTTGTTCGGCACACCGCCAGGCTAAAGCGCGCTGGATCGAATCCTCCCAGCGGTCGGCGGCGCCACTCAAAGCGGCAATTCGCCATTGATTCGATTCGACCAAGGCGAACACGCAAGCGCGAGCGCTGAGCAGTTCCATGGCGCGAAGGGTGGAGCGGCGGCAGAGCTCACGAAGTCCAAGGGATGGGTTCAGCTCGAGGGTGGAGGCGGAAAACTGGGCCAACAGGCTCTCAGGGGAGCCTTCGACGCCCGAAGGCACTTCTCGAATTTGTCTCAGTGCACGCATGGAGGATCGGGGCTTGCGCGCGCTTCGCCTGAACGACGTTAATGTCGCATCTCATTTTGAGTCAACCAATGCGAATGTGACTGGTGTTCTAAACGCTAATCCGGGGAGCGTCGCACAATGAGACGCAACGACGGGCGACACGGAGTTCGATGAGATTACGGCGAGATTGTGGGCGGCGATCGAGGAGCAAGCGTGCGAGCCGATTCAGAATTAAGCCTCGTATCTTCAAAGTTCTGCGGTGCGGAAACGCGGTCTGAAGTTTTCTACAGATAAGCCACATCATGGCCCTGGCATTGCAATTTCACTGCCCGGATTCGCCTGGATTTTTCACCACGCGAGCCACACGGGGCAAACCAGTGCAGGCACATGCTTCCCGTGCGTAGCCGAGATGACCAGTCTGTTGATGAGACTTGGGGTTTCCGAGCGGAAATGAAAGCGGCTAAAAACCGCAATATGCTTTCTCAAGGCAAAGTTTGCGCTCCCCTCAGCGGAGGCAGTTTTAATGACGATTGGTAAGAAGTTGTATCTCGGGTTTGGATCGATCCTCGCGATCATGTTGTTCCTGTTTCTGATCAACATATTCAGCGTGCAGCGGCAGTACAGCGCCCGCTCCGCCGTTGCTTCGACTCTTGTGGATGTGCAGACCATCGAGAGCGTCCGTTACAAAATTATGGAAAACCGGCTGGCGCTCGGCACATACCTTCTGAGCGGCGACGTGCGAGACGAAGATAAAACCACCAAGGGGATTGCCGACCTGCACGAACTGCTGAGGCAAGGGGAAGCAATGTCCGCAGAGGGCGAGCTCCGCTCAGCACTTTCCCAGGTGGAGGACAACGAGCACGGCTGGGCCGACAATTTTGCGCGCGAAATGATCGATAAACGGCACGAAGTGGATGCTGGAAGAGCGACGATTTCCGACCTGCAGGTTTTTTATCTGCAACATGACCCCACCTCATGGATCAACAAATCGACAAGTATTTTGGATGATGCCAGCCGCGCGGTGCGGCGCGAGCAGGAGAATTCAAACGAATCCTCCGACTCAGCGACGATGGTGAGCGCGATCATCACAACGGTGGGCACGCTCTTCGCCGTGTTGCTCGGAGGCTTCATCGCCGCCTACACCGCCAAATCTATTCAACAGCCCCTACACCACTTGATTGACGTAGCTCACCGGATTGGAGACAGCGGCGACCTCGACCAATCGATTGATATCCAGCGCCGGGACGAAGTGGGTCTCCTCGCTGAAAACTTCAACAAAATGATTATTCATCTGAGGGAAATGGCGTCCGTATCGGCAGCAATCGCTGAAGGACAATTGTCCGTCTCTATTCAGCCGCGCTCGCAGCAGGACACGATGGCAAAAGCGTTCGCGCGGATGACGCAGGGCCTGCGGCAATTGGTGCGGCAAGTGCGCGACAGCGCGTCCCAGGTGGCTTCCGGCGCCGGACAAATGGCCGCGGCATCGGATGAATCCGCGAAGGTGAGCGTGCAAGCGGCGTCGGCGATTGACGAGGTTACGAGCACGATGCACGAGATGAGCATCAACGTGCAGAACGTCGTGAAAAACACACAGATTCAGTCGTCCAGCGTTGCCGAGACTTCCGCGTCCATCGATGAAATGGTGACCTCCATACAGCGCGTGGCTGACACCGCTCGCCTCCTGGTGGAAATCTCGCACCGCTCGCGAGAAGAAGCAAAAACCGGAATGGCGACGATGGACAAAGCGACGGAAGGACTCAACCGAACCAACCGCTCCATCCAATCGTCGGCCGAAATTATCGACGCGCTCGGACGCCGGGCAGACGACATTGGCAAAATCATCGAAGTGATAGACGACTTAGCGGAACAAACCAACCTGCTGGCATTGAATGCGGCGATCGAGGCGGCTCGCGCCGGAGAGCACGGCCTTGGATTCGCGGTTGTGGCGGAGGAAGTGCGGAAGCTCGCTGAAAAATCCACGCAATCCACCAAGGAAATTTCGGATTTGATTGAGGGAATCCAAAAGGAAGCTCGGGAAGCCGTCGACAACATGGAAAAGAGCACCAGCATGCTGGAGGAAGGGCTGCTGCTCAACAAAGATCTGAGCGTTGCGCTGGACAAGATTTCGAGCGTCGTTTCCGAAGTGTACAAGTTTTCACAGGAGATCGGGGCCGCGACGACCGAACAATCGAACGGCTCGGCACAGATCGCTAAAGCAACGAACCGGCTCACGGAAATCACGCATGAGATCAATTCGTCCGTAGAAGAACAGGCTACGGGCGCCCAAGCGGTGGTGCGGGCGATGGAACGAATGCGAGAAATGGTGCAGCAATCCACCTCGAGTTCGACGGATTTGGCGGCGACCGCCGAGCAGATGTCGAAATTGTCGCGGGCGCTGCTTGAATCGATGGATCGCTTCGCATTGGATGAGGGGTCAATTGATACAGGGCATGCGGCACTGCGACGACCCGTGACGTTACAGGAAAAACCTGCCGTCGCTGAATACGCAGAGGCTCTGAGGCACTGAGCCCCGGCGAGCCTTCATGGATCCCAATATTCAGATCGTCGGCTTCCGGATCGGGCGAGAGACATTCGGGCTGCCCATTTCCATCGTGCGGGAAATCGTGCGAGTGCCGGAGATTACTGCAGTACCAAACGCTCCTGATAACATCGA
>Ga0302324_100024461_pt1 | contig 11633 bp, 1 predicted proteins | sample Palsa_T0_1_FD_201949 | JGI IMG/M metagenome (GOLD analysis project Ga0302324, IMG submission 201949) | Peat permafrost microbial communities from Stordalen Mire near Abisko, Sweden - Palsa_T0_1 | ecosystem: Environmental > Terrestrial > Soil > Palsa > Peat permafrost | place: Sweden: Abisko... | reverse complement strand
CGGCGAGCGGATTTACTCCGTCGTCAAGCAACCTGATCACCAGTACTACCGGAACGAGTTACTCGAACACCGGGCTTGCGGCTTCAACGACTTATTACTATGTACTCGAAGCGGTCGATGCTCACGGCAGCTCGGCGGCATCGGCGCAGGCTTCGGCCAAGACCGCGGCGGCTTCGTGCTCGGCCGTTCCCTCGGCACCGGCCGGGCTGACGGCGACCGCTTCTTCCCCGAGCGCCATCGGCTTGAGCTGGACCGCGGTTACTCCTCCGCCGAACTGCTCGATCAGTTCCTACAACGTCTACGGCAGCACCACCAGCGGCTTCACTCCGTCGTCGAGCAACCTGATTTCGAACACCACCGGAACCACTTACTCCAACACCGGACTGGCAGCCTCGACCACTTACCACTACGTCGTCGAAGCAGTGGACGCGGACGGCTCCTCCTCAGCCTCAACCCAGGCTACGGCAACCACCCAGGCGGCCAGCGGCAGTAGCGAAGTTGTGGCCATTGCCTGCGGCGGTCCGGCGGAAAGCAACTCCGGCGGTGGAGATTACTCCTTCGTGGCCGACCAAGACTTCAGCGGCGGCGGGGACAATAGCCCGGTCACGGCCACCATCAATCTGACCCAGCCCGGCGCCAACGCGGCGCCGATGGGAGTCTATCGGTACGGTCGAGCCGGAATCTCGACGTATACGATTCCCGGACTCACGGCGGGCAGTACCTACACCGTTCTGCTGCACTTTGCCGAGACCTACTTCAGCGCCCCCGGAGACCGGGAATTCAATGTGGCCATCAACGGCACCACCGTGCTCACCAACCTTGACATTTACGCCACGGTCGGCAAAGACGCAGCACTGCTCAAAACCTTCAATACCACCGCCAACAGCAGCGGCCAGATCGCGATCGCCTTCACCACCGGAGCCGCTAACCAGCCCGTCGTCATGGGAATCGAGGTCCGGACCAACTAAAACCCGGCAAGAACGATTCCACAACTGCTTCGTGGCTCGGCGGCACAACCTGCCGCCGGACCCAGGAACCCGGCGATTTTGCATCCGTTGTCCGCAGCGTTGAGGGCCACTGTGAACTGCGCGGAGTTATCGAGGCCAGGTTGCAGGTTAAACCGCTGCTCAAAAAGGAGCGACATGTATCACCCATACATCCGCATTCAGGGGTCTTTCTGTCTGTCGAGTCTGATGCCTCCGAGCCCAAGACCCGCCTTTCCGACGGTTGGAAACCGAATTCTGCGCGGAAGTTCGCATAGAGTTAGCAGTCCATGGCCGGTCCCGATGCTGATCATGCTTCTGTTGGCGGCAATCGGCTCTAGCAAAGCGAATGCGCAACCCGCGCCTCCGCCATCCAGCCGGATTACCATCAACCTCTCGCAGGGGGTACCCAATTTCGTTGGGAATGTCGCTACCACGGATCCGGCTGCTGCTCAGCCACAAAGCCATTGGTGGTACGAGAACAATCAGGATTCCACCCCCACTTCATCGTCTTTCGCGGCTCCCAGCTACGTCGAGGTAGCTACCCCCGCCGCCGACTCGGGACCCGCTTGTGGCAGTACCCTTTCCACGCCTAACTGGACACAAGTGGGCATTCCCAACGACGCAAATATATGGCGCACGTTTATCAATCAGTCCTCGGGCGGCGGCCAAGGGTCTCTCTGTGGGCAAAACAACTGGTATCGCCTGCACTTCAAAGTCGACCCGGCCTATGCCAACAGCAAGATCATGGTCGAGTTCGAGGGTGCGCATACCGGCATTCAGATTTACATCAATGGCACGCTGCTGCCCGGCATCAGCAAGGTCGCAGCCGATGCGCAGGCATCGCATGTGGTCGGCTTCATTCCGGTCATCGCCGACCTCACGCCCTACATCACCGCCGATGGCGCTACAGAAAATGTGCTCGCGGTGAGCGTCTCCAGGGACAATACGTGGTTTGAGGATCCTCAATTTTCCGAGGTCTTCCGCTTCGGTCAGGCGATGGCCGGACTATTTCGGCCGGTAAAGATGTTCATTACCAATAAGGTGCACATTCCAGTGAATGTGTACTCCAATCAGGCGACCTGGGGAACTTATGTTGCAACCGTGTCGGAGGTTCCTTCTTCAACCAATACTGCACAAGCTGCGTCCGCTGTGATCCAGGTCGAAACGAATGTTCTGAACGAGACTACCGCCTCCCAGCAAGTAACCCTGACGACCCAGATTGTGGATGCGAATGGAAACGTAGTAGCTACGGGGTCTCCCCTTACTCAGACAGTGGCTCCGATGACTCCGGGCAATTTCCCCTCGACTCCGACTCCAATTTTCAATCAGCAGATCCCAGTGAATAACCCGACGTTATGGTATCCAAACAATTCCATATCCGGTACGCCGTACATGTACACCGTCAACCACATCGTCAGCGTCAATGGCGTCGTGGTCGATGTCGCGCAGAGTCCGCTCGGTATCCGCACCATCACCTGGAATACGAATTACCCGATCTTCAATGGCTATCCGATGAATTTATGGGGCGGCTCCGGGCGCTACGATTACCCGGGGTTGGGATCGTCCGTTCCGGAAGAACAGCAATGGCGCGACCTTTCGCTGCTGGCCGCGGAGGGCGGCAATATCTACCGCCCAGGCCACTCTACTTCGAGCGAAGAGTTCGTGAACGCGGCCGATGCCTACGGCATCATGATCGACCAGCCGAGCGGAGACAACGAAGAAGCCTTCGCTGCCGCCGGTGATCCAACCGCCGACATGATAACGCTGAAGGAAGAGTTGCATCGCGACATGATCATTCGCGATCGCAGCCATCCGTCCATTCTCGACTGGGAGTCCAATAACGGCACCATGGAAGAATCGATCGGCACAGCCCTTCTGGCCATCAATTCGATGTGGGATCCAATCAATACGCGCGTGGCGGCCGACCGCACCCCGGACAATGTCAACGGCTACTTGCTCGGCTGCACCCTGGAAGGCTGCGAGGTCGGTGTCAAGGAGACGACTGATTCTGCGCTCGGTCAGAATCTCACCAACAACCCGGCGTGGGGCGCGGAGTATTGGGGTACCGGCACGGCGCGCGGCCTGGCCTGGAATTATGAGCTCGCCTTTGTTGCACCCTTCTTGGACAACTGGCGCCTGGGCAGGGCGGCAGACGCCATGGGAATGGCGCAGTGGTACCTTGCCGATACACCTGGTGAAACTGGCCAATATGTGGAAGCCGGCACCAGCACCACTGCTCCCGGGAATTCGAATGACGTTCGCTCATTGGGCGCTTCCTCGGTGGACCAGAATCGCTTTCCAAAATTGTTGTACTACGTATATGAGGCCGCCTGGACACCCTTCACCATCAAGCCGGTCGTTCACCTGGCGGGCCACTGGAACCTTTCCTCCGGAAATGTCCAGGTCAACGCGTTTAGTAACTGCCCTTCAGTCGAACTGCTGGTCAATGGCGTACAACAGGGTGCGATTGAGACGCCAAACCCCTGGAACTCAAACGACGAAGCGAACCAGACCGAAACCGCGACCCAAATACCCTTCCAGACGTCCTGGATTGTGCCATGGGTTTCCGGCACGGTGACGGCAGAGTGCCTGAATGCATCTGGAACTGTGGTCGCGACCGACCACAGGACCACAGCCGGAGCCGAAAGCCAAATCGTGCTCACGGCTGTTCCTGAGCTGACCAAGCCGAACGGCTCCGCCTTCCAGATTACAGCCGATGGTTCCGATGCCGCCTTGGTCACCGCCACAGTAGAAGACGCGAATGGAAATTGGGAACCCCTTGCCTCCGACACCCTCACATTTTCGGTGACCGGCCCCGCCACCTACCAGGGCGGGACCCAGCAATATGTGTCCACCAATACAGACGCATACTCGACCGCCAACTCGACTTATATAAGCGGCGTGCCAAACGCCTTCTATATGTCGCCGGGTGACCCGGAGTTGCAGGTTGAGGGCGGCATGACCAGAATCGCCCTCCGCAGCCAGTTCACCGCTGGAACCGTGACCGTGACTGCCACCGCTCCAGGTCTGGCGAGCGGCTCAGTGTCGTTTCCAATTGTTGCCGTGCCGGATCCTCGTACCACGGCCAGCGATTGCACCGCTGTTACCGCGGCGCCAACCGGGCTGACGGCAAGCGCCACTTCCTCCAGCGCCATCGGCTTGAGTTGGACGGCGGTGACTCCTCCAGCCAACTGCACTGTCAGCTTTTACAACCTCTACCGCAGCACCACCAGCGGGTTTACTCCGTCGACGAGCAATCTAATCGCGAGCGGGATCGCAGGCCCAAGTTACTCCGACACCGGCCTCCCGGATTTGACAACTTACTACTTCGTTGTCGAAGCAGTTGACGCGGACGGTACATCGGCGCCCTCGGCGCAGGTTACCGCCACCACGCCGGTGACCCCGCCGTGCAGTGCGGTTCCCCCGGCGCCAACCGGGCTGACGGCGACGCCGTCTTCCCCCAGTGTCATCAACTTGAGCTGGACAGCCGTGACCCCGCCGGCCAACTGCACCATCAGCTCCTACAACGTCTACCGCAGCACCACCGGCGGGTTCACTCCGGGTTCGGGCAACCTGGTCGCGAACGGCGTGGCTTCTGCGAGTTACTCCAATACCGGCCTCGCAGCTTCTACGACCTACTACTACGTCGTCGAAGCCCTGGACGCGGACGGCACTTCGGCGGCCTCGGCGCAGACCACCGCTACCACGCCACCAGCGGATCTCGTATCCATCAACGCCGGCGGTCCGGCGGTGAGCAACTCGGGCGGCGGCGACAATTCCTTTGTTGCAGACGAAGACTACAGCGCCGGTGGAACTACCTACTCGGTAGCCAACCCGATTACCATACCCGCCAATATTGCTACCGTTGCCGCTCCCGTGGCCGTCTACCAGTCGGCGCGGCAAGGAGCGACGACCTACACAATTGCTGGCCTGAGCGCTCAAACCAATTACACCGTGCGTCTGCACTTTGCCGAGCTCTATTTCTCGGCGGCGGGCAATCGTGAATTCGACGTGGCCATCAACGGCACCACGGTGTTGACCAACTTCGACATCCTCGCAGCCGCGGGTGCCAATTACACCGCTGTGGTTGAGCAGTACATCGCCACCGCCAACAGCAGCGGTGACATCGTGATCGCCTTCAGCAACGGCGCCGTCAATCAACCGATGTTCAATGGCATCGAGGTACTCGGCAATTCCGCTATTTGCTCCGCGGTTCCGTCTGCGCCAACCGGGTTGACCGCGACAGCTTCTTCCTCCAGCATCATTGGTTTGACCTGGGCGGGGGTGCCCCCTCCGGCTGGCTGCTCGAGCATCTCCTATAACGTCTACCGCAGCACCACCAGCGGCTTCACTCCATCCTCGAGCAACTTAGTTGCCAGCGGACTCACAAGCCCCAGCTACTCGAACACCGGTCTGACGGCTTCGACCACTTACTATTACCTCGTTGAGGCGGTCGACTTGTACGGCGCCTCGGCTCCCTCGGCACAGGCGAGCGCGGAAACTTCGTCCGGGGTGTCATGCGACTCGGTCCCCCCCACCGGGCCCACCGGTTTGGCGGCGACTGCGTCTTCCTCCACTGCGATCAGCTTGAGCTGGACAGCGGCCCCCGCGAACCCACCCTGCACCATCACCTCCTACAACGTTTACCGCAGCACCACCAACGGCTTCACTCCGTCGCCGAGCACCCTGGACGCGACCGGGGTGACCGGCACCACTTACACCGACACGGGTCTTGCGGCTTCAACAACCTACTACTACCTGGTTGAAGCGCTGGATTCCTACGGCGCATCGGCGGCCTCCAATCAAGCCAGCGCTGCGACACAAAGCGGCGGCGGCACTTGCAGCGCCGTTCCGCCGGCCCCGGCTGGGCTGACAGCTACAGCGTCGTCCTCTAACGCTATCGGCCTGAGCTGGACCGCAGTCACCCCTCCCGCAAACTGCTCCATCGCCTCCTATAGCGTCTACGGCAGCACCGCCAACGGCTTCACTCCATCGTCCAGCAACCTGATCAGCAAGAGTGTCACCAGCACCAGTTACTCGGTAACCGGCCTTTCAGCTTCGACGACTTACTACTATGTGGTCGAGGCAACCGATGCCGACGGCAGCTCGGCGGCCTCAAGCCAGGCTTCGGCCGAGACCCAGGCGGCGGCCTCGGGCAACGAGATTGTGGCCATTGCCGCCGGAGGTCCGGCGGAGAGCAACGCGAGCGGTGGCGACTACTCCTTCGTTGCTGACCAAGACTTCAGCGGCGGAGGCGACAACGCCGCCAGCGGAGCAACGATCAACCTGACCCAGCCCGGAGCCAACGCCGCACCGCTGGCGGTCTACCAGCATGCCAGGGCCGGCGTCTTCACCTATACAACCCCCGGTCTCACCGCAGGAGCGCAGTACAGCGTCCTGCTGCACTTTGCCGAGACCTATTTCACCGCCGCAGGTAGCCGCGAATTCGACGTGGCCATCAACGGTACCTCGGTGCTTACGAACCTGGACATCTACGCTACCGTCGGCGAGAACGCAGCGCTGCTCGAGACCTTCACGGCGACCGCCAACAGCAGCGGCCAGATCGTGATCGCCTTCACTCTGGGGGCAGCAAACCAGCCGGTGGTCAGCGGTATCGAGATCCGCAGCACGTCCGGCAGTTGCATCGCCGCTCCCGCGGCCCCGGGTGGTTTGACGGCGACCGCATCGTCATCGAGCGACATCGGACTCAGCTGGTCGGCGGTAACTCCACCGGCCAACTGCTCGATCAGCTCCTATAACCTCTACGGCAGCACAACCGGCGGCTTTACTCCGTCGCCGAGCGACCTGATCACGAACACCACAGGCACGAGTTACTCCAACACCGGCCTCGCCGCTTCGACCACTTACTACTACGTTGTCGAGGCAGTCGACGCCGACGGCAGCTCGGCGGCCTCCACCCAGGCGTCCGCCAAGACCTCGGCCGCTTCTTGCTCGGCCGTTCCCTCGGCTCCAGCCGGACTAACCGCGACGGCATCGTCGTCGAGTGTCATCGGACTGAGCTGGTCGGCGGTAACTCCACCGGCCAACTGCTCGATCAGCTCCTACAACCTCTATGCCAGCAAGACCACCGGCTTTACTCCATCGTCGAGCAACCGGATCACGAACACCCCAGGCACGAGTTACTCCAATACCGGCCTCGCAGCTTCGACAACGTATTACTACGTCGTAGAAGCGGTGGATGCTGATGGCAGCTCGGCGGCATCGACGCAGGCTTCCACCACCACCCAGGCAGCTTCTGGCGGCACGGAAATCCTGGCTATCGCAGCTGGCGGGCCGGCGGAGAGCAATGCCAGCGGTGGGGATTACTCCTTTGTCGCTGATGGAGACTTCAGCGGCGGAGGCGACAACCAGGTCAGCACGGCGACCATCAACCTGACCGAGCCCGGAGCCAACGCGGCGCCGATGGCCGTCTATCAGCATGCTCGGGCTGGGGTCGTTACCTATACCCTTCCCGGACTTACCGCGGGTTCGCAGTACACGGTGCTGCTGCACTTTGCTGAGACCTACTTCACCGCCGCCGGCGACCGGGTCTTCAACGTGGCCATCAACGGAACGACGGTGCTGACAAACTTCGACATCTACGCCACGGTCGGAGTCAACGCGGCGCTGGTCGAGCAGTTCACCGCTACGGCCAACAACAGTGGCCAAATCACGATCGCCTTCACGGTGGGCACCGCCAACCAGCCGGTCGTCAGCGGGATCGAAATTCGCTAGAACGAGTTTAGAGTAGCCATAGTTGGGGCGCCACCAGCGGCACAAACAGGAGAATGCTATGTCAAGAAATGATTCAACACGTTGGGGAAACGCCATTCTCAGGGGGTTTCGTGCTCTGGCAGTAGTTTGTGCTCTGGGCTTTGCCGCAACCCCGAGGGCGGTTGCGCAAGAGATCGCGGCTATCGCCGCTGGAGGTCCCGCGGAGAGCAATGCGGAGGGCGGAGACCACTCCTTTGTCGCCGACCAAGACTACACCGGCGGAGGCGACAATCAAGTTAGCTCGGCAACAATCAATCTGAGCCAACCGGGCGTCAACGCCGCGCCAATGGCGGTCTATCAGCACGCGCGAGCGGGCGTCTCCACCTACACCATACCCGGTCTGACCGCCGGAGCTCAGTACACCCTGCTGCTGCATTTCGCCGAGACCTATTTCACGGCCGCCGGCGACCGGGAATTCGACGTGGCCATCAACGGCACCGCCGTGCTCACCAACCTCGACATCTACGCCACGGTCGGCGTCAACGCGGCTCTGGTCGAGACTTTTTCGGCCACCGCGAATAGCAGCGGCGAGATCGCGATCGCCTTCACTCTCGGTGCCTCAAACCAGCCGGTCGTCAGCGGAATTGAGGTCCGTAGTTCCTCGACCAGTTGCGGAGCGGTTCCTGCAGCTCCAACCGGATTGGCGGCAGCCGCTTCCTCTTCGAGCGCCATAAGCTTGAGCTGGACAGCACCTGCTCCGCCTGCGAACTGCACGATCAGTTCCTACAACGTCTATGGGAGCACGACCAGTGGCTTCACACCGTCGGCAAGCACTTTGTTTGCCAGCGTAACCACCGGCACCACCTACTCGGCCACCGGCCTTGCGGCTTCGACCACCTACTACTTTGTTGTGGAGGCACTCGACATGGATGGCGCCTCGGCGGCCTCGAATCAAGCCACCGCCGAGACTTCCGCCGCTCCTTGCGCCGCCGCCCCTGCCGCGCCAACCGGGTTGACCGCAACCGCATCTTCTGCCAGCGCAATCGGCCTGAGCTGGTCGGCCTCCACGCCTCCAACGAACTGCACCGTCAGCTCCTACAACATCTACCGAAGCACTACCAGCGGCTTCACTGCGTCGGCGAGCAATCTGATTGGGAACGCGACCGGCACGACCTACTCCAGCACCGGTCTCACGGCTTCTACTGCTTACTACTATCGGGTTGAAGCAGTTGATGCCGACGGCAGTTCAGTGGCCTCGAACCAGGCGACGGCTACCACCCAGGCTGCGTCGACTGGCACAGAGGTTGTCGCCATCGCCGCCGGAGGTCCGGCGGAAAGCAACGCGAACGTCGGCGACTACTCCTTTGTCGCCGACCAAGACTACAGCGGAGGCGGAGACAACGCCGTCACCTCGGCCACCATCAAGCTGACCCAACCGGGCGCGAATGCAGCGCCTGTGGCAGTCTATCAACACGCACGGGCCGGGATCTTCACCTACACCATTCAGGGGCTCGCATCCGGCGCTCAGTACAGCGTGCTGCTGCACTTCGCGGAGACTTATTTCACCGCCGCTGGGGACCGTATCTTTAACGTGGCCATCAACGGAACAACCGTGCTCACCAATTTCGATATCTACGCCACGGTAGGGGTCAATGCGGCCCTGGTCGAACAGTTCACTGCCATCGCCAACGGCAGCGGGGAGATCGTGATCACCTTCGCCGACGGCACCGCCAACCAGCCAGTGGTCAGCGGCATCGAGGTGCGCCAATCCTCCACCACCGGCTGCAGTGCGGTTTCCCCGGCACCAACCGGACTGAGGGCGACCTCATCCTCTTCAACCGCTATCGGCTTGAGTTGGAGCGCAGTCACACCACCGGCGAACTGCACCATCAGTTCGTATACCGTGTACCGCAGCACGACCAGCGGATTCACTCCCTCAGCAAGTAATCTGATTGCCAGCGGAGTGGCGGCAACGAGCTATTCCAGCACTGGCCTCACTGCTTCGACGACTTACTATTATGTAGTGGAAGCGGTTGATGCAGAGGGTGCATCAGCGGCTTCAGCTCAAGCCAGCGCGGAAACCTCCGCGACATCCTGCAGCACAGCTCCTGCGGCGCCGACCGGGCTGACGGCTACAGCGTCTTCTTCCAGCGCCATTGGCTTGAGCTGGGCGGCGGCGACTCCGCCGGCAAACTGCACGATCAGTTCCTATAGCGTCTACGGAAGCACCACCAGCGGGTTCACTCCGTCGGCGACCAATTTGATTGCCAGCACGGCCGGAACCACTTACTCAAGCACTGGCCTTGCGGCTTCGACCATCTATTACTATGTGGTGGAAGCATCGGACGCGGACGGGGCCTCGGCTCCTTCAGCGCAGGCCACTGCCACCACCCAAGCTCCGGTATCCGTGGGTTACCTATCCATCAACGCCGGCGGTCCGGCGGTAAGCAACCCGAGCGGCGGCGACAATTCCTTCGCCGCGGACGAAGATTACAGTTCTGGTGGAACCACGTACTCGGTCACCAACACAATCACGATTCCCGCCAGTATCGCCGCCACCGCAGCCCCCGCAGCAGTCTATCAAGACGCGCGGCAAGGGGTCGTGACTTATATGATTCCCGGCCTCGCCTCAGGTACCAATTACATCGTTCGTTTGCACTTTGCCGAACTGTATTTCTCAGCAGCGGGCGATCGTCAATTCGATGTCGCCATCAACGGCACACCGGTGCTCACCAATTTCGACATCTACGCAACCGCCGGGGCGAACTACACGGCTGTGGTTGAGCAGTACACTGAACCGGCCAACAGCAGCGGCGATATGGTGATCGCCTTCACTGACGGCGCCGTGAATCAACCCATGATCAATGGCATCGAGGTACTGGACGCAACTCCCTGCACTACGGTTCCCTCGGCTCCGACCGGTCTGACGGCAACCGCGTCTTACCCCAGCGTCATCGGCTTGACCTGGAATGCGGTTATCCCTCCGGCTAACTGCACCATCAGCTCCTACAACATCTACGGCGGAACGAGTCCAAATCCGACCGTGTTGATTGCGAGCGGGGTGACCGGCACAACCTACTCCAACACTGGACTCGCTGCATCCACGACTTATTACTACATCGTAAAAGCAGCGGACCTGGAAGGTAACTCGGGGGCATCGGAGCAGGCTACTGCTACCACCCCAGCCTACAGCGTAATCGCTCCTCCAACCAGTCTGAGGGCGGTCGGGTCTTCGTCCCAACAGATCGACCTGCGCTGGGTTGCGAGCACGGCTCCGGCTCCAAACACTGCCCCAGTAAACTATTCGGTATACCGGAGCACAACCACCCCCTTCACACCGTCGGCCTCCAATCTTATCGCGACCACTATCGGAATCACCAACTATCTGGACAGCAACTATCCGGCTACGCTTAGCCCTGCCGCGGGCCCCGGCGTTCAGCCCGCGACGACATATTATTACCAGGTCGTGGCGTCTACCGAGTCAGGAACTTCAACAGCTGCTACGGCCTCCGCCACAACCCTGCCGGCGACGCCGTCAACTGCCGCTCCCGCCGCTCTAACCGGATTGGGGGCAATGGCACAGAACGCCAACGAGATCGATCTGATCTGGAACTCGACCAACTCAGGGGTGGGTACGGTGGTGACGGAGTATTACATCTACCGGAGCACGACGTCCCCGTTTACGCCATCAGCCAGCAACCAGATTGGCACCACCAAGAGCAACTGGTTTCAGGATGCGCTCTCGTCGGCGTCGACCACCTACTACTACCAAGTCCTGGCGAACAACTCGTTGGGAGTTTCGCCGTCCAGCGCAACCGTCACCGCAACAACGCCGGCACTCAACCCCAATCTCTGGCGGGGCGCGCCCTTCTGGGATGCCAGCAATATACCTGCCTTGCCCGCCGGGGACACGGTGATGATGAAATTCCTGAA
>Ga0302324_100024459_pt1 | contig 11634 bp, 14 predicted proteins | sample Palsa_T0_1_FD_201949 | JGI IMG/M metagenome (GOLD analysis project Ga0302324, IMG submission 201949) | Peat permafrost microbial communities from Stordalen Mire near Abisko, Sweden - Palsa_T0_1 | ecosystem: Environmental > Terrestrial > Soil > Palsa > Peat permafrost | place: Sweden: Abisko... | reverse complement strand
AATCGGTAAGTATTGTCTACCAGACGCCAGGAATGAGACGCTTCGTCCGTGCCGAGTACGCCGCGTATTCGTCGCCAAACTCCTCACCCATCATCCTCTCCTCCGCGCGGACGCGAAGCGCGCAGAGGATCGCGAACGCGATCAAGTTCGACGGACCTGCCACCCAATTCGGGATGACGAGCGCCTGGCCGATGGCATACAGCGCTAGAGCCAAGTACATCGGATGGCGGATACGGCGATAAACGCCCTGCGTGATGAGTCGATGCTGCTCACGTACCTCCAGGGTGATCGACCAATTTGTACCCAGGTCAGCGTGCGACCGGTAGAAGAGCCAGAGGCCGATCACCAAGCAGATCACACCGGCGACGAGCGGGCCTGTGCCCAGCGCGTACTCAGCGAACGAAAACGCTGGCGACGCGACCCAGATCAGAGGGACGAAGAATCCGACCCAGGCGAGAACTAGGAGGCGGGTCTCTAGCGGAGTTTTATAGCTTGTGGCGACCTTGACAATTCGACTCCGGTGCCCGTACGGCGCACGAATGGCGATCATCACCACTGTACCTGTGAGCACCAGCGCCTTCGCGATCCACGGATTCATGGCCACGCACCGGCCCTTTCAAACTGTACTGCGACTGTCGTCAAAGTGGCTCTGTCCGAACCTGTTAACACTTGGGTAGTCCGCGCTTGTCACGTCCCGTCACCGGGGGGCGAGGCCCTCGACGATGAACATGCGGCCCTTCGTTGCACTTAGCCGGATCGGCTTGATCGCCTCATAGGCGGGCGAGTCGTACCACTCGCGCGCTTTCTCCGAGCTGTCGAAAGCGAGCACCACGATCCCCTTTGGTGGTTCGCCATCGAGAGTCTGGATCTTGGCACCGCCACCAACAAGAAAGTGATAGTGGCCATTGAAAGGCGCTAGCGTGTCGCCGACCTTTTCCCCATATTTCTGTAAGCCGGCGAGGTCCATTGCATCGACTTCCGAGATGACGTAGGCAGGCGGCGGCGTAACTTGCCCCGCATACATCGCCTTGGCGCCGGCAATGCCGATCAAGACGCCGGCGAACCCTGCCAGCGCTAGTCTGTAGTTCGTCTTCATGGATTATTTCTCCTCTGTGTTTTTGCGAACAAGCACTCACTCGTACAAAGTGATTGAAGTTCCGCCTACTGAGTCCGCGTCAAGATGGTCGCAGAGCTGTCGGCACCTGTTGCCGGCAGTATGGGCCAGCAATGCCAATCCAGAGCCATCTCCACTACCAGTTTGGCCTTCATTTGCCCCCCAATCGCTCTGGACGGTTAGCAGGGTAGCGAATTCCAACCGGTTGCGTGGTTCACGCCGGTTGTGCTTCCCAAGGATCGTAGGTTCCAACACTCCAAACGTGTCCCTCGGGGTCGCTGCAGGTGAATGCCTTACCGCCATGCTCTTTCTCTGCAAGATCGATCACCATCGTGGCGCCGGCAATTTTGGCGCTGGCGTAGATCGTATCTATGTCGGATACGACAAGATAAGGACTTTGGGTCTCTGCTTCACCGATCTCATCCGGTTGCTTCAGCAGCTTCGACACCGGCGTCCCACTAATGACCGAGCCGACCATGATCATGCCGTTGCCGAAAGTCAGCTGGGAATGCATCACCACACCGTCCGGACCAGCATAAACGGCCTGCTTCTCAAACCCGAAGGCCCGGCACAGCCATTCGATCATTTCCATCGCATTTCGATAGCGGAGACCTGGGATTACGGTTGATTTGGAGTTCTTCGCAGAGGTGGTCATGTCCATCATTCTGTCACCGAAGGCGCCGTTATGCTTGGAAAATTCGGAACTAAACGATGGGCACGTGATTTTGCCAGGGGCCACGGTGTGTGGAATAGGTGGTGGGGTTGATACCGGAAAACGCACGGAAATCATTAGCAAAATGCGATTGGTCGTAGTATCCACAGCGGAGTGCCAACTCCGTCCAAGGCACGTCCACTCCGTTGTGCAGAGTTCGCACGGCGGTCTGAAAGCGGTGTATGCAGCACCACGTTTTGGGGCTCAGACCGACCCGTTCTCGAAACACCTGTGAGAGGCGCCGCTCGCTTACTCCGATGGATCGGGCGCACTCGGCAACGCAGAAACCTTTTTCCCGGAAGAGATGCATCGCCTGATCGACCATTTCAGAACGCCGTGTGCCTGAATGAAGACGTCCGCTCAGGAGACCTTCCAGAGTCCTCAGCTTCTCGAAGGGTGTCGGAATCTCGCACAGCCTGTCGATGAGAGACGTGCCAGCCCAAACCTCGTCCAAACCGATAGAGCGCTCAAAGAACAGGTCGGCACGCTCGCGGAACAGCCCAGCAAAACCCCCAGGCTCGATCAAAATTCCGACAAGCTCTTCCATGTTCGCCGTATCAAGTACCTCATATCGTGCTCGTGTGCCTACGACGATGGCTCGTGGAAGGCGCCTGTTTGCCTTTCCATCCTCTCCGCAGTCGGTCAGATAGTTGCGGGACAAGTTGAGGATGATCTGCATGCAGCCATTGGGCAAAACGCGTTCGCGACCGTGGGAAAACTGGGGCGCCCGGCAGTACCACAGTGATCGAACCCATAGACGAAGAGGAGGATTTGGAGGTTCTTCCAGAAAGACGATCGGTTCACTTGTTGTGAGGTCAGACAAAACCTGGTACCACCTTCATCCTACCACTCGTGCAACTCTGAGAAGTTGGAATCTCGGATTGAATGCCGGTAGCTCTCACAAACGCCTTGTGGGAAGTTGCCTACGCATATCACGCGGAGGCAGAGGAGGATCTGACCGATTCCGGTCGAGTTGTCAGCAAACCGGAAGTGATTCAGATGGCACCGCGCGGATCAGTAACGATAAGTCGGCTTCTCATCATCAATCGCACAACTGACAACAAGCGCGTTTCTCGGTACCAAACCGACGGGCAAGACCGATAACTTCCGTCTTGCCCGTTACCCGCCCTGAATCCGTGTGGAATGCCCACAATACGGCTGCTAGGCTGCAAGCGCTAAGAGGTGGGTGGGCTGGCGCGAATCTCAGATCGCGAGATCGTCTGGCCGTTCATCGAAAGCTTCTGCGTGCAGGCTGGGCGCAGCTATCTAAGGTAGGTCTTCACCATATCGATCACCTCATCGGCCGCGTGCGTCTGCTCCGAATTCGGTCTCCGCTTTGGGTCAAGCACGTGATGCCGGATGTGGCCTTCCAAGAGTTCAGTCATTAGGCTATTGACTGCACCTCTTGCTGCGCTGATGATCTGGAGCACCTCCGAGCAATCGCGTCCCTCGTCGAGGACCCGCTCAAGAGCCTCAAATTGCCCGCGGATGCGTTTGCTCCGCAAAATCAGCTTCTGTTTGTTCTTGATTGTATGACTCATTCGCAAACGAATCATATCATGCCAGAGCTTGCACTATACCTATGGGGGTATGTATGATGAGCCCATTCTTTGACGCGAGTTCATCATGTGGCAGCGATTGGCTTTCGTCATCACGGTTGTGCTTCTGGGGTTCAGTGGAGGCATCATCGCCCTTTTTGTTCGTGGCATACACGCGGAACGGGGCGCGGTAGCGGGTTTTTGTGTTGTTTCTACGCTGGCTATCGTGCAGAGCTGGATGGTTACCTCTGAAATCGCCAGGGTCCGCAAGCGGTCTAGCGACATGCGAAATGCATGTTATCGCGGAGCGCAAGCAAAATTTCGAGCGGTTTCCCTCGTTGGACTGTGTGCAAGTGCAACGGTCCTTCCCCTGGCATTCACGGGGGGAAACTTGGGGGCACCAGGTCGATTTGCCACCGTCATGTTAGGCGGTGTGGTGTTTTCCACTGTCGCAGCGTTGACCGTGTTACCTGTCGTCATTGCACGGATCTCTGAGTGACATCGGTTCATTGCTCGGATCCGTTTATAGCGGTGCCCGTTCCTTGAGGCACAGAGTGCGCGTGGCCGCGAAGTAGTCGAAATGGTCGAGTCTTACACGGAATTTCGGTTTCGTCCCACGGAGGGAATGTCGCTATGAGTTCTTCACCAATCATCGAAAAGTCCCCAGTCAGCCCTCCGCATCTTAGCGAGACGCGGAAGTCCCCAAAACTAAATGAGCCTGCCCCTGGCACCGAGAGCGAAGAACACGGACACGGTCTGGAATGGGCCGAACTGGTCCGCATAGCTTTTGTGTTCTTAGCCGCGGCGGCGGTCTGGTTTCGACTGTGGGAGCCATTTCCGCATGTCAGTGTAATCGGGATCGCGGCCGCTCTCATCGGCGGGTATCCGATTTTCAAAGAAGCATTCGAGAACATCGTCGAGCGCAAGATGACGATGGAACTTTCGATGACCATCGCTCTCCTCTCGGCTTTGGCTATTGGAGAGTTCTTCACTGCTCTGGTTATCACCGGTTTCGTCCTCGCGGCCGAAGTGTTGGAGGGTCTCACAGTCGGCCGAGGCCGGCGGGCTATCCAGAGTCTGCTCGATTTTCTCCCGAGAACCGTCGCAATCCGCCGTAATGATCAGGTGATTGAGGTTCCGTCCGACCAAGTTCAGGTTGGTGACACCGTGATCGTGAAGCCGGGTGGACGCATCCCAGTGGACGGCACTGTGCTTGGCGGCCGATCGTTTGTGGAACAAGCGGCTATCACGGGTGAGGCCATGCCAGTTGAGAAAGCACCCGGAGATGCGGTCTACGCCGGCACCATTAATCAGTCAGGCGCTCTGGAAATCGGCGCCCAGAAACTCGGACGGGATACGACTTTTGGAAGAATCATTGAAGCCGTCGAACGCGCCGAGAAAGCGCGGGCTCCGATTCAGAAAACCGCGGATCGGCTGGCGGGCTACCTTGTGTATTTCGCCCTGGGAGCCGCGGTTCTCACATTCATCGTTACTCACAATATCAGGTCGACTATTTCGGTTGTGATTGTTGCCGGCGCATGCGGCATTGCTGCCGGGACCCCTCTTGCAATCCTGGGAGCAATCGGCCGAGCCGCGCATCAGGGAGCCATCATTAAAGGCGGCCTCTACTTGGAAGCGCTGGCTGCTGTCGACACAGTGCTCTTGGACAAGACGGGCACGCTGACTTTCGGGACGCCGCAGATCCGGGAAGTCATTTCCGCCAACGGTTTCGGGGAGCAGCAAATCATCGCCGCTGCCAGCATCGCGGAGCGCAAATCCGAACATCCTCTTGCCAAGGCAGTGATGGCGCGGGCAACAGAACTCGCCATTCCACTCGTGGACCCCGATGAATTCTCGTACAAACCTGGAAGAGGAGTCAGGGTGAGTTATGCGGGCGAAGAGATCGTTGTGGGTAGCCTAGCCCTTCTCGTGGAACACGGTATGACGAGGGGGCTGCCCGGAAGCAGTAACGGTGCGGACGCGGCGTCGGAAGTCTACGTCGCTCGCGCCGGGCAAGTTCTCGGGAGCATCCGAATTGCGGATGTTTTGCGACCAGAAGCCAAGAATGCGGTTGCGGCGATGCGACAGATGGGTTTGAGAACTGTCCTGCTGAGTGGAGACACGCAGGCCGTAACTTCATCGGTTGGCCACGATCTCGGAGTAGATGAAGCGGTAGGAGGACTCCTGCCCGAGGAAAAAGCAAAGCAGGTGGCAGAACTGCGCAGCAAAGGGCGTAATGTCGCGATGGTCGGTGACGGGATCAACGACGCTCCCGCCCTGGTAGAAGCCAATGTTGGCATCGCGATGGGATCGGGAACTGATGTCGCTCGCGAGAGTGCGGATGTGATTTTGATCGGAAGCGATCTCTCGAAATTGGTCGAAACTCTGCGTGTTGCTCGACGCTGTCGCCGGATCATCATGCAGAATTTTGTGGGCACGCTGGTCGTGGACAGCATAGGAGTCGGAATGGCGGCCCTTGGCTTCCTGAATCCGCTGCTGGCCGCCTTTATTCACGTCACCTCAGAGTTGGCATTCATCCTCAATTCCACGAGATTGTTGCCCCGAAGTTCGAAAGCCGGGCAATGAGATCCAAGATTTTGTGGGGAAGCTTGAGTTCGGTATGCACTTTGCTCATGTGATCCGGAGTCGGAAAGTCAGAGCGTGGGTAGTCCTAATCACCCTCGCGATCTTGGTGACTTTAATTGCTGCAATTTTCTTACAGTCTCGCAGATCACCGAAACCGATTGAAATGGACGACCTCTATGGCTTGTTGGATTAAGTGGCTTCCAGAACTGGGAACGGATCACACGCGGTGAACGACGATCGAGATTGTCCATTGAAAACGAAGCGCCTCGTCGTCGGACAGATCACGATCTGTCGAGGCTGCTGTTGCGGCAATGTCGAACGTGGTTTACCCGAAGTTCCTGTGGAATGGCTGAAGAGCGAATGGCGGAAACGGGGACTCCTTAAGCGAGTTCAGCTGACGATCAGCGGCTGCGTTGGACCATGCGACGTGCCGAACGTGGTCGTGATTACAAGCTCATCGGGTACGGAGTGGCTGGGGAATATCGTTAAGTTCGACCAGTACAGAACCCTGGTTGAGTGGGCAGTCCGGTGTCGGGATGCAGGGCGGATATTAGCTCTGCCGCACGAGTTTCGTGAATGCAGGATTAGCCCTTTTTCTTCGTAGAGCCTGGCGGAACCGTTGAAGAGCTTTCAAAACAAGAGAGTGCCTCTAACGCTCAAAACGCCACAGCCAGCAGTGCGACATCCATGCGGGTCAAGGCTTCAGTGGATTCGAGCATTCCTGTTGGAGGCACGACGCAGTGAACTTATGGAATCAATCTTCAAGAAGAGTCAGAATCGAAACAAGAGAGCGAACCGCACGGAGGGGATCATTCGCCTACTATTGATCATTCTGTGGTCCGTGGTCGTCGTCGTGTTGGGTTTTTACTCGGGTCTTGCCTATCACCACCACTAGCTGGCGAACAGTAAATACAAAACGCACTGGTGAGCTGTACAGTACTGGAGAGTTTCCTTGGTACAGCCTATCGGAATCAGCGGAGCATCCGGGAGAGTCTCGAATTGTCCTGGAGCGTTGACATTGTAAAAACTGCTTGATACATACCTGGTTAGGTACTCTGTCGTTGCGTTCGTTTCCCTTTTTGGTGTAGATTCAAGCGAAGCTCCCGTGGGGTAGCCTTCGTGCGTTCGATATCGAAGCGGATAGCGTGGCTTTCTCTACTGTTGACCTTGTGGTCAGCATTGGCGTTTTCCGTGCATCACCATTCTACTCAGGATGAGTCTTCTACTTGCCAGGTTTGCATTGCGGCGCATTCAGCGTCGCCAACAAGCACTGCCCCTACACCCAAGCCAGTATTCCGTCGCGTCGTTACATTCCGGTCGCAGGCAGCTGCTGCCAAACAACGCCTGATAGCCTTTGCCCTCTCTGTTCGCCCGCCTCCTAGCGTCTAAAGATCAAATTTCAGCCCTGTGTAGGCCCGGTTCGTTTCGACGAACCGTTTCTTTGATCTTTTCGACTAAATTCTATGGAGGAATCATGCTGGCTTCTTACAAGAAGTCGCTTCGTGCGACCTTTTTGGTGGTTTTCCTTTTAGCCCTCGGCATTCACACTTACGCGCAGTCCGGTAGCAACTCAGGTTCAATCAACGGTACCGTGCTTGACCCCACAGGCGCCGTCGTTCCCAATGCCACGGTGGAAATTCACAACCCAGTGAGTCACTTTGATCGGTCAACCACCACGGATAAGTCGGGAAATTTCAGTCTGCCTAATATCCCGTTCAATCCATATCATTTCTCGGTGACCGCAGCCGGATTCGCTCCGAGTGCTCAGGATGTAGACATTCGGTCCATCGTGGCAGTCAGCCTGAAGATCAATCTTCAAGTTTCGGGTTCGTCCACCATAGTGACCGTCGAGGCCGGCGGAGACCTAGTGGAGAATGATTCCACCTTCCACTCTAACATCGACAAAAGCTATTTCGACAAGCTTCCCTTGGAAAGCACGACATCGGGACTGAGTTCTCTGGTTACCCTCTCCACGCCGGGAATCGCTGCCGATTCCAATGGCCTCTTCCACGGGATCGGCGACCACGCCTCGAATTCGTTCAGCATCGACGGCCAGCCAATTACTGACCAGCAGAGCAAGGTTTTTTCCAACCAGCTTCCGGTCGATTCGATCGAATCCTTGGAAGTCATCTCAGGGGCACCGCCGGCGGAATACGGAGGTAAGACCAGCGTTGTCATTGTTGCAACCACTCGCTCGGGACAGGGCGTGACCACGCCTCACGGCAGTGTCAGCACTTCTTACGGAACGTTTGGAACATCGAATGTTGAAGCCGAACTTGCGTACGGTGGGAAGAACTGGGGGAACTTCATCTCTGCAGGCGGTTTGAACACTGGCCGCTTTCTCGATCCGCCGGAATTCGCAGTGTTTCACGACAAGGGCAATGAGGAAAATCTATTCGACCGCGTGGACTATCAACTCACCACCACCGATTCGATTCACCTGAACTTCGGCTACAGCCGGAGCTGGTTTCAGACGCCGAATAACCTCGATGCCGAAAACGCGACGCCCTGGAGTGGACTGTTTGGAATTGAGCCGCAGATGGCAGCAGCCTTCGGCGCACCTGGCATAGGCCCGGACGGAAATCCGGTGGGACCAACGGACCAGGTTTCCAAGATTGGAACATTCAACATCGCGCCGTCGTGGACGCACGTGCTCAATACGCACGCCGTCTACACGTTGGGAGCGTTCGTGCGTCGCGACGACTACAACTACTATGGCAGCAAAGATCCGTTCGCGGACCTCGGGCCGCCGAGTCTTCAGAGACAGTCGGTTGGTCAGGACCGCTCGCTCACCAACGCGGGACTGCGGACCGATCTGTCCTATGTCAAAGGCATTCACCAAATCAAGGCTGGAGCCACCTACCAACAAACTTTTCTCAACGAGAATGAGCCCATCGGGATCGTCGATCCTAGCTACAACGCACCCTGCATCACGAACGTTTATGGGACGTCGGCGGTGAACATCTACCCGTGGGTCGCAGCTCCCGGACTCACTCCGGCGGCCTGCCCCGGCGTTACCGGCACGTTGCAGGCGAACATCGCTTCCAATCCGAACGCGCCCGGCAATGCTCTTTACCCCTATTACAGTATGACCCTAGCTCCGTACGACTTGACCCGCGGCGGAGTCTCCTACGTTTTCAGTGGCCACACCGACATCAAGGAGCTTGCCCTGTACGTCCGAGATAACATCACCGTAGGTAACTGGTCCTTGAACCTCGGCCTGCGCGGCGATCTCTACAACGGGATCACCAGCGGGAACCAAGTCGAGCCTCGGGTTGGGGCGGCTTACAACATCAAGAAGACCAACACGATTCTGCGGGTTTCCTACGCCCGCACCCTGGAATCTCCCTTCAACGAGAACCTCATCCTCTCCAGCATCGGATGCGGCAACGCTGTCCTAAACCCTCTGCTTCTCTGTTCCTCGTCGGCCACAAATCCTTTGAGCGTTGGCTTTCGCAACGAATTCCACGCTGGCCTGGAGCAGGCTTTCGGCAAGTACCTGGTCTTTTCTGGTGAGTGGATCTCGAAGTACACGCACAACGGCTTCGACTTCAGCGTGCTCGGTAACACGCCGATCACTTATCCCATTGAGTGGCACAACTCGAAGATTCCGGGATATGCGGGGCGCGTAAGTGTGCCTCAAGTCCACGGATTCTCGGCACTCATGGTCTTCTCAAGCGTGGCGGCACGTTTCTTCCCGCCGCAGATTGCTGGCGCGGGCGCGACTGTCGGAGCGCCGGGCACTCCCTTCCGCATTGACCACGATGAGAGGTTCAACCAGACGACTCACTTCCAGTACCAACCCTGGAAACGCGGTCCCTGGATGGGATTCAACTGGCGGTATGACACTGGACTGGTGGCAGGCGCAACTCCGTGCTACGGGGTCAGTGCAAGCAACGATTGCCCGCAATCAGTCCTCATCGGCGGCGTGCCGAACGTGAGCATGATGGCTGCAAACGTGGGCCAAGTGCCGCTTTCAGCTGATCAAGAGGCCGAGGCTGGGTTCACTTGTAGTGGTGTCCGCGCAACTCCGACGGTCCCATTGCCTTACAACTGCCCCGCATCGGCGTTCGGCTCTGCGCTAATAAACGTGCCTCCACCCGGTACTGAGAACGACGACCATAAGCCTCCGCGCATCGCACACCGGAGCCTTTTCGATATGTCGGTGGGCCATGACAACATCTTTCACGGCGACAAATACAAAGTGAGCGCACAATTGACCGTCATCAATCTGGCGAACAACTATGCGCTCTACAACTTCCTTTCCACCTTCAGCGGAACGCACTATGTCACGCCGCGGGCGCTGACGGCAGGGATCGGGTTTCACTTTTAGCCGACTCTCCCCCGTCGATGAGGGCAGTAGGCTCCACGCTACTGCCCTCATTTCTAAACCTCACCGTCGGGAGCAGTAGCATCAATTCGGAGAGCACCGTTACCTAACCCCATGGGAAACTGGAGGGCGCAATCCAGGGTTCCTCACATGCTACCTCCGGCGACCACCACTGGTACTACGGTGAAGGGCTAAGGTACTCCATGACTCACTCGGCGATTACGCACTCGTTGAGAATAGCGTGGACGCTGAAAGGCACAGCTCACTCGGGAGACATCAATGCGTCTATACGGGTTCACGCTCGCGGGAGCATCCCTGTTCCTGTTCTTGTATCCGACTGCTCACGGGCAGACTTCCTCTAAGGCTCCCTGTGGCGACCTCCAAAAGGCCGCTGAGGGCAAAGACCCCGTAGCCATTGTTGAGCTTGGCGCAGCAACTAATTGGAACCTCAGCGGAGGCGCCGCAACGTTCGCGCCGAATCTTGCAGCCGAGCTGACACCCATAAAAAACTGGCTGGAGATTGAGGCAGGAGTGTCGCCCTTCCACACTCACGAGTCAACGGAATGGGATACCGACCTACTTTTCAAGAAGCCGTGGACCATATCACGGAAGGCAGAGTTCATGGTGGGCGTCGGTCCCGAATGGGTCCACGTCAGACAGAACGGGAAAATGACCAACTCCATCTCTGGGGAGATAGCGGGAGACTTCATGTTCTGGCCGACCGGCAAACACCGGTTCGGCTGGTTCCTCGAACCGGCTTACGACTACAGTTTTGCCGGAGGCCACCAGCAATCCATCGGTATGAGCGTCGGTCTCCTCATCGGAATTCCGTGATGGCTACGGGGCATGGAAACGCGCGCGTTATCGTCAGCCATCACCGTAAGCGAATTGTCATCTGACGACAACAGGCCGAAGCGCACGTCCTGCTAAGCGGGCTGGTTTTGTCGATTCCGATAGAGGTGGTCGGCAAACAGGAAGTGAATCGGGGGATCCTTCGGCGCCTCATCCTCTCGGTCCAGAAACGGGCTTATGGGAAGCGACGCCAGATCAGTAACGAGAAGTCGGCTTGTGTTCAGCTATGGGGAAAGTGGCGGACTGCTGCTTCATGGGACGAACCTTAGTCACGCGGGCCAGAAGTCGGCTTCTGGGAAGTTGCGGGTTTGTGGACGGGTGACGGGCTAACCTTCCGTAATCCGATAAGGTAAGGGTTGCCGACTAGCCTGGAAGTAAGTCGATCGACACGGAATGTTTGTGGCTGACATGAGCGCAATGGATTATCCCTCCGCCTTCATCACGGGTCCCCGCAAGATGGTCTTGAGTTTGGACACCGCTACCCGCCGCGGATCTGACAAGT
>Ga0302324_100024456_pt1 | contig 11634 bp, 10 predicted proteins | sample Palsa_T0_1_FD_201949 | JGI IMG/M metagenome (GOLD analysis project Ga0302324, IMG submission 201949) | Peat permafrost microbial communities from Stordalen Mire near Abisko, Sweden - Palsa_T0_1 | ecosystem: Environmental > Terrestrial > Soil > Palsa > Peat permafrost | place: Sweden: Abisko... | reverse complement strand
GGGTGCCGCCGCCGGGCATGGCGTCGCGGGCATTGACCGCGAGGTTCACCAGCACCTGCTCCAGCTGGCCCGGGTCGGCCAGCACCGGCCACAGGTCACCGGCCAGGGTCGTGATCAGCTCGATGTGCTCGCCGAGGCTCCGGTCCAGCAGCTCCTGCACCCCAGTGATGACGTAGTTAAGGTCGAGGACCCGCGGCCGGGTCACCTCCCGGCGGGCGAAGGTGAGCAGCTGGCGGGTCAGGCTCGCCGCCCGTTCGGCGGCCAGCGTGATCTGCCCGAGGTCGCCGCGGGCTGAGTCCAGGCGCTCGGGCCAGTCGGGTCCTGAGGGGGTGGCGAGTTCCTCTGAGACGAAGGACGCGTAGCTGAGGATCACGGAGAGCAGGTTGTTGAAGTCGTGCGCGACCCCGCCCGCGAGCTGGCCGAGGCTCTCCATGCGCTGAGCCTGCTGCAGCTGAGCCTGCGCCTGCTCCCGCTCTTTGCGCTCTTGAGATTCCCGGCGCTCGCGGCGTCCGGTGTCGGATTTGACGTCGGACTGCTCTTGAGATTCCCGGCGCTCGCGGCGTCCGGTGTCGGATTTGACGTCGGACCGTTCTTGAGATTCCCGGCGCTCGCGGCGTCCGGTATCGGACTGGACGTCGGAGCGTTCGAGAGATTCCCGGCGCTCGCGGCGGCCGGTATCGGACTTGACGTCGGACCGCTCTCGAGCCTCCGGGCTCTCGGAGTTCGAGTCGGCCATATGAAGTCATCCCCAGTGCTGCCCAGAAGGCGCTTGCGGTGCGGCGGGCCGCCCTGCTGGGGGCCTCAATGTGCCGAATCAACCACTGAGGGTAACGATATCACACGCTTAGTAGCTATGATCGGGTTGTGCTCGGCGTTCCGGCAGGTGACGAGCCTGTTCGGGTCAGCGACCGCCGATGTCCTCGCTCCACACCTCGGCATAACGCTGCTGGAACTCGGCCATGACGGCCACGCAGCCTTCGTCGTCGAGCAGCACGATCTCCACGCCGCGGCCGGTCAGGAAGCCGAGATCACCTGCGAAGGTCTGCGCTTCACCGACGACCACCCGGGGGATCTGGAACAGCAAGATCGCCCCGCTGCACATCTGGCACGGGGACAGGGTCGTGTACAGCGTGGTGTCGGCGTAGGAAAGCCGCCGCCCGGCGTTGCGCAGGCAGGCGATCTCGCCATGGGCCACCGGATCTCCGCGCTGCACCCGCTCGTTGTGCCCGGCCGCGACCAGCTGGCCGTGGGCGGCCAGCACGGCCCCGACCGGCACGCCGCCCGATTCCAGGCCGACCCGCGCCTGGCCGAGGGCCAGCGCCATCATCTCGCGATCCACCTGGTTCGCCTGCCCGTATCCCATGCCGGCTTACGCTACCGGACCGGGCGCCGCACCTATCTCCAGTTCAGCCTGCCCGGCGCCGGGCCGGGCGTCCAGGCCAGTCGTAGCAGAGCTCCTCGCCGATCCGCAGCCGCGCCCAGCGGGCCGCCTCCACCTGCATGGCCGTAGCCGCCGCGCCGATCGCCGCCGGGTCCACATCCGCGTCGGCCAGGTTGGTCTTGGCCAGGTGCCGGATCTGGCCCGCCGTGGGCCGGTCCAGCACGGCGACGCTCTCCACCAGGTTCGCGAGCAGCTCGGCTCGCAGCCCTGGTCCGGCGAACTTGCCGATGAGCTCGCGGGACCGCTCAGCCGCATGGGGCGGCAGCGCGCCGCCCACATGCTGCATGCCGGCGAAGACGATGCCGGCCGCGATACCGGCCCAGATGCCGTCGGTGATACCCAGCTCCCGCTCGGCGATCAGGTGCCTGACGTCGTGCGGCAGCTGGGGCCCGGCCGTTCCGCCGTACCGCCGGTAGCAGACCCCGTCGTCCCGCTCTACCAGCGCGTAAGCGCGCTGGCGATCAGGCAGCCGGGGGAAGGTCACGCGCATATCCCCACTATGCGGACGCCCCGAGCGGGGCGCCTAATGATTTTCCCTCCGCTGGCGCCATGTCGTACGGTGACCGATCATGGCTGGACGCGGCACGACGGCGACCGTCGCGCTCGCGCGCGCCGGCATCTCGTTCACCGTGCACGAATACGCCCACGACCCGCGGCACGAGTCCTACGGCCTGGAGGCGAGCCAGGCGCTTGGCATCTCGCCGGAGCGCGTCTTCAAGACGCTGATCGCCGAGGTGGACGGAACCTTGGTGGCCGGAGTGGTCCCCGTGACAGGCCAGCTCGATCTCAAGGCGCTCGCCGCGGCCGCCGGCGGCAAGAAGGCCGCCATGGCCCCGGTCCTGGCGGCCGAGCGGGCCACCGGGTATGTGGCCGGCGGCATCTCCCCGGTCGGCCAGCGCAAGCGCCTGCCCGTGCTGATCGATACGTCGGCGATGAGCTTCACCACCGTGTTCTGCAGTGCGGGCCGGCGCGGGCTCCAGATCGAGCTCGCCCCCGCCGACCTGGTCCGGGTCGCGGATGCCACCGTGGCCAGCATCGGCTCCGGGTGATCAGAGGGCACGAGCCTGTCCGGCAGTTGGCGGGGCGACGCTGGTAGATTCCGTCGCCACCGCCGGGTACCGGCACAGCTCCGCGAACGCGGGATCGACCGGGTCGCCGTCGACCCAGGCGTGGGCGCGGAAGCCGCGGGCCGGAGCTGTCACCCCGACAATGACATCGGCGGCGGCGCCCACGGCGGCGGCGCGGGCCTGGCGGACGAGCGCGGTCTCCAGGCAGGTTGCCCGGCAGCAGGCGAGGATAAGGCGGGCCGCCCGCTCGGAGTGGGGCGGCGGCGCGGCGACGGGCTGCGCGCCGTTCCCCCAGGGCCCGCGGGCCAGCCGCCGGTGGACCAGCCACCACGTCCGCAGCGTCCACCCGATGGTCCCGGCGGCTGCCTCAGCGCGGCTGCGGCGGGGGTGAGGCGTCCGGGCCCCGATCACCTTGCCCGCGGCCAGATCAGGGCCAGGATGCGAGCCGCCCCCCCGAGGTCGGATTTCATGACTGAGATACTAACGTTTTATTACTTAGAGTGATAGCTTGAATTCGTTCGGTAACGTACGGGCAGGACGAGGTGAGTGACGTGAAAGTCCGAGACGATCCCGAAGAGGCCGCAGGCTCCTGGCCCCAGGGTGATTACGAGGCTCCGAGCCTCACGTACCTGGGCACGCTGCGCGAACTCACCCTGGGCGGGATAACAGGCCCGGATGACGGGGTCGGCGGAACAGGGGGCTTCGGGTCCGTGTAACCGTCCGGTGACAGCAACAGGCAGTCCGGCCCGGCGGGGAAGCGGCCGTGGGGACCAAGCCGCAGGCGGGCACCTTAGAGCAAGGGGTTAAGGAATGGCTCTTCGCAGGCCGTCCCGCCGGGTGGCGTGGTTTGCCGCGGCAATGACGATGGCGGTCACCGGGGGTGCTGCCGGGCTGGCGGTATCGGTGCCCGGCGCTTCCGCGGCCGGGACGGTGCGGTTCAGTCAGCCGTTTCACGACAACACCGTCGACGGCCCGGAGTTGCTGTTCCCCGCGCCGCCGGATGGCGAGGTCGGCGTGGCTTACCGCGACCAGCTGACCGACCCCGGTGGGACCGGCCCGTTCATCTGGACGGTGAGCAGCGGGACCCTGCCCGCCGGCATCAGTCTCAGCGCCGACGGGACCCTGGCCGGCACCCCGACAGCGGCCGGCACCTTCAGCTTCACGGTCAACGTGACCGATGCGAGCGGCCAGAGCGCCACCGAAGCCGCCAGCGTCACCGTGATCGACAGGGTGGCGACGACATTCGCCGCACCATCGGGGGAGATCGACACGGCCTACACCGACACCCTGACCGCCGACGGGGGTACGGCTCCCTATACCTGGTCGGTGAAGTTGGGCATCCTGCCGCCCGGGATCACCCTCAGCTCCGCGGGCGTGCTAGCCGGAACGCCCGCCACCGCGGGCAACTATCCGGTCACGGTCAACGTGACCGATCATAATGGCGGCATCGCCACCAGGGCGATCACCCTGGTGATCGCCGCCGGTCCGGAGCTGTACTTCGCGGCCCCACCGTTCGGGGAGATCCGCAGCAACTACTCCGACACGCTGGTCGCCAGCGGCGGCACCGGCCCCTACACCTGGTCAGTCAGCAGCGGGAGCCTGCCGGCCGGGATCACGCTCGACCCCGGGACCGGAACACTGGCCGGGACCCCGACCGCCGCCGGCACCTCCATCTTCACCGTGGAAGTAACCGACGCCGACGGGCAGTCCGCCACCGAGGCAACCACGCTGACCATCATCTCCGGTCCCGCGCTGAGCTTCCCCGCCCCGCCCGCAGGGGAGATCGGCACCGCCTACAGTGACACGCTGACCGCCAGCGGCGGCACCGGCCCCTACACCTGGTCAGTCAGCAGCGGGAGCCCGCCGGCCGGGATCACGCTCGACCCCGCCACCGGAACACTGGCCGGAACCCCGACCGCCGCCGGCACCTCCACCTTCACCTTCACCGTGCAGGTCACCGACGCCCACGGGCAGTCCGCGACCAAGGCAACCACGCTGACCATCATCTCCGGTCCCGCGCTGAGCTTCCCCGCCCCGCCCGCAGGGGAGATCGGCACCGCCTACAGTGACACGCTGACCCCCAGCGGCGGCACCGGCCCCTACACCTGGTCAGTCAGCAGCGGAAACCTGCCGGCCGGGATCACGCTCGACCCCGCCACCGGAACACTGGCCGGAACGGCGACCGCCACGGGCAGGTCCCATTTCACCGTGCAGGTCACGGACGCCAACGGGCAGTCCGCGACCGAGGCAACCACGCTGACCATCATCTCCGCTCCGGCGCTGAGCTTCCCCGTCCCGCCGTACGGGGAGATCGGCACCGCCTACAGTGACACGCTGACCCCCAGCGGCGGCACCGGCCCCTACACCTGGTCAGTCAGCAGCGGAAACCTGCCGGCCGGGATCACGCTCGACCCCGCCACCGGAACACTGGCCGGAACGGCGACCGCCGCCGGCACGTTCCCTTTCACGGTGCAGGTCACCGACACCGACGGGCAGTCCGCGACCGAGGCAACCACGCTGGTGGTGGCCCCGTCAGTGGCCCTGGCCACCTCTGCGGCCTCGGTGAGCTTCGGCAAGCCGGTGACATTCACCGCCACCATAGCGCCGGCTGCCGTGTCAGGATCTGTGACCTTCAGCGATCTGCTGTCCACCGGCCCGCAAAGCGGTCAGGCGGTCACTCTCGGCACGACGGCGCTGTCCGGGGGCACGGCGACGCTGACCGTTGACCTGCCCGCTTTCAACGCCAGCACGGTCACGGCCACCTACAGCGGCGATCCGACGTACGCCTCGGCCGTGTCCAGGCCGACCGGGGTTCAGGTCACCGCCTACAACGGCGAGGTGATCATCGACCAGTTCCGGCTGTCGGGCCCGGGCGGCAGCGGCGATCAGTATGCCGAGCTGTACAACGCCGGGCCCGCGGTGTCCCTGGCCGGCTTCACCCTGGCCGCCAGCTCTGGGACCTCGGTCACCGTCCCGTCAAACGCCCCCGTGCTGGCCGCCGGCGGTACCTACCTGATCGCCGGGGCCGGCTACTCACTGTCTGCCGTCGCAGCCCCCGACCTGTCGGCAGCCAGCCTCGGGACGGCGGGGCTGCGGGTCATCGCGCCGGACGGGCCGGGTACGGTGACTGACGCGGCCGGGTCGGCGGGCGCTCAGGCCGGGTTCTACTCTGGCACCCCGCTGCCGGCCCTGTCCGGGACACCGGCCGACCAGTATGCGTGGGTGCGGCTGGAGAAGGCGGGCGCGCCCGTCGACAGCGGCGGTAATGCCGCGGACTTCCAGCTGGTCTCGACGACGGGCGGGGTGGTCGGCAGGGTGCAGTCCTGCCTCGGCTCGCCGTCCCCGCAGGCCACCGGATCCCCGGTCCAGGCCAACGCAAACCTCCCGTCTGCCCTGCTGGATCCCGCCCAAGGTGCCACCGACGCTCCCAACTCGGTTTACGTGGCGGGAACGCCGGGGCTGCTGACCCTCCGGCGGACCATCACCAACACCTCAGAGGCCACCATCACCACTGCTGAGATCCGCATCACCAGCCTCAGCGAGGTCAACGGCCCTCCCGAGCCCGACGTCACCGCCCAGCCGCCGAGCCTGGCCCAGCTGCGGGTCATCAACCCGGCCACGCCGACCACCCAGATCACCATCACCGGCGGGCACACCGTCACCGTGCAGAACCTCAGCGTGGACGGCCCGGCCACGACCGTTCCCGGCGGCGGGCTTGACACCACCTTGACCATCCGGCTGCCCGGCGGCAGCCTCGCCCCCGGCGCGTCGGTCAGCATCGCCCTGTCCCTCGCCGTCGACCGGCCGGGCGCCTACTGGGCAGGCTACGACGTCGACGCCGTACCCGCCCCCGCCCCCGCCTCCGCCTCCGCACCCGCCTCCGCGCCGGACGGCCAGGGCCGGACCGGCCAGGGCCGGACCGGCCAGCCAGCCACCCCGCCCAGCCAGCTCCTGCACCCCGCCACGCCGTCGCGCTACGCCTTCGGACACGGAACACTGCCATAACCCGCGATGACCCGCCTTCCCAGGTGGCAAGCCCCGGATCCCGCTCAGCCGCCCCGTTCGCCCTGCGCGACACCGACGGCACCGGCGTCCTGCCGTGACGCCATCCGGCGCGCACGAGATGTACGGCCTTCACCTGACGGGCGTCACCGGAGCCGGGCTCCTGCCTGCCCCGGCCGGGGATACGACCCTGCCGCGTGTCGTGATCCGCCGCGCTAGGCAGGATCCCGAGCCCGAATGCATGGGCACCCAGCGAGCCGTGCTCGACCTTCCCGGGCTCCGCCAGCTGCTGCTCCGGCGCGGCGAGAGCACCGCGACGTTCACCGGGCCTCGGCTCAGCCACGACGAACTGATCCACCCCTACCTGGGCGCCGCGGCGTCCGTCTTCAACCGCTGGTGCGGCCGCGAGGTCTATCACGCGGGTGCGTTCGTCTGCAGTGGCCTGGCGTGGGCCGTCGTCGGCGGGCGGGAGGCAGGCAAGAGCAGCCTGCTGGCCGCGCTGGCCGCACGGGGACTGCCGGTGCTGTCCGACGATCTGGTCGTCACGGACGGTCACCAGGCATTCTGCGGGCCGCGGACCATAGATCTTCGCCGGCTCGCGCCGGGCGCCACCGCACCGGTCACCCCGGTCCGTGGCGCCAGCCGGTGGCGGCTCGCGCTACCGTCCGTGCCCGGCGCGGTGCCCCTCGGTGGGTGGATCTACCTGCGCTGGGGCGCCGAGGTGAACATGCACGGGGTTCCGGCGTCCAGCTCGCTGGCCCGGCTCGCCGCGAGGCGGACGTGGCCCGCCCTGCCGTCGGATCCCCGAATCCTGCTGGCGCTCGCCGCCCGTCCAGGATGGGACCTTGGCCGCCCGGCCGACTGGCCCCGGATGGATCAGACCGTAGACCTGATGCTCGAGACGCTTCAGGCGGCTATCCGGCCTCAGGTTTCCGCCCGGATATCGACCAGTCCGGCGCCGACGCACTCCTCGAGGAAACGGGCCGCGTCCTCGGCGGCCAGGACCGCCGAGAGCCCGTAGCAGCTGACGAGCATCCCGGCCATTTCCCCGGCCGTCGTCCAGTCGGTCAGCCGCTTCCACAGCAACGCCCCTGAGGCATTGAGCCCGTGGAAGACAGAGGCAGCTAGATCCAGGACCACGACCTCATCGCCCGCCTGCCGCCACGCCAGGTCGCCAAGCCGGACCCGGACGGAGCGGCCCGGCATGGCGGGACCCGGCATGGCGGGACCCGGCATGGCGGGACCCGGCGACTCGGCTGGCTCGGGCCCGGCGACCCCCTGATCCTTCACCTCGGCGGACCGCCCGCGAACGGGACCGCGCCGGCCAGCCAGGCTTGCTGGACCAGCATGGCGGTGCACAGGTCCGGCTGCGGGCGATCCCACTCCAGGCGCAGCCGGGCGCAGTCAACCACCGATGGGTCCAGTCCGCTGCCGTCCCATCCGGCCAGCAGCGCCCGGGTGTGACGACGCCAGAACACCTCGGTAAACCTGGCCTTCGGCCGGAGCCGCAGAACCGCGTCGGGGTAGCAGCCGCCGAACACCTGACCAAGCAAGCCGGCCCGGCCGCCGGCGCTCTCCGGCGAGACCCTCGAGCCGCAGATGGCTCGCAAGAACTCAGAATCAAGGAGGGGGTGAACAACGTCAGTGTCGGTGTCACGGCCAAGCAGGGCCAGGCTCAGCCGGGTGAGCTCCAGATCACGTCGGCTCCACGCCCAGGCGGGACGGCTCTCATACCGGACCGGCCTGGCCCGGTACTCGCGTCGCAGGCCATGGCGGACGCGGCGGGCCGCCGCAGGACGAAGCCAGCCGAACGCGAGCACGGCTCCGGCCCGGGACGGCCACCACGACGGCCGTCGGGGCCGGCGCAGCCGGCCGAGCACCTGGTCTCCGCCCACGCCGGTGAGGAGCGTCCCGCCAGCAGCCTCCTTCAGTAGCGGGGCATGAAAATAGGCGTTAGCCGGGTGGAGGAGTCCGTGACGGCGCAGCACATCGGTGGCCACCGGCCCGACAAAGTCGAGGTCGTCACCGGCTGGCAGCCGGATCCAGTCGGTAACCCGCAGTGCACGCACGACAGCTTCCTGCCAGGCCGACTCCTCCGCGGCGGGAGCATCCCTTACCCGCCAGGTCACCGGGACAGGCGCCGGCAGTCGCTCGCGCCGGGCCGCCCGCGCGGCAGCGGCAAGGACCAGCGACGAATCGTGCCCCCCGGAGAAGCTGACCAGGCACGGCGGCCGCTGCAGGGCACGGACGACAACCCGCTCAAGCACCGTCACCGGGTCGGCGGTCGGCCCGCTCCAAGCCACCCCGGGATCAGATCCGGCCGACCCCACCACCACGCAGCTGGCGATCTCAAGCGACGTCAGTCGCTGATCCATGACATCCCCCTGCCATCATCAAACCGAGAGGCGGCGGCCGGACTCCCGCCAGAACCCGCTGCTCAGCAGCGTTATCTTCGTGTGCCACGGGTCCCCCTTAGGGCCAAGCTTCGCCCTGTTGTCAGTGCGATCCGATCCCCGCGGGCGCTACCGAATGTATCAGATAGTAACTATTCTTAATCTCTACGTAGTCGTAACGCCCAGGATGCACCTACCGGGAATTGCGCGCAAGGTGCAGGACGGCGGCATCCGCCTTCGCCGCGGACTCAACCGGCCAGTTCGACATTAACTACTTAAAGTGATGTAGTCTACACTTTAAGTAACTCAGCCATATGCCCGCCTCGGCAGCTTCCGGCCCTCACCGCGTTCATCGCGGCCGGCGTCTTCGATGTCGCGGACGGACTGGACGACGAGTTCACACCAGGTTCTTGCTCCGGCTCGCCGCGAGCGTGCCGGGATAGCTGAGGGCAAGGAAGACCTGGCGCTGCAGTCGACGTGATTCGCCAGGAAACGAACAAGCTGTATCAGGCCGGCCGGGCCGTGTCGTAGGCGGAGGCCTGCAGCCTGTACAGGTCGGCGTAGAGCCCTCCGTCGGCCATCAGCAGTTCGTGGGTGCCCTCCTCCACGATCCGGCCACGGTCCAGGACGTAGATGCGGTCCGCGTACCGGACGCTGGCCAGCCGGTGGGTGATGAGCAGAATGGTGCGGTCCTCGGCCTGTTCCCGGATCATCTCGAACAGCTCGTGCTCGGAGCGGGCGTCCAGGGCCGAGGTGGGCTCGTCGCAGATGAGCAGCGCCGCGTCACGGTAGAAGCCGCGAGCGATCGCGATGCGCTGCCACTGCCCGCCGGACGGCTCGGTGCCGCCGCGGAACCGCCGGTCCAGATGGGTGTCGTAGCCGTCGGGCAGTGTCTCGATGACCCGGTCGGTGCCCGCGGCGGCTGTCGCCGTGGCCAGCAGACGGTCGTCGCGCGGGCGGCCCATCGTGATGTTCTCCAGGGCGGTCATCGGCCAGCGCGTGTAATCCTGCATGATTACCGCGATCCGCTCGCGTAGCTGTTCGCGGTCCACGTCGGCCAGGGACCGCCCATCCCAGGTGATCTCGCCACTGCACGGCTCGTAGAGGCCGGCCAGCACCTTGGCCAGCGTGGTCTTGCCCGACCCGTTCTCACCGACCAGAGCGATGACCTCGCCGCGCCGGATCTCCACGGACACGTCGGTCAGCGCGGCACGGTCCGAGCCCGGGTAGCTGAAGCCGATCCGCGACGCCATGATCACGTCGAACCCGGCCGGCGCCGGCCGGGGCCCGGTGCGCGGCAGGCTCTGCTCCGCCTGGCGGCAGAAGTCGAGGTAGTCGCTGAAGTACAGACCGGACTCGTAGCACTGGTTGACCGAGACCAGCAGCCCGGATAGGGACGAGACGGCCAGCTGGATGGTCAGAACCGCCGTGCCCGCCACGGGGAGCCCGATCCAGCCGGCGCTGAGCAGCACGGCCAGCGCCAGGTAGACAAGGCCCATCCCGCCGCCAGCCGCCGCGTCCCCGGCCAGCCGTACCAGGGACTGGCGGCGGGCCAGCCGCAGGCGCACGGCGCGCTCGTAGGAGGCGAGCACGTCGTAGGAGCGCAACAGGAAGTCGCGCATGTTGAACGAGCGCACCTCGGCCGCGGCCCGCCGGTCGGCCATCAGGTCGGCCAGGATCAGCTTCCGCCTGCGGCTCACCCCCAGCTCGTAGCTGACCTGGTAGCGCATGCGGGCGGAGCGGATCGCGGCCCAGGCGTCCGGCGCCGCGGCCACCAGCAGCAGCGGGAGCAAGACGGGGGACAGCACGGCCAGCACGCTCACCGACGCGCACAGTCCGGTGATCCCGACCAGCACGCTCACCGCGAGCTGGACCACCCGCGGCGCCTCGGACAGCCCGCGGCCCCGTGCACGCTGCAGCGCGTCGTAGAAGCCGGGAGTGTCGAAAGCGGCCAGGTCTACTCGCGTGGTTGCGGTGTACAGCCGACGCTCGACCACCGTGGCGACCGCGGGTACCAGCCGGTCCTCTGCCCAGCCCGCCGCCAGGTTCAGCATCGTCCGGGTAACCATGATGCCGCCGATGAACAACAGCGCGGGCAGCGCCGCCTTCAGCCGGCCGGGCGTCGGGCCGCCGGCCATCAGCGCGGTCAGTGCCTGGGTGGTCCCGAGCATGCAGAACGCGCTCATCAGGCCGGAGGCGATGTCGCAGCCGACCGTGGCGGCGCAGTCCTTCCGGCTGGCCAACCAGGCGATCCGGGCCACGTAGCCGATGAGGGAGGGCAGCTGCCGTGTCACGCCCGCGAAGCGATGGGTACCGGCCAGTTCGGCGTCGTAGGCTTCCCAGGCCCGGTCAATCAGCTCGTTCTGCGGCGGATCGCTCATCGCTTACTGGCTCCGGCGGGCACTCTCGCGCTTCGCTCCGCGCCTAGGCGGCCGAGCAGCGCCACGACCGGCTCAAGCTTCTCGTACACCACCAGCACCGGGTCGGCTGGCGTCGCGAGCGCCAGGCCGAGCGTGACAGCCTCCTCCAGGCTGGCGGCGGGCTCGCAGCGGATCTCCGGGCGGACCTCGGTCAGCGCCGAGCTGATCAGCTTGGTCATCTCCCCGGGTTCGCGGCCGCGCAGGTCAACGTCCTCGTAGATGACGACACGGTCGAAGGCGCGGGCCACGGCGCGCGCGCTCTCCGCCACCAGCGCGTCGGTCCGGTCACCGGGCAGGCAGAGCACGGCCAC
>Ga0302324_100024455_pt1 | contig 11636 bp, 9 predicted proteins | sample Palsa_T0_1_FD_201949 | JGI IMG/M metagenome (GOLD analysis project Ga0302324, IMG submission 201949) | Peat permafrost microbial communities from Stordalen Mire near Abisko, Sweden - Palsa_T0_1 | ecosystem: Environmental > Terrestrial > Soil > Palsa > Peat permafrost | place: Sweden: Abisko... | reverse complement strand
GAACAGCATTCCACTCGCGGGCATCACGTATTCCGTGTGATGCACACGCACCGTTTGCTGGTCGGTCACCAGAGTCGTGATCAAACGTCCGTAGGTCTCAGAATCCGGATCCGCATCGATGACTGCGAGAAAATCATTGCCTTTTTTTGCGACATCGCCGGTCCAGGCAAACATGTAGTGGCCCGGCGCCTTCGTCTTTTTCTGGGACTGCGCAAGGAGGACGAAGACGCAGAAGACCAAGGAAAGTGCGAGCAGGACACGCCGCATCGAGACCTCCGCAAGCTGAACGCGATTACTAATCCGAAAGCATATCAGATCGATGATGTTCGACGTCTACGCACTTCGTATTCGGGATTCTCCCGGAGGATGCAGCCAGTTCAAGGGATTTCGGGGACTTTGCAGCTCTTCAGCGCCATGATTGCATAGGCGGTCCCCATGTTCGAGAGATAGTTTTTAAACCGATCGGAGTATGTAGATGGCGTAAACCAACGGCCCGAAGTGCGCTGGTGTGTCTCGATCCAAGTGATTGCATTTTGGATAGGACGATCCCGGAGCCCGTAACCTGCCTCGCATAGCGTCATGGTGGTTAGGCCGGTTGCATACCCGTCACTTGGTCCATTCGGATCATTCGTCGCCCCATCGTGGCGGGGCCAGCGCCCCAGCGCAGGCAAAGTCCAGCCACCATCGGCGTTTTGCAGCTTCAGCAGGTCTTTCTCGATGCGCGCTTGCTCGTGAGCCGACAGCAATCCTGGTGTCCTGACGGAGGCCCAAAGCAATACTGCTCGCTCATGAACATTCTGCGGAATGTTGTTCCGCAGGAAAGATTGGAGCTTGACGAAGCCATCGTGCGCAGCTGGCGTCTCATAGTAATGGCCGGGTGCATAACCTACTCCGAGTGCGACCAGTAGGGACACGTAGTATTGGTCTCGTTCCAGGAATGGCAACATGCCGTCGAGTGAATATCGCCATGCGCCGTCTGCATCCTGCGTGGTCCACAAATAGTCGAACATTTTTCGCACGTCTGGATCGAACTCGTGGCCGGCTCTCGCCTCATTGACGGCCAAGGCGCTTGCGGCGGCTGCGATCAAGAAATTAGCGTCATTCCCGGGCTTTTCTTGCTGCCCGCTGGCAAACTTCTTGACGGTTGAACGAACTTCTTGCATCGCTGCGAAGTCGCCGCTGAGCAGTGGGCGCACCATAAGGTACGGGACGTTTGTATGGCAGGTCGCACACTTGTTCTGCCGGGTCCATTGGAGCGACGCATCGTCAAGGAACGCGGTGGCTCGCTTCTGATCGAAGTGGCCGAGGATCGGCTCCGTGTTTGTCGCTGGTGGCAATCCCGTGACCCACAGCCGCTGGTACGCTGCCCAATCGACGGGCGCGGTGTCATTCGGGAGGGGGCGGGAATCTTGGGCACAGCATGCGCCCACCAAGGCGAAAGCCGTCGCGAGAATGCACAGACATTCCCCATAGCACGAGCGTCGCATGCCTCGCCCGTCTCGTACGACCCGGGCTGCTTGCGGGGAGATGAATATCACGCCTGACCGACTCTATCACAGTGGCCCGATGCTATTTGCGCCTGAATGTCCTAAGCCACCGTCTATGGGATAGCAGCCCAGTTCGGGCGAAGATCCGTCAAAGGGAAGGGTAGGCGGTGATAAACCGTAGATTCTGCCGCATACTTGATTCATGGAAGCGCCAGCGACTCTTCGTCAAGCGATTCTGTGGGTTTACAGAATTCGAACACTGCCACCAGTTCATCGTCGCCTTCGATGGCCAGACGGTGTCGTGAAGTGTCCGCAGTGCGGATCGGACAATGTGCCCAGCGCTCGTGACGTTTGTGATTCAAGATGACTCTAACCGTGTCCGATGTTGCATCGCTCACGCGGAGCATGGGGTATTGGGAATATGCGGAATACACGTTTGCCGTTCTGGTCGCTCTAGCCTGTTTCGGCGAATATATAGCGGACTTCACAACATGGTGGCAGAGAGGTGGTATATGGGTGCGCCTTGGGCCGATGGAAAAGAGAAAGGACAATTTAGGGAAGCTTTCGACACTGCTCCTGATCACGTCCTTGGTATTTGAAACGGTTTGCCTATTCCGAACGAACCAAATATCTGGCCAAGTATTAGGTTCTTTGAACAATCTATCTGACGAAGCCTTCCAAAAGGCCGCCAAGGCGAAAGACGACGCCGGCGCCGCGTTAACTCAGTCTGGACAGGCGAAAACCAAAGCGCAGTTGGCCGAAGATGCTTCTGGCAGAGCTACCGATAAATCGAGTAAAGCAGAAGAAGCCGCGTCCGATGCCGCAACTTTGGCACGCGGCGCGCGCAAGGAAGCAGATACATTCAGACAGGAAATTGCATCAGCAAAACAGCAAGTTGTGGCGCTTGACGAAAGAACGGCGTGGCGCGATCCTGATCGTGGCTTGATACCCGCAATGGCCGAGCCACTAAAGAAATTCGCGGGACAGAAATATGTCCTGGTGGTAGACTCCGATCCTGAGCGGCACGCTACGATCAGTTGGTTCGTGATCTTACTGGGATCTGCCAAATGGGATTTAGGAACAGCCCTTTCTAATTCGGAACTGCTTCTTCCAGAAACCAACATTGTTATAGCCGTCAAGCCAAATGCGCCCGAGAAAGTAGTGCAGGCTGCGAAAGCCCTAGTAGCAGCGATCGGACCTTCGAAACTCGATCCAACCTTTTTCCAAATACCGCTTGGACCACAACCGGAACCGACGCCAGATGACGTCATCCGCATAATAATATTCAAGAAAGGTCCACACCAAGAGGTTCGATTCTCTCCGTAGTTCTGGCCTGTCACGCCACCCCGAGCGTAACGCCATACAGAGGTATGTCAAGTACATTATTACCGGGTGGGCGACCGGCATGCTGGGTGCTGGTTTTACGGTGGGCCTTATCGAACTCCTGCTTCGAGGCAATGCGGGCGCCAGGAGCTTGGCTCAATCGGCCAGCGATGGCGTGCGCTTCAGGTCTCTGTTCCTGCCTTATTTATGGCACCCTGAATACAAGCGTAGTCCGAATGAACGGGTCCGCAAAAGACCATTGGTGAGCTTTTGCTCTTCGGCTGCTAACTCCTCCGGCCGGGCGCGGCTCAGTGGATGGGAAAACAGCGGACTAAGTTTCTTCGCCACGAACGAGGTCTTCGTATTTTTCGCGCTTGCGGACGACGCGAAAACGGTCGCCTTCCACCAGAATCTCGGGTGGGCGGGGACGGGAATTGTAGTTGGAGGACGCGACGAATCCATAGGCGCCGGCGGTGCAAATTGCCAGCAGGTCGCCTGGCATGACATTGGCGATCTCGCGGTCGCGCGCGAGAAAGTCGCCCGATTCGCATACTGGCCCCACCACGTCGGCGGTGATTGTGCCGGCATTACTTTCGCGCAAAGGAACGATCTTGTGATAGGACTGGTACAGCGCGGGACGGATGAGATCGTTCATGGCCGCATCGACGATCACAAACTCGCGATCGCCGTTGGTCTTGCGATAAAGGACGCGCGTCAGCAGCAGGCCGGCTTCGGCCACGATGGAGCGGCCCGGCTCGATCAGGATCTCGACGCCATGCCCGGCTGTGCGCCGGGACATTTCCTCGATGAATTCGCAAATGGGTGGCGCCTGGTCACCGGGCTTGTAGGCCACGCCCAGGCCGCCTCCCAGATCCAGAGTCCGAATAGCAATGCCGGAGGCGCGCAACCGCTCGACCAGCGCGATCATCTTATCGAAGACCTGGAGCATGGGTGCGATCTCGACGATTTGCGAGCCGATGTGGCAGCTGACGCCGTCCAAAGCTAAATTGCCGAGAGCGCGCGCCCGCCCATAGACGGCTTCCGCGTCCGCGATATCGATTCCGAATTTGTGCTCGCGCAAGCCGGTGGAAATGTAGGGATGGGTGGCCGCGTCCACATCGGGATTCACGCGTAGCGCGGTGCGGGCTTGGACTCCACGGCGCGACGCCAATGCGTCGAGCAAAACCAATTCGGGCTCGGATTCGCAGTTGAAGCCCCGAATGTTCTGTTCGAGCGCGTAATCGAGCTCCTGGGACGTTTTGCCGACGCCGGAGAAAATCACGGTCGCAGGATCGGCGCCGGCCTGCAACACGCGGAACAACTCGCCGCCGGAAACGATATCGAATCCGGCGCCGGCTTCGGAGAGCAGCTTCAGGATCGCGAGATTACTGTTGGCTTTGACGGCGTAGCAAACCTGGTGCGGAACGTCGCCGAAGGCTTGATGATAGGCCTGGAAGCGCTCGATAATCGCGGTGCGCGAATACACGTAACACGGCGTACCCTCGCGGCGCGCAATATCGGCCAGCGGCGTGTTTTCGAGGTACAAGGTGTGGTCGCGATATTCCATTAGGGGACCACTTCCTGACGGTCGTGGTTCGGTAAGGAGGGCATGCGCGTCATCGCACCTTCATTACGACGAGCGTCTGGTCATCGAATCTTGGCGCGTCGGATGTGTAGGCGTCGAGGTCGGCGAGAATCTGGGTCGCAATCGCTTCCACGGGCTTGCCGCACGCTTTGCGCATTGTGCGGGCCAGACGATTGGTTCCATACTCGACGGCCTTCGGATTGGGTTGGTCGGTGATGCCATCCGAGTGCAGAACGATCACGTCGCCTGGCAGCGCATTGAAGATCACTTCCTCGTACTCGCGATTGTCGAGCAGGCCGGCGGGAACGCCTTCCACTTTCGGTTTGATGATCTCACCCTGGCGGCAAATCAGCGGGGGCTCGGCGCCGGCGTTGGCCATGACGAAACGATGTCGAGCGTTTTCCCATACCAGCACCAGCAGCGCGACGTACTGGGCTTCGACGATGCGCTCCCGAAGCACTCTGTTCAACAGCTTGAGAAGTTCAGCGGGATCGCGCCGCCGATGGGCAAGCGTGCGAAGCAAGCCGCTCACCATGGCGCCATAGAGGGCCGCCGCCGCGCCTTTGCCGCTGACGTCGCCAAAGATGAAGACAATTTCGCCCGAGCTGTGTTCGAAGATGTCGTACACGTCGCCAGTGATTTCGCGCGCCGGGCGCGAGCGGATGGCGACATCCAAACCTTCAATGTCGGGCGCTTCCCGCGGCAGCATGATGGACTGCACGTTGCGGGCGGCCTTCAGGTCGCGGTCCATCCATTGCTCGCGTTCGGCTATTTCTTCATACAAGCGCGCGTTTTCGACCGAATTGGCGATCTGCGGAGCGAGCAGGGCCAGCAGCCGGGAGTGCTCTTCGGTGAAATAACCCATGCGCTCGCTCTCCAGATTCATGACGCCCACTACGCGGTCCTGCACCATCAAAGGAACCGCGATTTCCGAGCGGATGTCGGGATGCGAAGCGATGTAACGATGGTCGGCCAGGGTATCGGCGACGCGCACGATTTCGCGCGATTCGGCGGCCGCGCCGGTCAGCCCTTTGCCCAGCGGAATATTATCCAGCTTCACGCGCTCGTCGTAGCGCTCGCTGAAACGGTGCCGCAGCACCTTGCGTTCGGCATCGAGCAGCAGAATGCTGAACGCGTCGAAAGCCACCAGCGAATGCGTGGTGGTGGCGATTTTGCGCAACAGCTCATCCAAATCGAGTATGGAGCTGAATTCCTGGGACAGATGCGAAAGCGTCTTTAAGGTGCGATTCTGCCGGTCCACCCGGCGATACAGACGCGCATTGTCAATGGACACGGCCACGCGGGACGCGATCAACTGGAGCAATGCGCGATCCTGTTCGCGATACGCGCCGGGGCGCGTGGATTGAAGGTCGATAACGCCCACCAGCTTGCCGCGAGTAACCATGGGCACGGCCAGCTCCGACTGTACGGCATCGAGCGCGGTCAAATACCGCGGGTCGTTGCGGACGTCGCCCGATAAAACCGGCTGCCGGCTCGCAGCCGCTATTCCGGTGATGCCCTCGCCCAACGGGATGACCAGGTTTCGCACCACCTCCTCGCGATGGCCGATCGAGTAACGGATGCCGAGGCCGTGCTGGCGGTCGCTATACAGCAGGATCGCGAACAGGTCGTAGGGAACGACGTCCTTCACGATGGCGGCGACGTTGGCGAGAATGCGGTCGAGGTCCAACGTTTCCGAAGTAACGGCTGAAACCTCGAGGAGAAAGTCGAGCAGCTCGGCGCGTTCCTGAAAACGCACCTTGGATTTTGACGAGGGGGCCATGTCAGGTCCGGGACTCCGCGGCCGCCCGCTCTAAAGTGTGCGCAGCATCTAGGATCTTCACGCCCGAACTGGAGCCGATGCGGGTGGCGCCAGCCGCGACCATTTTGTTCAAATCGTCGAGAGTCCGGATTCCACCCGAGGCCTTGACGCCCATGCCGGGGCCCACTGTTCGGCGCATCAGCGCAACGTCGTGAACCGTTGCGCCGGATGCGCCGAATCCGGTGGACGTTTTCACAAAATCGGCGCCGGCTGCTTTGGCCAGAAGGCAAGCGGCGGTCTTCTGATCGTCATCGAGCAAAGCGGTTTCAAGAATCACTTTGACGATTGCGCCGGCGCGATGCGCGGCCTTCACCACGGCTTCGATGTCTTGCTGGACAGCGTGGCTATCGTCGCCCCGGAGAGCTCCGATATTTTGCACCATGTCGATCTCTTGCGCACCGGCGGCAAGCGCGGCTTCGGTCTCGGCGACTTTGGCCGCAGTGGATGTCGCGCCCAGCGGAAACCCGACCACGGTGCACACCAACACCGGGGATCCGGCCAGTTCCCGGGCGGCGACGGGCACCCAATACGCGTTCACGCAAACGCTGGCGAAGTTGTAGTCGCGGGCTTCGCGGCAGAGCTCGAAAATGTCGGCGCGCGTGGCTTCCGGGCGCAGCAGCGTATGATCGATGAGACTTGCGATACTCGGCGCGGAGTGCGGCATAAGTGCAATAAAATCAGTGGCTTTCGGCTAGCTGTTGGAACTTCTAGCATAGCACAGCGGGCACGCTTCGACATCTGTAAGTAAAGCCGCCCTATTGAAGTTTGTTGTAATCTTTGAGCACCTCTCGCAAGCGCGCATGAGGGAGCGCGATGACGCGGTGATCGTCGACGCCGGTCATGGTTTCCGCGGCCACCAGCGCATTGACGATGGCCTCCTCTGTGGCCTGTACGGTAGCTTCAAACAGCGGGTTCATCTCGTCATTGGGCAGCATCTTCAGATCGCGAAGCCCGCTGGATTTCGCCGCTCCAGGATTGGCCGTTGAGAACGCAACAAAGATATCGCCCGAGCCGTTTCCCGAAGTCGAGCCGGTGCGCGCCAGTCCCATGGTGGCCCGTCGCGCAAGGCGCTTCAATTGTTGCGGAAGAATAGGCGCGTCGGTGGCAACCACGATGATGATGGAGCCCACGTCTTCCTGGATCCAGCTTGCTCCTTTGGCATACGGGACGTCTTCGGGAATCTTCAGGCCCACGGGTACGCCGGCGATTTGAAGTTGCGGCCGCCGTCCACAATTGCATTGCACGAACACGCCCACGGTGTAGCCCTTCAAGGGTCCGTCGAGGACGCGGGACGAGCTGCCCGATCCGCCCTTGAACCCGTAACAGACCATGCCAGTGCCGCCTCCGACATTGCCTTCTGCGATGGTGCCGGACGCGGCCGTGTCCAACGCGTGATAGACATGGCTGGGCTTCACGTGAAAGCCGTTAATGTCGTTGAGAAAGCCGTCGTAGGTTTCGGCCACCACCGGGAGCGAAAAGAACTCCTCGCCGCCGAGATTGTTGGTGCCGGCCGGATGCTTGTTCTCGACTTGCCACTGAATATATGCATCGCGCACCACGCCGACCGAGTGGGTGTTGGTGATGAGAACCGGGCCGTCCAGGAATCCCGATTCTTCGATCCAGGTGGTGCCGGTCATCTCGCCGTTTCCATTCTGCGAGTACCACCCGGCGAAGGCGGAATCGGTAGACTGTTTGCCGCGCGGCCAGATGGCCGTGACGCCGGTGCGCACGGGACCTTGGCCCACGTTGAGCTTGCCCTGTCCCGAGATGAGCGTGCTGTAGCCGACCTCAATGCCGGGAACGTCGGTAATCGCGTTGAACTTTGCGGGCGTGCCGGAGAAGGGAACTCCGAGATCACGCGCGCGCGGTGTCTGTGCTGGAAGTAATGTCACGGACACCAGAGTCGCGCTGACTCCAGCGAGTATGGAAGTTCGCATAATGTTTTATAACATGCCTTAATGGATGGCATGGACCTGCATGCGATTCGGCTGGAGATTCCGAGCGATGGCAATATCATCGTGGGGCAAAGCCATTTCATCAAAACCGTGGAAGACATCTACGAGGCGATCGTGAATAGCGCTCCGCAGATGAAGTTCGCCATCGCGTTCAATGAGGCCTCGGGCGCGTGTCTGACGCGCGTGGATGGCAATGACGATGAGTTGAAAGCCGTTGCGAGCCGGAATGCCACGGCGGTGGGAGCGGGGCACTTGTTTGTGGTGGCTCTGCGTGGCGGGTTTCCCATCAATGTGAAGAACCGGATTTTAGAGACGCCCGAAGTCTGCACGATTTTCTGCGCCACCGCGAACCCGGTGGAGGTGATCGTCGCCGAGACGGAGCAGGGCAGGGGAGTGCTGGGCGTGATCGACGGTGCATCGCCCAAGGGCGTGGAAACGGAGGCGGATGCCGAGTGGCGGCACGGGTTTTTGCGAAAAATCGGCTACAAGCGATGAGGGTGCTAACCGCGCTGCTGGTGCTAGCCGCACTGCTACCGGTCCTGCCAGCGGCGGGGCAAGACCATTTTGATACTGCGGTGATCAAGTCGGGCCATATTGTTTTTCAACATGGAAAGATAACGGGAAAAGCGCCCGAAGAGCCGGTGATCGCGGAACGCATCCCGCAAGATTTGCTGGACAAGCCAGCGCCGATTCCGCCGGGCGCGACGATCCGGCAAGTGCTCGCGAACACCGCGGACGGAACTCCGGGAGAAGAGATCCTCGACAATCGGGAATTCTTCGAGGCATTGAAGCCGATGGCGGGGCGTGCGCCTGTTCCGAATGCCTTGAAATTTGCGATGGAGGAGCACGGGACGCTCGGCTGGTTCACTCAGGAGTACGGGGGCGAGCGCTTACTGTGGTCGTTCGGACCTTCCGTGCTACTGATTCGAGTCCCGAGCAAGAACCTCACGCTGGTAATTTCGGGGGATCTGACTGCAGCGCGTTTGCAGGATGGAAACGTACTGCGTTCCAAGATCGCGCTCGGTTTGCTGGGCAGCCCAGCGGGAGCCGACGACCTTGTCGACACCGCGCTAGAGCTTCTCTCCATGGGCCATCGTGAACAGAGCGCCGCGCTTACGCGCGAGGCGCTGAAGCAATTCCCGGAACTGGAATCAACGCCCGATGTTACGCTGCTGTACCTGTTCTCGCAACTTGGTTTGCCCGAGACCGAAGCCTCGGCGACGGCCGTTATCCGGGCTCATCCTTCATTGCCGACGGCGTGGTTTTACTACGGCCAGTATCTGGAGAACAACAAGCGCTACCGCGAAGCCGCGGCGTGCTTCGAAAAGATCTCGATGCATGAACCGCCCTGGCACAATTGGACCGTGGCGGCGGCAAAACAGGAGCTACGCTATTTAAAGTGACTACTGGGTCCGGAGGGACACTTCCGGTCTCGATGTCGTCCGCACCGAGTGGCCGCTTGCCTGCGCCAACCATTGCGAGAGCGCTTTCGACGCGCACGATTCTGAGCAAATGTGTTCGTAGCCTGCCTGATCGGCCAAAGTTTGGTCCCAGCGTACCAGCCGGAACGCATCAATGTCATTGGGCCGCAGCCACCAATGATTGGTTTCGCCTTTTAGGTTCAGGCAATAGTCGCAGCGATAGGGCCACTGAACTTTCATACTCCCATTACATCCTCTCGAAGCAAATCCGCGCCTCCGTTTTGTCCTTCACTAGATTAGATCGACCAAAAGCGGTGTAAGTTACTGCTCGTTTAGTCCTTATTCAGGCGGAGCTTACGCCGCGCAGTACCGGCGCGTTAATAGGTACTAGTAGTTTTTGCAATGGTTTGTGACTGATGGGCGGCGGGATCCGGATTTGATTCATCTCGAATCAAAACATGCACCAAGAGATAACCCGCGATGGGAAGTATCGCAAAAGCAAGGCAGACCGACGCAAAGCCGAAGTTTTCGATTATGTCCGCCAGCGGCCGCGAAATGATGGATTGCATCACGCCGTACGCGAACACCAGCGCTGCACCGCCGAATGCGGCGTGGCTTGCGCCGTAGATATCGATGGGCAGCGTGTAATGATTGACGCTCCAGGCGCACACCCAAAAGAAGCTGAACGACATTCCGAGAGTCGCAAGAGCTGGATTGGGCGCGAGCGGAACGGCCATGGTTCCGAGCAAGAACAAAGCGGATATGAGACAAGCGCGTTTGCGCGCGGCGATGGGCGCGCGGCCAGAGATGACGAATCGCCACGAGATTGCGCCGCCCAGCAGGCCGCCGAAGTAGCCGCTGATGGGCACGATCCAGGTGTAGTGCGAGGCTTGCTGCGGCGTAAGATGCTGGACGCGCACCAGGTAGGTGGGCGCCCAATTCGCCCACAGGCTGTACACGGCCATGCCGAGCATGTTCGCGATCATTAACGCCCAGAGCTTGGGGTCGCGCAGCAGGGCGAAGGAGTGCGTCGCCTGGCCGTCGCCAGGCAGCCGGACGGGCGGGATCGCGCGCGATGTGACGAGCCACACCGGAATCCAAGCCAGGCTCAACAATCCAGCGGAGTAGAAAGCCCAGTGCCAGGAGTAGCGATACGAGAAATAAACTGCGAACGCCGGCGCGAGGCCGGCGCCCAGGCTCAAGCCCAGTTGGCTCATGGCTTGTCCGACTGCGCGCTCGGGTGGGAGCAGATACATCGCGACGGCCTTGGTGACGGCGGCAATCGCGCTGGCTTCAGCGGCCCCCAGCACGGCGCGCCAAATCAGCAACTCGCGGACGCTATGCGAAGCTCCGGTTCCGAAGCTGGCGATGGCCCACACGGCGACCGCCACGATGGTTCCGCGATTCAGACCTACGCGATCGATGAACCAGCCGGCGAACAGGGCGCTCACTGCGTAGGCGATGGAGAAGACGGAGAGCAGCAGTCCGTAATCGTCGTAAGTAAACGGAAACTCCGGCCGCGCGCGCCAGATGTCGACCATAGTGGCGAGGATCTGGCGATCGAGATAGTTCAGAACCGAAGCGAGAATGAAGACGCTGATGGCGACCCAACGGGCGGGGAGGGGCGGGCGCACGTGGTGATTGTAACAGCGGGGCCGCTCCCTCACGGTCGCGGTTCAGTAAGAGTGCGCGATTCGGTTACGCGCGGCTCGGCTGATTGAATTCAGTTTTGCAACTTCTTTACTTACTTCGAACAACTCCACAATCGCAACGCCCCACACTGGAATGGCGCGCACGAAACGCGCGAACGAACTTTTCCAGGAGATATATGAAAGAGACTAACTTGAAGCTGCTTAAGAATCGCCGCTCTTTTTTGCGAGGCTCTCTCGCCACGGGAGCGGCTGTACTGGGCGCCACCGCGCTAAGTGAGAGCAAACTGTTCGCGGCTCCGGTCGAGCCCCTCGGCCCGGGAGACGTCGCCATTCTCCAATTTCTCGCAGCAGCCGAGCTGATCGAGTCGGACCTGTGGACGCAATATGCGGA
>Ga0302324_100024453_pt1 | contig 11636 bp, 6 predicted proteins | sample Palsa_T0_1_FD_201949 | JGI IMG/M metagenome (GOLD analysis project Ga0302324, IMG submission 201949) | Peat permafrost microbial communities from Stordalen Mire near Abisko, Sweden - Palsa_T0_1 | ecosystem: Environmental > Terrestrial > Soil > Palsa > Peat permafrost | place: Sweden: Abisko... | reverse complement strand
CTTTTGATACATGTTGCGCAAATGCGGAATCTTGACGGGTTGCTCGAATTCCGCGACGTTGGTGGATGGCGTGACCCGCAGGTTTGTTCCCGGGCCGGGAAAAGTGTGGCAGCCTACGCAAGTCTTCCCCTGGTTATTGAAGGGCACGGTCAGGAAAATATTCTCCCCCGTATTCGGATCCGCGGAGACGCCTGGAACATCCGGCAAGGGAACCGACGCTGGAAGTGTGCGGTCCAGGTTCTGGTAGGGATTCGGCTGATAGACGATCGTGTCGATGAAATTCGTGAAAGCGGTCATGTCCGCGGCGGAGAGCTCCGACCCGCCCAGGAGCTGGGCGAAAGCGCCGTTGAACGCGGCGAAGTCCGGCTTATCGCCTCTCCAGTGGTACGGCTGCAGGTCGAGTAACCCGCGCAGACTCTGGGTTGTCATGGGGCCCTTCATGGGGTGGAAGGCATAGTCGGTATCGCCTTGCTGCAAGTAGGTCATAACGCCGTCGGGATTACCCAGATTCCAGGCCAGCATGTCCATCTCGGCGTCGATATGGCAGGAGGCACAGGCCCCCGTACCGTTGCCTGAAAGCTTGTGATCGTAGAGGAAGCCGCGACCATTACGGATCGCCACGGGGGTCGGGTCGAAAGATCCCGTGGGAATCTCCGCGGTCACCGTATTGCTTGCCAGATTCACGATGGAAATCGTGTTGTAGATGCGATTCAGCACGTACAGCAGGCTGGCCGAACTATTCAGGGCCAGGCCTCGGGGTCCCCGCTTGCTGGCTGGATTAACTGTGGCGCCGATGGCCTGCGGATCGATTTCGATGAAGCTCGATACGGTGTTGCTGTTGGTATCGAAAATCGCCACGCGGTCCGTGCCAAAAGCGGCGATGTAGAGGTAGCGTCCGGTCGGATCGAAAACGATGGAAGTGGGCATGGCCAGCGCGGTGGCCACGGCCGCCGGGTTGGGGAGTTGGGAGTAGTTGATCCCCGGATTCAAATCGAAAATCTGGGTTTGCCCCGTGGTGGGATTTACCGAACTGATCTGGTGGTTGACGAAGTGGCCATTCAGGGCTGTCTCGAACATCACCAGATTGAGCGCGTCCAGATTAGCCACGTAAACGATCCCCGACTGAGGATTCACGGTCAAACCCAGGTTGTCGGTTCCCAAGTGGGGGAAGTAGTTGGTCACCGCCAGGGTGCTGGTGCTGATGGCCGCCACGTCGTTGTCCGGCATGGTGTACTGGATGACTTTTTGCCAGGCTGGCTCCGTGGCAGTCACGATCAGCCCGACTTGAGGTGGGGCAGGCAGCGCCGGATTGACCGGCGGCGGAGGCGGCGGCGCCTTCGAAGACGTTATGATCGTGGTTTGGTTGCCCGATAATGCGAACGCCACATAAACGGTCGCGCCGTTGGGGCTGACGGCCAGCGCACGCGGCTCTTCCCCGGCTAATGCAATCGACTGCACCAGGGCGTGCGTGGCGGCGTTGTAGACGTTGACCAGGTTGCTCCGGGCGACGCTGACGAAGGCCAAGCCGCTGCCCGCGAACACGACGTCGGAAGGCTCCGCCTTGGCGTACAGGGTGTCGGTCACGATTCCCCGCGAAACCGAGACGACGCTCACGCTGTTCGAGATCTGATTCACAACCCAGGCTTCGTTGTTACCGGGGACGTTGGGGTTGATGTTGACCGAAACGGGCTCGATGCCCACGGGAATTTCGGCTATCAGCGACGGGGCGGATGGCTTCGTCAGGTCGAAAACCGATAACGTTCCATTGGGAGTATTGAGCGCAAACAGACGCGTGCCGTCCGCGGAGATCCTGATCGGGTTGGTCTGCGCGCCTTCGAAGTTGACAAACTCGCTGGGCGGAACTTGCCCCGCCAGCGGAACGGCTGCCAGTGTCGCGAAAATCGCGCACAACTGATGCGTTCTCCACATACATCCTCCTCCTTGATCCCGATAAAACGTGGCGCACACACGGGTGCCTGCCGTGTCAAGGCGCGTCTCGGCAACATGCATCGCCTACGGAACATTTGATCCCTACAAAGCTGTACCCTGCACAAAAGAAATGCAAGCTAGCCTACCGGTCCGGCACTACCAAAAGAATTCTGTCGCGTACGCTATATGGGCACCAATGTTAGCATGGCCTCGCCAAAAGATCAAGTTTCGTACTACCGCGGGCACCGTACTAACCGTTACAAACATCCGGGCGATATTGCTGGTTTTCCAAGTGGATCGAGCCGAATACGGCGCCCGCGCGCGACGCCCCGAGCGACAGTGCCCCATGGCGATCATTGCACAGCTGTCGGCACGGGGTCCGGGCCTGCTGAACTGTCCAACGCAAGATGATCCCTAAGGAGCGGATCTGTCTCCAAGACGATCCTGAAAACGGGCAGAACCGGCGGGAAAAATGGGGGGGCATGGTTATATGTGTGGGCCACCGTACCCGAAGGGCGCTACCGCCGGGCCGATCACAGTGAGCACGCCAGGCGGCATGTCGAGGACAGCCGCGAGCCCTACCGCGCAATGAGTCCGCGAACCGGCAGGAAATTGTGAGCCGGACAACCCGAATTTCGAGGAAATCGCAGCCGCTTGCCGAATTAATTGCCGCGCGCCAGCCGGGATCCAGAGCACCGACACTGCTGAAACTGAATTGCCGCCCCCGCTTAGAACTCGAAAGGCGGCGAGGCGCATCGCAACCCAGATGTGTAACAATCCATAAATACTCTACCAGCCCTGCCATAAATACTCTACCAGCCCTGGCAGCAAGGCGTTCGCCAGCGATACCCACGCGCCGCGGAGGCCCCATCGGCGCGAAAAATCCCGAGGGATCGCGGGCATAACCGCCCTGCATTCACAGACAACATGCGCCCAATTCGGCGGATGTAGTACCAGTTTCCGATTTTGGGTAACATTTTTCTTGACCCCCCACACTAAAAGGAGTAAAATCCCCTACTAGGACCTGTATTCAGAATGCTCCGCCCCTGCAAGGGCGCCTGGAGGATCGAATATGCAGCCTGTGCGAGACGCGCTCCGCCCGTCGCGAACATGTATGTCGCCCTGTTCGGGGCATCCGTTAGTTCGTGCAAACATTGCCCCCCCCCGGCCGGGAAGTTCCCTGCCCGCCTGTCTGTGGCTTATGGCGCTGCTATTCGCAGCCGCTGAGCCGCGCCTCGGCGCGCAGACCACGTCCTGCGCTTCGCCGGCTTCCGGGAACCCGTGCGTCGTAACCTCGCAGTATGACAACGGCCGCGACTCCTGGAACTATAATGAAACCTCGCTTACGCCGTCCAACGTGAACGGTCTCTCGGTCGCGTCCTTCTCGCCCCTCGCTGTCGACAGTGGCGACCTGCCGAGCAGTGCGCCCTCCAATCCGATTTACGCCCAGCCTCTTTATGTTGCGGGCATCGAGACCAGCCTCAGCAACTGCACGCCGTCGTGCAATATGCTGCTGGTGGCCACCCTCAACGGCACCGTTTTCGCATTCAATGCTTCCACGGGAGCCACCGTTTGGAGCCGCCAAGGCACGTCCAGCGGCGCCTCCGGTACGGTGAACGCGCTGTGGTGGGACGACTGCGGCATGACCGCCGGAGCCGGCCCAGGTCCCGGGATGACGGCCCTGCCCTTCGTGGGCATTGTCGCGACGCCTGTAATCGACTACAGCCTCTCAACGCCGACCATGTTTCTGACCAGCCTCTGCAAGACCTCACTCGGAGCCCTAAATTGGTACCTGCACGGCCTCTCACTCCAGACCGGCCACGATGTCTCCTCCTCCCCTGTCGCAATCGCGGGCCAAATGGCCGGCTCGAACAACGCCGACGACCTCACTGCCGGGGAGATCCCCTTCGAGCCTCAGCGCGAGCACCAACGCGCTGGGCTCCTGGAAGCCCCCGAGCCGGCCATTTCGGGCGTGAGTTCGCTGATTTACATCGCCTTCGGCGTGGGCATAGCCGAAACCACTGTCGGGTACCACGGCTGGGTGTTTGGGTACAACACCGCGCTCTCGCGACAACTTGCCTTCGCGGACACGTCTAGCGGGTACAATACCGCCGGAAGCCCGCCGTGCTGTACGGGCTGCGAGGCGTGCAGCACGGCCGCGGGTTGCTGTACCGGCGCGGGCTGCACCCCGGGAACGGAGTGCTGCCCCACCAGTTGCGTACCTCTGAATGGCGCCGGGAACTACTACCAGAATTCCCCGAATTGGTGCGGCCACGGCGGGGGGATATGGATGTCCGGGCGGGCGCCCGCCGCGCAGAATGACGCCTCCGGCGTATCCCACGCCTTTTTTGAGAGCGGCAACGGCGGGTTCCAACAGAACAATGGGAATTGGAGCGAAAGCGTCCTCCACTTTGGCCTATCCTCGGGCAGTATGGACAGCGTTCCCTCCAAGTCCTTTACCCCGTACGGTGGAGTGGCCCTGTCGCCACCCACGGCCGGAAGCGCCTGCCCGAACGAGACCGGTGGCACCTGCGCATCCACGGCGGAAGTTCTCAATGAGAACGACTGGGACTTCGGGGTTTCGGGCGAGACGCTCTTCACCGACAGCAATGGCGCAAATTGGCTGGTGACGATCGATAAGGCCGGATACGGCTATCTGCTCAGGCAGAACCAGAGTTGGGGCTACGCATTCGGCTCCGGCGATTCCTACAACTGGTTCCCGTTTGGGGCGGTGCAGACCCCGTGCCCAGACCTTCCGAACCCAAACGCCGCGGATTGTCACCGAATCGTTAGCATGGCCTTCTTCAATCCCAGCGGAGGAACCCCCTACCTGTATCTCTACCCGTTCCAGGAGAGCTTAGCCGGCTTCCAGTTTTCGACTAACGGCGCCCAAACACTGAGCGGATACACGGTCACCACCTCCGGGAACACCGTAACCACCCACAGCGGCGCGACTCAATTTACCGAATGGCTTATTCCGGGCGACACGATCACCATCAGCACCTCTCCAACGGCCACGAACCTCACGGTGACCGCGGTCAACAGCGATACGTCGCTGACCGTATACCAGACATCGAGCATCTCTTCTCCGACGTCACTCGCAAGCTACAACGGGTACTTCATTAACCCGCTGTACGATTCGAGCCCGCCCGCCGGCAAGGTCGGATACCCTGGCGGCTTGCTGACAGGCACCTCCAGCGGCAGCAGCGCCACCAGCGAACTGCTTTGGGCGCTTGTCCCGGCGGACAGCAGCGGGACCTCAAGTGAGGCCGTGCGGACGCCTGGCGTTTTATACGCTTACGACAGCACCCTGGCCGGCAAGTGGAGCAGCTACGCCACCTCCGCCTTCTGCGCTTCCGCGATGGCTCTACCCACCGTGGTCGACGCGCAGGTCTACATTCCCACATATGCGACCACGACCACCTGCCCGTCTTCCGGCGCGGCAGCGGCCTCCGGCGTAATCGTCTACAAATAACATTTCAGTTTTCCAAGGAGCAATTCAAATGACCATCGGTAACGTCCGTGGAACAACCGTAATTGCGCTCTGCGCGATCGGCGCATCCGCCGCCTCCGGCCAAGCCACCTTTCGCATCGTCTCCTATATGGGCAGGTGGGGGCAGCCGATCGGCATAGTCGAGGGGTCACCCCTGGTGTTTTACTCGATCGCCTCGACGCCCCAACCGGTCGCGTTTTCCATTACTACGCAAGGGGCCAAGACCCTCCTCGCGAGCTTTCCGAACACCGATATTCAGGCACCGCTCGCTAGCGCGTCAAACCAACGGTTCTACTCGTCGTACTCACCGAATTACACGGCCTTCTCCGTGGGTTCGACGCCTGGCAAGGAACTCTACCCGAAGCAATCCACCGCCCCAGGGTTCACCCAGAATCTGCCGGACGGAACGCTCCTGGCGGTCGCGGCCGCGCAAAGTTTCTACCTAGCCAAGGGCGACACGGCCGGCACGGTGACCCCGATCTACACATTTCCATCGGGGACGTACCTGCCACATACCGCGACCTACGCGAGCGACGGCAACTATTACGGTGTCTCCTACCTGAAGAACGGTTCTGGCAATGTTTTCCGCGTGACGCCATCTGGTTCCTTGACAAACATACTCGACTTTCCAAGCAACACCTTTGTCGGCAACCCCCCCTTTGTTCCGCTGGTTCAAGCCAGCGATGGCGACCTCTACGGCGCCACGCCCAACGGCGGCGCCAACGGCACCGGCACAGTATACAAGCTCACCCTGAGCGGCCAATATACGCTGCTGTACACATTCCCCAGGGGCCTGGACTACAACCCGACAGCCATGCTCCAGGCTAGCGACGGCAACCTGTACGGCGCGACGTGGGGACTGAACGGCCGCAGCCTGCTGTTTAAGGTCACGACGTCCGGTCAGTACACGCTACTCTACAGCATGACGACCACCGGGTGCCTGTGCCTACTGACCCAGGGAAGCGACGGCATCATCTACGGAACCGCCCAAGCTGGCGGACCCGTGGGCGCCGGCGCGGTCTTCGCCCTAGACGCCGGGCTGCCCAAGCCGGCGCCGCAGCCCCTGGAGTTCGGCCCGCGGCACGGCCCTGCAGGAACTCGCATCCGCATCTGGGGCAACAACATGCTGGCCGCCAGCGTGGAGTTCGGCAGCGTGCCGGCTGCCGCAGTGAGCACGAGCGGGCCAAACTACGTCTGGGTCACCGTACCGGCCGGCGCCGTCAGCGGACCGATCACGGTCGCCACCCCGGGCGGGACCGGCGCCACGCGGGAGAGCTTTTATGTTGAATAGCCGAGACGCAAAAGCGCGGAGGAGCGCAACGAATGAACCGACAGCTCCAAGTTTCGAAGAAATCGCAGCAGTTGCGGGATTAATTCCTACGTACCGGCCGAAATCTAGAATCTGGTATCCGGCCAAACTAATCGTCGCCCTCGCTTAAAGGCGCGGGCGCGTAAAAGCACACGGCGGGCCGAAACCCTCGACGGCCCACGTGTGCCCTCATCTTCGAGGGACCAAAAGGACAGGAGACCTACAATGGACAGTCTACGTGTGTTTTCGCTTTCCGCGGCCAGTGGCCCGGCATGCATTCGTCTAGTTTCCACCCTGGCGCTGCAGTCGGCCATGTTGACCCTGTGCGCCCAATCACCGACAATTTACAACTTTACCGGTTCCACAACCGACGGCGCAAATCCCCATTGCGCCCCACTCATCAATAGCGTCGGCACGCTCTTCGGAACCACCGTCAATGGGGGTACTTCCGGCACTGGGGGTAGTTCCGGCAGCGGCGTGTTCTACAAGCTGGTGCCCGGCACGCCCTGGACCGAGACCATCCTGCACAACTTCGCGGTAGCCACCGGCGATGGCGCATCACCCGACGGGGACCTGCTCCTCGCCGGCGGCAATATCTACGGCACCACCGCCAGCGGCGGCGCTAGCGGCTACGGCACCGTGTACGAGATGAAGAATACGATGGGAACCTGGAGCGAAAGCGTTCTATACAGCTTTGCCGGCGGCCCTACCGACGGGCGCTCCCCATACTCCGGCGTTATCCTTAGCGGCGGCGTGCTGTATGGCGCCACCTTCTACGGAGGCGCCAACGGCGACGGGACCACATACTCACTCACGCCGGGCTCCCCCTGGACCGAAGACGTTTTGTCCAGCTTCGGCGCTTCTTCTTCCGACGGCACCAATCCGCACTCCGCCCTGCTCGACGCGGGCGGCGGGGTTTACTACGGCACGACCTACTACGGCGGATCCGGCTCGTCCGGCACGGTCTATGAGCTGCAGTCGGGGAGCCCGTGGACGGAGACGCCGATATACACCTTTACGGGCGGCGCCGACGGGTCGAATCCCCATTCCGCCCTGATTATGGACAGCAGTGGGGCGCTCTACGGCACCACCGTCTACGGCGGCGCACATGGCAAGGGCACCGTCTACAAGCTCACGCCGGGGAGCGGCGGATGGACCGAAAGCGTCTTGCACAGCTTCGCCGGCGGGGCCTCCGGCTCCTACCCGGTGGCGGGCGTGGTGTTCGGCAGCACCCAAAGCGTGCTGTACGGCGCTACCACCAGTGGAGGCGGATCGAGCAACTGTACGGGTGGCTGCGGAACGGTGTACGAGTTGTCGGGCGGGTCATGGGCAGAGACCGTTCTTTACGCTTTCACCGGATACGCCAACGGCGACGGGGAGGACGCCTACTCGGACATAACCTACAGCGGCGGATGGATCTACGGTACGACATGGAATGGCGGTACCTCGAGCGAATGCATGGGGGGCTGCGGCACCGTCTACGCCCTGCAGCCGTGAAGCGGCGACGCATGGGCAAGTGTCGGGGCCCCCGGCCAATGGGCGGCGGCCGGCTCGCGGGCAGGGGGAATCCTGCCCCGGCAGCCGGCCTGATTACCGGCGATCAGGCGGGCAAGATCACCACGATCTATCGGTTCCCCTCGGGCGAGGTCCCAATGAGCCCGATCTACGCATCGGACGGAGACTATTATGGGGTTTCCTGGGCGAATACCGGGCCGCACGCCGGCGCGAGCTACGTCTTTCAGGTCACGCCGCGGGGCGTGCCGACGAGGGTGGCCGACCTGCCCAGCGGATCGTTCGGCTCGGGGCACTCGGGATCCTTCTTTCAGGGCGCCGACGGTAATTTCTACGGCACCACCGCAGCCGGTGGTGCAACCGGGGGAGGCGCCCTTTACCGGGTCACGCCGGCTGGCCGGTACAGCGTGATTTACTCGTTCGGCACGGGCGCCCACTCCAGACCGGGCACTACCTTTCAGGGCAGCGACGGCAACTTCTACGGCGTCACGCGAGGCGCCACCGGACCGGCCAGCTATGGCGAAATCTTCCAGCTTACCCAGGCGGGCCGGTATTCCGGCCTGCACCTGATGGATGGCGGACGATGGCGTGTGCCCCTGCTGGCTGATGCAGGCCAGCGACGGCATCCTTTATGGAACGGCCGTGGCGGGCGGGGGGAGCGGGACCGGCACTGTCTTCGCCCTGGACGCCAGACTGCCCAAGCCTGCCCCGCGAGCGCTGTCCTTCACCCCGCGAAGCGGGGCCGCGGGCAGGCAGGTGCGCATCTGGGGCTATCACCTGCTCTCGGCGGGCGTCCAATTCAACGGTGCCGCCGCGTCGGTGGTCTCCAACGCCGGCTCCAACTACCTCTGGGCGACCGTTCCGGCGGGGGCCACCAGCGGGCCGATCGCCGTCACTACGCCTGGCGGCACGAGCAGGACCGCAGCCAGTTTCACTGTCAAGTGAGGCCGGCGCCAGGCCCCCACCGAGGCTGGGCGGGAGTATGCGGCTCGCGGCCGCATAGGCGGCCGCAGGTACCCCTAGGGGGACGGGATCTCTCCCGACAACACGATCCCTTTTGTAGGCATCCTTTCGACGCCGGTGATCGATGTGAGCGGTTCCACGCCAGCCATGTTTCTGATCGACTGGTGCGAGACTTCGACCGCGGCATATCGGTGGTTCATCCACAAGATCAACCTGCAAACCGGCGCGGACGCCACGCCGGCGCGATGGATCGGCGGCGATTTCGCCGGGTTTAACGACAGCAACGAGAAGGCGCGCGCCGCGCTGCTCGAGGTTCCCAACCCGCAAAAGGGCGCCAATCCCCTGATCTATCTCGCTTTCGCCACCGGCACCCACGAGGATAACGGCACAGTCGCCCCATACCACGGCTGGCTCCTTGCCTATACTACGAATCCCCGAACCGGAGCCCTGGCGCCGCAGCTCGCCTACTCCAACACACCCACGTCCTGTGGCAAGGGCGGCGGCGTATTCCAGGGCCTGAACCACGGCCAGTGCAACACCGACCCCAACGCCTTATCGCCCGCCTGCGACTGCTACATGGACGGCGCAGGCTATAAATCCGGCGGCTATCAAAATGCGCCAAATTGGGGCGGGCAGGGCGGCGGCTGTTGGATGTCCGGCCATGGGCCGGCAGCCACCGCCATCGGCGCCATACGGAACAGCAGCGGCGAGCCCGACGGCAACGTATACATTTTCCTCGGTTGCGGAAACGGCGGCTTTCAAGTTAGCGAATCCGGCGCGACCCTCGCCAACGGCGGCCAGACCGTCATGGACTTCCTGGCGACGCCAAAGGGATTCAGTACGATTCCCTTTCAGAGCTTCACCCCCAACTCCCCGGCGTCGGGCATCGGCCCACCCATACTGCCGAGTGTTTGCGGCGGCAACGGCGGCCCGAATTGTGCCGGATGCGTCCCGTGCAAATACACGTTCGAGGCGATGAACGTGGCCGACTGGGACATGTCCACGGGCGGTGTTGTGCTGTTCAACGACATCAACGGGAACCCGCGCCTGGTGACCGCCGATAAAGCCGGCTATGGCTACCTGCTGACGGCGGGCAACCTTTGCGCTTCGCCAACGACGGACGCTCAATGTGTAGGATTCGCTCCCGGCGATCCGGGCAGTTGGACATTTGGCGCGGCGGCGGAACTGCCGGTGCCTCCCGGAGTTCCTGGGCCGGGCTGCACCGCCAGAAATGACGGCGCGTGCGACCGGGTGACCGGCTTGGCGTTCTACGACCAGAAGCCCAACCAACCAGCCTATTTATACCTTTGGCCGTATCGTGAGCTTCTGGTGGGGCTCCAGTTGTCCGACAACACCACTGCGTTTACAGGCCAGGGCCCGCTCACCTGGAGCAGCGGCAGTTCCACCACTTTGAACTACACCTTACCGGGCGGCACGGCTTGCACTATCGGCACGAACTGTCTCACCGATCAGGTCGTGGCGGGGGACATGCTCCAGTTCCAGGGCTGCACATGCTCCGGCGCCGGTTGTCCCGTGGTTACCACCGTTACCAGCAGCACCATGACGGTGAACATTCCCCCGCCCTCGGCGTGTACCGCCGGCGAAGCACAGAATTTCAGCTATTCCGGATATTTTGTAAACCCGAAGCGCGATTCCACGCCGCAAGCTCGTGCGGTGGGCTTTCCGGGCGGCGCCATTACGGTCAGCGCCCAAAAGAACGAAGCCGGCAACTATGTTGACGGGCTCGTCTGGGCGGTGGCGCCCAACGCCAACTCTTCGACAGCGAACATACGGGGCTTCGGAACTTTGTACGCTTACACCGCTGCGACGCCGACGACGTCGTTGACAAAAGTGTACGCCAGTACGGATATCTGGTGTTCCTCGTCATACGCGGAACCGGCCGTGGCCAACGGGAACGTTTTTGTTTCCACCTTTGCCGTCAGCACGACCGCCAACAGCTTTACCAGTTGCCCGACCGGCTCCTCCCTGACTTCTCCGCCGGGTAGTTCCGGCATCCTGGTCTTCAATTAGCCAGCTCCCCGAGGGCCGGGCGCAAACTGTGGCTCTCCGTTACGGCTGGATATTTATGAAGAAATCGACGATCGCCCTTTCGATTGGCACGGGCGCCGGGTTGGCGTTGTGCCTGGCCGCGGCCGCGACCGCCCATGCCGCAAGCCAGGCCAGCTTCCGCGTGGTGTCTCAACTGACCAGGTATTCGCAGCCCACCGGGATTACCGAGGGCGCGTCTGGCCTTTTGTATTTCATAGGAGGCGCGGACATCGTCTCCCTTACGATCAAGGGGTCGCTCATGCCATTGACGGCGTTTCAGGATCCTCCCAATATAGTCAAATCTCCGCCCGTGAGCGCCGCAAACCGTCGCCTTTACTCGTCGATTGAGGCCAACGCAGGCGCCAATACGGCGTACGCCTT
>Ga0302324_100024450_pt1 | contig 11638 bp, 7 predicted proteins | sample Palsa_T0_1_FD_201949 | JGI IMG/M metagenome (GOLD analysis project Ga0302324, IMG submission 201949) | Peat permafrost microbial communities from Stordalen Mire near Abisko, Sweden - Palsa_T0_1 | ecosystem: Environmental > Terrestrial > Soil > Palsa > Peat permafrost | place: Sweden: Abisko... | reverse complement strand
CACGTCACCCACTGCAGCGCCGCCAGGGTTGCCAACGGCACCGACAGCGCGATCTGTGCGAGCTGCGCCAGCAGTGGGGTCGGTTGCACCACCCGCTCGATGACCGCCGGCGGCGGGTCGAGCTCGTCGAGGAAACCGGCGAGCGACCCGAGCCGCGGGTGGTCGTACAGGTCGGCGACGGTGACCTGCGGATACCGGTGTCGCAGGGCGGCGACGAGCTGCGCTGCGGCCAGTGAGCCGCCGCCGAGCGCGAAGAAGTCGGCCTCCGGACCCACGACGGCGGCGCCGAGGAGATCGAGCCACAGTCCGGCCACCCAGCCGGTCGTGCCGGTGAGGGGGGGCGTTCGCTCGTCGTCGGCACCGCCGGGCGGCGGCCAGGGCAGCGCCTCGCGATCGACCTTGCCGGACGTGCGGGTGGGCAGCTCGTCGACCCGGACGAGGCGCGGCACCAGCGCGGCGGGGAGCCGCTCACCGAGGCGGGTGCGGGCGGTGGCCACGTCGAATTCCGGGTCGGTGCTGACGACGTAGCCCACCAGCACCGGCGTGCCGGCAGCTGTCCGGCGAACCGCCGACGCACCGCCGCTGACCCCCGGAAGGTGAACCAGCGCGGTGTCGACCTCGCCCAGCTCGATGCGACGGCCCCCGACCTTGACCTGGTCATCGGCGCGGCCGCAGAAGATCAGGCCGTCGCTTTCCAACCGCACCAGATCGCCGCTGCGGTAGGCGCGCCGCCAGCCCAGCGTCGGCATCGGCGCGTATTTCTCGTCGTCTTTGTCCTTGTCGAGGTAGCGGGCCAGCCCCACGCCGCCGATCACCAGTTCACCCATGGAGCCGTGACTCACCGGGTGGCCATCGGCATTGACGACGGCCAGGTCCCAGCCCGGCAGCGGCAGTCCGATGCGCACCGGGCCGGTGCCGTCGAGGCGCGCCGCGCAGGCGACCACCGTGGCCTCGGTGGGGCCGTAGGTGTTCCACACCTCCCGGCCCTCGACGGCCAGCCGGGTGGCCAGTTCCGGGGGACAGGCCTCGCCGCCGAAGATCAACAGCCGCACCGCTTCGAGCGCCTCGGCAGGCCAGAGCGCGGCCAGTGTCGGCACCGTCGACACCACGGTCACGTCGCGGGTGATCAGCCATGGACCGAGGTCCATTCCGCTGCGCACCAGCGACCGCGGCGCAGGGACCAGGCACGCGCCGTGCCGCCACGCCAGCCACATCTCCTCGCACGACGCGTCGAACGCCACCGACAAGCCCGCCAGTACCCGGTCGCCCGGTCCAATCGGGTTGTCCTGCAAGAACATCTGCGCCTCTGCGTCGACGAACGCGGCAGCGTTGCGGTGGGTGACGGCAACGCCTTTCGGCGTGCCGGTCGATCCGGACGTGAAAATGATCCAGGCGTCGTCTCGGGCCAGCGGCGCCCCGGCCCGCCAGCCGCGCGACGACCCCGGGCCACGTGCCATACCTGCCTCGGTGACGACCGCGACGACGTCGGCCTCGCCGAACACCAACTCGGCGCGTTCGTCGGGATCGTCGGCGTCGACAGGCACGTAGGCCGCACCGGCGGCCAGCGTCGCCAAGATCGCCTCGTACAGCGCAAAGCTGCCTGACGGCATCCGGATTCCGATCCGGTCGCCGCGACCGATGCCCCGGGCGGCCAGCCAGGCGACGCTGGCCTCGATGTCGCTGATCAGCTCGCTGTAGGTGAGTTGGATGGTGCCGTCGTCGATCGCCGCGGCCTCCGGGTAGCGCGCAGCGGTGTCGTAGAGGATGTCGATGAGTGTGCGCGGACCCGGCGCGCGCGGCGATAACAGGTACTGCGCCGGCACGCGTCCGTGAGCCTGGGGGGTCGCCACCCCACGAAAATACTCAAGCCCGGGCGTTGTGACGCCCGGCGCGCGCACGGCGTGCGGGAAAAGACGCCGATGGCTTCCCAGCGTCACTGATGTGACCACATATGATCTGCTCTTGCGCGGCACGCTGTGCCGCGAGCCTGCCAGAAATTCCCGCACCGCTAAGGAGAGTGTCGCCGCGTTGGGTGCCCTGCCCCCGTCAAGTGAAGCCCTGTCGCTGGAGGCGTTGACCGCCGCGGTCAATGCGGCCCGGGAGGCCTTCGCGGCTGCGGTCGACCTCGACGCACTAGCGCGCGCCAAAACCGAGCACCTCGGTGACCGTTCGCCGCTGGCGGTGGCGCGGCAGGCATTGGCCACCGTGCCCAAGGCCGACCGAGCGGACGCCGGCCGGTTGGTCAACACCGCCCGGGCTGACGCACAAGCCGGGTACGACGAACGTCTGGCGGCGTTGCGCGCCGAGCGGGATGCGGCCGTGCTGATCGCCGAGCGGATCGACGTGACGTTGCCGTCGACGCGTCAACCGACGGGAGCGCGGCACCCGATCACGATCCTGGCCGAACACATCGCCGACACCTTCGTCGCCATGGGATGGGAGCTGGCCGAGGGGCCCGAGGTCGAAACGGAGCAATTCAACTTCGATGCGCTGAACTTCCCGGCCGATCACCCGGCCCGCAGTGAGCAGGACACCTTCTACATCGCGCCCGACGGCTCACGGCAGCTGCTGCGCACCCACACGTCGCCGGTGCAGGTGCGCGCCCTGCTCGAACGCGAGCTGCCGGTCTATGTCATCTCGATCGGCCGCACGTTCCGCACCGACGAACTCGACGCCACCCACACGCCGGTCTTCCACCAAATCGAGGGGCTGGCGGTGGATCGCGGTTTGTCCATGGCGCACCTGCGCGGAACGCTCGACGCATTCGCCCGAGCCCAGTTCGGACCGCAGGCACGCACCCGGATTCGTCCGCACTTCTTCCCGTTCACCGAGCCGTCGGCCGAGGTCGACGTGTGGTTCGAGAACAAGAAGGGCGGTGCCGGCTGGGTCGAGTGGGGCGGCTGCGGGATGGTGAACCCGAATGTGCTGCGCGCCGTAGGCATTGACCCGCAACAGTATTCGGGCTTCGCGTTCGGCATGGGCCTGGAACGCACGCTGCAGTTCCGCAACGGCATCCCGGACATGCGGGACATGGTCGAAGGCGACGTCCGGTTCTCGTTGCCGTTCGGGGTGGGTGCCTGATGCGGGTTCCCTACAGCTGGCTGCGCGACGTCGTCGCGGCGGGCGCGCCGGGCTGGGATGTGGCGCCCGAAGATCTCGAGCAGGCGTTGGTGCGCATCGGCCATGAGGTGGAAGAGGTCATCGCGCTGGGCCCCGTCGACGGACCGCTGACAGTCGGACGGGTCACCGAGATCGACGAGCTCACCGAGTTCAAAAAGCCGATCCGCGCCTGCAAAGTCGACGTCGGAGAACATCAGCCGCGCGAGATCATTTGTGGTGCAACGAACTTCGCGGTTAGCGACCTGGTGGTGGTGGCGTTGCCGGGCACCACCCTGCCTGGCGGTTTCAGCATCACCGCGCGTAAGACCTACGGCCGCAGCTCCGACGGGATGATCTGCTCGGCCGCCGAACTCGGTTTGGCCGCAGACCATTCCGGGATCCTGGTGCTGCCGCCGGGGACCGCCGAGCCCGGTGCAAGTGGCGCCGAGGTGCTGGGCCTCGACGACGTGATATTCGATCTGGCCATCACCCCGGACCGGGGTTACTGCATGTCGGTGCGCGGACTGGCCCGCGAGATCGCCTGTGCCTACGACGTTGACTTTGCAGACCCCGCTGATGTGCCCGCGTTGCCTTGCAAGGGGGAGGTCTGGCCGCTGACGGTGCAGCCCGAGACCGGTGTGCGGCGATTCGCACTGCGCCCGGTGAGCGGGATCGACCCGGCAGCGGTGTCGCCGTGGTGGCTGCAGCGCCGGCTGTTGCTCTGCGGGATCCGGGCGATTTCACCGGCTGTCGATGCGACGAACTACGTGATGCTGGAACTGGGTCACCCGATGCATGCGCACGACCTCAAGCGGATCACCGGGGGCTTCACGGTGCGGTTCGCCCGGCCCGGCGAGACGGTGGTCACCCTTGACGACATCGAGCGCCGACTCGACCCGGCCGATGTGCTGATCGTCGACGATGTCGCGACCGCGGCAATCGGTGGGGTGATGGGGTCGGGCAGCACCGAGATGCGTGACGACTCCACCGACGTGCTGCTGGAGGCCGCGGTATGGGATCCGGCGGCGGTGTCGCGCACCGCGCGACGGCTGCGCCTGCCCAGTGAAGCCGCACGACGCTACGAGCGCGAGGTCGACCCGGCCATCTCGGTGGCGGCCCTGGACCGCTGCGCCGCCCTGCTCGCCGAGATCGCCGGGGGGCAGGTGTCGCCGAAGCTGACCGATTGGCGGGGCGACCCCCCGCGAGACGATTGGGCTGGGTCGCCGATCCGGATCGCGACCGACTTGCCGGACCGCACGGCCGGGGTGCGCTATCGCCCGGGGACGACGGCACGGCGGCTGACCCAGATCGGCGCCGCGGTGACCGATGCCGGCGACGGCCTGACCGTGACGCCGCCGAGCTGGCGGCCCGACCTGTTGCAGCCGGCCGATTTGGTCGAGGAGGTGCTGCGGCTGGAGGGCCTGGAACTCATCCCGTCGGTGCTGCCGTCGGCACCGGCGGGCAGGGGACTGTCCGCCGGCCAGCGCCGCCGCCGTGCCATCGGCAAGTCGCTGGCGCAGTCGGGCTATGTCGAGGTGCTGCCGACGCCGTTCCTGCCTGCAGGGGTCTTCGACGCCTGGGGGCTGCCCGCCGACGACCTCCGGCGCAACACCACGCAGGTGCTCAACCCGTTGGAGGCCGATCGCCCGGACCTGGCCACCACGCTGCTGCCCGGGTTGCTGGAGGCGTTGGTGCGCAACGTGTCTCGTGGCATCGTCGACGTCGCGCTGTTCGCGATCGCACAGGTAGTGCAGCCGACCGCACACACCAAGAGCGTCGGGCTGATACCAGTGGACCGGCGTCCTACCGACGAGGAAATCGCGCAGCTCGACGCGTCGCTGCCGCGGCAACCTCAGCACGTCGCCGCGGTGTTGACCGGGCTGCGGGAGCCGCGTGGCCCCTGGGGCGGCGGTCGGCGCGCGGATGCTGCCGATGCGTTCGAGGCGGTCCGGATCATCGCCGGCGCCAGCGGAGTTGAGGTGGCGCTGCGGGCCGCCCAGTACCTGCCTTGGCATCCAGGCCGCTGCGCGGAAGTGCTCGTGGTGCGGGACGGTGCGGAGACCGTCGTCGGGCATGCCGGGCAACTGCACCCCGCGGTGATCGAGCGCTCCGGCCTGCCTCCGGGCGCCTGCGCGGTCGAGCTTGACCTCGACGCGATTCCCATTCTGGAGGTGCTGCCGGCGCCGCGGGTTTCTCCCTTTCCCGCGGTGTTCCAAGACCTCAGCCTGGTGGTCGACGCGGACGTCGCCGCGCAGACGCTGCAGGACGCGGTCCGCGACGGCGCGGGAGAGTTGTTGGAGCATGTCCGGCTCTTTGACGTCTACACGGGCCCGCAGGTCGGCGAGGATCGCAAGTCGTTGACGTTCGCGCTGCGGTTTCGTGCGGCCGATCGCACGCTCACCGAGGACGAGGCCAGTGCGGCCCGCGACGCGGCGGTGCGTTGCGCGGCCGAACGAGTCGGCGCGGTGCTGCGTACCTAAAGCGCGTCGAACAACTTGTCTAGTGCCCCGGATGACATCAGCCCTGGGCGCGAACACCCAGGCTGACGTCACCGGTACAGGTGCCTCACATCAGTTCAGAAGGCACCCCAGAAAAGCGGCTATCAGAGTCCCGCACCAAAAAGCGCGGCGAGCAAGTCAGACTCCGGAGCACCGATGTCGACCTGGTCAGCACCGAAGAGGCCGTACAGCGCCGCCGAGGTGTACTCACCGTCTGAAAAAAGCGTCGCAGCCGAGGCCAAATTGGTTTCCCCATCGGTGGTTTCAGTTGCCGCAAAAGCCTCCTCGCCGGCGGCAGTCAGGGGCGCAGTATTGGGGAATAAGAAATCACCAGCGATGCCGCTGATGTCGGTCCCCGTGGCTTCACCGGTCAGGCCTACCAAGATGTAGTCCGCAGGACTGACAAATATGTTGTCAAAGCCGGCGAGGAGCGCGATCAGACCTTCGTTCGTATCACCGGCGGTGGAAAAGTCTGTCCCAGCGAGGGAGTAGTCGGCCTCACCAGCAGTGATTGAGGCTTGCACGTCGTTGGAGATGTCGGTGAGGTCGTCGGCGCGAGCGGTGGGCGAGCCCGCCATCGCGGCGGCCAGTAGCCCACCGGAAGCCGCGGCCAGCACGAGCGTGGTGCCGGCACGTCGGCGCTGGCGACTGGTCCGGTCGTTGCGAATGTGAGTCATGATGCCTCCTAGGTTGCCCCCATAAGGTGTCCGATATTCGGAATTTATTGGGAGACCCTCAGCTTTGTCAAGCCTTTTTCACAGGAAAATCTAAGGTATGTAGTGAATCGAAGTAATCGGGTTAGAAGACATTGCAAGTGGATTAGGTCGCGGGTGCCGCCGGAGCTGTATCGGGAGTGCCGGCCGCGGGTTCATCACTCGGCCAGGACGTCGACTCTTCGATGTCTGCACGGGCCCGTAGGTCAGCGCGCACCGTAAGTCGCTGATATTCGCGCTGCGGTTCCGCGCTGCCGATCGCACGCTCACCGAAGACGAGGCCAGCGCGGCCCGAGACGCGGCGGTGCGCTGCGCAGCCGAACGGGTCGGCGCGGTGCTACGCGGGTGACCTCAGCCTGAGCGCAAACACCCCGTACCGCGTCACCGGTACGGGGTGCTCACATCAGCTCGTAAGGGGCCCTAGGAAAGCGGCTATCAGAATCCCGCACTAAAAAGCGCGCCGAGGGTGTCGGCCTGCCCTACAAGGATGTCGGCGTAGCTACCGGATAGATAGTACGTCGCCGCGTCGAAGTAATCACCGCCTGAAAGATCCGACGAAGCGGCGGTGAAAAAGGACGACGCGTCGCCGCTGTATATTGTCGCGAGGGCCTCCTCCCCGGCTACTGTTGCCGGACCCAGGTTGTCTGGATCAATCTCGAAGTAAGTACTGTAGCCGCTGAAGTCGGCGTCCGTGCCAGCAGCGGTCAGGCCTAACAATGTGTAGTCCGTAGGGCCGATGAAGATGTCGTCAAAGCCGGCGAAAGCCGCGATCAGACCGTCGTTCGCATCGCCGGCGGTGGAAAAGTCTGTCCCAGCGGCGGTGTAGTCGGCCTCACCAACAGTGATGGAGCCTTGCACGTCGTTGAGGATGTCGGTGTATGGGTCGTCGGCGCGTGCGGTGGGCGAACCCGCCATCGCGGCGGCCAGTAGCCCACCGGTAGCCGCGGCCAGCACGAGCGTGGCGCCGGCCCGCCGGCGACTCGTCCGGTCGTTGCGAATGTGAGTCATGATTCTCCTTTGTCCCCAAGGTTGATGAGCTGTTATTTGAATTTATTCAGAGACCCTCAGCTTTGTCAAGCCTATTTCACAGGATAATCTAAGAGTATGTTATCTGGCCTAGAAGCAAACCAGATAGACGATTTTGCGGAGCAAACTATGTCTGCAGCGAACAGTCGCACCGTTGGAACCGTGCCGAAGGTACGGCCTCGGGTTCAGAGGCGAGCATAATTTGCAAGAGCATGCATGATCATGCAGTGTTGGCGTCATGACAACCCCGTGACGAAGGTTACGGCCACGGGTTCAGAGTCGAGCATAATTTGCAAGAAGATGCATGATCATGCAGTATTGCCGTCATGACAACCGTGGCGGTGGCAGGCGCTAGCGGCTACGCGGGCGGTGAGATCCTGCGGCTGCTGCTCGGGCACCAGGCATACCACGACGGACGGCTGACGATCGGCGCGGTGACCGCCGCCGCCAGCGCGGGCAGCGCGCTCGCCGACCACCATCCACACCTCGTCCCGTTGGCGCAGCGGGTACTCGAGCCCACCGAGATCGACGTCCTGGCCGACCATGACGTGGTCTTCCTCGCGCTTCCGCACGGACATTCGGCGGCACTGGCGCAACAACTCAGCCCGCAGACGCTGGTGGTCGACTGTGGTGCGGATTTCCGTCTGGTCGATGCGGGCGCATGGGAGCGCTTCTACGGCTCTCCGCACGCCGGCAACTGGCCATACGGCCTGCCGGAATTACCCGGCGGTCGCGAGGCGCTGCGTGATGCCCGGCGCATCGCCGTACCGGGCTGCTATCCGACCGCGGCGTTGTTGGCGCTGTTTCCCGCAGTGGCCGCAGACCTCATCGATCCCGCCGTCACCGTCGTCGCGGTCAGCGGCACCTCCGGCGCCGGCCGCGCCGCAACCACCGACCTGCTCGGTTCGGAGGTCATCGGTTCGGCGCGGGCCTACAATATCGCCGGCGTGCACCGGCACACGCCCGAAATCATTCAGGGGCTCACGCAGGTCACCGATCGCGACGTCACGGTGTCCTTCACGCCGGTGCTCATCCCGACGTCACGCGGCATCCTGGCCACCTGTACCGCGCGTACCCGGTCCCCACTGTCTCAGCTGCGAGCCGCCTATGAAAAGGCCTACCATGCTGAGCCTTTCGTTCATCTGCTGCCCGAAGGGCAATTGCCGCGCACCGGTGCGGTCATCGGCAGCAACGCCGCGCACATCGCGGTCGCGGTGGACGAGGAGGCCGCCACGTTCGTCGCCATCGCGGCGATCGACAACCTGGTCAAGGGCACCGGTGGCGCGGCCATCCAGTCGATGAACCTGGCGCTGGGTTGGCCCGAATCCGAAGGCCTTTCGGTGGTCGGGTTGGCGCCGTGACCGATCTTGCCAACGCCGCGCCGCTGGTACGTACGCAGGGGGTGACGGCCGCGGCCGGTTTCCGCGCCGCCGGGATCGCTGCCGGCATCAAAGCTTCGGGCGGATTGGACTTGGCGCTGGTTTTCAACGAAGGCCCCGATCACGCGGCCGCAGGAGTATTCACCCGCAACAAGATCAAAGCGGCACCCGTGCTGTGGACCCGCCAGGCCCTGACCACCGGCCGACTGCGTGCGGTGATCCTCAACTCCGGGGGCGCCAACGCCTGCACCGGGCCGGGCGGCTTTCAGGACACGCACGCCACTGCCGAAGCGGTCGCCGCCGCGTTGTCCGACTGGGGCACCGAGACCGGTGCGATCGAAGTCGGCGTCTGCTCAACCGGATTGATCGGCGACCGGCTGCCGATGGATAAAGTGATCGCCGGTGTCGGTCATGTCGTGCACGAGATGGCCGGCGGACTCACCGGCGGTGACGAGGCTGCGCGGGCGATCATGACGACGGACACTGTGCCCAAACAGGTTGCGTTGCATCACCGGGAGAACTGGACGATCGGCGGAATGGTCAAGGGCGCGGGGATGCTGGCGCCGTCGCTGGCCACCATGCTGTGCGTGCTGACCACCGACGCCGTCGCCGACGCATCCGCGCTCGAGCAGGCGCTGCGTCGCGCCGTGTCGCGGACCTTCGACCGGCTGGACATCGACGGCAGCTGCTCGACGAACGACACCGTACTGCTGTTGGCCTCGGGCGCAAGCGAAATAACCCCCAGCCAAGCCGATCTCGACGACGCTGTGCTGCGGGTCTGCGACGACCTGTGCGTTCAACTGCAGGCCGACGCCGAAGGCGTCACCAAGCGCATCACCGTCACTGTCACCGGCGCTGTCAACGAAGACGACGCCGTCACCGCGGCCCGGGTGATCGCGCGGGACAGCCTGGTGAAGACCGCGCTGTTCGGCTCCGACCCGAACTGGGGCCGGGTGCTCGCCGCTGTCGGCATGGCACCGGTCCAACTCGATCCCGACCGGATCACCGTGTCGTTCAACGGCTCAGCGGTCTTCGTCGACGGCGCCGGCGCACCGGGGGCGCGCGAGGTGGATCTGTCGGTCACCGACATCGACGTGGTGGTCGACTTGGGGGTGGGCACCGCGCACGCCGCCATCCGGACCACCGACTTGTCGCACGCTTATGTCGAAGAGAATTCGGCGTACAGCTCATGACCGCCGCCCTGCCTACTCGGGTCAAAGCACAGGTTCTGGCTGAGGCCTTGCCGTGGCTGACCCGGTTGCACGGCAAAATCGTGGTCGTCAAATATGGCGGCAACGCCATGACCAATGACACGTTGCGGCGTGAATTCGCCGCCGACATGGCGTTTCTGCGCAACTGCGGGATTCATCCGGTGGTGGTGCACGGCGGCGGCCCGCAGATCAGCGCCATGCTCAAGCGATTGGGCATCGCCGGCGACTTCAAGGGCGGATTCCGGGTCACCACCCCCGAGGTGCTCGACGTGGCGCGGATGGTGTTGTTCGGGCAGGTCGGCCGTGAGCTGGTCAACCTGATCAACGTCCACGGTCCGTACGCGGTCGGTGTCACCGGAGAAGACGCACATCTGTTCACCGCGGTGCGGCGCAGCGTCAGCGTCGACGGCGTCGACACCGACATCGGCCTGGTGGGCAACATTGCTCAGGTGAACCCCGCGGTTGTGCTGGATTTGCTTGCCGCCAATCGGATTCCGGTTGTATCGACGTTGGCCCCCGACATCGACGGCGTGGTCTACAACATCAACGCCGACACCGCCGCGGGCGCGTTGGCCGAAGCACTGGAAGCCGAGAAGCTGTTGATGCTCACCGACGTCGAAGGCCTCTACACCCGCTGGCCGGACCGGGATTCACTGGCCAGCGAAATCGACACCGGCACTTTGGCGCAACTGTTGCCGACGCTGGAGACCGGCATGATCCCGAAGGTCGAGGCATGCCTGCATGCGGTGCGCGCCGGCGTGCCCAGCGCACACGTGATCGACGGCCGCGTCGAGCATTGCGTGCTGGTCGAGCTGCTCACCGACCAGGGCAGCGGCACGAAGGTGGTAAGCGCATGACCCACACGGAAGCGATGCAGCAGCGGTGGTCCGCGGTGATGATGAACAACTACGGCGTCCCGCCAGTGGCCCTGGCCAGTGGGGACGGCGCCGTGGTCACCGACGTAGACGGCAAGTCCTACCTGGACCTGCTCGGCGGCATAGCCGTCAACGTGTTGGGGCATGGGCACCCCGCTGTGCTCGACGCTGTCACGCGACAGATGTCGACGCTGGGACACACCTCCAACCTGTTTGTCGCCGAACCCGGCATCGCGCTGGCCGAGGCGCTGGTCGGACTGCTCGGCGCCGACGCGGAGACGCGGGTCTTCTTCTGCAATTCCGGCACCGAGGCCAACGAGTTGGCCTTCAAACTGTCGCGTCTCACCGGCCGCACGAAACTGGTTGCCGCGCAAGAAGGTTTTCACGGCCGGACGATGGGTTCGCTGGCTCTGACCGGCCAACCGAGCAAGCAGGCGCCGTTTGCGCCGCTGCCCGGCGACGTCACCCATGTGCCATACGGCGACGCCGACGCCCTGGCCGGCGCGGTGGGTGACGACACCGCCGCGGTGTTCCTGGAGCCGATCATGGGGGAGAGCGGCGTCGTCGTGCCACCGGATGGCTATCTCGCAGCCGCGCGCGACATCACCGCCCGTCACGGTGCGCTGCTGGTTCTCGACGAGGTACAGACCGGAATGGGTCGTACCGGAACGTTTTTCGCCCACCAGCACGACAGCATCACCCCCGATGTCGTGACGCTGGCCAAGGGGCTCGGCGGGGGGCTGCCGATCGGCGCATGCCTGGCGGTCGGCCCGGCCGCCACGCTGCTCACCCCCGGTCTGCATGGCAGCACCTTCGGTGGCAACCCGATCTGTGCGG
>Ga0302324_100024449_pt1 | contig 11638 bp, 9 predicted proteins | sample Palsa_T0_1_FD_201949 | JGI IMG/M metagenome (GOLD analysis project Ga0302324, IMG submission 201949) | Peat permafrost microbial communities from Stordalen Mire near Abisko, Sweden - Palsa_T0_1 | ecosystem: Environmental > Terrestrial > Soil > Palsa > Peat permafrost | place: Sweden: Abisko... | reverse complement strand
ATCCAGCAACTAGTAAAAGACCTCTTCGGCAAAGAACCCCACAAGGGCGTGAACCCGGACGAGGTGGTGGCGATCGGAGCCGCAGTCCAGGCTGGCGTACTGGCCGGAGAAGTGACTGACCTGTTGCTGCTTGATGTCACGCCGCTGACCCTGGCCATTGAAACTTTGGGCGGGGTAGCGACCAAGATGATCGGGCGCAATACGACGATCCCAACCAAGAAAACGGAGACGTTTTCGACTGCGGCCGACAGCCAGACGGAAGTAGAGGTGCATGTGCTGCAGGGCGAGCGCCCGATGGCGGCACAGAACCGGACACTGGGCAAATTCAAGCTGAGTGGCATTCCTCCGGCTCCGCGCGGGATCCCACAGGTTGAAGTGACCTTCGACATCGATGCCAACGGCATCCTGAACGTAACGGCGAAGGATAACGCTACGGGCAAGGATCAGAAGATCACAATCACTTCCTCTTCGGGACTGAGCAAGGAAGAGGTCGACCGCATGGCGAAAGAAGCCGATGCGCACGCCACCGAGGACCAGGCAAAACGCGAAGAGGTGGAGGCGCGGAACTCGCTCGACAACATGGTGTACAACGTCGAAAAAATGCTGAAGGACAACGGCGACAAGGTTTCCGGCAGCGAGAAGAGCGACGTTGAGGCGGCACTGACGGAGGCCCGGACTACGCTGCAGGGCTCCCCGAGTGCGGCTGAGCTGAATGCCGCGCGGGAGAAAGTAACCGCGGCTTCACACAAGCTGGCCGAGGCTATGTACAAGGCAAACGCTTCGGCTCCGACGGACGGCGCCGCAGCGGCATCGGGTACAACCGGGGATGCTGGGGAAAAGAAGGACGAAGGCGTGATCGACGCTGAGTACGTGGACGTCGCGGACAAGAAGTAAGGCACCGGAAACGCAACGGACGTTTCCGATCTCAGTCGACGTAGCACGGGGCGCTCATCCGCGGGAGCGCCCCGTGCTTTTCAAGTAAGAACCACGAAGTTGAGCAACAGAAGCAAAGCGGAAGGCAGGGCAAAATGACTGAGACGATGTGGAAATATGAACAGCTCCGAGCGGGACAGATCTACAACCAGGTCATGTTCAATACTCGCGAAGAAGCCGAGAGCTTCGCCGCGCAGATGACCAAGGTGGAGCCCGACCTCTTCTGGCGGATTGAGCCGGTAGAAGCCCGGTTGTGGTGGAACTAACGTGAGCCCGGGTCGCCGTAGCGCGATCCGGGGCCCACTCCTGCGTAAGCGTTTCGGAGTAGGAGCGCACTCGAGTCCCTACAGCACTGAAAATACTAGAGAAGGTTACCCGTTTACGGGAACCTTTGAATTGAACTGACCATACCAACTATGGCGACCACACCGACCAAAGACTATTACGCCCTTCTAGGGATCAAGAAAACGGCAACGGCGGACGAGATTCGCAAGGCCTTCCGCAAGCTCGCCCGAAAGCACCATCCTGATGTAAATCCTGGGGACAAGAAGGCAGAAGAGCGGTTCAAGGAAATCTCGGAAGCCAATGATGTCTTGAGCGACGAGAAGAAGCGAAAGATTTATGACCAGTTGGGGTACTACTCCGACCAAATCGACCCTGCCGCCGCGGAAGCCGCGGCGCGCGGAGGCTACGGTCCTTTCTCCGGAGCGGGGCAGGCAGGAAACTCGGGAAGGCAGCCAGGCGGGGGGCGTGGTGTCCCAATCGACTTTGGAGGCTTCGACTTCTCTGACTATGCGGCTGGCCATCCTGGCGACGCCGGCGGCGGAGGGGCCGGGCCGGGCTCGGCTCCAGGGTCAAGCTGGGGCAGCTTCCGAGACATTTTCTCCGGCGTGTTTTCCCAGGGGCAAAGGAATCAAGGGCCGCAGGCGGGAACCGATCTCGAATACCAGATCACTGTAGATTTCTGGACGGCCATCCGCGGCGGCATTGCGCGGCTCCAAGTGGTTCGGCAGGAGATCTGCCCCACCTGCAAGGGAAAAGCCTCCACTGGTGGCGGGGGCCCATGCCCGGAATGCCAGGGAACCGGACAGGTCACCCAGATGGGGGGACGCATGAAGTTCAAGATCCAGTGCCCACGCTGCGGGGGGACGGGCAAGCTGGAGAATGAATGCGCGACCTGCGGGGGCGAGGGCACGGTGACCCGCACCGAGACGGTCGAGGTCCGCATCAAGGCCGGGACCCGTGACGGCCAGCGGATACGGCTGGCAGGCAAAGGCAATGCCGGCGTCAACGGGGGAGCCGCGGGCGATCTGTACCTCATCATCAAAATTGATAGCCATCCCGTATTCACGCGGGCCGGGGACGATATTCAGATCGTCATACCGGTAACCGTGCCGGAAGCGGCTCTAGGCGCCAAGATTGAAGTGCCAACCATCGACGGCCGCGCCCAATTGAAGATCCCGCCGGGTACACAGAGCGGGCAGAAGCTGCGCATGCGCGGCAAGGGGGTTCCGTCCGCGACCCACGAGGGAGCGCGCGGCGACCAGATTGTCACCGTGGAGATGGTGGTGCCCCAGCTCCGTGACGAGCGATCGAAGGAGATTTTGCGGGAGTTTGCCAAATTGAATCCGGAAGACCCCAGAGAGGCGACCTTTGCCGGGGTGTGAGCTGCCGGGAAAACGAGAACGATATGCCTACGAAGCGTAAATCCAAAGGTGCGTACATGATCTCGGCGGTGGCCGAGATGTACGAGATCCACCCGCAGACGCTGCGGCTTTACGAGCGGGAAGGGCTGCTGCAGCCCTCGCGCACGGTGGGAAATACCCGTCTGTACACGGATGAAGACCTGGAGCGGCTGGAGTTCATTCTCAACCTGGCGCGCGAGCTCGGGGTCAACATCGCGGGCATCGCCATCATTCTGCAAATGCGGGAGCGCATGGAGGAAATGAATCGCCAGATGCAGGACTTCGTCGATTACGTGCGGACAGAGATGGTTACCCAGATGCAGCGCGGACTACCGGCGACCGAAGGCGCACTGGTTGCACTCCGCCGGCCCATGGTTGTCCCGGTGGTGACGCGGGAACGGAAGCGCTAAAGCGTCTGGCGTCCCCTTCATTTGAGGCCATTTCGGGCGAAGTATACTCTAAAGAGGGCAACGCGAAGGTTTGCTAAGCCCCGCAATCTGACAACCACCCAGAGTTCAGGTCGGCTGCAAGCATGATGAGTTTTCTGCTCGTACTCGGGATCATCGGTATCGTTACGTCCACTATGTACGCGCTCCTGGTGGTGGCCGGGGCGGTGCGTCTGGCCGGCCGCAGGCGCAAGCGGCACTCGGGCGCGTTCGCCCCACCTGTGAGCTTGCTGAAGCCGCTGCACGGATCCGAGCCGGATCTGGAATCCCATCTGCAAAGCTTTTTTGAGCAGGACTATCCGGACTTCGAAATCATTTTTTGCGCGCGCAGCGATCAGGATCCGGGTTTGGAGATCGCCAGGCGGGTCGCGGCGCGTTATCCTTCGGTTCGGTCCAAGTTGCTCTGCAGCGGGAATGCCCCGTATGCCAACGCCAAGGTCTGGTCGCTGGAGCGAATGCACAGTGCCGCTGCGCACGGGTTTTTCGTGGTCAGCGACAGCGATGTCTCGGTGACTCCCGGCTATCTGCGGGCGGTGGTGGCCCCTTTCGCCGATAAGCGCGTTGGCATGGTGACCTGCCTTTACCGGGGCGTGGCCGGTAAGACCAACAGCGGCAGCTTTTGGTCCAACCTCGAAGCGGTCGGTATGTCGGTCGAAATGTCCGCCGGCGTGCTGGTAGCGGAGATGTTCGAAGGTATGAAGTTTGCCCTGGGGCCGACCATGGTGGTGCGGCGCGACTGCCTGGACCGTGCCGGCGGCTTTCGCGCCCTGGGGTCCTATCATGCCGACGACTTTATGCTGGGGAACCTGATCTCCGCCGGTGGGCACCGGGTTGTCCTGTCCACCCACATCATTGAACACCACATTCTGAATTCGTCGTTTATCCCCTCGGTGCGGCACCAGATTCGGTGGATGCAGAGCACGCGATTCTCCCGGCCCAAGGGACATTTCGGGACCGCGCTGACCTTCGGCATGCCTTACGGTTTGCTGGCGGCAGGCGTTGCCTTGGCATTTCATCACCCGCTGCTGAGCGCCGTGCTCCTCGGCTGGAGTTGGGCCTCGCGCGTGGCGCTGGGTGCGCTGGTGGGCAGTCTGGTGGTCGACGAGCCCAGGCTCGTGCGCAGCGCGCTGCTCTATCCTCTGCGCGACCTGCTGGGCTTTTGCTATTGGGCCGCAAGCTACGTGAGCGACCAGGTGCAGTGGCGCGGCGAAGTGTACCAGCTGCTGCAGGATGGGTTCATGAGGAACGATTCTCAACCCGGCGACCGCGAGCCCGAGGCCATTCTGACCGCTTAATGGGCGGTTCCTGCCGTCAGTGTCCGGCCCCAATCGGGCGACCATCCTTCGCGTTGTTTGCAACGCAAACGAAACCGCAGATCTCTCCTCTGCGCTCCCCGGATTTCCTGTTGAATTAGTCGGTTCCGTGAGCTTCATGCGGCATTCCTTACGGAAAGCCGCACACGCGGGCCTGTCTACAGAAGCTCGCCCTCCCTTTGTCATCCCGAGCGCAGTCGAGGGATCTGCAGTTCCGCGGACCTTTCTTGGAAATGTTTTTCGACGGAGCATACCCGGATTTCCTGCTGCGCACGCTTCCATAGAGAGCGGTTGCTGGACAAAAGGCGTTTTTCATCTCCTTGGGTGGGCCGCAGGCCCATGACCACTCCGGTCGAGATGACAAAGGGCAGAGTAGTTGCAATCCCATTTCCCTGCCACAGATGAAAAAATGCTATAGCGGTCGATCGGTGTAGAGCGCCTTGTCAGAGAGTTCCTGCAGCAAAAAGGCGCGCGTTCCGAGCAGATTGGCCACGTGGGACCGGACGTCCCCGGGCACAAAGAGGAATCTGCGCGGTCCGGTGCCCCAGAGCGCGAGCAGGTCGGCGTCACTGATCAGCACATGCGGAGCGTCGGGATAATTCGAGCCCCAAAGCACCGAGCTGACCCGGCCATTGACCAACAAGGCCTGCCGTTGGGTGTAGAACAGAAGCGAAGAGCCGTCGGCCACATCGCCGTAGAGGATGAGCGTGGCATTGTCTCCGGCTCCAGCGGCGCTGCCTGGCAGGCCCACGATGTGGTTGATGGTGGTAGCCATGGCGTGCGAGGAGAGCATAGGCTCAAAGCGCACCAGGGCGATATGCGAGGCGATGAGAAAGACGGCGGAGGTGAAGGCTACGCTGACCGTGGCCTCGAAGTGGTGGCGCTGCCGGCGCAGTACCCAGGCGATTGCGGGCCCCACCAAGAGGCCGGCCGCGGCCAGTCCCGCGGGCAAGCGTAGCGCAGCAAAAGAGGGCCCGGTCAGATCGAAAAAGTGAGACATCGCGAGCGTATAGCCAGCCACGTCGCGATGCGCGAGAAGCGTGCCAATGTCGGCGCCGGAGGAGAGTTCTCGTGAGGACCACAGGCCGTATCCGAGCGCTCCCGCTGCAACGATGCCGATCAGGGCGAGCGTCGCCTGGGCTCCGGTGAGCCATTTGCTTACTGTCCCGGTCTGGCTTTCCTCGCTCGCCAGGGTACCGGCGGTGAGCAGCAGCAGGGGAAAGTAAGCGGGAAAGGTGTAGTACTCCTGGTTGGTGGAAAGTGAGAAGAAGAGCAGAATGACCGCCGCATACATGGCAAGCAGCCAGGTGGTTCCGCCACGAATGAGTGCATAACGTGCAGCAACAGAATAACGGTTGGGCCGCAGGATACTCCACCATTGGGCGCGGGTGGTCCACGCGCGCCTGAGAACCACCGGCAGGTAGAGGCTCCAGGGAAAGAGCCAAACCAGGTGCAGGCTCCAATAGAGAAGGAAGGGAAGCTTGTTGTAATCGACAGGATACCGTTTGCCGAGAAAGCGAAGGACTTGCTCGTTGATGAAGTAGAAATAGAAGAAGCCGTGAACGTTGCCCGGGGTCGGCAGGTTGCCCACCGGGTGGCCCGAGCCTGAATTGCGCATCCCAGCAAGGATGTGCCACGGCGCGGCGATGGCGAGAAACAACAGAAGGCCGGAGGGGAGGCGGAGTTTCCGCCAGCGGCGCCAATCGCCGGTGAGCAGCAGGTAAGGCACGGCGGTAAGCAAGAAGAAGACCGGGGCAACAAGTCCTTTGGCCAGCGTCGCCAGCGCCAGCGCAGCCCAGGTTATGTAAAAGCGGACGGGCTTTTCATCTTCCAGCCCGATGAGAAAATGGTATAGGGCAAGCGCCAGAAAAAATGTGAGCAGGACTTCCGGAATGAAGATACGCGTGAACAGAAAAACTCCCACGCTGGTCAGAATGCCGAGGGCCGCGTAGAACGCCGCGCGCTCGCCGTAGGCGCGGCGACCCCAAATCCAGGCCAAAATGGCCAGGGCAAGGACAGCGAGGGTCAGGGGCAGATGAGTGGCAAATACGTTGTATCCGAAGAGGTGATAATCGGCGGCGGCCAGCCAATAAGGCAGCGGCGGCTTTTCCAGGTAGCGGATGCCATCCACTTTGAGGGTGACCCAGTCGCCGCTGCGCGCCATATGCTGCGCGGCGCTGGCGTGGGTGGCGTCGGCGTCGTCCAGCAGGGGAGGGGCCCAGAGGGCCGCCACGTGAACCGCGGCAAAAACCAGCAGCAACAGCGTCCAGGCGCGCACGGGAGAAAGGACAAAGGTATTCTCGGGAGGGGCCTCGAGGGAAAGAGCGAAGTGATTCGACATGGTTCACAAACGCGCGATACGTAAGCAGCAGGATACCAGCCGCCTTGGCAGACAGGCGCCGGCGAGCGGCGCATCCCAGCCGGCGGCCAACCCTGAAGAAGACCGGCTGGCTCATTTGCGGCCGATTGCCGACGCCACCAACGCCGCCGTGGCGCAGTGTGTCCAGGATGCAGATCCTGAGGCGGTGCATCGCGCGCGAACCGGCTCGCGCCGCCTGCAGGCAACGCTTGAGGCTATGGTGCGCGAAAGCGGCGCAGGAGGGAACGCGTTGCGACAGCCGGCAGGGGCGTGGCTGCGGCAACTCAAGCGTGTTCGCCAAGCGGCCGCGCCGGTCCGCGATCTGGATGTGCATCGCGAGCTACTGGAAAACTGGATTGAAAAGAGAGCACCTAAGCAAGACGCGACGAACGTTGACGGCGAGGCACCGGCGGCAACCACTGACACGGACAGCGAAGCAAGCCTGCTCCGTAGCCAGGCTGAAACGCTCGACGCATGGCTCAAAGGCGAGCGAAAGCGCCTGTCGCATGGCATGCAAAAGCAGATCAGGAAGCGGCAGCAGGCACTGACGGAAAGGCAGAGCGAGTTCTTTGCTGTGGTCGACCGTGGCCAGGGAGGAGGTTCGAAGGCGCCGCGTCCAGCCGATGCCGTTGCCCTCGAGGACTTTATGCGCGCAAGCGACGCCATGCCGTTGCTGGATGCGGAAAATCTGCATGATTTTCGCAAAGCGACCAAGAAGGCACGCTATGTGGCCGAAACGAGCGGAGTGGAGCGCAACTCCAACAGCGTGGCCAAAGCGCTGAAGCGCATACAGGATGCAATCGGCGTCTGGCACGACTGGCTATGCCTCGCGAAAGAAGCCACCGCCGCGCTCGGTCAGGATGCGCCCGAGCTTAGCGCGTCTTTCGAGCTCGAGGTCGAGCGCCAATTTGCCGTGGCGATGAAGACGACGCAAACCATGCGTGGACGACTGGAGGGAGAGTGGTTGGCGGTCCGCGGCAGCAAAGCGCTCCGCCAACCACCCGCCAAACGACCATCGGCGGCATTCGCGATCGATGACAGTCCCATCGCTTCCAACTTCTAAAGCGGATTTCTATCCCGTCCATGCGTTCAGGAAAAAGTGCCGCTTTGAGGGAAGACTATCCCTCGGCGGCTAAAGCCGATTTCACTTCAATGCTGTTGCGTACGGCCTAAACCGGCTGCGGAAAAACTCAGGACCGGGTAGGAAAGACGGACCTCAGGGACCTCAGGGGCTAAACCACGAATGGCCGCCTCATGGGCCGTTATTTGGGACAGCGTATGCGACTTTCTTCACGGAAAGTCGCAGGCACTTAGCGAGGGGAGCGCAGTTAAACCAGCCATTCGTGGCAGCCCGACGTATTCTCAATCATTTACGGCACGACTAAAGTCGTGCCCTGATACAAAACAAAGTTTGGTTTTTCCGCAGCCTATTCATCCGGGTCGGTGTGGTTTGAGATTTGTGGATCCCACCCGCAGCTTTGTTGCACTATTGCCTTCGAAAATCAAGCCCTGCTCTCCATTCAAGAACTGTGACAAATCGCCGCGAGATAATGTAAGACGAAGTGGTGTATCTTGCTTTGCAGACAGCATCATCCCTTGTATCAGGTGAACTCCCCCGACGATGCAGACCTACGCGGCGATTGACATTGGTTCCAACTCCTGCCGATTGAAGATCGCGCGAGTCCAGCAACACCAGCTAAAGCTGCTGCACGAGGACCGCGAGGTAACGCGGCTTGGAGCGAGCGTCTTTGAAAGTGGCGTGGTCTCTCCAGACGCCATGGCGAGTACGCTGCTGGCGCTGAAGCGTTTCTATCGGGCGGTCAAGCTGCATAGCGCCGACCGGGTGCGAGCAGTAGCAACCTCGGCACTGCGCGACGCGCGCAACGCACAGGCCTTCCTTGCCTGGGTCAAGTCCGAAACCGGGTGGGAGGTGGAGATCATCTCCGGCCTGGAAGAGGCGCGCCTGATCCACCGTGGCGTGATGGGCGAGACCGGGACGCAAGGCAGATGCCTGCTGGTGGACGTGGGCGGCGGCAGTTGTGAGATCACGCTCTCGGAGCGCAAACGCATCCGCGAAACGATAAGCCTTCCTCTGGGCGCGGTGCGCTTGACCAAGGAATTTCTTCCCGGCGACCTTCCGTCAGAGGGGGAGCTGGCGCGCATGAAGCAATTCATCGCGCGCGAGCTGCGCAGGGCGGAGCGGCGTTTTGGTCCAATGCGCGTCTCGCTGGTAATCGCCACTTCAGGAACTGCGGCGGCGCTCGCGCAGGCGCTGCGCAAGAGCCGGCCGCCAGGTAAGGGCGGCACGGCCAGAGGAGAGCCGCTGGCGGAGACGCGGAACGTGCGCCGACTGGCCAGGAAGCTGACCGGGATGAACAGTGCCCAGCGCAGCAGTATCCCCGGCATTGGGCCGAAGCGCACTGAGATCATTATCGCCGGCGCCCACGTCTATGCCGAGCTGCTCGAGCGTTTCGCGCTGCCCGGATTCGTCTACTCAGATTTGGGGCTGCGCGATGGCATTCTGGCCCAGATGCTGGCCGAGCAGGATGCCAAGACGACGGCCCATCAGCAGTTCGAACGGGAGCGCTGGGAGGGCGTGCTGGCCACCTGCAAGCGCTATGGCGTCGACCCCAAGCAAGCCGACGCTGTGCGCCAACATGCGCTGCAGCTCTTCCGCGATCTGCAGGCGGTGCATGAGCTACCCCAGGAATACGGCGCTTGGCTGGAAGCAGCGGCCATGATGCGAGACGTGGGCAAGTTCATGAACTACCAGGGGCACCATCGTCATGCGCAATACATCATCGCCAATTCCGAGCTATTCGGGTTTACGCCGCTGCAACGGGCGATCATGTCGGCGATTGCGCGCTACCTGGGCAAGTCTCGTCCCGACCCGGCCGACCGTTCCATGCGGTCCATTCCGCCGGAGGAATTCATTCACGTGCATCGGGCGGTGGTGCTGCTGCGCCTGGCGCTCGCGCTGAACCAGGACCGGGCGAGCGACGTGCTCAGGGTGACCTTGCACGTCTACCCCAAGCGCGTGTTGCTGGAACTGAGCCCAGGCCGCACCGGCGCCGAGCTCGAACTCTGGTCGCTGCGCAAGGAAGCGGACTACTTTCGCGAGGTGTTTCGCCGCGAGCTTTTTGCTGCGCTGGCGTAGATCTGTCGCAGCATCCGCGGGTCCACCAGGGAGACCAGCTGGCCAGGCCGGCCAGTGCAGTCGACGCGCGCGATCGCGCCTTTACGCATCCGTATCTTGGCTCGTCCGGGTGAGCAGATGAGCGAGCCGAGAAACTCGGGCAGGTTAGGATTATGGCCTACGACCAAGACGTTTTCATACGCGGACAGCTGCTTGGCCAACTCCTGGAAGCTGGAAAGGGAGCCTGATGGCGACACGGCTTCCGTGATTTGGATCTTGCTGTCATAGGCCACTTCCGTCCCCACCAGCGAGGCAGTCTGCAGCGCCCGCTTGAGCGGGCTGGATACGATCAGGTCAAACTGAATCCTCAGAGCATTCAGGTGCCTGGCAATCAGCAGGCACTGCTCCTTGCCCTCTTTGTCGAGAGGACGCTTGGCATCAAGAGAAGGGTCTGCGCGGCGGACGCCAGCGCTGGCATGACGGAGAATGTAGAGGTTCATCGAGTTGGGATTTCTCTTCTCAAGCTGCGGTCGCTGCACGCGGCTCTGGTTGTCGGGTGAGCCCCGGTGAAACGGAACCATACACGCGATTTCAGCTAATTCACACACTTGTAACAATTATGCCGGTGCAAGAGAAGGGTCATGGCTTGTTGCCCGTCCCAGGAGGTATTTCCTGATCGCCGCCAGATCTCGTCTTCTCGGCGGAGTTCGCCGGAGCACCCTCCTCGTCAGAGCTTAGGCCGCCCAGGGGAAACTTTTGCGCGTGCCGGTCCAGCGGCGAGATCTCTGGCTCGTTCCGGCGCGACGGATCGGCGGGTCGCGCCGGCCGACCGGTTTGCGAGCCGGACACCACGTCCGGATTGGCCCATGGCTCAGTCCGCAGCTTCTGCACCAGATCGCGCAGCGTGGGTTCGGACAGCCCTGCCAGAGATTCTGCGCCCATCGTGACCGGTATATCCTCTTCGGCTATCTCCACCACCTCATCCACAGCCACAATGGGTGGATCGGCAGCCAGAGCGAGGCTCACCTCTATCCCCCGCTGCCAGAACCGGCTGGCCAGCAGGAGAAAGAGCCCAACCTGCGCCAGCAGAAAGCCGATCCAAACCTGTTGCGCGGGGACGAACTCGTTCCAGAGATAGAGGCAAGCGGCAAGAGCGCTTACGCCCAGCAGGCCAGTCAAAAAGAAGCTGCCAACGGTGCGGAAAAAGTATCGGTAGAGCAGCCGAAGCGCGGGCAAGAGCGCGTTGCGGACCCTGTGCTCACCGTCCACGGCATTACGCACGATGTAGACCTCGACCAGATCCAACCAGAGACGTATCAACAGGGCGACAAGCAGAACGACTGCCGCGCTGATGACCGAGTAAAGAAACATCCTGCGCTCAACGTAAACTGCGCTCAGGCGGGCCAGCAGGGCGACGCGCGAGGCGATGAGAACCCCCAGGATGAGACCGGCGATGCACGCGGCCACGCAGGTGGCGCGCACGAAGCGCCAGAAGTATGCGACTCCGCCGCGCAGCAGCACCGAAAGCCGCGGCGGCTCAGCTGAGACGTAAACAAATACGGTGCCGGTGAAAAGAACAAAGAGGACCAGGACTTCGAGCAGGTTAATCCAGAACGCCGTCTGGGCTGCGAGGGGGATAAAGTTGGACTCGCGAAGGCGCATCTCCAACTCTGCCAGATAGGCTAAATCGATGGTGCCGGCGATTTTTTGCGCGGCAACACTGTGGTCCAGAAAAGGGGCCAGTCCGCCCGCGAACGGTATGGCTG
>Ga0302324_100024448_pt1 | contig 11638 bp, 14 predicted proteins | sample Palsa_T0_1_FD_201949 | JGI IMG/M metagenome (GOLD analysis project Ga0302324, IMG submission 201949) | Peat permafrost microbial communities from Stordalen Mire near Abisko, Sweden - Palsa_T0_1 | ecosystem: Environmental > Terrestrial > Soil > Palsa > Peat permafrost | place: Sweden: Abisko... | reverse complement strand
GCGAGGAGCTGAGTTTGGAACTTCATCGTTGGGCGGAGTTTAACGCATTTTCGTGTGGCTCCCAAAACTCATGTCTCAAAGGCGAGACATGGGGCACCCCGATTCGTGAACGTAGCTAGAATCGTGACTATGGCTTTCATTCGTCGCGCTTTGGGTTTGTGGCAATTGCGGAGCCGAGTTTTGTCGCTGGGCGAGCGGACAATCGTGATGGGAGTTCTGAATATCACTCCGGATTCGTTCTCGGGTGACGGGTTGCTGGCGGCCGGGGCGAACGGAGTCGAGCGGGGTCTGGCGATGATCGAGGCGGGCGCGGATATCCTCGACATTGGCGGCGAATCGACCCGGCCGGGCAAGCACGAGCCAGTCTCGGCGCCCGAGGAGATTGACCGCGTTTTGCCGGTAATTGAAGGCATTCTCAAGGCCCGACCGGAGACGATCATTTCCGTCGATACTTACAAGGCGCAGACGGCCAGGGCGGCCATCGGAGCCGGGGCCGAGGTCATCAACGACGTGAGCGGTTTTCTGTGGGACGACGCGATGCCTGCCACATGTGCGGAACTAGCTTGCGGGGTAGTTCTAACGCACACGCGAGGGCGTCCTGAGGAATGGAGCAAGCTGCCGCGACTCGGCCCTGAAGATGTGGTGCCTGTCGTGAAACAGGAGTTGAGCGAACGATTGAAGGTTGCTGCCCTTGCAGGCGTAAGGCTGGATCGGATCGCGATCGATCCCGGTATCGGCTTCGGCAAGGCGTATGAGAGTAATTATCCGTTGCTGGCTCGGCTTTCGGAGCTGCGGGAGCTGGGGCGTCCACTACTGTCGGGAGTCTCGAGGAAGTCTTTCCTGGGGAGGACGCTCGCCCCGCTTCGCGGCGGAGTGGATGCAGGTACGAACGAGCGCGGCAATGCTACTTTGGCCGCGGTGACGGCTTCGATCCTTGCGGGGGCGGATATGGTTCGTGTGCATGATGTGCGGCCGGCGGTCGAGGCTGCGGCGATTGCGGACGCGGTGCTGATGGCCTGCGCCTTATCGGCATGAAACGTGCGATGGCCTCTTTTTCACGCCGTTCAGAAGGCCGCGTTTTCTCGGTTTTCCATCGCAGGCGCTGATAAAATATAGAGGTACGGCAACTCCTTCGCTGTTGCACCCAATAAGGGGTCATGTCATGGATAAGACCATTCGCATCGTTACGGACTTCAAGGAGCAGCAGGCGGAGACTTACCGCTACTGGCAGAGCGTCCCGGTCGGCGAGCGACTCAATGCAGTGATGGAACTTAGCAAGACGCTTTATACCATGAGGGGGCTGCGCTTTGATGATGGACAAAGACCTTCGCGAGATATTGTTCGCATTGAACGCGCATGAGGTCGAGTACTTGGTGGTCGGAGGGTACGCGGTGTCCACCTACTCCGAACCTCGCGGCACCAAAGATCTTGACGTGCTCGTTAGGTCGAATGAGGAAAACAGCGAGCGGGTTTTTCGCGCGCTGGCGGAATACGGCGCGCCGCCCGCCGGGATGAGCCCCGATGACTTCAACAACCGGCCCACCACGGTCTTCCAGATAGGAACTCCGCCGCTGCGCATCGACATCCTGCAACGGATCACGGGCGTCGACTTCGATGAAGCCTGGGAGGACCGGGTGGAAGGGTTCCTCGATGGCATTCCCACGCATGTGATTTCCAGGGATCATCTCATCCGCAACAAGCTCGCCGTAGGGCGGAAGCAGGACATCCTGGACGTGGAGAACATCCGCGAGGCGGCTTCGCTTCTCTGAAGGGCGTCAATGCTTCCCCGGCCGGGCATCGGCGTCGTGAATGCGGCTGGCCTCGAAGCTGACGATCTTCCACTGCCCCAGCCGTTTGTTGTAAACGCGCGTGTACCGATATTTTCCGCTGATATCGCTCTGGCCATTTACCCCTTGCACATCGGCCTTGGAGGTGACGACGGCCGTGTCGCCGTAGAGCCGAATTTTCAAGTCGTCGAGGTCGAGAGCGGTGATGCGAATCGTCCCGGCCTTGCGTTGGGCGATGGCCTGGGACTTGGTCTCGATGGTGCCATTGGCGGTAATGCCCATATAATCGTCGGCCAGCAGGTGTTCGATCACGGCAATGTCGTTATCCACCTGCGCCTGGCGCCACTGCATCTCCAGCGCCTCGATCTGCTTGTGGACGGTGCGGGTTTCGCGCTTGGGGAGAAACGTCGGTGTGGGCAGAGCCTGGGCGGGCGCCAGACACATACAGGCAAAAAGAAACAAGCAGCCGCTGGAGACTATGACACGCGGCATCGGAACAGGCGACCGATCGTAAAACCGGAGACGCATCGGCTCGGAGCACTTCCTGTTTCAGTGTAGGGTACTCGGCGTCGGTTCGTACATTCCAAAGTATTTCGGAGCGCGATGGCTTGCGATCGCGCCTGAGCTCGATCAAGTGCGATCAAATTAGGGCGTCGAGCGTCTCCATGTCGCGTTCTTTCATCAGCTGATACAACCCACCGACCGCATATTGCTCGAAGTGCGCGGAAGCGCGATGGGCCTCGACCGCCGCCTGGTCCCGATACTGCTCATAGATGAGCACCGTCTCCGGGTCGCCATCGACGTGGTGGGGTACATAGTTCACGCATCCCGGCTCTTTCCGCGAGGCAATCGCGAGGTTACGGAGGATTTCCGAGACTTTGTCGCGATCATCCTGGCCGAAACGCATTCTTACTGTGAAACTGACCATAAGAATTTCCAATCCTTCATTGAATCAAATGACGCCCGGCAAGCGGACGTCCCACAAACTGGCCCTTAAGCAATATCACGATTCCCGTGGCCGCGTCAGTTCATTGTGCCTGCATCATTTTTCCGTCGCCCCATGCAGGTCTTCCAGTGCGGTAGCGAACTCCGGCAGCAGCAGGGTCTGATCGCGGTCGGGCCCGGTCGAGACCATGCCGATTTTCGCGCCCGATTCGCTCTCGAGAAAGCGCAGATATTCCTTCGCGGCGGTTGGCAGTTGGTCGAACTCGACGATTCCCTCGGTGGATTGCCGCCAGCCCGGGAAGATGCGGTAAACCGGTTGGATCTGTTCCAGGCCTCGGACATCCGCCGGCACGAAATCTACGGCTTTTCCGTTGATCTTGTAGCCGGTGCAAACGGGAATCTCAGCCAACTCATCGAGCACGTCGAGCTTGGTGACGACCAGCCACTCGGTGCCATTGACCTGATTGGAGTAGCGCAGCAGGGGCAGATCGAGCCAGCCGCAGCGCCGGGGGCGGCCGGTTACCGCACCGTATTCGTGACCTCGGGCGCGGAGGGATTCTCCCGCTTCATCGTGAATTTCGGTCGGGAATGGTCCCTCGCCCACCCGGGTGACGTAGGCCTTAGTGACGCCGATGACCGTTCCGATTTTTGTTGGACCAACGCCCGTTCCAGTGACCGCTCCTCCAGCGGTCGCTGAAGAGGAAGTCACGAACGGATAAGTACCGTGGTCGATGTCGAGCAGCGTGCCTTGCGCGCCCTCGAACATGACGCTTTGGCCGGCTTCGATGGCCTTGTTGAGTAATACTTCGGTGTCGGTGACGAACGGTGCGATCTGGGTGGCGGCTCGGGCGTATTCCTCGTACATCTTGAGTGGATCGAGCGGGTCGGTGCCGAAGAGCGCATGGGCGATGGCGTTCTTTTCGTGGCAGGCGTTCTGGATGTGGGTGCGCAGCAGCGAAGTGTTGAGCAAGTCGACGACGCGCAGGCCGCTGCGCGCCATTTTGTCTTCGTAGGCGGGACCGATGCCGCGGCTGGTAGTGCCGATTTTCTGCCGCCCCGGCGCGCTCTCGGCCGCCAGCTCGATCATCCGGTGGTAGGGCAGAATTACCTGTGCGCGATTGGAGATAAACAGCTGACGATCGACGTCGATACCGAGGTCGCGGAGTTTGCCGACCTCCTGCAGGAAGGCCATCGGGTCGAGGACGACTCCGTTGCCAATAACGCCGCGGCAATCGGGTCGCAGGACCCCGCAGGGCACCAACTGGAGGATGAACTTCTTGCCGCCAATAATGACCGTATGCCCGGCGTTGTGGCCGCCCGCATAGCGTGCGACGACCGAGAATCGCTCGGAGAGCACATCGACGATCTTGCCCTTGCCTTCGTCGCCCCATTGGGCGCCGACTACCACCGCAGTTCTAGCTCGCATGAAATTCCAATGAAATTGCCAAGAGTCGGACTTGCGCCCGCCTGATGATATAACGCGAGTAAGGGTCGGGACAAAATTGCCGCGGAGCGGTGAAGCCAAGCGCGCCGGATTCCGCGCGGCAGCCCATCACCGGCCGACCTTCTGCGAAAAGGAAGTAGATGCCCGAGCTGCCGGAAGTAGAAACCGTCGCCAATGGAGTGAATGAGCGGGTTCGTGGCCAGCGGATCGAGTCGGTGTGGCTGAGTTCCAAGCCGCAGACCTTCAAAACGCCGGTTGGGGAGATGATGGAACTGCTCGACGGCAGCCGAATCGACCTGGTGCGGCGGGTTGGCAAGCATATTGTTTTCGATTTGAGCGATGCTGCCGGCACGCCCAATTTTCAATGGATCGTGCATCTCGGCATGACTGGCCGTTTGCTGGTATGTGCGGCCGATGTTCCGCTTCCGCCGCATACTCACGCCGTTCTCGGCTTGAGTTCGGGACGGGACCTGAGGTTTGTCGATCCCCGGAGATTTGGGCGACTGGCGATACACCACTTTTCTGCCCTCAAAGATGGCAAAGTCTCGGAGGCGGACCACTTCAAGGGGCCTGGCCGGGAACCGCTGTCAATTTTGCTCGGGGATTTTGTGGCACTGTTTCGGGGTCGGCGCCTGGCGATCAAATCCGCTCTTCTTAACCAGAATTTGCTCCATGGAGTCGGAAATATATATGCCGATGAAAGTCTTTTTCGAGCGGGGATTCGACCGAAACGGATGGCCGGACGTCTTCGCAGGGTGGAACTGGAGCGACTTCACGGGGCAGTGCAGTCGGTTTTGCGGGAGGCGATTGCCCTTGGCGGCTCTTCAGTTTCGGATTATGTCGATGCCGACGGCATACGCGGCTTCTTTCAACTGCAGCATCGCGTCTATATGCGCACCGGCCAACCCTGTCTGGTTTGCGGAACACCCATCCGCAAGATCGTTCTTGGTGGTCGAAGTACACACTTCTGTCTGACCTGCCAGCGTTGATCGATCGCTTGACGGAATCCGCGCAGAGCGAACCTATGATTTTGTGAAGACTCGCTATGGGCAGGTTCCATAATGTGAATGCCCGCCGACTCTATTCCATTCTAAGTAATTGATTATATTACGGCGATAGCACGGCCCGTCGATTGCTAAGTGGAACAGTGCCAGCGATGCACGAGAGCGGCAAGTTCAAGATCGCCTCTCGAAAGCTAGCTCCGGTGGAGAAGAGCAGGTTCCAAAGAGATCCAGCCGCCTCCGGAGCAAAGAACTCGGTTTTCGGAATTCAATATACCGAGAAGATTTGAGAAGTTTCAGTTTACGGGAGGCCAGTGTTCGGCCATTAAGCAGTAGAAGGAATTGCGACAAAGGCCTCCGGTCATCCCGGAGGCCTTTCCGATTCGGTACCGGCAAGTTCTGCCATCCTCCAGAATCCAACGAGTCACTTGCAACATTTTCGGGTTGACTGTACTATTAGGTTTGCTTGTGGAGCGTCCGCAGCCGACAAAGACTGCGGGTATATTTCCTGAAAAAAGATTTGCTCCCGGCAGCTACCAGAGAATGGAACGCTTCAACGTCCGCGTCTTCACCCTAAAGTCATATCGTTGCGAGATTTCGGACGTCTACGAGTAGTGAAGCCATAGATTCCTTCGAGTTGAAAAAGTTCAGGTTGAAGGCCCGCCCAGAAATTCGTCGATTTCGCTTCCTCTCAAGAAGCCTGATGCGGGGACTTTTTCTCTGCGCTATATGAGTTTGCCGGCAGTTTTCCAATGAGCATCAGCAGCCCTCAAGCCGGATGAAAGCTGCAAGAATCGCAACGCACCAGGATGTGCACGCATGACAGTAGAACAGAACCAGCCCCAGGCGGCGCCGCCGCCGCAGCAACAGCAGGGGCAAGCGCCCCAGGGACAAGCACCTTCCCAAGGCCACCGCCGCCGCCGTCGCCGCCGCAAGGGCGGCGCCGCCAAAGGCCAGAATTCTCCACAAGCCAACGGTCAGCCGGCCATCCAGGCCAGTGGGCAGTCGAACCCTACCGCTAGTGGGCAGTCCAGTAACGCGCCCAACGGCCACTCATCCCAGAACCACAAGCAGAAGTCGTCCAACCAGGCCCGCTTTGTCCCGAACAACAATAACGGGAATGGCGGGGGAGGCAACGGCAATGGTCAGGGCGGCTCCCGACGCAAGAGCAAGCAGCGTCGTCAGCAGGTGTTTGTCGGCCCCATGGACCATAGCTATCGGGTAGCGAACGGCAACATGGCCGATGGGCCCCCTTCGACGATCGAGTTTCGCAGCGTCAATGGCAACGGCAACGGCTACCATATCGAGTCGCCGATGTTTGAGCCGCCCGCCGCGCCTATTCGCGAAGATGCCCCGACTCGCATTTTCTTCTTCATCGAAGACTTATTCTTCCTCGCCAAGATCCAGGAGACGTCGCGTAAACTGGGCGTCAAGGTGGGCTTTCTGAAGGCGGATAAAGACATAGTTGCCCGCCTGAGCGATGTGCCTGATAGTGAGAAGCCGTCGCTAATCGTCTTCGACCTGAACAACGCCGGCGCCAAGCCGCTTTCGCTGATCCCCAAGATCAAGGCGAAGCTCAAGCGCGGAACGTCGGTGATCGGATTTCTGTCGCACCTGCAAGGCGACCTGAAGGTCAAGGCCACCGAGGCCGGATGCGATATGGTGATGCCGCGTTCGGCCTTCTCGCAAAATCTGCCGAACCTGCTGCGTCGGCATGGATTGGATGAGGAACTGGAAGCCGCCGAAGTTTAAGATCGGCCATATCTGGAATCAACCGGGGGCAACGTGGCTAGCACAACCCTGATTTCCGTGAGCGATTACCTCAATACCAGCTATTCTCCCGACTGCGATTATGTCGATGGCGAAGTGCGGGAGCGTAACTTGGGCGAAAAGGACCACGCGGGTCTTCAGGGGGCAATTACTGCCTGGTTTCGGCAGCATCGGCTCCAATGGAACATCCGTGTTTATCCCGAGCTGCGCGTCCAGGTCTCGCCAACGCGATTTCGGGTGCCGGATGTCTGTATCCTCTCGCGCGATGCGCCGGACGAGCAGATCATTACGCATCCGCCGGTCGTATGCATCGAAATCCTGTCGCCGAAAGACACTCTGAATTCGCTCCGAGAGCGCGTCACCGACTATGAGAAGTTTGGCGTACAGAATATCTGGATCATCGACCCCGCGACGCAAAGCGGCTACGATTGCAAGCCTGGCGCAATGATCGATGCGGTCGAGTTCGCGGCCCCCAACACCGCAATTAAGCTCGTTCTCGCCGACATTTACGCAGACTTGGATTGAGGTTTTCGCTAGCCTGGAGGCCAGCCCATGTGCCGTCCGCCCAGCAGGTGCAGGTGGAGGTGGTCGACCGTTTGGCCGCCGTCGGGACCGGTGTTGATGACGACGCGGTAGCCCTTGTCCAGCTTCTCCGCGCGAGCGATCTCGGTGACGACGCTGAGCAGATGACCCAGCAGGGGCTCTTCACTCTCAGGATCGGTCTGAGCGAGCGAGTTGAAGTGCTCCTTCGGGATCACGAGCAGATGCGACGGCGCTTGCGGGTGAATGTCGCGGAAGGCGATGACCTGATCATCCTCATACACTCTGGTGGCTGGAATCGCGCCATCCACGATCTTGCAAAATAGACATTCCATCCGCAGTGCCTCCTTCGACCGTCCGCTCTTACCAATAGTATCGGGCATCATTCGAGCATTTCCCCGTATCACGGTGAACCTTCTAGCGGAGGCTATGTTGGCCTTTTCTTAAGGAAAAGGCCAGCGGAGCGTGTTTCGTTGGTGTACACCTATACGGGAAAGCTCTAAGAGACATGGCGGATTCCAATCGTTCACCCGGTATTGCGAAAACATCGGTCTCAACCCTTGTCTCCTGGAGCAGCGGCAAAGACAGCGCCTGGTCGCTCTATCTGCTGCAACAAAGCGGTGATTATGAGATCGCTGGATTGCTGACGACGGTGAACTCCGCCTTTGACCGCGTGGCCATGCACAGCACTCGGCGCGAAGTGCTTGAGGCCCAGGCCGAAGCAGCGGGGTTGCCGTTGCGCGTGATTCCGCTGCCGTGGCCTTGTTCGAATGAAGCTTATGAAGCCGCGATGAAAGCGGCTTGCGATGCGGCGATTGTCGAGGGCATCGAGGCAATTGCATTTGGCGATCTGTTTCTTGAGGATATTCGCCGCTATCGCGAAGAACGCCTGCAAGGTACCGGGTTGACACCGCTATTTCCTGTTTGGAAGCTGGATACAGAGGCGCTGCTTCGGGAGATGATTGCGGCGGGCGTGAAGACGCGGGTCGTTTGCATCGATCCGAAGAAGCTACCTCGCGAATTTGCCGGCCGCGATCTGGATGCGGAATTCCTGCGTGATCTTCCCGAAGGGATTGATCCCTGCGGGGAGAATGGCGAGTTCCATACGTGTGTCTATGATGGGCCGATGTTTCGGCATCCGATTCCGATTGAGGGCGGAGAAGTTGTCGAGCGGGACGGCTTTGTCTTCGCGGATGTGCAGTTGAGCAAGTAGGCCTTGCCGGCGTCGCTGAAATCCTTCAGCGCACCCGGAGTGTTCGTGGAGCGGATCGGCTATTTATCACTCGTCGAGCGATGTGGTGCTGGCTCAAGGTGAGCCAGGTAAGGTGTCTCCTGCCAGGAGCCTATGCTGTCCGTGTCTTGTCGAGCCAGATGTCCCACGTGAGCGGACCAATCTCTTCGTCATCGAAAGGACGGCCGCTCATCTTCAAAGCCAGCTTTATCTGACCGTGATGATAGCCCTCATGCCAAATCATGTGCTGGAGGTAAAGCAGTGGATGATCGTAGTGAACTTCCATCTCCTGGCCATGCAGGGTACGGCTCTCAACCGCGTCGTGCACGGCTTTAGCGCTCATTTCCAGTTCCTCTGCGATACGGTTAGAGTTGCTTTCGTTAAGCCACTCTCGTGGTGGCAGCTGGGTGGTGAACTCCGGAGCATCCTCGGATAGAAAGATCAGCCGCACAAAGTGGATGTGCGTGAACATTTCCGCGACGGAGGGACTTCCAACCATCGCTCTGGCCTCGAGGCCGCCCGGCGGCAGTGCATGCAGCAGGTTGACGAGGATGCGATTGTTGCGATCCCAGGAGTCAAGAATGATCTTGAGCAGGTTGTCGCCGCTCGCGCTTGGCACGCCGACCTCCTTCGTTGTGTTCAGAATTGGGCTCGAGAATTTGAGTTAGGCAGACCCTAATCCAGCCTAACCAAGTAAGCATTCCCTTCAGAAGGCTTGTCCTTGCTTGCAATCTCCATCGCGCGCTGCTTGTCGTCATGGGCCGGGCGAATCCGCACCCAATGGCCGGTTGGCCCGGTGAACTCGATCACATTCGCGGTTGAATATTTCTTCTGCAGATGTGCTTCGATTTTCTTGGCCTCGCGCTCACTCGCGATAGCGCCGATCTGGACGCACCAGCGTCCACCTTCTTCGATTGGCGCGGGCGTCTCATACACATCGATGCGCACCTGCGCCGTGCCGGGGCGATACACGCCGACGGCTCTGGCCGATGCGAGCGAGAGATCGAGCACGCGATCGGGAACAAACGGCCCGCGATCGGTCACCCGCATGATTGCCGACTGTCCAGTCTGCAGGTTGGTGACCCGCAGCAGGGAATTCATCGGCAAAGTCCGGTGGGCCGCGGTCATTGCATCCTGATCGTAGACTTGCCCATTCGCGCCGCGACGGCGATTGTAGGGTGGCCCATACCAGCTGGCTTTGCCGACTTCGGAATATACTGGCGTCCCATTGGCCACTTTCTCCGCATCGGCTTCGCTGTCGGCCGGGGGAAGGTTGGTCGGGAGAGTCACGTTCGGGCCAGCTACTGGGGGCGGCGCTTCCGAGGCCACTGGATGCGGGGTTGCTGGGGCGCTAAGCGTGGGCGCTGAAGCGCTCGCCACCACTGCGGGCTGGTGGCTGTGAGCGCATCCTGCGGCCAATAGAATCGCCGGGATCGCCAGTGCGATTCGATAGTGATGGTTCATCGCGAGAAGCCGCGGGTTCGGATGCCGCATCGTGGTTGGCTCCTGCTCTAAGGTTGCCGTCGCTTGTCGAGGTGCTCCGCCAGACGCGACAGATGCTCGGCGGCGATGCGCAGCGCCTGGGAGGAATTCTGCCGGACTTGCGGGACCACTTCGTCGTTGAGATAGGCGATGACCTTTTTCACTTCTTCTTCGACCCGCGGCAGCGCCTCGCCGACCTTTTCGTCGATTTTGCGTCCAAACTCTTCGAAACGCGCTTTTGTCGATGCTGGTTCCGCTGTCATACTCGCCTCGAATTTCCTGCTTGCCGAATGGCGGAATTGCCATTATTTCTAGTATTGGCGTGTACGATTGCCCGGTCAATGCGGGATTCGCCTCAAACGCGTTCCAGGTGCTTCAACGATTACCTCGCAACACTTTGCCTGCTTGCCAACTGTTATGAAGACCCGAGCCAGTTTGGAAAGTGGCTGTTTCTGCCGAAAGAGTTGAACGGATCGCCTGCTCTCGATCCGCACTCGTTAGAGACATAATGGGAGAACCGCTTCGATGTCGATCGCGACAAGGCTACGGGTGCCCACATGCATCCCCAGGGCTGCTTTGCCCTTCTTATTTGGTTTACCAGTGCGAGATTTCTTGAAATCATGCCGCATGCAGGTGGAGCGGCTTCGGGGCAAGATTAACTGGGTGGTTCGCTGCGGGCGGATGCTCGGCGCCGGCGCAATGGCGCTCCTGGTATGTTTGCCATCGACTGCGATCGGTCAGGCGGCGACGCCGGTTCTTACGGCTTCATTGCCCGATGCACCTATGCCCGAGGAGACCGCTCCGGGCATACCGCAGCAGGCTTCGGCCCAGGACGCTGCCCCAGGCCCTACGCCAACCTTTAAGATCGGCCCATGGCGCGATCCGAAGTCGCTGGATAGTTCGATGCCGGTCGTCCCGCTCAGCGCTGCTGACAAGTTCAAGCTTTCCTTCCAGGAGCAGCTCACGCCGTTCGCCCTTGCCTCGGTGTTCCTGGCAGCGGGTTGGGAGCATTTGCGGGACAGCAATCCAAAGTACGGTTCCAACAGCACCGCCTTTGCCGAGCGGGTGGGTGCAGCGGCGCTTCGCCAGACGAGCCAGGCCGTCTTCTCCGATGGCGTGTATGCCTCGGTCTTCCGCCAGGATCCGCGCTTTTACCGGCTGGCCAGCGGCTCTATCGGAAAGAGGATTTTGTACGCCGCCAGCCGCACCTGGCGGACGCGGAACGACTCGGGTGCTCCTGCCGTCAATTATTCCTTGCTCTTCGGCCATGCCACTGCCCAGGCGCTGACGCTGACGTACTATCCGGACCGGAGCCAGAGCGGCCAGGTCGCGGCTGCAGGTTTCGGCTGGTCGCTTCTCGGGAGCATGCTTGGCAATCAATATCACGAGTTTTGGCCGGATATCTTGCAAGCCGTCCTGCGCAGGCCAGCGGCAGGAC
>Ga0302324_100024443_pt1 | contig 11640 bp, 10 predicted proteins | sample Palsa_T0_1_FD_201949 | JGI IMG/M metagenome (GOLD analysis project Ga0302324, IMG submission 201949) | Peat permafrost microbial communities from Stordalen Mire near Abisko, Sweden - Palsa_T0_1 | ecosystem: Environmental > Terrestrial > Soil > Palsa > Peat permafrost | place: Sweden: Abisko... | reverse complement strand
TGCGAAGGGTGTTTGGGTGAAGATTCAGGATAGTCCCCGCGAGGGGTAACGCAAGGACGGCTGCAAATCGCCCGGATCTTCCACCGCGGTTATTGGTTTTTTCGACACAGAAGTTGCCATCGCTCTGCAATTTCTTGCGGGGCCGATCCGACTCTCTGGAACCGGCGCCGGAAGAGGAGACCCCAGTTGAGATGCTGTTTGACCTCTCACCGCGCGTCTTCCGCGAAGATCTACGCCTCCCTGGTTGAGGAGGCGTACTCGTAACAGGGTGCGAAAGACGATCTAGTTGCCTCCCGAAATTCCTGCAACGGCGCCACTGTTGCGCGACTTCGCTACGGCCGCCCGGATGGCCGATTGAGACACATGGATCTGATAGACCTTCAACGGTGTCTGAATCGCCCTGAGGAAGCTCTGTCCACCGGCTTGCTCGAAGCTCACCTGGGGCTGATCGACGAGAGCATCGTCGCTCGCATAAGGAAGCACAACCACACTGGTAAGATCTTCTTTGTTGGTGAGCGTCAATAGCCCAGAACTATCCTTCGATAGTTGGCGCACTGTGTACGTGCCCGCGGGAAGCGTCTGCCCACTGACCACAAACTGGAAGGGCACCTCAACAGTTACACCATCTTGGCTCTCCGCCTTGACTGCTCCACTGAGCGCAAGAAGGAAAGCGATCGCCACGACAGCTTTTGCATACCTCTTCATTACTTCTCCTTTTGACGTTTGAGTTCCCGTTGCTGATCTGTGCAGCGCCCGAACATTGACTTTTCAAGAGTGGCGTTCAGCATTCGTTTCAACAATCTTTCTCATCTCGTCACTTATGAGATGCAGCGATTGATGGCGCGCACGTCATTCCTCTGTCATTCAAATGTCAGGGCGGATAAAAGGAGACTACATGGCATCATGGTGCGCCATTGAACCCAATCGCCCGTCCCTCGGAACGGACTCCGAGAGCGTCTCCTTCAGAATCGGAATCATTTCGGGACCGCCCAGAGCTGGCCAGTCGGACGGGATCGGCCGCATTCCGTGATCACGCGTGAGTTGTTGTGAGAGGAACTACGACTGGCGGTGGCGAGATGCCTTGATGCCGAGCTTTTCCATGCGATGGCGAAGCGTATTTGGATGAAGACCCAGGATCTTCGCCGCGCCCTTTGGACCATCAACCACTCCCCGGGCATGTTGGAGGGCGGCGAGGATATGGTTTCGTTCTACTTCGTCCAGCGTGGGGAGCGCCTTGGGAGAATCGAGGTTTGGTTGTCGATCGTCATGAGCATCTGCCTCACGAGGCTCCATGCCTTTCGCAATTCCCGCAACCGGCATCAGGTCGCGATCGAGCCGGAGGGTCGGGTCCGCCGATACGATCATGGTGCGCTCAATTACGTTCTGCAGCTCGCGAATATTTCCGGGCCATGGATAATTCATCAGGTTTTCCATCGATTCCCGAGAAACGCCGTCGATTTTCTTCCCCAATCGCTTGGAGAACTGGGACAGGTAGAAACCGACGAGTTGGGGAATGTCGGAGCGGCGTTCTCTCAGCGGAGGAAGCTCGATGGGAAAAACGTTGAGCCGGTAGAAGAGATCTGAGCGGAATCGACCAGTTTCCACTGCTTCACGAAGATTACGGTTTGTGGCAGCAATCACACGGACGTCCACACGCATAGAGTGGCTGCTCCCTACCGGCTCAAACTCATGTTCTTGCAAAACGCGGAGCAGCTTCACTTGCGTCTCGAGACTGAGCTCCCCGATTTCGTCGAGGAAGATTGTGCCGCCGTTGGCAAGTTCGAAGCGGCCGATCCGCCGCTCGAGGGCCCCGGTGAAGGCCCCTTTCATGTGCCCAAACAGTTCGCTCTCTACCAAACCTGCCGAGATGGCGCTGCAGTTCACACTCACCAAGGCACGGCCGTTGCGCGAGCTTCGGCTATGAATCGCGCGCGCAACTAGTTCTTTCCCTGTCCCAGTTTCTCCGTAAATGAGCACCGTCGAATCCGTGGGAGCAACCTGCTCAACTGCGTGGAGGGCTTTCAACAGTGCTGGGCTACTACCTACGATCTCCTCGAAGTTGTGCTCAGCGCGCAGTTCCTCCCGAAGATAAACGTTCTCCTTCTCCAATCGAGCCTTCAGGCTGGCAATCTCCTGGTAGGACTGCATATTCTGAACCGCCAGCGCAACCTGGTTCGCCACTTCCTGCAAGAAGACGGCATCCTCATCCGAATACTGATCCCTTTGCTGGCTGACAAAGCTGAACAGACCGATACAGTTTCCATGAACGGTCAGGGGAACGACGCATAGTGACTTGATACCCTCTGCGGCAAGGCGGTACTCATTCGGATACTGCTTCTCTTTTTCAAGGTCGCAGCGCACGAGAGGTCGCTGATTTTCGAACACCAAACTGCCGCAGGTCTCGTTGCGGCCAAATTCCAGTCCGGTCCTAAAGTAGTCCGAGAGCAGCTCTCCTTCCACAGCGAGGAAACGAAAGGAATCTCTCTCGGGCTCGTATAGAGTAATCGCGCATCGGTCAAACGAGAAGATCGGATGCAAGGCCTCGGAAATGGAATGAAGGAGGGCCTGCTGTGTCAGATTTGTGATGATGGCATTGTTGATCTGAAGCAAGCTGCGGTTCCGCTCTTCACTTTTCCGGAGTGCCGCTTCCGTCTGTATTCGGTCCTCAATGTCGTGGAGCGTCCCATACCACTTAACGATGTTTCCGTTATGGTCGCGCAGCGGTACTTGGCGGACCAGGTACCAGCGATATTTTCCGTCCGCCCGCCGACGGCGTACTTCTACCTCGAGAGGTTCTCCACTCGCCAACGCCACCCGCCACTTGTTCGCTGCCCTGTCGGCATCTTCGGGATGGACGAAGTCCCTCCATCCCCAGCCCAGCAATTGCTCCCTGGCGAAGCCCGTATATTCCAGTAAACTTTGACTCAGAAAATCCACAGAGCCATCAGGTAGAGCGCTGACGACGAAGGCCGGTATTGTTTCGATAATGGTGCGAAGCTCGTCTTCGCTTTTGCGCAGCGCCTCTTCCGATTGCTTCCGTTGCGTGATGTCCTCTGAAAGCGCCATGATAAATCGCGGCACGCTCTCAGTGCCGGGAACCAAAGAAACATTGTTGCTGACCCAAAGCAGTGTGCCATCTTTGCGTCTATATTGTTTCTCCACCTGAAACTGTTGTCGCTTTCCCTGTAACAGTTCTCTGATCAGTTCCCAGTTGGACTCGCGATAATCCTCTTCGGTGATCTCCAGAAAAGTGAGCTTGCGGAGTTCCTCTTCGGTGTAGCCCAACATCTTCTCGTAAGCGCGATTCACCGCGAGGAAGCGGCCGTTGAGATCTGTAAGTGCCACCCCGATGGCCGAATTCGCATACACGGACCGCCACCGTTCTTCGCTCTTCCGCAGCGCTTCTTCCGCCTCTTTCCGTTCCGTGATATCGAGAAAAGTGATCACGGCGCCCAGAGTTCTGCCATCCCGAATTATGAGGTGGGACCAAAACTCCACGGGAAAGCTCGTGCCATCCTTTCTCCAATAAACCTCATCGTCGCTGTGGACGTCCTCGTTCTTTTGGAAACCGATATAAATAGGACATTCCTCAATTGGATAGGGGGTGCCGTCTTTTCGGGTATGGTGTTCCAGCGCATGCAAGTTTCTCCCGACTAATTCGGCGGGACCGTCGTATCCGAGAATGCGAGCCGCTGAAACGTTTGAGAAAAGACAAGTGCCTTCTGAATCGCAGCCGCAGATCGCTTCCGAAGCGGAATCGAGTACCAGGCGGAGTCCGCCCTCGCTCTTGAGCAGAATGTCTTCCGCTTGCTTCCGTATCGGGTTGTCCTCAGAAAGCGACATAGTGAAAGATTATTCGTGCGAGCCAGAAAAACAAGAAACGCCTTCACTCACCGAGACCAGGCTCGTGTACGATTCCTCCGCCAAGCGTCTCGGGTATCAATATATAGGACCGCACCTCACTTTTTCGTAAGGGTACGCGGGCGAGCACGAGGGCCTGAGCGAATCCGGTTTGCTAGCGTTCGCAATAAAGCGCGGCTCGCATTTTCTCAAGTCCACGGCGGGCGATGCGGGAGCGTTTGCAGAATATCGGCCGCCGCTGCGTCAACAGCCATTCAGGTAAGATATTGAAACTAGATGATATATAGATTGAACATCGGCAGACCTCGCAAATTTGAATCCGCATCGAAAATGTGATCCCTCCCCAGGGGCGGGGTCATATTTTCGATTTCCGAGGCCGGCGAGTTAGTTCGCCAGATACCGCTGCAACACGATGCCATCCCCGCCAGTTGGGCCCGTAGCTTCTATGGCCACAATGTCGCCGACCGGCGCACCGCGATCCTTGGTCTTGCCGCGACATTGTTGCTGATGGTCGCTCTGGCGGGTGCATTTTTCGGAATTGCGCGCGGCCCGACTGGTTCCGATTGTGGCGCTGCGCCCCGAATGATCTCCTGGCTGTAGAAAAAACGGCGAAGCCTGAAGCCTGCGGGTTACGGGTCTCGCGCACTAGAAGAACGGTTCTGACTTCATCAGACTCGCCGCATGCTATCTATATTGACGCTGATGACTACGGAAGTTTTGGGGCACACGGAGAGCGCGCCCCTTTGAGGAGTCTTATGGTTTCGAGGCAAGAATATCGAGCATCTGGATCACGGGAGGTTCCGCGAAGAGCTCTTCCGCTTTCGCGAACAATAGCTCCGCAATCTGACCATTGAGGTGTGCTTCCCGACCTTCTTGATTTGGAAATGTATCGAAGATTCCATACAGCGAGCTATCAAATCTAACTGCATACCAGGCTGTGGTTCCAATTTCCCGTAGCACGAGGTCTCGAGCTGAGACAAGAAACTCTTCAACGGCGGCCTCTTTTCCAGGGCGTGCGCGCAACTGCGCCAACAATGCGAACTGATCCATCTGAGTGTTCTCCTTATACAGTAAGATGGTTTGTGCGTTTGACTCGTTACAAGAATTCTCGAGGGGATCATTGGCTGACTGCTACAAACAAATCCTCGCGGCCCTCGGTTAACCGCTATTGGCACTCCGCCACGAAAAATTCCTTAGTTACGAGCAAAATAGCGGCCACGCTTGAAGTTCTGCGGGTCAGGGGCCTGGGCCCGCAACCCGCAGCCTTATCTTACAGAGCAGCGATACCGTTGAATCCAGCAGCCGCCGGCAACCCCGGGATCTGCGTTACTTCCTGAAGAGTGCCGTTCGGCTGGATGGCAAAGACGCCGACCGTCCCCACTTCGCCGTTCAGCGAGTACAGGAACTTCCCGTCTCCGCTGATAGCGATATCGAGGTTGGTGCTGCCGTCGGGATTGGACCCGACAATCGTACCTGCGATCGGTGTCAGTGTGCCGCCGGCGCCGATCGTGTAGCCGGCGATGTTCGAAGACCCCGCGTTGGATACATAGACGTGCGTTCCATCAGGAGTGATCGCGTTCCAGCAGTTCGCGGCGCCGTCTGTTGGCACGCTCTGGCTTACCGCCGCCAACGATCCGTTCGCAAACACGGTGTAGGAAGAGATTGCCGAGCCATCTGGCGCACTTGCCGGCCCGGTCTCCGAAACGATCAGCTTGCCATCCGGCGCGAAACGCGCGGCGAATGCTCCCGTACCCGGGCTGGGATTGACGACCGCCTTCGTGAGCGTTCCGTCCGTATTCACGTGAAACGTATCGATGTTGTTCGCGATCCGCTCCACCACCGCCACGGTCTGTCCGGTAGGGCTTACCGAGATCGACGCGCCGCCGGTAGCGTTGGCCGAAAGAAACGAGGTTGCGTTGGCGATCGGCTGAAGCTGACCGCTGGGGCTGAGATGGAATGCCGTTACGGAACCGGCGCCGCCGGAGTTGAGCACGTAAACTGTACTGCCCAACTGCGCAATCGACACCGGCTGGCTGCCTCCTGAAGGCTCCAGGTCGATCGCAAGCAGGCTGTTGCCCACCACACGGAAAACGGTGATGTCGCCGCTGCCGGCATTCGCCGCAAACAGCAGCGTGTGATCAGAGCTCAGAGCCAGGGATCCCTGTGCCTCCAGAGGATCGTTCACGCCGCCACTGCCGCGGCCGAATGTATCAAAACGGTTCTGCTCGAAATAGCTCCCATCATTCTTGCGCTCGAAGGCAATTACCTGATTCCTCTCAGCGTTGTTGGACATCACGAACACAGTCTCTTGTCCCCACGCCGGTGCGACAGCCGCAACCACGGGAACAACTACACTCAAGGCGATCATCATCGTTAATTGACGACTCTGAAGTTTCACCATATACAACTCCTACGCAGATGTGATTTGCGACGCCGTGCAGATTCCCAAGGGATACTTTGAGGCGCGCGATCATTGGAGCGGAGAGCAAGCTGAAGGTTACGTGAAAAAACCCGCGAACAAATCAACTGCAGATCGTTTTTTGCCGTGACATTTCCGTGACATTTGCTCGCCCGGAAAATGCAAGAATGTGCCAAGTGCCGAAATTCACGCCCTTTGAAATCTCCAAGGAGCCGCTTGTTTATGAGTTCTGTTTCTTCGCAGCGTGCTTCCGCCATCGGTACCATTGCCTCTCATCCGCAGAAACGCGTGCGCGCACGTCTCTGGGTCAGCTGGTCGAGCCTGCTCTTTGCTTTTCTGCAGAGCGTCTGCACTTTTCTTATGGCGCTAGCGGGGCTGCGCCTTATCATTGGGGTCGGTTCGCTCGCTCTCTCGGCAGAAGTGATCGCAGTCCTTGATCACCTTCATGCCAGTTGGTTGCGCATACCGATGATCAGCTTTGCCTTCATCGGTGCGACCCTGAACCTTATCGCCATCCTGCAGATCCGGCGTTTGCGTGCACGCCCCGCATCGAAATGGCGCCAGGCGCCGCTTGCAGCGGACAAACTGCGCATGGAGCGCTGGCAGCTCGCCTTATCTTTGATCACCTTCATCCTGATCGCCATCGAAGAAGGCTTCCATCTCCGGCTCTTCCACCACCTCTGACAGGCTCGCCAAGACGCATTGCCGTCCCGCCCAGGAAATGGATCGGCCACTAAGTCTGTAACTTCCGCTGCGCTCGCGTTTCTAATCTTCAGACAGAATGCAATGGCCGCTCCTCTATCCGCCGAGAACCCGCGATTGGCCCCTCGTGTCACGGGCGCCCATTTGCCGATGAGCCAATCTCCCGATCGGAATGCAGAGGCGCATGTCATCAGCGCCATCCTTGAGGGCCGTACGGATCTCTTCCATGACCTCATCCGCCCCTACGAGCACACGGTCTTCTCTATGGCCATGGCGGTCCTTCGCAATCCGCAGGATGCGGAGGATGTTACGCAAGAAGCCTTTCTGAAGGCTCTACGAAACCTGCATACGTTTCGTGCGGAGGCCCGATTCAGCACCTGGCTCGTCAGCATCGCCCTCAACGAAGCCCGCTCTTGGCTACGCCGCCACCGCGCTATTGAATCTCTGGATACTTCCGACGAGACCGACCGCATCGCGCCGGAACTCCTCTGTGACTGGCGCGAAGTGCCCTCAGAAGTCCTGGAGCGCCTTGAGGTCCGCAATCTGTTGCGGGACGCCGTCACTGAACTGCCCCTGATCTATCGCGAAGTTTTCCTGCTACGCGAGATCCAGGAGCTGACCATCAGCGAATCGGCTCAGGCATTGGGCATCAGCCCCGCGTCTGTTAAGGTTCGCTTACATCGCGCTCGGATCATGCTGCAGAGGCGCCTGGCACCGCAACTCAGGCCCTTGGCCCCAAAGCGGAGGAGGTTCCCGTGGTGATCGACTGCAAACACGTCTGGGGTCACATCTCCGATTTTCTCGACGACGCCCTTTCGTCCGAAGCACGAAAGCTCGTGCAGAAGCATCTCGAGCATTGCGAGGTTTGCTCCGCCATCCTTGACTCCACGCGGAACATCCTCATCCTCACCGCCGATGAGCGCGTCTTCGAGTTACCCCTGGGTTATAGCGAACGCCTGCACGCACGCCTAGAAGAAGAGATCCGGCACTACAGTCACTGAAAAGCATTCAGATGATTCGCCGCCGCTTGAGTTGCTTGCGCGGGTCAAAAGAAGAGGTCCCAGGCTCTGCCGGAGGCTACCTCAGTGGAGACGCGTCGAAAAGGAATCTCCGTCACGGACGTTTCACCGAGTGAAGCGACCCGATCGACGCGGTACCCAGCCCCGAAGGATATTGTCTAAATCCTAAGAGTTGCATCGCAATGTGCCAAAGAAATGCGGGATTATTGCGGAGATACCTCTTCCATAAACGTCTGGGGTCTTGCATGAGCCGATGCAGCCACTGAAGACCTAAGCGCTTGATCCACGGGGAACAGTCACGAATGGCACCGGTGTGAAGATCAAATGCAGCTCCGACGCCGAACATAAGCGGCACCTGAAACTGGCCAGCGTAGTGCGCCATGAACCGCTCCTGCTTCGGAGTGCTCAGGCCCACCCAGATGATATGCGGCCGCGATTCCCGTACCTTTGCCAGGACTTCTTTCTCCTCATCCATAGTCAGGCTTCGGAAAGGAGGCGTATATGTCCCAACTACCTGCAGGCCAGGAATCCTTCTCTGAAGCGTTTCGCTGAGGAGTGGGGCCACACCGGGGTTGCCGCCGTATAGAAAATTTCGATAGCCACGCTCGACCGACAATCGGCACATTGCTATCATCAGATCCGGCCCAAAGACCCGATCCATGTTCCGAAAACCCTGAAGATGGCCGACCCAGGACATGGGCATTCCGTCCGGAACGTTCATCAAAGCATGATTCAGAGCTCGGCAGACCTCGGGATCTCTCTGAGCCTCCATGACTCCATGCACACCGGTTGCGCAGATGTAGCCGCCGTCCATAGAAGATTTGATCCACCTGTCGCAGAGATCGACCGCAGTCTTCAAATCGACGGCGGATACTCGTACGCCAAGCAAATTGGCGCACGGAAGCGAGAAATCAGAACTCGTCATTGAACGAGCCTCCGGCATCAGCGATTCCATTGCATAAGTGAAGGCTTCTGGTTGTTGAGCGGTACGTATGGCTAGATTCATGATTATGCGTCTCGCCGAATGGAGAAGAACAACGTATGAATCAGAATGGCAATATCTAAAGAAAAGCCGCGGTTGCGAATGTAGTAGAGGTCATACTGAATGTTTTCGTGAATTGGGAAAGCTCTGTCAGCGCTTAGTTGCCACAGTCCGGTAATCCCAGGAACCAACTGAAGTCGCTGCCGGTGTTCGTTCGTGTAGTCCTGCACAATGAATGGCATCTCCGGCCTCGGCCCCACCAGCGACATGTTTCCCAGGAAGACGTTCATCAATTGAGGGAGCTCATCCAAACTTGTCTTCCTGATTATCCTCCCGATTCTCGTAATTCGGCGGTCGTGCGAGGTGGGGGGAGAGAAGTCATACCTCGGTGCGTCAGCATTCATAGAGCGGAATTTGTAAATACTGAAAAGTTCTCCATTGCGGCCTACTCTTTTCTGGATGAAAAGCGCTGGACCAGGCGAGTCGAGCTTGATGAGAATTGCAATCAACAAGAGCAGAGGGGAAACCAGTACCAGCAGAAAAGCGGACACAATCAGGTCGACTATCCGCTTGGCTATCGAGTAATGCCATGTGGAGTGCGGCCTAGCCTGTTGAGTTGTCAGTGAAAAGCCGTCAAGGTCAATTGATTGTGTCCACATGGGCTCCTGCAGTTCCAGGCCGGAGAGGAAGGCAATCCTCAACCCAGCTTGCTTTGCCGCATATTCAGCCGCCGACTTGCTCTCGGAGGAGAGATTTGGAAGTGCGAGGATGAGCACAGAGCACTGAGTCGACCTGAGCAACTCGGGAGTGATGGGCCCTTGATACACCGGGACGGAGCGGCGACGCCGATAGCCCATTTCAAGTATGGAACTCCCATTGAACGCGGGATTGTCGTCAATCACCGCCATTGGAAGGATGCCTAGCCTCACGGAGTGAAAGAGAGCGGACACGATGCGTTTTCCCGCCTCCCCGGCTCCATAGATCACTGCGCGTTCGAGCCCAACTCCGGCATGATGCAAGGTGCGGACGAACGAGAACAAGATTAGCTTCTGCAGAATCAACAAAATGGGCATCACAATGAGAGCAATCAGAATTGCGGAATAGGAGATTCTCAGACCTAGGAGGAGGCGGAGGGCGAGAAGCAACAGAACGGCCTGAGTGGGAACCCGGATTGCCCGCTCGGTCTCATGAATTTGGAGCAGGCTACCGCCTCCGCGATAGGCACCGTTGGATTGAAGAAAAAGCACTGAACACAGGGCGACAAAGATGCTTGTGGCCACTGCGTGGTGCAGCGGATATTGGGTCTGATTGGATATATCCACCGAAACGCTCAAAGCGTAGGACGCAATCATCGCCAAAGCGCAGGTCAGAAAATCCGCTGCCATCTCGACACGGACCAGTTTATTGCGGAACAGCTGACCAGAAGCCTTCGGAAGGTTTCCTTCGAGTGGCGCCGCGATCGCCTTGGCAAAGAGCCGCGGAGTAGCGGAATCAGATGTGCTCACAGTCGTCCTCCTGCTGCTGCAAGGCCGACCCGGCGTTCGTCCGTTTCATAATGAATGCCTCCCCTGGGCCACAGGGTTTACCGATGCTGTAACCGCGGGCTCCGACGCGGTAACGCCGGAAGCGATGAGCCTGCGATAAAGACTTGTGTATTGTTTGGCAAGAACCGGAGCAGAGAACTGTGGCAGAGACTTGGGCGATCCTTTCGGCTCATTCAGCGCGGCGATAATCGCCGCCGAAAGCGCCTCCTCTGCGTTTCTCTCCAAAGCCACGAAGCGGCATTGACCATCGCCTACTTCACGAAATGCCGGGATGTCCGAACAGACGACGCGGCAGCCGGCGAGAAGTGCTTCGGCGATGGGCAAGCCGAACCCTTCGATGGTGGACGGAGATACAACTGCCTGACATTGCTCATAGCACCATTGAAGCTCCGACTCAGACACTCCTTCGAGGAATCGCACACTGCCCTCAAGCCCCAGGGATGAAACCAGTTGATAGGTCTTGCCCGTCTCCGGCCCTGTGATCCCGACGATGACCAGCCTCATGTCCGTTGCGATCTGGCCCATCCGCAACATGCGCTCGAATGTCCGGATGAGCAAAGGGATGTTCTTGTTGCGGCGATGCTGCGCCACACAGAGTAGAAATTGATCATCCTGCGAGCAGGGAACTGGCGGATGTGGACTCGAGATTCGCTCGGACTCGACGCAGTTATAAATTCGCACCGCTTTCGCCCATGTGGCAATCGGCGCATACTTTTTCAAGCTGCGAAGAGTAGCCTCCGAAACACATGCAATCGCATCGACGTTGCGAAGGCACTGCCGAAGAACAATGCGATTGAAGATGAACTTCGGAAAGCCGAAGTTCATTGGTATCTCATAGGGATAAAGATCGTGGAGCGTCAACAAAGTTGGGCAGCGGAACGCCCCTGCATCGACGGGCATGGGAAAGGACAAATGGACCAGGTCAGCGTCAAGCTCTGCTGCCAGTTTTGGAAGCGCGCGGTAGTACCAGAGATTCCTGCCCACAGAGCCGCGGTCCATATCCGCGACGTGAAGGATCATCCGTGCATCCTGAACAACGCCTGTGGACTCGAACACACTCTGCTGCCATGGCGCAATGACGAAATGCAGAGAAGAGATCTCCGGCTCGAGCAA
>Ga0302324_100024441_pt1 | contig 11640 bp, 7 predicted proteins | sample Palsa_T0_1_FD_201949 | JGI IMG/M metagenome (GOLD analysis project Ga0302324, IMG submission 201949) | Peat permafrost microbial communities from Stordalen Mire near Abisko, Sweden - Palsa_T0_1 | ecosystem: Environmental > Terrestrial > Soil > Palsa > Peat permafrost | place: Sweden: Abisko... | reverse complement strand
CTCCCATTGTTAGTAGCAGTGGCGATGGTGACGTTGGGCCGAGCGGTTGCGGTCTATCCGTTATGTGCGCTTTTTATCAAGAGCCGCTTCACTGTGACGTACCAGCATCAGCACATCTTATTTTGGGGCGGCCTACGTGGCGCTTTGGCATTAGCACTTGCCCTCGCATTACCGTACGAGATGCCGAATCATGATGCAATCGTTACTGTCACATTCGCTGTAGTTGCTTTCTCCGTGTTTGTTCAAGGTCTGACAATTCCACTGCTGTTGAGAAAGCTTAGGCCTACCAGTTGACGATGCCTCCGGATAGCGCATCGCGGAAGTCGCACGCGCGATGTCGAAAGTCTCTGCGTCGACCGCATAGAACCTCGTGCCCGACCGGCTCGATGCCCTCGGCAACGAAGCGGATTAGGATATCGTCGCTACCCTCAGCCCGACCCATCAGCGAAAGCACCGTGCACAAGAACAACATTCTTCACTGCGCCGAAACTGATCGATGCGAACGAAACGCCGAGTACGAGGGAAAGAGCGAACGCTAAGGTCGTCTTCATGTGATTTCTCTTGCGGGCCGCACACCGCTTCGGATCACTCATTGTCGGTTCCCGCAGAGTGCAAGTACGGTTCACTCGGCCGCGTGCGGAAACCGGAACTCATGCTGCAATGCCGCAATCACTTGGGACTCGCGGACAATTTGAAAACAAAATGAAAGGTTACAATATGCGCAGCAAGCGCGAAAGACCCGGATGATGCTTCGAGCGCGCGCCGGACCATTCGCAGACGTAGGTTCGGCCTTTTTGCAGATGGAGATTCTTGGCTACGAACGCGCTTGAGGTTGAATTCGTTTGGGCATCGGGAAAGACCCAGGCTCTGGTGGAGTTGAAGACCAGCGACGTTCGCAGCGTTCGCGACGAGGACCTAGTGTCAGTACGGTTCATTGCGCGCGGTGCGGCATAGAGCTATGCGCGGAATCCTGACATCTTCACTGGGCACTGGATGTTGGAGTGTTGGCAAAGAACGTGAGAGCGCAGGGAGAGTTGGTGTCTGCAACGTAGAGGAGTCGCATTACTCTCGTGCGCGTCAGTGCACCCCAGATTGAACTTACGCAGCTTCTGGCACTTTGGTAGCGTGCAAGTTGAGGCGTTTGCTCCGCTCTCGCTCAATCCTGTTGAAATTGTGCTTCCCGCGATGAAACTAGTCCCAGACCGTCTGTTCGAGACCACTGCAGCCGCATTTATTGTCGGCGACCTAATTGTAGATGTCGGGCAGCAACGCGTCACTCGCGCCGGGAGTGATATCGCGTTGCCCAATCTATCGTTTCGGCTACTTGTGGCGTTAGTTCGCGCAGCACCAAACGTACTCGGCAATGACTCATTGATGGCACAAGTTTGGCCTGGCCTCGTGGTCAGTCCTGAGACGATCAACAAACGCGTCAACCTGCTGCGCGAGGCACTCGGCGAGGACGCTCGCGAGCCTCGCTATATTGCGGGGGTGCGCAGCCGCGGCTATCGGCTGATCGCGCCGGTATCGCTGACCAACGACACGGCGCTCGGGCCAACCCTGCCGGCGCCATTGCCCGACGTGATCGCACATTCCGTCGCCGTACCGATTCTGGCAGAGCCCATCGAAACGCCACATACGAAATCACTGCAGTCACGGTTGGAGTTAAGACGCTGGGCCGCGTTGTCGGTCGTCGCGGTAGGATTGTTGGGTGCCGCCGCAATCGGTATGCGTTGGGCCGGGCGGCACCATCCCGACGTCGCACTACCGGCACCTTTGGCGCCCGCCGCGACTATTGAACAACAATCACGCACTGTGGCAGTACTGCCGTTCGAAAGCATCAGCGCAGATCCTACTGACGCCTATCTGGCCCAAGGCCTTCCGGAGATGATCCTCAACCGCCTGTCTCGCGTCAGTGGGCTTTCGGTCATTGCGCGCAATTCCTCGTTCGCCCTTGCCACGAAGAGTATTGATTCGCGCGAGATCGGGCGGCGCCTCAACTCTGGCTATCTGATCGGCGGCAGCGTGCAACGCGAGACCGATCGGTTGCGGGTCGCGGTGCACCTCGTGGATAGCGCCTCAGGTACTATGGTTTGGTCGGCACACTTTGATCGCGGTTTGCACGACATCTTCAGTGTCGAGGATGAGATCGCCGATCAAATCGCTGAAGCTCTGTCCGTGCGCCTTGGGGAGCTTGAACCCAAACTCCCCGCCGCTGCCCGCAGTGCGAATCTGGAGGCTTATCTCGCCTTTTTGCGGGGTCGGACCTTGCTGGGTCGCTTTACGGTCGCCGAGTCGGAAGCCGCGGTGCCGTATTTTGAACAGGCGATTGCGCTGGATCCCAATTTCGCGTCCGCCTACGCTTCATTGTACGACGCAAGGATGCAAGCGGCCGATCAACGCCGGGAAGATTTGACGTTGGTCAGACAGCGCTACAGTCATTTGATCGATCGGGCGATTGAAATAGATCCCAAGTCGGGCACCGCGTACTTTGCGCGCGCCATGTGGGGAGAGCAGCCGAATGATGCGAGCGCGACATCGGCCAACCCCTTGATCATTGCGCGCGAGCGCGACTTTCGCCAGGGCGCAGCGCTTGACCCCAGCAACGGGCGCGGACTCGGGGCTTTCGCCGAATTTCTCTATTGGGGACTACAACGACCCGAGGAAGGCCGGAGCGTTCTGAAACGCGCCCTATGGGTTGATCCGATGTCACCACACGCGCGTTTTACCGATGCCATCTTCAGTCTAGACGATAGCGGCGTTAAGGCTTCTGAGGAAAAGACACTGCAGGTGCTGGAGCTTGATCCGAACTTCGTTCCGGCGTTGCAGCGCTACGGAACGTTCCGCTGGAAATTCGACGGCAAGCTGGCCGAAGCCATCCAGATTCTCGAGCATGCAATCGCGCTCGATCCGAACAATCCTTCGCTGCGTTACACGGCTGTGGAGGTGTACCTCGACCTCGACGAGGTGAAGGCGGCGCACGATGTCGCCGCCGCCGCGCCGCAAAGCGCACCCACGACGGGGCTGCTCTTGATGCACGAAGGCGATTGGCGAGGTGCGGGACTCTCGGCGTACGATGAGGCGAGCTGGACGAGCGACGACGACCTCTGCCAACACTTGCTGGCAAGTAATGCGATTCGCGACTATGCGCTGAAAACCGGAGAATTGAGTCGGGCAATTGCGTTCCTCAAGCTGAAGTATTATTTAGGCGATGCTCCGGCGACAGACTTGGAAGTATGTAATTACCGCGCGGCCCTCTATCTTTCACAGTTAATGGTCGCTGCCGGGCAAGCCGAGCAGGCACTGGCGCTGCGGCGCGCCGCGTCAGCGTGGCTCGACACCAACGAGGCCAAGTTTTTTGGAGGCTCTCGAGGCCTGCACGCTGCTGCTCTGCTGCTCGACGGAAAGCAAGACGCGGCGCTCAGCGAGCTGGCGGAATCATTCCGTTCAAGGCTCTACGTCAATTGGTGGTACACCATTGACCATGATCCCCTGTGGTTACCGCTGCACAATGACCCGCGGTTCCAGGCCATCGAAGCGGACGTGCGGAGGTACATCGATGAGCAGCGCAGCGATCTTGAAGCGCTGCGGCTAAACGGCCTTGTTCCGCAGCGTGGCCTTCCGGCCGCTTCGCGCTGAGCAAGAAGGGCGCGGTCGGTGGGGAAGGTCGCAATGCGTTTCCGCGCCGGCGGCCTTGGGCTCCTCACTCAGTACGCCAGTTTGACCCTCGGGCAAGTGCAGTCAGAGTCAACGCAGTCGGCAGCCGAAGACTCGGCCCAGCTCCAGGAGGTTGTGGTGACCGGCAGCCATATTCGTGGCGCGGAGGTCGCAGGCTCGAAGCTGATTGTCATCAGCCGTGAGCAGATAGACGCGAGCGGTTACGGGCGCGTCGAAGACGTGCTGGCGACCGTGACACAGAACTTCAATCGGGCCAATGCAGCGGTTAGCGAGCCCGGGTTCTTCAACCTCAATCACGGGGCTGAGGTGCAATTGCGCGGCTTGGGCGTCGGTACGACGCTGACGCTCGTGAATGGGCAGCGCCAGGGCGCCAGTGGCTACCAGGGGACATTCACGGACGTATCGACGATTCCCGTATCGGCCATCGAACGCATCGAGATTTTACCTGAGGGGTCTGCCGCGCTTTACGGATCGGACGCCATCGGCGGTGTCGTGAATATCATCTTGCGGAGGGACTTCGAGGGCGTCGAAGCCCGCGTGCGCGGCAGTGCCACAGACAGCGACGCGACCGAGCGCTCGGCGGCGCTGCTGCTGGGTCACGCGGGATCGCGTGGCAGCATACTCGCGGGATTTCAGTTCAACGACAGCGATGCGCTGCGGTGCAGTGCGCGCACGTACTGCGCCGCCAACGCGGACTTCACGCGCTTTGGCGGTACTGACTTTCGTGGCTTCGCCAGCAATCCCGGCACCATCCTCGATCCGAACACGCTCGCACCCATCGCCGCCATCCCGCACGGTCAGGACGGAACGCAGCTGACCGCAGCGCAGCTCATCCCAGGAGCTGTCAATTACACGAACAACGTAGCGGACAACGATATCCTGCCCAAGCAGATCATGCGCAGCGCCGTTGTGAGTGCCTCCTACAAGGTGACGGAAAAATGGGAGATAGCCGCTGACGGCCGCTACGCCTCCCGGGATTTCAAGTTCACCTTCCCCGTGCCGCCGGATGACTTTCGGGTGCCCTCGACCAACGCATTCAACCACCTGGGAGGGCCGGTGCTCGTCGCCTACGATTTTTCGCGGGATTTCGGTCCCGTGGTCGACAGTGGGCCGACTACGACCTCCTTCGTCTCGGCGGCCGTCAAAGGCTTGCTGCCGAAAGGGTGGCAAATCAACTTCGCCGGTGCCTATGCGAAGGCATCTGCCGATTTTTTCGAGACCAACTACACCCTCAACTACCCGGCCATCGATGCAGCACTTGCAAGCTCCGACCCAGGGACCGCGCTCAATATCTTCGGGGATGGCTCGCACACGAACGCGACGGTCCTGGCTGCGCTGCGCGCACAGAACATCACCACCAATGATTTGAATGTGTTTACCGCCGCATCGGCCAACGTGATTGCGGATGGTCCGCTCTTCAACTCGCGCGCTGGCGCGATCCGGCTTGCGGTCGGAGGCGAGTTTCGCCATGAGCATTCGGCCGGGATTAACATTTCGGAGAACCCCGAGGATCGGGAACGACTGGTTCGCTCGGGATTTTTCGAGATCGCGGTGCCGTTGGTAGGTCCCTACCAGGGTTCAACAGCCGATCGGCTGGACTTGTCGCTGGCGGGTCGCTATGACAGTTACAGCGATGCCGGCACTACCTTCAACCCGAAAGTGGGCTTCAGCTGGCGTCCGTTAGCACCCGTGAAGGTGCGGGGTAACTGGGGAACCTCGTTCCGTGCGGCGCCATTTTTTTGGTCTAATCGCGATCAGGTGGGTGATGCCGGAATTGCGGACGTTGTCGATCCGCGCTCTGCCACCGGGTCGACACGCGCACTCCTGCTCCTTGGGCCGGAGCCGGATCTTAAGCCGGAGACGGCGCGTACCTGGAACGCTGGTGTAGACCTGTCCCCGCCGGCCGTCCGGAACTTCTCACTATCGCTCACGTACTTCGATATCGACTACCAGGGCAAGATCCAACACCCGGGTCCCGACACTGCGCTGTTCCTCACCCAGGAGGCGCAATTGGCCTCTCTGATTACACGCAATCCGACGCCGGCACAGATCAATGCCGTTTGCACGAAACCACCGCTCTATGGCGGGGACTGCAACCAACCGGTCGCCGCAATTCTCGACGGCCGGTTTCGCAATCTTGCCAGCCTCAAGACTCGCGGCGTGGACGCGGGGCTGGAGTATTTTGTAGACAGCAAATGGGGCAAGGTGACGTCCAGTCTGAACGGCACCTATACGATTGACCAAAGGCAGCAAATAACTTCCTCCGCGCCGGTCGTGGAACTGGTGAATACCGTCGGCAACCCGCCGAGCTTGCGGCTCCTCGGAAACCTGTCGTGGTCGCTCAAGGGCTGGAACATCCAGAGCACCGTGAACTACACCGGCGCCTACCGCGATCCCGCCTCGGTCCCGGAGCGACGAGTGGATTCGTGGACGACGGTCGATGTCAACATCGGTTACCGGGTGGCCGGCGGCTCGGGCTGGCTCGCCAATACACAAATCAATCTTGGGATTATCAATGTCTTCGACCAACGCCCGCCCTTCGTCAACGAGTTTGACCTGACTTCGGGCACTTTCGGTTACGACCCGGCCAATGCCACGCTGCTGGGCAGAGCGGTTAGTCTGCAGTTTGTAAAGCGCTGGGGGATTTGAACTTAAGTCCGGGCCCTTCGCAAAGGGATCCGGCGCACGCCGGACCGCAGCTGTGGGCGTGCTTCGTGAAAACTTCCTGAAAACAGGAAGCATCCTTCGCGCCGTTTTCATGCATGTCGAGGCGCTTTGCGTCACAAATGAGCCCCACTGGCATATCGCCAGGAGGGGATAGTCATGTTGCGTAGTTGCGGACTTGCGATTGCGGTGGTGTTGCTCTTAGGTGCCTGCGGCGGTGCTGGCGATGCAATGCAGGCCCCCTATGGTCTTCAATACGAACTCAGAGCCGGGCAAGTCGGCTCGCCCTATGGTCCCTACCCGCCGAACGTCGGCGGCACGGTGACCGGGTATTCGGTGAGTCCGGCTCTGCCGGCAGGCTTGACGCTCGAACCCACATCCGGAGTGATCTCCGGGACGCCACTCGCGGCGTCCTCCGGAACCTACACGGTTACGGCAAGTAATGCCGCAGGCGCAGCGTCGGCGGCCCTCACACTGGTGATCCACGGACCGCCCACGGCTCTGACCTACACCAGTCCCGTGACCGCTACGGTGGGTGCGGTACTCACGCCGTTGGTCCCAACGCTCAGCGGCGATGCAGACACGTTTGCAATCCAACCGGGGCTTCCGGACGGTCTGACGTTGGATCCTGCGACCGGCATCGTGACGGGCACTCCAAGCCGCCAGAGGGTCGCGGTGACCTATACCATAACCGCCAGTTCCTTTACCGACCCCGATGCAGGTGGCGCTTCCACGACGGCCGACTTGGTACTGGCGGTTAGTCCGGGGCCTGGCGGCACCGCGGTCACTGGAGTGTTTCGCAGTGACACGGTGATCGGGCTTGGCTATGTGTCCGGCACCCACAGTGGTCTGACTGACGCGAATGGCGCGTTTACGTACGAAGTCGGGCAGAGCATTGCCTTCTCCGTCGGGGCGGTGAGTATCGGCGCGGTCCCCACGGCCAAGGAGCAGGTTACACCGGTGGACCTCGTCGCCCAGGGGACGGGGTCCTCGAACCACGTCCTGAATGTGGTGCGATTTCTCATGATGCTGGACCAGGACGGTAACCCAAACAACGGCATTCAGATTTCGCCAGCCGTAACTGCTGTGGCGGCGAGTTGGGAGCCCGTGGACTTCGACACCACGGACCTGCCCACAACACTCGCCCCACTCATTCAGCAAGCCAGTGCCGCAGACGGTGTGTCTCACGTATTGCCCGATGCGGCTACCGCGCAAGCTCACCTGCGTACGGGGTTCTACTGCACCCACTCCGGTAACTACTACGGTACGTTTGGGGAGAAGCGTTTGGCGGCCTTGGGAAGCGGTGACTTCGAAGCGTCTGTCTTCCCGGACGGCAGCATGCACTCCATCGCCTATGGGAATGACTTCCTGGCGGGATTCAATGTGCAGACGAACGATGCCGTGAGCCCGTTACTCGATGGCACTTTCGCGCAGCGCGATGACAGCCAGGGCGTGAGCCTGCAGGGTTCTTTCGCTGACCCGACCGTCCTCAGTGGCATCTATCTCGCTCCGATCGGCGGCAGTTTTCAGGCCATTGCCGATGCGAGCGTCGCGGCGACCTATAAATTCACCGGGACCGACACAAGCACACCCAACTCTGTAAATTTTGGGATGGATGACTCGAACCAGATCTCAGGCGACGGTTTCTCCGGCACGGTGTCGGGAAACACGTTCACGGGAACGAAAAGTTTCCCGCACACTGCGGATCGCTATCCGATTACGGGTACCTACTCGAACACCGCTTCCGGGATCACCTTGGATGGGCAGTACAGCACTCCTGATTCGGTAGTCACGTTCTCAACCGTCGGCTGCCGGGCGAACTAGGCGTGTGGCGTAAGCGTGGCGTTGCAGTCGGTCTGGTGGGCGGTGCTGTCGAGCCTCGGTACTCCCTAGCTTCAACGCTCGAGGATGTTCGCCCGGACAAGCCACAGTTCGCAATCGGCCGTGGGTCGTGGCGCCCGGTAGCCGATGAAAATCCCGCACCGATGGAGCGTGCAAGCGCAGCATTTCCGCGGAGTCGTCACCCAAAATCGCGATGCCCTGACGGAAGAGCGGTTTTGGCGGGGCGTGCAGATTGCGGACTTTGGCCGTGAGACGCGTCGGCGCGCTCATGGCCGTCTGCGCCCTAGCAGGCTGCGGCGACGGCGGGCAGACTTCATTGGCGACGCCGAAGTTGTCGTACAACGGGTCAATGCCTTTTCCGGCCGTGGTGGGCGAGGCAATCGTACTGACTCCCGCTACGTCCGGGACGGTAGATCAGTACAGAGTGAGTCCCTCTTTGCCGTCGGGCCTATCGATCGATGAGCTGAGCGGCGTCATATCGGGTACGCCGACGAAGGTGAGCGCTTCGGCGACTTTTTTGGTGAGCGCCACTGGCGCGGGGGTTCGAGTCACGTTTCCGCTAGTACTCAGCGTGACCGAGCCGCCGAATGGCCTTTCCTACGTCAGCCCGGTCAGCGCGACTGTGGGTGCAGCACTTGCGCCGCTGAGCCCGAGCGTTGCGGGAAGCGTTGATCGCTACACCGTTTCCCCACGCCTGCCTCCTGGACTCGTACTCAATGGTTCCAGTGGGATCCTCTCGGGAACGCCAACGGAAGCGAGGAGTTTAGCGCCTTATACGATCACGGCCGACAGCCTGGCCGGCACCGCGCGCTTCGTTCTCGTGCTGACGGTGACGCCGTCGCGGTCAGGAGCCACGGCGAGGCAAGACCCGACGACTGCAACGCGATTCTAATTTCGACCCACCCGGTGGGATGCATCAAGCCACCGATGACTGGCCTACGACCGCTTCGACCCTAACCGGCCCTTAGCGAACGGCGGCTTCTGGATAGGCATGGCCGCCCCTCGAACGACGGGCAAACCAGTTAATGGCGGCACCACGGGAGTACGATGTGCGCTTCAGCCGCTAAAATTAAAGGAGGGGGTCATGCAATCGACTCACTTGTCTGTGCTGGCCGCATTCGGGTCTGCCCTGATTCTTACGAGCTGCGCCGCCACGGAATCGAGGTCAACGGCTGCCCCGGTCCCGGTGTCGCCCCGCATCACAGTACTCTACGATGCGTTCGGCAAGGATTCGGTGATGACGAAGGATTGGGGTTACTCTGCCTTGGTTGAGATCAGCGGCAAGCGCATTCTATTCGATACCGGTGACAACCCAGAGATTCTTGCAAAGAACGCTAAGGCGAAGGGCGTCGACCTGACGAAGCTGGACTTCGTAGTCTTGTCACACCGTCACGGCGACCACATTGGCGGATTTACCTTTATAAGAAACGTGAATCCGAGAGTTAAAGTTTACGCACCCAAAGAAAACTTTGGTGTGTTTGGTTCCGACCTACCCAGCACCTTTTATCGTAAAGACGCGTCGCTGCCCGCCGAGATGCGCTACTACGCTGGGATGCCGCCCGAGACGATGGAATTCGGCACAGCCTTTCCCGGCGCGAACATTGAATTGATCGACAAGACCACGGAAGTGGCCCCCGGCATTACCCTGATCGCCTTGATATCCGACGCGCCAGGGACCAAGGAATTGAAAGAGCTATCGCTCGCCATTAGCACGGCGGACGGCATCGTGCTGGTCGTTGGCTGTGCGCATCCGGGAATAGAGTCCATCGTTGCCGAAGCTACCAAGATCAACCCGCACATTCACTTAATCGCCGGAGGATTCCACCTGGTTGTCGCGCAGGACGCCGCTATCGAAAAAGTAGTCACCTCCCTGCATGACACTTACCACGTTGACTACATCGCGCCGGGCCACTGCACGGGCGAGCCGACATTCACGGCCCTGCAAAAGACTTTCGGCGCCCGCTACATCTATGCTGGATTGGGAACGACGCTGGGCGTGGGTGCGAATCCGCGCGCCGAAGCCGAGCCAAAACCTTCGCGTAACTTGAGCGAAGACGATTTGCGAAGCTACCGAGCACTGCTCGCCCAAAGCGATGATTTCGAGGACCGCGGCCCCGAGGTGGGGCGGTTCGCGCAGGTCCAGTAACGGCGCGGATCTGACCTACCTGCTTTCTTCCGTCCTTTTCCTAAGCAGCAAATGGACCGAAGAGAGCAGGCAGGTCAATCTTGCGCTGGAACGACTTGCACCAAAGGGTCGGGCTCTAACGTCTTGAAGAGCCATTTCCATTCTTTACGCCGCTCAACCCACGCTTGCAGCTATGCCCCGGTTTCTGCCCGTATCGATTCAATCAGCTGGATTTCGTGGGCAGTCAACGCCGCGAGAATGCGCTGGTCTTCCACGGGCCCCATGGCCTCGAGCGCCTTGAATTCTGCCACATACCCGGCATGCAACTTGATGGATTGCTGCATCACCTTCTTACAGTCGCTGCCGGCGTCCCTGCGGGCGTCGAGTACGCCGCGCTCCTCGAGCATGGTCTGCGCCCGTGGCGTCAGCTGATATTTCTGCAGCAGTGCACTTAGCTGAGTTGCCGTTTCCCGTTCCAGCGCCGCGCACCGCTCCAAGAAGGCCGACTGCTGAGGGTACGCCAAGGCCAAACCGTCAAAGTACGCGGCGCCCGCTACTTCGTCTTCGTAGGCCTCGAGGATTTGCAGGATGTATTGAATAGCGAGGCCGTTGCCCTTAGAAAAACGTTAACATCTCGCACCGGCCGGTGAGCGCGTCGCGCGAGCGGTCGGAGCCGTCGTCGTCGGGGCAGGGTTGTTTCTGATCGCGCGAGCAGCTGGACTCGGATGACCCATTCGGAAAGGTCCATTACCGATGTGCTCGGAACGGTCCCCCGAGGGCACGGTGTGCGGGCATGGAGATCTCAACCTGCCCAGCGCTTCCGCATGGACAAGGAATTTCAAATGTTCGGTCCCGTTGATGCGCGCGCGACTCTCGTTCAAGCGGCGCCGCGCCAGTCTCGTATAACGAGACGCTTGCGCACCTACGGTTCCCAATCTTTCTCCAGGCGCTGCGATGCAAGGATGAAGAACACAGCCGCCACCAGGTAGAAGCCAGTGCCCGCAAGGATCGCGTAGCGCAGCGAATCGGCTCCAAATCGCGCATGCATTGCGTCGGACAACGCGCCGATCAGCGTCGTACCGAGGCCAATACCGATCAGGTTATTGACAAACAGAAAGATCGCGGACGCGGTTGAGCGCATGTTGGCGGGTACGAGGTGCTGCACGGCCGCCAGGATCGGTCCCAGCCACGCGAGCCCAAGCGCGATCGGCACAATCATCACGGCGATGCTCATCCATAGCGTGGTCGAGAGTACTCCGACGACATAAAATGGAAACGTCGCGACGAATGCAATCGCAGGAATTAGCGCGTACGCGCTCTTGTGCTTCTCTCCG
>Ga0302324_100024440_pt1 | contig 11641 bp, 6 predicted proteins | sample Palsa_T0_1_FD_201949 | JGI IMG/M metagenome (GOLD analysis project Ga0302324, IMG submission 201949) | Peat permafrost microbial communities from Stordalen Mire near Abisko, Sweden - Palsa_T0_1 | ecosystem: Environmental > Terrestrial > Soil > Palsa > Peat permafrost | place: Sweden: Abisko... | reverse complement strand
CCGTTGAAGTCACCCTGACCCAGATCGAACTCGACCTGTCCCACCAGGTGGGCATCGGGATGGTGGAGGGCAATCGGCTCATTGTGGGCAAGTGAGCGCAGAGTCAGCGGTCGTCCGTCGGTGGCATCGGGACCGTAGGCATAACCATCCTTCGGGATTTTGAGAGTGAACGTTGTGTGCCCGTCGCCGACTCGTAGGTAGCCGGTCAGTGCGGATTCTTCTTCGGTGGCCGAATGGTGGTGAGGAAGTGGCCCGACCTTGGTCATCGCCTCTGGGCTCACCCATTGCCGGTTCACGACGCAATTGGGAAGGGCCTTCCGCAGTTGCTGAAGACCATCGTCGCCGGCGACTTCGGAAGGGATCAGCAGAAGTCGCAGGCTGGTCATGCTGCCCAGGACCTCGAGTTCGTCCGTGTTCAGTTGGGTGGGAATACGGAGATCGAGCACCGTCAGGTGGTCGAATCTCGCGAGAGCCGTGAGTTGGCCGGCGCCTACCAGGCCGACCACATGGAGCCGATTGACGTGTGACTCGGCACCCCTCAGCATGTCGAGGCTGATTTCGGTATCCCCTGTTCGATCGGTGATGGCGACTTCGACGAAATGGTCTGCGGGAACTTCCTGTTGACCGGGAAGTTCGGGCACCTTGAATTGGTGATGGCCTTGAGCCCAGAATCGAACAATCACCCGTTCGTCGGTAGGGACGACAAATCGACGGCCGGCCGGATACGAGGGGAGTGACGGAGCCCGGGGTATGCCTGCGATGGCATGGATGACATAGGGCAGGACGACGGCTTCCAACTCGTCAAAGGTCATGGAACGGGCCAGGTACATTTCCGGTCCGTCGGCACCCAACAGGACCAGGGTTGGAAGCACGGGACTTTCGAAGCGATCACACAGCTGCGGGCAAAGATCGGCGTCAACCGAACCGATTCGGACAATGTCCTTGTGCACGCCGGCGAACTTGATCAGCCCAGGGGCCAGGTGCTGGCACGGCCCACACCAGGTTGCAGTGAAGTCGAGCAACATTGGGCGAGCATCCGAACCCAGCACCTGGTCAAAGGTGTCGTCTGTGATCTCAATCACGTCACTCTCATGTCCCATTACTTTGCCTCATTGAAGTTCGCACATTGGAAATCTGATACTTCACAGTATACTTCTGACATATCAGAGAGAAATTCAACATGATTTACCCTGGTCGAAAGGCAGGGCCGTCGTGGGCCAGGTATTCAAGGACCACCTCTGCCCCGAATCCACTTCGCAGGAGGCGCCCGGGTAATCGTCGGGGAACGGAGCCTGGCTCTGGGCCGTGCCGTTCCACCACCAGGCCGAAAAGTCCTGCTGCATCACGTGGGTGCCGGACCCAAATCCGACCGTGGCTTGATAGAAGGGTTGCCCGGCAGCCCCCGGGTTGGGAAAGTCCAGCTTTGTCAGCCCATTGGCGAAGGATGTCGGGGTCAGATCGGGTCCGGCGGACTGCACCCCCGAGGCGATGACGAGCATCTCCTCGTAGAACGGCTGAATATCGGCCGCCGAGTTGAGGGAGGGGCTGGTCGAGGACTCATCGGTGTACGCCTCGAACCACGGTTCTTCTGACTCGGTCAGGTACTTGCTCCAGGTACCCATCCCGATGAGGTGATCGGTTTGGGTAGCGCTGCCTTCTCCCCATTCACTGTCTGCTTCAGTGGAACCGAGGTCGCCCACCCCCGACGACACCCACTCCGGTTCATAGCCGTCGTCGTTGGCCGCCGCCATCAGATTGTTAGAACCCTGTTCGCCGGATCCGAGGTAGATCAACGACGTGTAGCCGTCGTTGCGCAGGGTCAGCATGAACTGCGTCTCGTCACCGGATGTCGATGGTCCGCTGCTGCTCGGTATGTCATAGGTGACGACGCCGGGCGTCACACCACACGACGAGAGCCCGTTGGTCAGGTCGGTGGTCTCGGGTGAAGGGTTGTCGTCGTTGGTGGCCGCATCGGGGACGAGGATGGCCCACTTCCGAGTCTTGCCGTTGACGTCCGTGCCTCCATACTGAGCCGGGCGGCTGGCCGGCAGGGAGCGGCAGATCATGGCGGCCAGATTCGCCTCGTCCAGGTCGATCGTCGGGCTGTAGGACCACTCGTAGGGGCCCTCGGCTGCGAGGTCGCCACTTGTGGTCTGTCCGGGTTGGTCGGTGATGCCGATGATGTGATCGTCGGCCAGCGCGTTCATGAACACAGACGCAGTGGATGGAGCGACGTAGAGACCGGAGTCGGCGAAGGGCTTGTCGGCGGCGACGTTCTGGGCATCGGCCTCCTGATCCGTCGGATCCCCCTCATCCCCGCTTTCGGCGGGGTACACCAATTGGAATTGTCGTCCGTACAGTTCGAAGTGACTGTTGAAGAAGTCGACGATGTCCTGGTCAAGTGCTTTGTCCGGTGCACCGTCGAAGGCGTCGGCAGCAACGGTGATGGTGGTTGCGGTAACACCCATTGAGGTTGCCCCGCCGTTGCCGGCTGCCTGATCGGGCCAGGTCGCCACGCAGGGCGGGGATTGGGGGTCGAACGTCTGGGTCACCGCTCCGTCGGGCCACTCGAAGCACTGCAGCGAACTCGGCACTCCGACGGGGATGGTGGTGGCGGTGGTGGTCGCCCCACCCGGAGTGGCCGGCGTCGTGGTGGTCGTGGTGGTCGTTGTGCAGGTCTGGGGTGTCAGGCAGGCCGATTTCCCCCCGGCCGCGTCGCCGAACAGCCCCGCTTCGGACTTGGGAGCCTTTGTGATGGCCTTCACCGCTTCGGGCGCGAACTCGGCGATGGATGGAGGGGCGGCCGGTTTGACGATCAGGGCCACGCTGGCGATCAAGATGACGAGGGCCAGGGCCAATGACAGGTTGATGAGGAACGAGCTGCGCGTGCCTTTGACGTCAGCCATCAGCGGTAGAGCTCCCGCAGGAGTGGAATTCCAACTGGGGACAGAAAGGTGCCCCGGGCCGATTTCCACTGGTTTGCAATCAGCCAGCGCGACCGTGCGGTGACCAGAGGGATGATCGGCATGGACGTGCACAAACTGTGGCCGATGGCCCTCATCTGCTGGTTCCGTTCGAGACCCTGAAGAGCCGGTAGCGCAGCACCGGTCATCAACACGTTGAGTGCAGGGTTCTGATAGTGCTCCAAGTCGGCCTCCGGGTTCGTCAGGGAATCAAACAGAGGCAGCAGGAACTGGCTGGGATCGAGGTAGGTGGCGGTCGGAGTGGCCGCCTGTGCCGACCAGGACATACGGAAAGGCTGCTCGAACCCGGCCCCGGTGGTTGCCTGCTGCTCGTAGGTGCTCCAGGGCAGCGGGACCACCGTCACCGTCATGCCCAATGCACGATGCCACTGGGTTGCCAGCAACGACATCTCAGCCACATTGGCCGAGTCGGCGTTGACGCTGATGTTCACATGGGTTTCCGCCAGTTGCCGCCGTTCACCCGTCGTGAGGAGTGCTCGCGCTTCAGTGTCGTTGCCCGATGCCGGAGCTGTCGTGCATGACACAGCGGCGCTCGATAGTCCGATCGATTTCGGCACAAATCCGGTGGCCGCCTGTACCGAACCTGCCCATGCATTGGCGGCAATCTCTTGCCGGTTAACCGCCTCGCTGAGCGCAAGTCGAACATCCACATTGTCAAAGATTCCGCCCACGCCATCGGGTAGTCCGACGTACTCCTCGTCGGGAATTGCGGCAGATACCAGGCGAGAGCCGTGGCCGACCGGCGGTGCCGTCGTGTCAATGGGGACTTCGGCCAGGTCAACCGTGCCGAACCGTTGCGCGTCGAGTGCGTCCTGGGCGGTCGGGAAAACCCGCAAGTCGATGTGATCGGCGTAGCCACCGCCACCGCCGGTGAAGCCCACGTTCCGTCCGTAGTAGTCGTGCGATCGCGCAAGTTGGATGTTCGTTTCACCAGCCGAGTACGGATGGACGAGGTAGTAGGGACCGACACACATCGGATCGTCGGCAAACCGGGCGGGATGCTCGGATGCCTGCTCCATGGCGTACGGTGCCGTCGCCGGTTCGGTGAGTGCCATGAGGAAGCCGGGATCGGGTGCGCTCAGGGTGATCTGCACGTTGGTGCCGTCCACCACCGAAATGCCGGCGAGTTTGGCCGAACTCGGGGCGAACAGGTTGCCTGCCAGGTCGTCATAACCGGCAATCTCCTGGAGTAGCCCGCTTTCTGGGCTGGCGTTAACGGGATTGACCAGCTGACTCAATGAGTACGCCACGTCAGCGGCGCTGAGATCGTCACCATTGGCCATGCGCAGGTTGCGTCGCAGGGTCAGGGTGATGGTCGAACCGCTGACGAGCCAGGACTGCGCCAGTCCGGGCTCGGGATGGCCGTTCTTCGGATTGGTGCTGACCAACGTGTCACAGAGCAAGCCAACGATCATGCGTGAGGTCGGTGTGTCTGCTGTCAAGGGGTCGACGCCACCGGGAGAGGTGATGCCGACGGTGAGTGTTCCCCCCGGGTGAGCCGAGGCCGGTCGGGGTGGAGGCTGCGCAACCTTGGATCCGGGAATGTTGCAGCCCGCGAGGACCATGGCGAGGATCACCAAGGGGCCGATTCGCCTTCGGTTCACTGGTCGGCCTTAGGTACCACGTTGATGTTGTCGAATTCATTGAAGGTGGCCACACCTGAGGGAAGGTGGGTCCCGCTTGATGTGTAGCTCTCGGCGACAACCAGTCCGCCAGCGGCGGTGTCGAGGTCGAGGGTCTCCGAGAAGGAGCCGACGACGACATTTTGCGCTTCATCTGTCAGAGTCCCGTCGCTAAGTCGAACTTCCCACACGCCAATCGGGTTTCCGCACGCGTTGACTTTTGTCTGGCGGAATACGGTGGACGTGTACTTGACCAGATCTCCACCGCTCACTCCGGCCTCGGCGAATGAGGCGCCCTGAACGATCGGAAACTGCACTATGGCCAGTGGCGCACTCAAGGCGCTGCTGTTTGAATCGGATTGGCTCACATTGTCGAGATACAGCCCGGGCTGATCGGGCAGGGCCACCGGACTGGCAATGGTCGATGGCACCACACTGACGGGGCTGAGACCCAATACAGTGTTCAACTCGCTGAGGTTCAACGAGGTGGGTGCCCCGAACGGTACGACTCCGTAGGTGGACGTCTTGGCGTTGGCATCCCCCAACTCTGATTGCGTGACCTGATACGTGAACTCACCGATTTTGTCGGCGGCCGTCACGTCACCGACGGTCCAGGTCGTCGGACCGTCGTAGGTAGTGGGCTTGCCGCCGTCTGATTCGCTCAGCAACGTTTTGTAGCTGTATTTGTCGGGGACCGGGGGTTGCGTGACTCCGCTCGGCACGAAGCTGATGGGGGCAAGGGGGTTGAGTGCGGGGCAGGCTGCCTTAGGAGCGGCCAGACCGGTACCCGGTGTGGGCGTCGCTGTCGACGTGGGTGTTCCGATAGTTGGTGATGCGAACGTGCCGATCCCCTGGTCCGATCCGGGCACCTCTTGGAATGCCAGGGGGGCCAAGGGCGAAGAGGTGATGCTCTCGAGCCGACCCAAGGCGAGCGAAAGCGGAACGTCCTGCACGCCGATATTGAGGGGGATGCTCGGTCCACAGGCGGCCAGGAGGGGGACGACCGCTCCCAATGCCAGGGCCACGAAGAGCGGCTTGCGCCGGTGGGTCCACGCGGTCATTGCAAGCTCCTTCGCACGTCTTCGGGCACCGTGCCCGTTTGGACCAGATGGTCGAGATTGCTGCCACCTTCGAGTGTCAGCAGGTGCCCGAAAAACAGCTCGGGATTGGTGAGAGAGCTCTCTGCAGCCAGGATCTCGTAGGTGGGATTGTTCACATCGAAGTGGACGAGCAGGCTCAATTGATTCTGGAAGGTGACATAGAGACGCTCCCCGTCGACGATCGCCACCGAGTCGTTGCCTCCGAGTGATTGGAGAACGCTGCGCTGAATATTGGCTGAGCCAGACGGCACCGAGCGTTTGAATCTGGCCACCTGAATGGTGGCCACCGCTACCCCACGACTTCTGACTTCATAGAGCGCTAACTCACCGATCAGGGCGTGGCTCCGGTATTGGGCGAACATTTCCGATGCCACCGGTTCGCGCCGGAGGGCGAAGCCGTCGAGTTTGGCGGGCAACCTTGGCAGCTTCTGGGCGACGACATCGGCCGCATAACTCTGCTGATGGGGCCACGCCAGAGTGATCCCAATGATGGAGACCGCCACCACCGTCTTGAGCGATCCGATGGCCAGTCGTCTCCTGACACGTCGCCATCTACCCGATCCGATGGCCGATCGCAGTCGTGCCCGGCCCAGTCGAAGTGATCGCAGGCAACGACCCAACAAGCCCAGGTTGGGAATCTCAGTCGTATAGGGATCGCGCAACGAAGCCCGGGACGAAAAGGCCACGGCACGCATGGAGAGGGCCTGGCTGCTGGTGAACCGGCGCCGGAGGGTCTGACTCATCGTCTCGGCGATCTGCGCGTCTTCGGCGCGGGTGTCTCGTCGCAGATCACCCCACAGGCACCTGGTCACCAGCCAGGCCAGTTCCGTATGGTCCCGGTCCGGTGCGGCGATAGCCAGGAATTCAATCGGCGTCAGTGACGGATGCCCGGCGTTGAAGTCAATGGCGCGGTCACGGAACTCGGCGTAGGCGACGATGATCCTGGCTCGGGCTCCCATGCGGCTGGCCCAGCGCTCCCGTCTCCGACGGCGCATCCACTTGACGAACCCGGGCTCCAGGAACCAAAGGGCCAGTGGGGCCAACACAATGGGACCGACCACATGGAACAGCCAATACTGGATTTCGGTATACAGCTGCCGTGTCGCAGGTATGGCGATCGGAATGTAGAGCTGCACGTCAATCTGACCGTTGGGGAGTATCTGCTTATTGGGCTTCTTCTTCTGGTTGTTCAGATTGGCCGTGGCGTGGAGTGGCTGGCCGAGGATCGGCACCCACCCGAGGCCCGAAAAATACGCTTCGAGCCACATGCGCCCGTCATCGGGGTAGATGTCATAGGTCTGGCTCTTCGTGGTGGACCCGGCGTAGTAGCCGTAGCCGATGCGCGCCGGGATTCCGGCCCAGCGAGCCAGAAGGGCCTCTCCGGCAGCGATCTCGTAGGGAGATGCGGGCTTGCCTGCCAGGATCTGCGCCACGCGCCTCGGAGTGACGTCAACCGGCTCTCCCGGTCCGGAGGCAACGGCGTGCTTGTAGAAATAGGTACGGACGAACTGGAGCCGCTCGAACATGCTGAGTCCAGTGGGGATGGTATTCAGGAGGTTGGCCACTATCGGCGGTGGTGCCGGAACCTGCAGGAATGGACTCAGTGACTTCGGCGCCCGGGGCGAGTGATTGAGTTGCGCGGCCGTGGGGGTCGCTGACGCGGTGACCACGTAGTGAAGACCGTGTTGCGCCGTGCCGAATGTCTGCAGGGTCTGAGACCGCGGGTCGTACTGCATACCTGAAGGGGGATGGGCAACTGAGTACATCTCCGCCAGGTCAGGCACCTGACGTTGCGTTCCAAGATTAGCGATGGTGAGGGCGACAGTGACTTGGTGCGCCGGGCGAGGCGTCCGAGAGTGGTGCACACCTGAACTGGCGAACCGGGGCAACGGTGCATTGGAACGGACATTCACCAACGCGTTGGGATTGTAGGGCGAGGTCAACCAGGCTTTGCCGTTGTAGACGTCGAGTTCGCCGGTCCGCAGCGGAACCGATTGTTGCATCACTGCGGTGAACAGCAGGTGGTTGCTCACCGGGGGCGGTGTCTGCGGCTTCTGCGGCGGGATGGTGCTCGACTGATGTTGGGTGGGAAGCAAGAAGCCGATCTGCGACAGCCCGACCATGCCAGCCAGAATCACCGCGATCAGGCCACCGGCCTTGAGCAAGCGACGAACCTCGAACTGTGCACCACTGAGGGAGCTCTGCGAGAGTACGGCGCCGAATGTCACCGCCAGAGCACCAATGGCCAGAGCCAGTGCCACGGCGACAGAGAGGAGTTCCTTTGATGGAGGCAGAAGCAACACGGCGCCGATGGCAAAAGGGACCGGCACCGATGCGGCCAGAACGGGTCGGGCAAACGTCATGGCCGCACTGGCTGCCGCCACCGCGATGGCCGATGTCAGCACAATGAGGATGATCGACCACCCGGCGCTGAAGGGAGCCGGTGGTTGGGAGAGTCCCCCGGCCCGAATGGCATCGGCGATCACTTCCAGGGGATTCCCCCCGCCGCCGGGCTGCCCCAAACTCACCAGGACACCGACCGCAAAGGCGATGGGCGTCACCAGCACCCGAAGGAACCAACCAGCAGATGTGCGGAATGAGAGTGCGACCAGGCCGGCGCCGATGGCCGGTCCGATGAATCCGACCAGGCGCGGTTCGCTACCGGCAAAGATGCCGCTGAAGACCCAAGCGGCGGCGGAAGTGGCGAGGAAGGCCGCCCCGGAAGCGGCCAGCGGGCTGACCGGAAGGGTCAGTTCTTCGGTCGTTTCCGCCTCAGCGTCTTCCTCAATGTTTGCCGTCGGGGATGAGTCACGCGCCAATTGGGAGGCTTCGCCCAGGCGCGGCCCGTCGTCGAGCAATAGGTTGGATTCGTCGGTCATCGAACCTTGGACTTCCCGACCGCAGCGAAGACCGAACCCAAAGGAATGCCCGGAGTCACTTCAATGACATTGCACCGCAGCCCTCCGGCACGGTGCACGGTCATCGGCTCGGTTTCATCACTGAGCACCAGGACCACGACCAGAGAGGTGCCACGTTCAAGCAGGAGTCGCATGCGCGAGGCGGCTGATTGACTGATCCGGGGGGTTATGACGACGTTGTGGGCATTGCGCTGGGGGTCCACGAACATCCGCTCCAACAGCAGGTCCAGCGACGTTCTCTCGGGATTCACCTGAGCGAGCAAATCCAGAAGAGGGATCCGTTTTCCGATGCCCCGGAAATTCTTGGCGTGACGCTGCACATTGGTGTCGAGGCTGACGGAGAATCCATCCTTCAGATGGCGGACACCCAGTGACGCCGCCACGGAGACGGCGACCTCGAACGTCGGACTGGGACGGCCAGGGGAGTGGGACTCCACGTCAGAGTCCAGATACAGATTGACGCGATCGGTAATGCCCTGCTCGGCTTCGCGCACCATGTACTTGCCGTACTGGGCGAGGGCCCGCCAGACAATGCGGCGAGGGTCGTCACCGTGCACGTAGTCGCGCATGCCATAAAACTCGAAACCGGTCGGCCACGGCCGCGACACTGGCGGTCTGATCGGCGGATCCTCCCACTCCCGACTGATGATGCGGTCCATGACCGGTTCGACCACCGGGTGGACGATGACGGTTTCGGGCTCGGCAATGGTCTGCCGTCGACGAGTGAGTCCGAAGGGATCTGAGAATTCCACCAACATCGGTCCGACGTCGAAGACGCCGCGTACCTGTGGCGTGAAGGCGTACGAGTGGCGGACTTCGACACCGGGAATCAATACCGGTACACCCAACCGCATGCTGTCGCCGAGTTGTTGATCGAGCTTCTCCTCAATCACCACGGCGGACTGTCGACGGGTGGATGTGACCGTCAACTCAGCTTCGATAGTTCGCCGGGCAGGCACTCGCCGAGGTAGCTCACTACGGGTCGCCTCAATGGACAGGTTCCGGCGTCCGAGGACCCAACTGAGCACCAGCATCACCACAAGTCCGTAGCCGACCAGGGCCAAACCGCGATTGGGGAGTAATCGACCCGTGACGACGAGTGCGGCAGCGAGACCCAGGACAGACGTTCCCCCGCGAGTGAGCCCGACCCGCTGCTCCAGGAGCGCCAGAGCGCTCATGGTGGACACAGCGGACCCCGATTCGGGTCGCGGTTGATCAATCGACAAGGGACGACTCGGGCTCAGACGGGGGCTGGTTCGGTGACAGGCTGGCGGCGTGGGCCGGCACCCATGGGGACACGCACCCGGTGGACAATCCGGTCGATCACACCTTCGATGGTCTCATCGCGCAGCTGGGCGTCGGCGGTGAGCACGAGGCGATGGCCCAGGACCGGCGAGACGAGTTGTTTGACGTCATCGGGCAGGACGTCATCGCGCCCTTGAGAAGCCGCCATGACCTTGGCTGCTCGCATCAGGGCCTGGCTGGCCCGACTGGACGCCCCCATCTGCAACGCCGGGTCAGTACGACTCGCCTGCACCAGGTCTACGGCGTAATAGAGGATCTCTTCGCTGACCAGAACCTCTTTGGCCCACTCGATCATTTCCGTGAGTTCGTGCAGGGCGACCACTGAGGTGAGGGAAGTGATCGCTTCCTCCCGACTGTTGACTCGGAGCACCTCGGCCTCGGCGTCGCGGTCGGCATAGCCCAATGAGAGCTTGAAGAGGAACCGGTCCAACTGAGCTTCCGGGAGCGGGAAGGTGCCGGCCAACTCGATCGGGTTCATGGTGGCCAGGACAAAGAAGGGTCGAGGCAAGAGGTGCGTCTGACCGTCGTAGGTCACCCGACGTTCGGCCATGGCCTCCAACAAGGCGGACTGTGTCTTGGGGGTGGCCCGGTTGACTTCGTCGGCCAGGAAGATGTTGGCGAACACGGGACCCCGACGGAAGACAAAGTCATCGTTCTTTCGGTCCAGGACGGTCGAACCGGTGATGTCGGCTGGCAGCAGGTCCGGTGTGCACTGCACGCGCGAAGACTGGGCGTCAATGCTTTGGGCGATCGACCGTGCCAGCATCGTCTTCCCGGTTCCGGGCATGTCCTCGAACAGCACGTGTCCTTCGGACAGCAGACACACCAGGCACAGCCTGATGACGTCATCCTTCCCCTTGATGACCTTGCCGACGTTGGTGACTATCTGTTCGAAACGCTCGACAAACTGTCTGCTCGACAGCTGGGGACTTTGTGATTCAGTCACGATTGCTCCTTTTCCTTGCGATTGTCCATGGTGGCAAGCACTGAACCCACGCGCGACCCGGAACGCTCGATCACATCGTTCGAGGCAGCCAGATACGAGCTCATGACTTCCGCATCCTCAATGACCTCGGCTGGAGCTCCGCTAGCGATGATCCGACCCAGGTCCATGGCGATCAAGCGTTCGGACAGCTGGGTGATCAGGTTCAGATCGTGTTCGATCACCAGGAGCCCACAGCCCGTATCGCGCACTATCCGCATGAGCGTTGGTCCGAGGACTTCGCTCTCCGCTTGGGCCAAGCCGCTTGAAGGTTCATCGAGAAGTAGGAAGAGTGGCTCGGCCGCCATCTGGCAGGCGATCTCAACGGCGCGGCGGGTGCCCGTAGATAATTCTCGTACGAGCTTGTCGGCATGGTCACCCAGACCCAGCAGTTCGATGAATCCATCGACTCGCTCACGGAGCCGCCGCTCATTCTTTCGTGCCGCAGGCAACCACAAGGCCGCCGTGAGCGCACTCTTGTTAGCCCGTCGTTCGAGGGCCACGGAGATGTTTTCCCGCACGGTCAGGGGCGGAAACAGTCGAGCACTCTGGAACGCCCTGCCCACACCAAGTCGAGCACGGGCGTCGGGGCGCAAGGAGGTGATATCCAGCTCGTCCAGAAAAACTGCACCTTCAGCTGCCTTGGTGTATCCCGAGAGCACATCGAAAAGGGTGGTCTTGCCCGCACCATTCGGACCGATGATGCCAACTACTTGACCCGTGGACAACG
>Ga0302324_100024439_pt1 | contig 11641 bp, 5 predicted proteins | sample Palsa_T0_1_FD_201949 | JGI IMG/M metagenome (GOLD analysis project Ga0302324, IMG submission 201949) | Peat permafrost microbial communities from Stordalen Mire near Abisko, Sweden - Palsa_T0_1 | ecosystem: Environmental > Terrestrial > Soil > Palsa > Peat permafrost | place: Sweden: Abisko... | reverse complement strand
GCTCGTTGGCCGTCTCGTATCGACGCGTCCGGTCCTTCTCCAGACATTTCATGACGATCCAATCCAAATCCCCCCGCACCGAATGCACCAGCTTGGGTGCATCGGTCTGGCGGCGGTTGGCCGTGGAAGTCAACTCTCCTTTGTCCATGGTCGTCAGGCGGGTGCTGGGCCAGCGCGGTTCATCCTCGCGAATGGTCCGGCGCATCTCCTCAATCCCCTGGGCCATCAGTTTCCTTGGATCAAAGGGCGTCTTGCCTGTCAACAATTCATAGAGCAACACCCCCAGGCTGTAAATGTCACTGCGCGTGTCGATGTCCAGGCCGGTCATCTCCGCCTGCTCCGGACTCATGTAAACGGGCGTGCCGACAAATTCCCCCATCGCCGTGAAGAAGGTCTTGTCCGTCAAGCGCTGCTCGGTCGCCTTGGCGATGCCAAAATCGATCACTTTGGGCACCGGCACGCCATCTTGCATGGCCACCAGAATGTTCGAGGGTTTGATGTCCCGGTGGATGATCCCTTTCTGGTGCGCGTGCTGCAGGGCGTGGCAGATCTGCACGAACAAATCCAGCCGTTGGCGCGTGGTCAAATTATGCTTGTCACAGTATTCAGTGATCCGCTCGCCCTTGACCAATTCCATGACAAAGTAAGGCCGCCCGCCCGCCGTCGCCCCGGCGTCGAGCACCTTGGCGATATGCGGGTGGTCCATCAGCGCCAGCGCCTGCCGTTCCGCCTCGAAGCGGGCGATGACCTCCTTGGTATCCATGCCCAGCTTGATGATCTTCAAGGCCACGCGCCGGCGCACCGGCTCCTCCTGCTCGGCCATATAGACCACCCCAAAACCGCCCGCGCCGATTTCCTGGAGCAACCTGTAGTGGCTGATCCTATCGCCGGGTTTCTCGCTCGAAGCCAGGGGCGGGAGGAACGTTCCGGCCAGACCGGCCTCGTCTGCCAGCGTGTCGGCGTCCACGCCGGCGGGCGGCGAGCACCGTGGACAGAGAGCCGACAGGGAATCGGCAGGAAGCTCCGCGGCACAGGAAGAACATTTCCGGGGTTCAGGCATCGTTCGCTCTACTGCTCCAAGCGATGGGTCATTAAAACGGAATGGACGGCAAAAGCAAGCTTGGACACGGTAGGACGAGACTCGACTTGCCGATTAGGAATTAGTTGCTCAAGGACGGTGCCGGCGCGGAAGGCAGCGCCAGCCGGCCATCCTGCTCCACTGAGCGCATCGTGACCAGATTGGAGGCGGCTTGAAAAAGGCCGCCTTGGGCGTTGTCCAAGAATTGCCCGTCACAAATCGTATTATGATCGCAGCCGGTGTCATTGACCAGGAAGGCTTTCCCGGCGCAATGGGTGATGACAAGTTTGTTAAAAGTATTTCCGGTGCATGCGGTTCCAGGACTGAGTTGCCAGCCCGCCGGCGTCTGCGCGCCGGTTTCAGCCATAAAAACGCCGTGGTGGCGGCTTTGATGGATCGTTACCTCGTCAAAAATATTTTTGCACGATTGCCGCATGAAAATGCCCAGATCATTGCCGGTGAGGACGGCATCCTTGATCACATTATGGTTGAAATTCAAGTCCAGCGAAATGCCGGCGCCAGGGTTGTCGTGCAAGTATAAGTGGCTGAAATGGCTGTCTTCGGTCTGATAACAAGCCAAGCCGTCAAACTGGTTGTCGAAAGAGGTGTAATTTCGCACCGTCAACCGCCGCGTTCCGGTGGCAGTCGCCAAGCCGCCCGATCGACAATGGCAGGAAATGACACCTTCCACAATGGCGTCGGCGGTGCCCCAGACGTCCACGCCGTTATTATAGAGACCGCCTCCCTCCGGCAGCCACTTCCAAATCTCCTTCCGCTGGTGCTTTCTGTTGCCGTCGATGCACAGGTCGGCCAAGCGGAGGCCTCGGGTTGGATTTTTAACGGTGGCGGTAAGGGAGCCGAGGATAACGACCGGGCAATTGGCGTCATCGGCCAGATACAGCACCGTGGCGGCCCCGCAGCCGCGCAAGGTCTGTCCGTCCTGCCGGAGCACGATGGGCTGGCGGATCATGTACTGCCCCGCGCTGAGCACCACTTCACCGCCGGCGGGAAGGCTGTCCAGCGCCGACTGAATGGCCTCTCCCTCCGCAATGGGAGGAGGGGCGACTTCGATGGCGAAATTGGAATAGAGCAGAAACAAACAAACCAGAACCAGGATCGACGATGTTCTTAGGCGCATAATCTCGGTTGATTATGGCTCGCGAATGCTTGTGCGTTGTGGCCCATCGTGTTGCATAAATAGACGCCAGGATTTTACCTGTTATTCACATCCCTGGCGACAAACTTCGCCTCCCGGCCATGCCCGCCCTATGCAGAAACCTTGAGCTAGGGAGCCGGCAGCAGTATCAACCGATAAAACTGCTGCGCTGATGCTGTACTAATAGGTTGTGATGCGCTCACCACACCACCGTTGGCGGTTATCGTGGCAGGGACGTTCGTCCAGTCGGGATTGTTCAAATCGACGGCAGACTGAATCTGATAGGAAAGGTTGGCAAAACCACTCCAGGTGAAGGTGATGGCGCTGCCGGCCACGGTGGCAGATTGCAAAACCGGCGGGGGCACGGTCTGCACGCTGACGTCATCCAACCCAAATCCCGCCGGGACGTTATCGAACTCAAATTGCAGGGTGGTGCTGGCGGCTGTGGCCGGGACGGCGAATTGCAGGTTGGTCCAGCCGAAAGCGTCCGCGTTGGTGAGGGCGTAAAGCGTAGAGCCATTCCAACTCGCGGTGAAGTTGTTCGGGGTGGTCGATCCATCGTAGGCCACGCTCGTCAACCAAAAAGATATCAGGTATTGTTGACCGACGGTGGTGGGTACGGCTTGGGAAAGGAAACCATCCTTGGGATACTGCCCGAGGTAGGCGCCGTACAGCCCTGAATGCACGAATTGCGCATCGGCCGCTCCGTCCAACGCGTTGGTCCCCGCCACGTCCACGTCATCGGCGGCCAGAGCAAAGTCAAGGTTGGTGTCGCCGTTTAACTTCCAGTCGGTGAGGTCGCCGGTCTCAAAGCCGCCGTTGCCCACGTCCAAATCAAATTGCCGGTTCTGGGCCGTGCCGTCGGTCGGGTTGACAATCACAACATTGGCGCTGTAGTTGGCGAGCAATAAATGGGCGGCGGCTGCATTGAGACTGACCGTGACGGTTGAAGCGGCGCCGCCAGGGTTGAGCGTGCCCGAGGTGGCGGAAACGGTGAGCCAACGGGAGGTGTTGATGAGGCTCCACTGCAAGGGCGCGGAGCCGATGTTGGTCAAGGTGAATGTTTGTGAAGTCACAGAGAAAGGTCCACCGGAAGGTCCCATAGAGGTAAAGCCCAACGGCGAAGTGATGAGCAGGTTTTCCGATGGCGGCGCCAACAGCGCCCGCATGAGATTGGCTCCGATGGGCGAGCCCCAGCCACTGCAGAGGTCATAACCCGCCGCCGCGGAGTACTTGCTTGGAGAACTGGGCGTGTAGTTGTTGCCCGAAGTGATGTCGTGAAAACAGGAATGGTATTGGGCGCTTTTGCCAATGGCGTAGAGGGCTGGATTGGCGAAGCCGACTGGTGGCTGGCCATTAGCCGCGGCCCGCTGATTGACCAACGCCATGAAACCCGCCCACAATGGAGTGGAGAGGCTGGTGCCCGCGGTCGGGAAGTCAAACGATTCGCCTATAAGATCGTTGCCCCACACGACATCGACGTTGTTGGCCACCATGGACACGTCCGGCAGGTTGCGCATGGTGGTGGAACCCTGATTGGCCGTCATGCTGATGCCCTGCTGCCAGGCCGGGATCGGGTAAGCTGTGCTGATGCCGCCGCCGGACGCTTCCTCTGGAGAGTTACCGAAGAGAGGATCGCTCGAGGCCGGCGTGAGCCAGACGATTTCCGACGCCCACGATCCTTCCGCGCTTGTCCCCAGGGTCGTGCCGCCGACGATGGTCAGATAAGGATCGTCCGCCGGTTCGTCAATGGCGACGGGATAAGCCCCGGCGTCACCGCTGCCTTGAAAGAAACTTTGACCTTGCGCGGCATACTGCTGGAAAATTTGCAGGGTCGAAAGGTTGATATCCATCTCGTAGGAGCAGCTCAATTGGCTGGCCAGGTTGTCCGTGGCCATGCGATTGAGGACGTCATTGATCTGAGCCGTGGTGGTCGAGTATTGGATATAGTTTGTTGCCAGCGGCGTCACATCCAGCGGCGTCGGGCCTTCATAAACCAACACGGTGCTCAACCCCGGCGCCATCGCAATCGCCATTTCGATATCCCCCGTGACCTCGATGGCATATTCGTAATTGGTGTCATCGCCATCATAACCGTCGATCAAAATATTTTGCAGGGAAACATTGGGCAAGCCGGCTTCGCTTTCGTAGTCGGCGATGTCGTCGGGATCGTAGCCTGACAATTCAAACAGTCCCAGCGACTGTCCGGTGCCGTCCTGCGAAACGTCGGCTGCGTAAGCCGCGCGGAAGTCATAGCCCAGGTAGGTCCCTCCGCTGCCCGACCCGCCACCTCCGCCAAAGCCGCCGCCGCCGCTTCCGCCAATGCCGCCCCCGCCTCCCAGCGGACGCACCTCTGGCTGGAACAAGGAGCCCGACCACTTTATCTGAGGACGCGGCCGCACATAATTGTCCAAGCCGCTGATAGCCAGCACGGGCGTATCCAGGTCCAGCGATGGTTCCACATCCGGAGCGAAAAAGGTGCGGGCCTCAGTTGGGTGTTGATAGACGCGCATCTTGACATGAAAGGCCTTCTCAATGTCCGCGACCGACCCACTGACATCCAGCATAGTGCGGTTAGGATGGGTTGCCTTGACGACCAGGCCGTGAGCCTCGGCGAAATCACTCACCGCCTGGTAGTCTTCCTGGCTGGGGCCAAAGGAGGAGGCGAACTGATCCGCGGTCAAATAGCGGCGGAAATTGGGATTGGCCGGCTGATAAATTTCTTGCAGCAGGTTGGTAAGTTTCTCGCGGTTGCGCAGAGGCAAACCAATCGCCAGATCCAGGCGCCTGCTACTCTCCAGCCGCCCCGTGGGCGCGAGCCGTTTGGTGACGGGCGGCACATGGCCATGAAGAATCTGTGGCGCCGCCTGGGCTGGCAACGGAAAGGCCAGGCAGGAGGCCGCAGTCAGCGCCACGCCGGCAAGAAGGCGTGAAAATTCGATCGGCTCTCTTTTCCGGGTCCCGCGCACCGGGAATGCCGCCAGGGGGGAAGGGAGCTTGCCCAGCCGCATAAAGAACCTCTTTTGCATGTGGGTAGAATAACAGAAAGTCCAATGATCTTCAACAGAATAATTTCATCGGATAATTCATCGTTCTTATTTCGTGCTTGACTTCAAGCTGCGCCACGTTCACATTTTTTGCGCAAACACAAATACAATTACACCGGAGAATGGTTGGTTTTTATGAAAGTGAGGATTGGCAGTTCCACGGGATTCGCGCAAGTCGTGTTATTGTTTTGCTTCACGCTATCGTCCTGGGCCGGGCAGCTTCAGCCAGTGACGGTTCTCGCGCCTCAGTTGTCGCCGCCCTCAGGAGGCAACGGCGATTCGGTGGCGCCGGTCGTCAGCGTGGATGGCCGCTACGTGGTGTTTGCCAGTGCGGCCAACAACCTGCTCGTAAACGGGAGCAGCGACCTCGTGTTGCTGCCCGCGCAGCTCAACGTCTTTCTGAGGGACCGCTCCAGTCAAAGCACCACCCTCGTCAGCATCAACGCCGCTGGCACCGGCGGCAACCAGGATTCCATGCCGCGAGGCATATCGACCAACGGGCAATTCGTGCTTTTTGAGAGCGCGGCGGGCAATCTGGCGCCGGGGGTCACGAACAACGTCAATAATGTTTTCGTGCGCGATGTGGTTCATGGCGTGACGTGGCTGGCCAGCATCGGATTAAATGGGGCCGAGGCCAGCGGCCCATCTCGCAATTCGGTCATGAGCGCGGACGGACGCTACGTTGCCTTTTCCAGCGAGGCCACGAACCTGGTGGCAGGCGATACCAATGGTCTCGCGGATATTTTTGTGCGCGATCTCCAGGGCAGTGTGACGGCCTTGGCCAGCGTGGGAGCGACTTCCAACTCGCTGGCGATCGGCGGCGGTGCTTCGGATTTGCCGGCGATTAGCTCGGACGGCCGCTATGTGGCGTTCTACAGCACGGCGACCAACTTGATCCCTGGAGCGGAGACCGTGGGCGAGATTTATGAGCGCGATTTGATTCTTGGACAAACAGCGGGCGTGAGCGCCGGGGCGGCCGAGTTGGTGGAGTCTCTCCTGGGCACATCGAGCTTCTTTTGTTGCAGTCCCGCCATCAGCACTAATGGGCAGTTCGTAGCTTACGAGGCTTGCCAAACCACCGGTTACGGCGCGCCCGTTTCCGCCCCCGGCGCGATTCTCCGCTACGATCTGCAATCCGGTTCCACCGATGTCGTTATGACCAATGCCATAGCCCTCACGTTCGGCTCCGAAGGGAATTTCCAAGGATTTGACATGACGCCAAACGGGCAATTCATCGCGCTAATAGCCGGATTAGGCAGCGCGTCAGGCTCCAATACCGTGGTGGAAATTTGGAGCGCTCAAACCGGCATCACAACGCCCGCCAGCGTGGGGCAGCATGGTTCCTCGCCCGCCAATGGTTTGTCGGATCATCCCATGCTCGACGCCAGCGGACGCTACGTGGCGTTTCTGAGCACGGCCACCAATTTGGTCACCAATGCCGTGGTCAGCGGTTTTCATCTTTACTTGCGTGATCTTCAGGGCGCTGTCACTGCCTTGGTGGACGCCGACGCCAATGGAGTGGCATCCACCAGCAATATGAGTCCCTTTTGCAGTCTGAGCGCCGACGCCAGCGTGATTGCGTTCGCCGCCGGGGACGGGCAACTGGTGGCGAATGACAGCAACCATGCTTACGATGTGTTTGCGCTCAACTTGACCAGCAACGTGATCGAACTGATCTCGGCACGCCAGCCGGCGCTATCTGCGATAGCGGCTGACGGACCCAGTTCGTTCTCAAACATGTCTGTTAGCACCAATGGCATTGCGGCCTTCACCAGTCTGGCAGACAACCTCGGGCCTGCGGATGCCGATGGCTACTCGCAAGTTTTCATCCGTGATTTGCCGGAGGGATCGACTGCTTTGGTGAGTGTCGAGACCAACAACGTCTTTCCCGGCAACGGCGCGTCCCGGGACGCGTCCATTAGCGCCGATGGCCGCTACGTGCTGTTCGTCAGCAGTGCTTCCGACTTGGTGGCGGGAGATAACAACAACGATTCCGATGTGTTTGTGCGCGACTTGCAGTTGGGAACCAACGTGCTGGTCAGCGTCAGCATGAGTGGCACTGGCCCCGGCAATGGCGATTCCTACTCACCCATCATGAGCAGCGACGGGCGCTATGTGCTCTTTCACAGCGGGGCTGGAAATTTGGCGCCGGGACCTTTTCCTTTGAACCAGGCAAGTCTCTTTTGGCGTGACCTCCAAGCCGGCGTGACACTCGTCGTCGCGATTGGGGTGGGAACCGATGGCGCGTCCATGACTCCCGATGGCCAGAACGTGGCGTGGTCCTCCGGCGGTCCGCTGTATATATGGAACGCGCAAGTCGCCGCCAACACTTACACCAACAGCCAGGTGACGGGCGCCAATGTCGTGGCCATGAGTCCCGACGGAACTCGCGTCGCCGCCTACAACTCTTCCTTTAATCTGGTTGATGCAACTGCGCGGACTAATTATTCGTTCCCGGCGCCGAACCCGTCTCGTCCGGGAGCGCAATTCAGTTCGGACGGCCGTTATCTGGCCTACGTGTCTGGCACCGGACTCAACCAAGACCAGATTTACGTCTATGATATCCAGACGGGAACCAACTTGCTGGTGAGCGGAAGCTTTAACGCGCAGGGTAGCGGCAATGGCAATTCCGACAGTCCCGCCATCAGCCCGGATGGCCGCTTTGTGGCCTTTCGCAGCTTTGCCAGCAATTTGACGCCAGACGACTACAATGGGCTGCCCGATGTTTTCATTTACGATCAAAAGACCGGGGCGACTATCCTTGCCAGCGTCAGCCAATTTGATAATGCCACCGCCAACGGCCCCTCGTTAAACCCGGTTTTCAGCGCCGACTCGCAGACGCTCTTCTTTCAAAGCTGGGCCTCGGATTTGCTGGGTGGATACTTCAGCTCGAGCGACGAAGTTTGGGCCTTGAGTCTCTACTCCACCAATCAGCAACCGGCTTTCAACGCCGCCGTTGGGCCCGCGTTCGCGCCCGGCCAAGGTCCAACCCTGACGTGGACGGTGACTCCCGGCAAATACTATCAGGCGCAATTCAAGAACGAACTGAGTGACTCGGCTTGGCAGCCCTTGACTGGCGGCGTAATTATGCTTGGCAGCCAAGGATATTTCAACGACCCGGCGCCGCCCGCAGGTCATCGGTTTTATCGGATCGTCTCATTTTGAAGCCTTGTTTGATCAACACTTAAGAATTTATGCGCGCATTAAATAACGATAAATCCAGTTCCCTTGGGCGCGGCGAGCGCGCCAGCCGGGGCGGTTTCACGTTCATCGAATTGTTGGTGGTGATTTTCGTCATTGCCTTGCTGGCGGCGCTCCTGGCGCCGGCCATGGCTTCCAGCGGGACGGATTCCGCCGCCGCCAAGTGCATGAGCAATCAACGGCAGCTCACGGCAGGATGGCAGATGTACGCCGATGAAAACCGCGGCGTATTCGCCTACAACGAGTCAGGCGGGAACCCGCCGGCGTGGGTCTACGGAAACGAAGATTATTCCGGAGCATCTTACAATTACAATACGAATTACCTGCTCAACCCGCAGTATGCCCAACTTGGGCCTTATGTCAAAACGGCGACGGTCTTTAAATGTCCGTCCGACCTCAGTTTAAGTGGCGGCACGCACGGCATCCCTCGCGTGAGGAGCATCTCAATGAACGCGGCGGTCGGGCTGGGAGCAGGAGGACTAAGTAGTGAGCAAGGGGCATGGCTTCCCTCCAATTATGGGAACGACGGCGTCGAGGGCGGACCTTACGTGTGTTTTTTCAAGCAGCAGGACTTGGGACGTCCCGCACCCTCCGCACTTTTTCTTTTTCTCGAAGAGGATGCCGACAGTATCAATGACGGCTCTTTTGCTTTTACAATGCCTGAGGCAGCGGCTGAGACCCATTGGGTCGATATGCCCGCCAAATACCACGCCAACGCCAACAACTTTTCCTTCATTGACGGCCACGTCGAACTCCACGCATGGCGAGTGCCGCAGGGCATTCCGAACGTCGCATGGAGCGGCTCATGGAGCAGCCCGCCGATAATCTCGAGCAATCCGGATGTGTGGTGGGTGGGAACTCACGTTTCCGGCCTGGTAAACGGCCATCCCAACCCGTTCCCGGCGGGAAATTAGCTCACGGCCGCGCTTCCAATACGAGGTTGAATGGAGTTTCTGTCGCCCGGCGGAACCGGGAGAAACCACCCTTGGTCACGACTTCCTTTAACCGCGCTTCGCCAGCTTGCGCGCCCAAACCCAAGCCTACTTCCTGTGACAACGAAGCCGGCGTGCAAATCATGGTCGATGCGGCATAAAAAATGCGGCCGACCGGGTTGAGATTGTCCTCCAGTCGATCGTTGGCGTAGGGTTCCACGATCATCCATGTCCCGTCAGGCCGGAGTGATTGGCGGACATGCGCGGCGGCGCCGACCGGGTCGCCCATGTCATGCAAGCAATCGAAAAAGGCCACCAAATCATAATCCCTGCCCGGGAAGGCCTTGGCCGAAGCGGTCGAGAAGGTGACGCGGTCAGCGACACCGGCTCTGAGCGCCGACGCCCGCGCCCAATCAATGGAAGGAGCATGGTTATCAAATCCGAAGAATTTCGATTTTGGATACGATTGCGCCATGAGAATGGTCGAGGCGCCATAACCGCAACCGACGTCCGCGACCGCGGCGCCAGCCTGCAATTTTGCCGCCATGTGGTCGAGCGCGGGAATCCACTCGGAAATCAGATGGGCCGAGTAACCCGGTCGGAAGAATCGTTCGGTTCCCTCAAAAAGATTGCAATCATGCTCGTGCCATCCCACGCCCGCGCCCGTTTTGAACGCGGCGCGGATTTTTGGCTCATCCAGAATCACGGAGGCAATGATTTGATAGGCCCCCGGAATAAAAGCCGGGCTGTTCTCGACGGCCAAGGCCATCGCTTGTTCGTCCGGCAGCGTGAATGTTTGCGCGGCGGCATCATAAGTGACGTAGCCGCCTGCCGCTTGCGCGCAAAGCCATTCGCGGACATAACGCTCGACGGTTCCGGTTTTCATGGCCACCTGCGCCGGGGTCATCGGCCCCGCCCCGGCCATGGCCTTGTAAAGGCCCAGGCGGTCGCCGAGGAGGACCAGCGCGGCGTTGATGGCGGCGCCCATGTCGCCCAGCGCCTTGCCCATGAATTCGTTGAGCTTGGATTCGTTGACGTTGAGATTGGGCTGGCTCATGGGCGTTACTCTATTGACCTGCGATTCTGCTGTCAAACTTTCTTGCGCGCGCCACGCTGCGCCAGATCGGTTCTTGCTTCATTTCCAGCGGGTGCGAAAATGATCGGACTGGATGAACCGAAACATTATTCTTTTGTTCCTGACGCTCGTGGTCTCAACCTGGACTTACGCGGCGGTGCCGCCGCCGGCGCCCTACGGACCTGTGCCCAGCCCCCGCCAGCTTCAATGGCAGGAAATGGAATTTGTCGGCTTTGCCCATTTCACGGTCGATACTTTTACGGGCAAGGAATGGGGCTACGGCGATGAGAGCGAGAAGGTGTTCAATCCGACCGCCTTCGACGCCGGCCAGATCGTGGGCGTGGCCCGGCAGGCGGGCATGAAAGAGTTGATCCTGACCTGCAAGCATCACGACGGGTTTTGCCTCTGGCCCTCCCGCTTCACCGAGCATTCCGTGCAACACAGTTCGTGGCGCGACGGGCACGGGGACGTGGTGAAGGAAATCGCGCAAGCCTGCCACAAGCAGGGCTTGAAATTCGGCATTTATCTCTCGCCATGGGACCGAAATTCCGCCGTCTATGGCACGCCGGCCTATATCACCTACTACCGCAATCAATTGACTGAATTACTTACCGGCTACGGCCCGATCTCCGAAGTCTGGCTGGACGGCGCCAATGGCGGAGACGGCTATTACGGCGGCACGCGAGAAACGCGCAGCATTGATCGCCATACTTACTACGACTGGCCCACCACCATCGAATTGATCCGCAAACGGCAGCCGATGGCCTGCATTTTCAGCGACGCCGGCCCGGACATACGGTGGGTCGGCAACGAGGATGGCTTCGCCGGCGACCCGTGCTGGGAAACCCTCAATCGGCGCGACTTTTATCCCGGCGACGCGGACAGCAAGCGCCTGAATCACGGCGACCGTCCCGGAACCGATTGGCTGCCGGCCGAGTGCGACGTTTCGATCCGGCCCGGCTGGTTTTACCATGCCAGCGAAGACAACCGGGTCAAGACACCCAGCCAATTGCTGGAGATTTATTTTAAATCCGTCGGACGCGGAGCGACTATGCTGCTGAACATTCCGCCCGATCAGCGCGGTCAAATCCACGAACCGGACATCGCCTCGCTGCGGGAATTCGCCCGCCAGCGCGAAGCCATTTTCGCCGT
>Ga0302324_100024437_pt1 | contig 11642 bp, 9 predicted proteins | sample Palsa_T0_1_FD_201949 | JGI IMG/M metagenome (GOLD analysis project Ga0302324, IMG submission 201949) | Peat permafrost microbial communities from Stordalen Mire near Abisko, Sweden - Palsa_T0_1 | ecosystem: Environmental > Terrestrial > Soil > Palsa > Peat permafrost | place: Sweden: Abisko... | reverse complement strand
AGATTCAGTATCTGACCGCATCGATTAGCGAAGAGCAGCGTCGAGAGTTTGGCCAACTGGTGGAAGCGACCGTCGGCCAGATTGAAGCTGCTCAGTTTCTTCCCCGGCCCGGTATCCGCTTCCCGCAGAACGGGTGTGTCAGTTGCGCCCATCTGGGGCTGTGCCTGGGGAATCAGTCTCTTGCGGACACCAAAATAATTCGCCAACCCGGAGCGAGCGACCTTGATTGGCTTGACGTGCTTGACGACTAACGGGGTGCCTCTGGTGGCTCCGAAACTCAATCGACGACGGGCTGCGTTCGTGCTCTGCAAGATCGATGAGATCTTGGCCTGTGAGCAGGCTACCGATCGAGAACGAGATGCCCGATTTGTCGATCTAGGCCGCTATCTGTGTGAGGTGCGAGCAGGACAGTACTGGAGGCTCGACAACCTGCGATCGTTCGATGAGTTTCTGGAGAGGAAGTTCCCGGAATCGAGACGCAAGGCCTACTACCTGATGGCCATCCACGAGCATCTGCCGCGAATCCCGAAGGCCGAACTGCGGTCGATGGGATGGACCAAGGCCAGGGAGTTGGCCAAGGTAGCCCGGATGGAGCGGCAGGGGTTCGATTGTGCACCCTGGGTGCACAAGGCCCGGGAGCTACCCCGGGAGGAGTTCAAGCGGGAAGTGGAGAGGCACCTGACGGGGAAGGAGACAGAACCGTGGGAAATCCTTTATTTCAAGGTCTATAAAAGCCAGTTATCCGTTATCGAGCAGGCACTCGAGACGGCGGCCTTGATGCTGGGAACCAACAAATCGCGCGGCTATTGCGTAGAGATGATCTGCGCCGATTTTCTGGCAGGAGCTACTCTGGAGAATGGAGATCCAAATGCGCTCCTTATTTCCATTGATAGGCTCTTTAGACTCCTTTCCCCAACTCAAAAGGACCAATTCCTTAGTGACTTGCAGATACGGCGGTGAGAATGGTTCGGCTCAAGCGTCCGAGACTATGCCTTGATCGAGAGTCGTACGGCAGCCTGCGTCAATTGGTTTTAGAGCGCGACCGCTGGCATTGCCAATATTGCGGTTCTATGGTGGGACTAGAAGTCCACCACATTGAGTTCCGAAGTCGACTTGGTAATGACGTTGAGGAGAACTTGATCACATTGTGTTGGAAATGCCACCGGAGTCTTCATCAGCGTCGATGTCCATGACTCGGCATCAGGCTGAGATCCTCAGTGTCATTGTGGTCCGGGTGACGGAGGGGAGTACGATTCCAGTTCGACAGGAAGTATTCCAGGTTCAACGAGCCACAACCTTCGGTCTTTGAAGTAGTCAAGCAGTGGCTTGATGCTCACTCCCGGAATCTCGCGCGCCCAAACCACCTTGGCATGATCGATGTCTGCTCCGTTAAAGACCCATTCGCTGATTTCGTCGTCCGTCTCTGGATATCGGACAATGACAAGCTGTTTACCCGGGAGGCTGTTCAGTTGCGCGACAATTCCCGCTCGATACTCGATGTCCTCTGGGGGAAAACCTATGGTAGCGCGGTCCTGATGAAACGGCGCCAAAACTGCTGCAAACAGCACGACGACTCGCGATAACCCGATTCCCACGGGTCTTCCCTTGAACTGCCAATGGCGCAGATACCGAATCGATTGCGTAAGAAGGGCAAAAACCGTCGCCACGGCGGGCGCCGCATAATGGGGCAGGAACCATATCACGCAATAGGATCCCAGGAAGCACAATCCCGCCTGAGCGCCAAGAAATTGGAACCGGCGGCTGCGGAAAAGCCAGGGCAAAGTAATCAAGGGAACGCAAAGCTCCGGCCACGCGAAGAAACGGACGAATCTCGGCACAATCGATCGAAGATGCCGGATGGCTGTCTGAAGGCTGTACACTCGGGAATAGGCCCAGTAGTCGCGCTCCCAGTGATTATAGAAGTAGTCAAATTGCGGGTTCAGATACTGAAGGGGAGGTTCGGCCTTCTGCCAGACGAATGCAGGCGTTCTTTCATAGGTCCGTTGGTTGAGAACGTATGGGAAAAGAAGCGGATTTCCGGTTCCTCGCCAGTTGTAATAGGCCATGAAAAGTCCGCACAAAAGCGCGACCGCTCCCAGAGGTAAGACGAATCGCGTAAGCGTCACACGCCACGCGGAACTATTTTTTCTAAGGAGCCATACAGCAAGAACGGCAAACACAGGCAGGCAGAGAATCAGACCTTCAAAGGGGCGGCTATTTGCCAGTACGGCCGCGCCCAGTCCAAGCATGATGGCGTCCCGGGCCCGGCATCGATGAAGAATTCGCGGCAAAGCTCCAACCACAAGCGCCCCTCCGATCGCGGAAATCGCGCCTCCCCAGTAGCTATTCATCCAGTAGGTGAAGATACTCAATCGGAGCAGCACGAGTGTGGCCCCAAGCAGCGCCCATCGCGGCGGCAGCCAACCTTGCAGCATCCATAAAACCGCCGCGCACATTCCGGCCGCGCCGAGTACCGCGCCAATCCAGGGATTGCCGAGCAATTGTCCCAGCGCCAGCACCATGCCGGCGGCCGGTGGATATTTGGACATGTAGGTAGGGTGCTGGTTGACATGAATGGTGTCAAAAAACACCCACATTGCATGGGTCGGATTTGTGAGACGTCCGTGCGCAAACGTATCAGCGGCCAGTAAGTAGCCGAACTCATCATGGATTTTCGGCGTGGGGACGGGCAACCACGGCATCAGAGCGAGTCTTACAATAATCGCAACAAACGCGATCGAAGCAATCGCGAAGCTTTTTCTTTGCGCGACGTGCGTCCCGAATCCCTCCACGGTACGGAAGGCCTTGTCCGCAAACAGCGGCATCCAAAACGCAAATACAAGGAACGCCAGCAGGATCAGGTCGGCAATGATCTCCGTGCGCGAAAAATAGGGAGCCAGTAGATCGAACATGAGTCAGCAACGCTCTCGGGAAGCGTCTCGCGCCCTCGCGTAGAGATTTTCCTGCAGATTTAACATCTCCGGCCAATTCAGTTGAGCCGCTACTTGCGGACATGCCGCTTGGAAACGCTCATAAAGCGCCCGATCATTCAGCAATTGCCGCAGGGCATCCGTCAGAGCCGGCAGGGTCCGCTGAATGACCAGCCCCACCCGGTTGGCAACGAATTCGCTGATACCGCATTGGTCCGTGAGGATGACCGGCTTGCCGCAAGCGATTGCCTCGGCGACGACATTTGCAAAATTCTCGTACCGTGAAGGCAGCACAAAAATATCGGAATCCACAAGAACGGATTTCTTCTTGTCGCCGTAAAGAGGGCCGGCGAAGATCGTGCGTGATTCCACGCCCGCGGTCCTGGCCAGATCGCGCATCTTCCGAATATAATTCGCCTCGCCTTCAGGTCCTGCGATGACCAGCCTGCCGTATTCAGGACACGCCGCGGCGAAAGCGGAAATAAGCAGATCCGCTCCCTTGCGTGGAATCAGCCTGCTGAGAAGAAGCAAAACCGGTTCGTCCGGCGGGATCGCATGCTCGCATCGAAAAGTTCCGCGAACGGGGAGAGTGGCAAAATCATCCAGATCCACGCCGTTATAACGCAGCGCGACCTGTTTGTGTGGCCACCCATCCTCCAGCAGTTCCCGTTGTTCCTGCAGTGAGGTTGCGATGATAAAGGAAGCATGTCGAAAAAGCTTTGCGCCGAAGATGCGATGCCATACGCGCTTCATCCGGAAACTGCGATCGATGGGCCGCGACATCCCCAGGGGCTCGAGAAGGTAGGGAATCCCTCTGCGAAATGCGGCGCGAGCCACCACGGGGCCAAGCAGGTCGTAGAGGCCGTAGATGTGTACAACATCGAATTCGCCAAGTTCCTTGCGGCAAAACGTAAGCAGGCCGGAGTTGAGCGTTGTCGCACGATAGGTGAGCAGCGGACGAAGGTAGATCACCTGCACGCCATTCATTTCCGTTCGGCTGGGTGCGGAAGGCCGGCCATACCAGGAAGTAAGCACCGTGTTGCTGTGCCCGCGCGCCTGCAAACCTTCCGCGATGGCCCGGACCTTGACCGTGGGGCCGCCTCGCTCGAGGAAGGGATAGTAACTCTGGGTAACATGGAGGATGCGCATCGTTTTAGGACTTTTGCTCATCACGCGAACGAGGCCATGTGTCTCGCCGTACCCAGCCGGTGGACCTCAATCGCTTGCCGAACCTTCTTGCAAAGCGCCGCCGAGGCGCGCCCGAAAGGTCTCATTGCTGAATTCGCGAGCCACGAAGTCCCTCGCGGTCACGCCCATCTGCCGGGCGCGCGGCGGATCTTCCAGCAAACTTACCAGCGCCTCGGCAATTTCGACGGAATCCTCCGGATCGACGAGTAAACCGTGCTTGCCCGGCCGGATGAATTCCGCCGGCGCGCCGAACCGCGGGGCCACCACCGGTTTTCCATGGGCCATGGCTTCCAGAAAAACAATTCCGAAGCCTTCGCCGCGTGGCACAGCCGGGCGCAATTCCGTTCGCGCCGGCATTGCGAAGACCGAACACGCTTCGTAACACGCGTTCAGGTTTGCGCCGGATAGCGTTCCTGCGAAACGCACCGAATCCGCAATCCCCAGTTCCTGCGCGAACGATTCCAGCCGGTCCCGATCGTCGCCGTCGCCCACAATCCAATATACGGCATCGGGCACGCGGCGCAGGACGGCCGGCCATGCCTGGAGCATCACGTCGTGCCCCTTATATTGTTCCGAGACGGCAAGCCGCCCCACCGTGAGCACGATCGGCCGGCCCACATCCGATGGCGCAAAAAGGTCTTCGCATTCGGAGTGGACCGGAGCGCTCGCCAGCGGCGGCGGCAATAGAAAGTAATCCCGCTCGCCAAGGGCGTGGCGCTTGACTGTCGCATCGAGTGTAAACCGCGTGAGCACCAGATAGCGTTGCGCTCCGCGCAGGGCTCGCTCTTTCGCAGGCGGCAGGTTTCCCCATACCTCGATACCGTGCAGCACGAGCCAGTAACGGATTCCGGTAAACGTTTGAATGAGCCGCGCTGCCGGTGCCGTTCCCAGATGCGTACAGATCACAAGATCGGGCCGCCACACGAACGCGGACCTGAATGCCAGGAGAAGAAACTTCAGCTTCACGTATCGAGTTAATGCCGCGCTCCCATCGGGCCGCGCTTTGGGCTCCGCAGGCACGGTAACCACGCGCACGCAATCCGCCCCCAAGAGTTCCGTCAGTCCGCCGACAAGGCTTCGCGTATAGCTCTGTATTCCCCCCAGTGTCTTCAAAGAGGGCGACAAAACAAGAACCTTCTTGATGCTCATGCGTCTCTTGTGCCCCGCTAAGGTAATGGCTCCGCAAGGGAAGATGGGAACTTCTCATTTGCTTCGCGGCTCTTTTGGAAAACGAACACTCCGTGCGTTGCCCATTCCCCGGGACAGCCCTTTCGCGCGAGGGGCTCGGACCACGCGGAAAGCTTGCACGTAATTTTTCGCAGTGCCCAGTACAGGGCCCGCCCTCCGGACTGGGGCTGCGCCGCTTCGGCGGAGTTGCTTGCGCGGGCAGGCAGGATCGCTCCGGACCAATTCCCCGTAAGCTTTCGCAGGGTTTGAACAATGTTCACGAAGGCACGATCGAAAAAAAGATATTCCTGGCCGGTCCACGAAACCAGGGACAGACCGGTCGATCCGGCTTCTTCGATCCATCCCCGCGGACGCTTCGGGAATATGTGCGGGCCCTCCCCGCGAATCAAATCCAGCAACAACAGATGACCTCCCGGCCGCAGCACGCGCGCCATTTCCCTGATGGCTTCGCGCTGGTCTGCCGGCGGAATATGCTGAATGACGGTAACCGCGGAGACCAGATCGAAAGTCCCCTCTGGAAAAGGGAGAGACTGCGCGCGGGAGACCAGCAGAGGACAGAGGGATCCTTTATCGGCAGCGCGCCGGATCATATCCTGCGTTGCATCCAATCCAACCGGCCGGACGTTCTCCCTCAGATACCGGCGGAGCCATCGGCCGGTCCCACAGCCGACATCCAGGACCTGGGAATTCTCGGCGAGCCGGCAGCGTTGTAACCCCCAGTGCCACCTCTCTTCTTGCAGTTGGTCGATCGTGGCATTGAACCAGGCGGGCGCATCAGGGTGCAGAACGGCGGAAAAACCATCGGCGTCGGCCCAGCCGTACGATTTTGCGACTCCTGCCCAGTATTCCTTCCACGAATACAAGCGGCCCTCTTTGTTCGCCATCCAGCAGGCAGGATTTCCGTCGTCAACGGCCAAAACCTGGATCATACCGGCGCCCGGGTTGCCGGCCAACCGGTTCACAGCGTCGAGTGTGCCAGCCTTGCGCGCTCGATAAGGTTCTGCATCTGAAATGTGTTTCGTTCCCAAGTGTATTGGGCGGCTGTGCGCCCCGCCGCGTCCCCGAGGAGCCTACGCCAGTCCGCATCTTTTGCAAGCCTGGCGAGCCATTCGGACAGAGTCTGCACGTCGCAGGGATCTTCCAGGATCAAACCATCGACGCCGTGATGAATGATTGCGGAGCCGCCATTCTGGCGCGAGGTGATGACCGGCAGGCCACAGGCCATCGCTTCGGCCGGCGGCAGAGCGAACGAATCATCCAGCGAAGGCCCCGCATAGGCATCCGCCGCGGCGTAATAAAACTCGACATCCGATCGCACGGGCAGGAAAAGCACCTGCCCCGCCATCCCCAAGCGCCGAATCGTCTCCTGATAGGGCGCCGCAGTGTCGTGCCCCGCCACCAGGACGCGAAGGCGCGGGTACTGCAAGCGGCCCGCGGCTTCCAGGAGGCACGGCAGCCCTTTTTTTTTCCAGTCGTTGCCGACCAGGAGAACGACAAAGGCGTCATTGGGAAACCCCAACGTCATCCGCGAGGAGGCGCGAAGCTCGGCCCGGCGGCAGGGGTTGAATCGGTTCGCGTCGAGCCCGTTGTAGACGACGTCGACCGCCGCCTTGCGTCCACAGTATTTCACGATGGCCTGGGCGGTCTTTTCCGAGACCGCGGCCAGGGCCACGCCATTGTCTCGATAGGCATGGCGTTCAACGAACTTGCACAAGCGATAGTACATTCGGCGATGCAGGAGCACCGGCCAGGATTGGATGGGGTTACCGCGAAAGTTCAGTTCCTTGCCGATCTGCTCGCGGAATTCCGCAAAGACGATGTGCACGGCGATGACATCGGCATGCATGCAGTTCACGCCGGGGGAGTAAATCACGTCGGGCACGAGACCGTGAAAAAGACGATCTCTCCAGCGGCAAACGTGATTTGCAGCGAGCCACCACAGATAGCCGAAAACGTGCGGTCCGGGCAAAGCGGCCACGCGATGCCAGACGATATTGCCAAGGTCCACATCCTCCACGCGCTGGCTATACAGATGGATTTCATAGGCCCCGGACAGGCGCTCGATCTGTTCCGCTACGACTCGTTCGGTTCCGTGCCGCTTGTCCAGAAACGGCGAAACAACCATCAGGCGTGGTTTATGAGCGGGCTGGGACATGAGGGGCGGTCTCGTGCTGTGTCCGCTCGGCGAGAAGACCCGGCATGCGGAATAACATCCCTACGGTCAGCCATAGATAAGCATTCGTCAGGTAATCTTGATAGGCGGTCATTCCGTAAAAGAATCCGAACACTAGAATATAAACCTGATACCAGAAGAGTGCAAAACCGATTGGAAAGAGCGCCGTATGTTTCAGTTTTCGAACCACCGTCCATGCGCAGAGCAATAGACTTCCGGTCCAAAGGACCCAGAGAATTGGCCCGCCGATCCCAAATTCCAATATGAGCGAACCGAAGCCGCTTTCCGATCCAAATGCCGGCGGCGGCGTCCCAAGCGCTTTGCTGACGTACTGAGTGCCCAAGGATGCCGTTCCGATTCCATTTCCCAGTTGCCAGTTGGGCTGGGAAAGAACTGACTCCATGGCCTTAACCGGGTAATCCCAGGCGCGGTTGCCTAGTTCGGACCTCTCGCCGCCCGGCATGAGGGTCTCCGAGTAAAGTGCCCACCGAGCATTGATTGCATCGGGGAACAGCAGAATCATCAATACAATTGCCAGAGTCGAAAACGCAAGCGCCAGCCGGATGGTTTTTCCAATGCGGAACGTCTGGCCCTTGCGCCAGGGTGCCCCCCACACAAACCCCGCCACTAAGATCACGGTGCTCGCGAGGAGAGCAACGAACGAACTTCGTATTCCAGCCATAATCGTTGCCAAGGCTGTGATTCCCAGCGCGGGAAAGACCAGTTTGCGTCCCCGCTTAGTGCGCATCAGCAGATAGCCCGCCGCGCCAAAGCCGAGGATAAAGAAAAGAACCAGCGATTGGCTATAGCGACCTTCACTCACATAGACTGACGTGCCGCGTTGAACCTCAAGATGAGTGATGGGTGAGTAACGAATATCGTGTCCCAAAGTTTGAAGATCAGGATCAAAGTCAGCAGGATTCAGGAAACTCAGACCCAGGACCGATTGGGCGATGCCCAAACCGGCGACGACCAAACCAATCGCCATATTCAGTATGAGAATCTTATGGAGGTCTTCCTCCGTGCGCAGAAGGGCATATCCGGCGAACATGAGAGGCACATAATAGAAGTAAAGCTTCAAACCCAGAAGGCCATACAACACACTGGGTGAGTTGGGGTTCAACGCCTGGACCAGGCCGAGCCCGAAAAATATGCTGAGCCATAGCAAAAAGGGGGGCTTGAATAATAATAACTTCCGGCGACTCAGGGCCATCAGCATGGCGACATACGTCACGGCGATGAGCACGTCCTTGGCGAAAAACATGTACACGCCGTTGCCAGCGAATTTCCGGATCAAGTCCTCGAAAACGAGCCAGCCCAAAAAGACATAAATACCATTGCGCCAGTCGCTTGCGGTTGTGATCACAAAGATGAGTCCGGCCGCAACCACCGCCCCCAGGATCAGATCGGTGGTGTTGTCCGTGAGGATCCAATTGGACAGCATCCATACAAGCCCAAGTACCCCGGTCACCAAGGCCGTGGCCTTGACCTGCCGAGGCATCACATCGTCAAAACGGCCATTCAACATACGCAGTTCCTTGCTTGCCGTCGCATTGCAGGCTGGTCACGAAATGATCCCTGGAATGGTACCCCCACCCCCCGGTATTTTTGCAAAAGAGGCCGCAAACTCTTGAGGAAATTGGACTTGATTCTTGAAAAGTGAAAAAGAAGGAGGCTGGGATCCGATAAGACCTTGTAAAGAATTGATAATAGATTAGTTAGCAATAAATGTCCGTTTATGCATTTCCGCGGTTGAGTTTCTAGCGAGTTGGTGACGCTTCCCCAATCCATACTTTATTATCTCACGGCTGTAAAGGGCAGATGTGCCTCTATTGGCGGATCCCAGTCTCCCTCCCGCAGCCTACGGATTCGCTCGATGGATCCGATCGTTCTTTCAAGGCACAGACAAGCACAGTACCGGCGGTGAGAAGCGGGTGAAACCAGCTCCCAGCTTTGGAGATCTCCCCCGGAATCAGAATTATTCGATCTGCCCATTCCGCGACGTGCTCGAGTGAGTCGTATACGCTATATGAATAAGCAACGCCGTCGCCGGGTGACACCAGGTAGCCTTTTCCGCCCGTTTTCATGTAGTTGACCGCTTCCCACAGCCCCGTCTTGTAGAGAAACAGCTTCAGAAGGCGCGTCAATCGTCTTCCTTGGCCGAAGCGGTTCGAGTCGCTGATTATCACGCCCAATCGCGCAACGCGGAGCATTTCAAGGACCACCGCATTCGGTCTTGGCACATGATGCAGAATGCCAAAGGAGCAGACGACATCGAAACTTGCATCGCGGAATGGCAAGGCTTCGCCGAGGCCGTGTACAATGACACCCTCCGGAATTCTGTTCTTACGCACCGCTTGCTCAATCAGGGCAGGGACGGGTTCTATCCCTCGAACAACGAGATTGGGCATGGCGTCGAGTAAATGCCGGATTCCGCGTCCTGTCCCGGCTCCCACGTCCAGAACGGTCCTCGCATTGAGCATCCCGAGCAGGGCACAGATGAACCTCAGATTTCCATAGTCGTCCCCGGCCTCATGAGCGTGCATCTCGTCGTACTGCGCAGCTGTGTCGGTATAGTACTGACGCTGCGCCTGGATTCCTTTTTCGGGGTCGTGGGGCACTCTATCTCCTCGGCATATATTACACATTTGAGGTCGCCTCGGGTCGAGGATATTCTCCCACGAGGGCGGCCCGTGGAAAACGATCCGGGCCTTAGCTTGTGATACAGTCCTTTCGTGAAATCGCTATGAGGCTCCTTTCAACTCTGAAGAATCTCGTTATCCGGTCCGAACGCAAGCGACGCAGGATTCTGGCTGGTCCGTTCAAAGGCATCCAGATGGATCTATCCTTGAGGGATCAATCGCAGCTTTATCTCGGCCTCTTTGAAAGGGAGATCTATCCCTGGCTGATACGGCTATCGGATGGCATCTGCACGGCCGTGGATATCGGAGCAGCGCATGGGGAGTACACTCTTTTCTTCCTCATGAAGACGGGCGCCACAAGCGTGCGTGCGTTTGAGCCCGATGCCGGTTGCCTCCGGCTTCTTCAGGAGAACCTGTTATTGAACGGCGTGGCCGCATCAGGGCGACTGGATATCTCTGCAAGCTTTGTCGGGGATTCTGAGGGCCCGCAACGGGTCCGACTGGATTCCCTGGCGGGCTCGATTGCCACACCTTGCCTCATAAAAATCGACGTGGATGGCGAAGAGGAGCGTGTGCTTAAGGGGGCAAAAACATTGAATGCCCTTCCAGGCATCCGCTGGTTAATCGAGACGCATTCAAAGGAGCTTGAGGTTGCTTGCGTGAAAATTCTGTCTGAGGAGGGATTTGAAACGAGGATCATCCGAAATGCGCCTTGGCGGGCGGTCGTGCCTGAGTTGCGTCCGATTCCGCACAACCGCTGGTTGGCTGCATGGAGACCCACTGACTAAGCTCTTGCGCCCGGCGAGGAAGAATCAACGTGAGAGGGAGGAATGGCTCCTATCGTTCCGCCGGCTCGGCCGCTCCAAGCAATCCATTCGGATAGAGCGATACAATTATCACTTCCCCGCCGTGCCCTTGCTGCCGGGCTTTATGCCTTCGACGCAGATGCCCGTACCATTCAGAACACGACTGGCTTCCTCGACCTCTTCGACCCTAGGGATATGGCTCGTTCTGAAAGGCATGGTTTGCGCTTCCACGAAACCCGCTCGGTTGAAATGTGCGATCAGAGAATCCGAGTCATACATCCACTTGTGCGAATGCAGGTCCTTAAACGCCGCATATGCTCCAAGAATCCCGCCCGAGTGCGGCGTCCGCGACCGCAGCATGAGACGTTCATTCACTCTGTCCGCCGGCGTGATGGTCGGTAGGTTTGCGCCCCCACGCCCCTCCGAGGGCCTTTCAGCGAGATATTCCTCAACAATTGCCCGTAAATCGGGAACTACTATTCGCAAGACGCCGCCAGGCTGCAAAACCCGAAAGCATTCAGCCAGCAGGCGACTGGCTTGGTCGAAGTAAAGATGCTCAAGCATGTGGGAAGAATAAATTGCGGCAATTGACTCGTCCTGGAAAGGGAGCTTTTTCCTGACGTCATGGATAAGAATGCCGGAACTCCACGGAACAGAAAATTTGTCCGCTGGAAGAATGCCCACAGCCCGCAATACCTTCCGAAAAAGGGGATAT